>Ga0105245_10004176_pt1 | contig 12832 bp, 11 predicted proteins | sample KBSM54metaG_FD_81523 | JGI IMG/M metagenome (GOLD analysis project Ga0105245, IMG submission 81523) | Miscanthus rhizosphere microbial communities from Kellogg Biological Station, Michigan, USA - KBS M5-4 metaG | ecosystem: Host-associated > Plants > Roots > Rhizosphere > Soil | place... | reverse complement strand
GTTGAGGGCCAGGGATTCGTGGACGCCATGAAGGTGCTCGATGGCGGCCGCATTTCCATTGCTGCGCTCGGACTGGGCATGGCGCAGGGCGCGTATGAGGCGGCGCTCAAGTATTCCAAGCAGCGCCGCCAGTTCGGCAAAGCCATCAGTGAATTCCAGGCCATACAATGGAAACTGGCGGACATGGCTACGGAGATTGACGCCGGACGTCTGCTCACCATGCGCGCGGCCTCCATGAAAGACGCGGGCATGAAGACGACGCAGGAATCGTCCATGGCCAAGCTCTATACCGGCGAGGTGGCGGTCAGGTGCGCGAATGAATGCGTGCAAATCCACGGCGGCTACGGCTTCATCAAAGATTATCCGGCAGAAAAGTTTTATCGCGACGTGAAGCTCTGCACCATCGGCGAAGGTACCAGTGAAATTCAAAGATTAGTGATCGCGCGGCAGTTGCTGAAGGATTAGCCATGAGTTTCACCGCAAAGGCCGCAAAGAGCGCAAAGGGTGGACTTGTTTCGATATTGCACCGCAAAGATCGCGAAGGCCGCTAAGCCAGGAGAATGTTGAAGACGAAGAAAATGAACTAAAAGGTTTTGGTTACGATCAACGGGAAGGTTTCGCGTGAAATTCAAGACCAATCCTCCGTCGCGACCTTTGCGACCTTTGCGGTGAAAATTTAGACAGTAATAGGAACAAGAATTGCATTCCCCGGGAACACTCCAAAACTGGGTTGACCGCATACGCGCTGGCGACGTGCGTGCGCTGGCCCGCGCCATCAGCACGGTTGAAGATAACCGCCCCGAATCGCGCGAACTGCTGAAAGCGCTCTTCAACTTCACCGGACGCGCACGCGTCATCGGCCTTACCGGCGCTCCCGGCGCGGGAAAGAGCACACTGGTCGATCAACTCGCCCGCGAATATCGCAAGCAGGAGCGCACGGTCGGCATTCTTGCCGTTGACCCAACCAGTCCATACACTGGCGGCGCAATCCTGGGCGACCGCATCCGCATGCAGTCTCATCACGCCGACTCGGGCATCTATATCCGCAGCATGGCCACGCGCGGCAATCTGGGCGGACTGGCGCGCACCACGACTGATGCTGCCACCATACTGGACGCCGCCGGCAAAGACATCGTTCTGATTGAAACCGTGGGCGTGGGCCAGGATGAAATCGATATCGTGCGCCTGGCCGATGTGACCGTCGTGATCCTCGTGCCCGGCATGGGTGACGACGTGCAGACCATCAAGGCCGGTATCATGGAAATTGCCGACATTTTTGTCATCAACAAAAGCGACCGCGAAGGCGCCGACCGCGTCGAGCGCGAGATTCGCTCCATGCAGTCGCTGGCAATTCGATCCGACAAATGGACTCCGCCGATCATCAAGACCGTTGCCATGGACGGCAAAGGCGTCCCTGAGCTGGCAGCAGCAATCGTGAACTACGAGCAGTTCCTCGAGCAGAAAGATCTTCTATTAAAAAAGAAGATCTCAAGCTGGCGCGAGCGTCTGATTGAAATGCTGCGCGACGGCCTGCTGGAGCGGCTGTTGAGCGAGCGCCTTCCGGAAGAAGAGATTGCGCTCCTTGCCGCCGAAATTGCCGAGCACAAGCGCGATCCATATTCGCTGGTGGAGGAGATTGTTGGCAGCTTAAGCTGTATGGAGAAGCCGGCAGTTGGGAAGGGGTAATTGGCACTTAGTATTTGGTATTTGGCAAACTCAAACACGAAATACCAATTACCAAATACCAACTACCCGCAGAAGCAGCATAGGAGCCCGAAAAACCATGTCCCACACCATCGATCATCTCGGAATCGCCGTTAAGTCGCTGGCGCAGGCGCGCAAATTTTATGAACAACTCGGACTGGAAGTCCTGAGTGAAGAAACCGTGCCGCATGAGAAGGTCAAGGTGGCGATGATTCCGCTGGGCCAAAGCCGCATCGAGCTGCTGGAAGCCACGAGCCCCGACTCGGTCATCGCCAAATTTGTTGAGAAGCGCGGCGAAGGGCTGCATCACGTCGCTATCCATGTCCCTGATCTTACCCAGGCGGTGGAGAATCTCAAAAAAACCGGCACGCGCTTTGTGTCTGAAGAAATCAAGATCGGCGCCGGTGGACATCTTTACGTCTTTGTTCATCCCTCCAGCACCGGCGGCGTTCTGCTGGAACTGGTGCAGGACGTGCCGGAAGGCGTTTAGCTTTTCTCTTTCTTTGTCCCGAGCGCAGCGAGGGAACCCTCTTGCCACCAGAATTTTTGGCGCTCGAGCAGATCGCTGCAAGAGAGATTTTCTTCGGGCGGTTCGAAACTCTTGCCAAAACTGGTTTTCTACCAGGAATAGAACCTGCGCATCGAGCGACGAGCCTGCTTAATCCGTAGATGTCTTTTTCACTTCCGCCGTGAATCTGCCTCGCGCCACCTGCGCGGAAATCTCAGAGCCCGCCGCGAGCTGCGACACATCTTTTACCAGCGCGCCACGCTCATCAAAGACAAGCGCGTACCCACGTTCCAGAATCTTGACGGGTGAAAGCGCATTCAACTGCGCGGAGAGCCGGTCCGCCTGGGAACGCCGCGCCGCCAGATACGATTGAAAAGCGTGGACCATGGCTTCAGTCCCCGCATCGAGCTGGCTCCGCACCACGGCCAGCGAACGCCGAAAATCATAGTGGCGCACGCGGGAAGCGGCAATATCCAGCCGGCGACGGTACGCATGCAGCAACGTGCGGTAATTGGCGGCCAGCCTGTAGGAAAGTTCGTCGAGCCGCTGTGACCGCCGCACCATCAGATCCTGTATGCGGGCAAAAGCGCCGTGCTGTGAAAGCTCCTGCAAATGGTTGCGTGCCATCAGCAACCGATATCGCGTGGCACGGCCCAGCCGTTGGTGCAGATGTGCAAGGTGCTCCGCCAGACGGTGCTTGGATTCAATCACCATCTCAGCTGCCGCTGATGGCGTGGGCGCGCGCAGATCGGCAACAAAATCTGCGATGGTGAAATCCGTCTCATGGCCCACGGCTGAAATCACCGGCAGCGCAGAAGCATGGATGGTGCGGGCCAAAGCTTCATCGTTGAACGCCGCCAGGTCTTCAATCGATCCGCCGCCGCGCGCAATAATGATCACGTCAACGGTTTTTGCGCGATTGAAATACTTGATGCCTGCAGCCACTTCCGCCGCTGCGGTCTCGCCCTGCACCTGCGCGGGATAAATCTGTATGCCCACATTCTCATGCCGGCGAGCCAGGATGTTGAGCATGTCCTGCAGTGCAGCGCCGCCCCGCGAAGTTACCAGACCAATGCGCCGCGGCAATGGCGGAATAGGCTTGCGTCGCGTGGCGTCAAACAAGCCTTCCTGCGCCAGCTTGGCTTTGAGCTGCTCAAACGCAACTTGCAGCGCGCCCGCGCCCACCGGCTCCAGAAATTCCGCGGAAAGCTGCAGCTCACCGCGCGCGTCATAGATCGTCACGCGACCGCGCGCAATCACCTGCATGCCGGCTTCAGGCCGAAAGCGGAGCAGCCGCGCCTGGCTGCGGAACATCACGATGCGTAGCTGCGCGTCGCCATCTTTCAAGGTGAAATATAGATGGCCAGATTCCGCCGGACGGAAGTTTGAGATTTCACCTTCTACCCAGACGTCGGTATAGGCGCGCTCCACCGTGGTACGAACGGCGCTTACCAGATCTGCAACGCGCCAGATGCGGCGAGTGGGCGCCTGTTCAAAGGTAAAGCCGAGTTGATCGGAAAATGACACTTCAGTGAGTTTAACAACAGGAGAGCAGCAGTTCCAAAATGGCTTTAGGTTTCAAATTTTTCCGCGCAAGAACGGCCCGGAAAGCCGGCCTTGGCGTTACGATTTACATCTGGATCTACGGTAGAGGCATCGAATACCGGCTTCAACGAAAGGAGCAAGTCACATGGCAAAAAAATTAATGTTGGCCGCAATGCTCACCGCCACTCTTTCGGCGGGCGCGTTATCTCTTCACCAATTGAGAGCAGGCACAAATGCAATTGTGGCGTGTGGTAGCGCATGCACCACCGGTGACATCTGTAAACGCCCATGCGGTTGTTGTTTTGGCCCGGGCGGCGGCCCTGTGGGTGTTTGCCAGCCGGAATGCCCAGCACCTGCGCGGCCGAAATGAGGCAATAGTAAGTTGCGACGGCGGTAATGTTTTGGCGGCAATCGAGAGATCGAATTTGATCGAGTGAATTTTCCAGGCGTTTGAAACTATCGATGTCCACGCCCAAACAGCCAGAAAAGCAGTGACAACACCACGCTGATGACGATGCATGTGGTCAGCGGAAAATAGAAGACTGTATTTTTGCCGCGATAAACAATATCGCCCGGCAGCCGGCCCAATGGCAGATTGAACTTTCCGGCCAGCAGAAGCACGGCGCCAACCAGAAAGATCACCCCGCCCAGGACCAGCAGAAGTTTCCCCAGATCTGTCATTTTTAGACAACGCTATGGAATTATTGTAGCTCCGGTTATGGCGCCGCGCGATCGGACCGCAGAAGTCTTAGCGGGTAAGCTGCTTCTGCGCTATTTGTTTTTTGGGGTTAGCACTACCGTCTTAGGATCAACTGTAATTTCCTTTAGTCGTGCTACTACTTCCGGCGTTCCTCCTTCCTGATAACGGCCGCCCAGATGCTTGGCAAAGAACTTCTCCGTCGCCATAAGTGAGGCCATGTTGTTTACCGGTCGGGCGAAGCCGTGGCCCTCGTCCGGGATCAGCAGGTACTCCACGGGGAAGCTGCGGTCGCGCAGCGCAACTACGACCTGCTCGGATTCGGCACGGTTCACCCGAGGATCATTGGCGCCCTGCACGATCAGCAGCGGCGTCTTGATCTTGTCCGCCGAGGTGAGCGGCGAGCGCTCCTTCAGCATCGCCTTGCCTTCCGGCGTGCTGGGATCACCTATCCGCACATTGAACATCTTGCGCCCTGCCTCCCAGTAGGGTGGAAACGAATCCAGCAACGTGATGAGATTGGCGGGCCCGAACAGATCGACAGCCGCCGAGTAAACATCGGGTGTAAAGGCGGCCCCTGCGAGTGCGGCATAGCCACCATACGAGAGGCCGATAATCCCGATTCGCTTGGGGTCACTGATGCCTCTGCCGACCAGATACTTCACGCCCCAGGTCACATCATCCTGCATCAGCCGGCCCCACTGCTTGTTGCCGGCATTCAGGAATTTCTTGCCATAACCTGTCGAGGCACGGAAGTTCGGACTCAGCACCGCGTAGCCGCGATTGGCAAACAATTGCGCGTATCCATGGAAGCCCCAGTAGTCGCGGCCCCACGGCCCGCCGTGGACCAAGATCACGGTCGGCAGGTTCCTGGCCGGGACTCCTTTTGGCAGCGTCAGATAAGCTGGAATGTCCAGCCCATCTGAGGACTGGTAATGCACCGGCTCCATGTGCGCCAGCGATTCGCGCGGCAGCCTCTCCCAAAAAGTAAACTGCTTTTCCAACTTGTGCCCTTTGCGGTTGAAAATGTATGTAATGCCTGGCTCCACGTCACTGTGCGCCAGCACCACCCAGATCTGTTCGTCCTGCGTGCGCGCCTCAATTCCCAGTTCCATGCCCGGCAGTTTGCTCTGCAGCCATTTGTAGTCGCTCTCAAAGCCTTTGTCTTTGAAGTAAACCCGCTCCCGGTCGTCAGTGTAGGAAGTCGAGATCAACTCGTCCGTCACGTGAGAAAAAGTCGCTCCTGCCAAGTCCACGCGCTTGAGCGGATCAGACTCCACTGGCGTGGCCTTGCCTGTCGCTGGGTCGAGCAGCGCCAGTCCTTCAAGGTTAACGTCTCCCTTGTTGGTCTGGATATAGACCTGCTTTCCGTCATGAGTGAATTCAAGCGGAGAGCAGGTCTCATCCACCGTGCAGTTATAGATATCAACGAATTTGTCGGGGTCCACACGAAGGATCTCGTTGTCGCCGTTGTCTGCCACCCGCAACGCCAGCCGCAGGTTGCCTTGAAGATCGAAGGCCCAGCCGGAGATCTTCTCCGTGTTCTTGCGCACCAGCGTTTTCTCGCCGGTGGAGAGCTTCAGCTTGTAGAGATCGTGCCAGGTCTTGTCGCGGTCGTTCAGCCCGATGTAGATCGAGTCTGGATCGCTTCTGGGAATATCAACGATCTTTGCAGCCACGTCCTTCATACCCGTCAGATTGCGCGAAGGCGGCGCTTCCGTTCCCGCCACCGGCTTGGAGGCCGGATCCACGGCATAGACGTTGTAGTTCTCGTCGCCGTCATTGTCCTGCACATAAAGGATGTACTTGCTGTCACGGCTCCAAATAATGTCGAACAGAGGACGCCGGGTCTCAGTGGTCAGCAGGCGCGCCGCGCTGAAGGGCTCGTCCACGCCCTTGACATAGATATTGCGCGTCTCTTTCCAGGGCTTCAGAAATGCCAGATACTTCCCGTTGGGAGAAATCTGCGCTTCTACGATCTCTGGATTGCCGAAGAGCAGTTCGCGATCGATGATGGGCGGCAGCCCGCTTTGCGCCTTGGCGGTCGCGGGCGCGGCCACCTTGCCCGGCTGGGCGATGAGCGCAGATACAAACAGCAACACGCATAAGAATGATGGGAAGAACTTTTTCATGGCAGTCCTTTTGCTAACGCGGGGGTGGGCGATGCATTTAAATATGGCAGATTGTCATGGTTGGCAGCCAATGCTATCCATCAATAAAGGTCTTAATTCTCTCTGCTGCGATCAGAAATACTTTTCTGCGCTTCGGCACCTTCATAATCTAAAAAACTCGGAGCCAACGCAAGAACGCCGTCGGCTCCGATTCTGTAGTTATTTCCAGTATTGATCGCGCAGCTCTGTCTGCTTGCTGGCCAGCGGAATTTCCTGGCCTTGAATAAAGACGTGCTTCACATCAGTCTTCACGTCCAGCGGATCGCCGTTAGCGACAACCACATTGCCCATCTTTCCTACATCGAGCGAGCCAAGGTCTTTCTCTACGCCCCAAATCTGCGCAGGATTGATGGTCATGGCTTTAAGCGCTTCTTCGGGCGGCAATCCAAAGCCAACAGCGTAACCGGCGGCATAAGGCAGGTTGCGCGCCTGATGAGAGTCATAAGACGCAAAAGCGATTTTCACACCGCGCTTGGCCAGTTGCGCTGGCATGCTGTAAACCGCGTCATAGCGCTCAGACTCTTTGGGTTGTTCGTAAATAGGACCAATAATCACCGGCAATCCAGTAGCGGCGATCTTATCCAGCAGGCTGGCCGAATGAGTCACATGGTTGAGAATTACTTTTAAGTGAAACTCATTGGCCAGTTCCAGCGCCGTGAGCAGATCGTTGGCCTGTTCAGCCGCCAGCACAACCGGTTTTTTGCCATGCAGGTAAGGCAGCAGCGCCTCAAGTTTCAGATCGCGCTTGGGAGGAGCGCCGGCCTTGTCCTTGTCTTTTGCGTCAGAGCTGTTTTTCTTTTTGTCGTAGGCCGCAAGTTTCTGGTCATAATCCAGCGCGTCAATAAACGCCTGGCGCAGTTGCGTGGCCATGCCCATGCGGGTGAAGGGAAACTTGGCTTGCTCAAAACTCTGGTTACGGCGCTGCTGGCCGGTAAAGTTGAGCGGCATGGCGATATCGCGCACGGTAAGCATCTCCGTGGCGGAAGGGCCCGCAAGCTGGATAAATGAATCCTGCCCCGGCAACGTGTCGCCGCTGGCCGGAGCCACAATGGCATTGGTGATGCCATTGAGGCGCGTGACGGGGATGAGCGCAGTTTCAGCGTGAAACGCGTCGTAAACATGCATGTGCGGCATGATCTCGTCGCTTAGCTCGATTTCATCATTCGTCATGCGGTCGGCGGAAATTTCCGTCAGACCCAGATGTGTTTCTGAATCGATCAGTCCGGGATAGACCGTCATGCCTGTCGCATCAATCACTTTTGCGCCGGCGGGAATGGCAGTTCCCGGTCCACCGACTGCGGTGATCCGTCCGTTGTGCATTACCACTACGCCATTTTCAATTACGCCATGCGTGATAGTCAGCAGCTTGCCGCCTTTCAGCGCAATGGTTTCATTGGAAGCAGCAGTTGCCGTGCTTGTGTGTGCAGCGGGCGTTGCAGCGGAAGCTGGTTTGGTTTTCTTGCTTTGCGCATTAACGCTTTGCGCGGCAACACTCGCTACAAGGGCGATTGCAACAATTAATTTTTTCAGCATGGTTACTGGACCTCCTTGTAGTGGGTAAGACCAAGTCCGGGCAGCGAGCGGTCAAAATAAAGGTCGCCGTCGATGAGAACTTTATCTACAAGCGCAAAAGAAGAAAGCGGATAGCTGTTCCAGATCGAGATGTCAGCGTCTTTGCCAACATCAATTGACCCAACGCGCTAATCTACGCCGATGATCCAAGCCGGATTGATCGTAATCGCCTTCAGCGCTTCGTCTTCCGTTAGGCCGTAGTGAATGGCCTTGCCGGCTTCCTGATTCAGGCGGCGGGTTACGTCTTCTGAATCGCTCTTAAGCGCCACACGCACGCCTTTGTGCGCGGAGATGGCGGCGTTCCACGGGATGCCGTCCCACGCTTCATACTTAAAACCCCACCAGTCAGGCCACGTGGCAATGGCAACACCGTTTGCGGCAATTTTGTCCGCAACTTTGTACGCTTCAAGCGCATGATGGAAGGCGCGGATCTTGTAGCCGAACTCCTTCGCCATTTCCATTTCGGTCAGGAACTCATCGGCGCGATAGCAATGTATCTGCACCAGCAGCTTGCCGCGAAGAATGTCAGCCAGCGCTTCCAGCTTCAGGTCTTTCTTGGGCGGCGTGGCGTCCTTGTCGCCTTTTTTCACTTTGGCGTCGTAGTCGTCCCATGTGCGCATGTACTCGCGCGCTTCAATAAACGCGGCGCGCATTACTTCAAAGTTGCCCATGCGCGTGGAAGGCAACTGGTTCTTGCCGCCATAAACGCGCTTGGGGTTCTCACCGCTGGCAAACTTGATGGACTGCGGCGCGCCAGGGAAGAGCAGCTCATCGCGCCCGAGGCCGTATTTGTGCTTGATCACAATGGCTTGCCCGCCAATCATGTTAGCGGAGCCGTGCAGCAGCAGTGACGTGGTAACGCCGCCGGCCAGCGCGCGATAAATTGCCTTGTCGTTATAGTCAAAGGCGTCACGCATCATCATATGCGGCGTGATTGGGCTGGTTGGCTCGTTCACGTCATCGTCCAGCGCGATGTGCGAGTGAGAGTCGATAATGCCGGGCATCACGAACTTTCCCGTGGCGTCGATCACGGTTGCTCCCGTCGGCGCATTCACGCTCTGGCCAACAGCGGCAATCTTTCCGTTGTGGATATAGATACTGCCATTTTCAATCTTGCCATGCGTCACCGTGAGAATGGTCCCGCCTTTGATGACCACGTCGTTATGGATGGCGGGCGTTTCCGGTGCGGGCTTTTTGTTGGGCGTGGCATTGTCAGTCGCGACGTTGGCTTTGGATTCAGCTCCGGGCGTGGCTTGCTCCGGGCTGGCGGGGTTTTGCGATGCGGGCGAAGGCTGCTGCGTGTTCTGGGGCTGCTGCGCAAGAGCAAAACTGCTCAGCACCCAACACAATGACAGCAGCATCGCGCGGTACAAATGAGGGCGATGCGGCATAGGCTTGAACTCCGAGGGAAGGAATGAAAGAACTCGCGATTCTATGGGAGCAGCTTGCAATTGGCAATCGGAATTGAGAAGTGCATTTCGTCCCAGAGAAGCATTCAGCAATCAGCAGTCAGCAATCAGCGAAACCCGTTTACCGCAAAGGACGCGAAGGACGCAAAGGAAGCAGAAGTTCTGAATTCCGGATCCCTTTGCGACCTTTGCGTCCGTTGCGGTCAAGGTTCTTTGGCTGAATGCTGATTGCTGATTGCTGATTGCTGAATGCTGAAGACTGTCTGCTACATTATCCGCATGCGAGCTGTCGTCCAAAGAGTAAGCCGCTGCCGCGTGACAGTGGAAGGCAATGTGGTCGGCGAAATCGGCCCGGGCTTGCTGGTGCTGCTGGGCGTTAGCAAGACGGACAATGAAGCCGCGGCAGACTACCTTGTTGAGAAGATCATCGGCTTACGTATCTTTGAAGACACAGAAGGAAAGATGAATCTTTCCGTGCAGGACTCCGGCGGGGCGGTGCTGGTGGTTTCACAATTCACCTTGTACGGAGACGTGCGCCGGGGCAAGCGTCCGTCATTTGACGGGGCGGCAAGGCCAGAGGAAGCCAAGCGGCTCTATGAATACGTTGTCGGCAAAGTGCGTGCGGCGGGCCTTCACTGCGAGACCGGGCAGTTCCAGGCCATGATGGAAGTTGAGCTGGTAAACAGCGGGCCGGTGACGATCATGCTCGATTCGGAAAAAACATTTTGATCTTTCTTGCGGAACGCAAGAGTTCTCTGATTTGCGCGCCGAATCCCGAAATACATGTTGTTTGTTTAGACGCACATTCACGCTGAAAACTACAACTCCCGCCGTTTCAATCATCTACCTATTCTCATAGTGAGAATTGGAAACCAATTTTCCGCATCTTCTTACCTCCCTCAAGTCATCGACATAGGTGAACGTAAGAAAGGAGGGTCAGCGAATGACGCTGACTTGGAAGATCGCCGTGAGCGGATTGGTGCTGGCGATCTCAATTGGGCTGCTGGACCGGTTCCTGCATTGGATGAACCTGCCCAGCGATTTCAAGTTGTATTCCGGTGTTGCGGGAGTCATGGGGCTGCTGGTGATTGTGCCTGCGGCTTTACAAACGGTTTGGAAGATCAGGCCAGAGAGGAGGAAGTGACCATGACCACAATTCATGCCAGAGACGAGAAAAATGTTTTGAGCGCAAACATGAACGGGGACGGCAAGCGGCCCGTTGTTCTTAAGCTGATAGCGTTTGCGATTGCCGCCGTGGTCTTCCTGGTGGTCCTTCTCAGCCTGATCAATGCGCAGCGTATTGGCGCAGGACAGGTAGGAGTGGAAGTGAACCTGGCCGGAAGCCAGCGTGGACCGCAGGACATTCCTGTTCGCACTGGCTGGGTATTTTACAGCCCGCTAAGGACGCAGATTATCGAATTTCCGACTTACGTCCAAACAGTCAAGTGGACGGCAGACCCGGGAGAGGGACATCCATTGAATGAGGAGCTGGTGTTCAACTCCAAGGAAGGGCAGGAGGTAAGAGCAGACGTCTCACTGAGTTATGCAATTGATCCCGTGAAAGTACCGGAGTTTTACGTAAAGTACCGGGTCAATGACCTGGAAAAATTCACTCACGGCATCTTGAAGGACATTGTGCGCAACTCACTGAATGAAGTTGCCTCAACGTACACGCTGGAAGACATCTATGGTGAGAACAAGGCAAAGTTTCTGCGTGAGGCGCGGCAACGCATACAAGACCAGGTAACGCCGGTGGGAGTAGGAATCCAGCAGTTTGGGTTCATCGGCAAACCGAGGTTCACTCCCGCGATTGAGCAGGCAATCACACAGAAGACCCAGGCGATTACCGAAGCAGAACGCGCGCGGAACCAACTGGCGGTGACCCAGGCGGAAATGGCGAAACAGGTGGCCGAGGCCGAAGGCGAAGCCAAATCTGCCATTGAGCGTGCGCGCGGCGAAGCAGAGGCCAACCGGCTGAGAAACGCCTCCATTACTCCGCAGCTGCTGCAACTCAAGCAGTTGGAAAATGAGCGGGCGCGAATTGAGAAATGGAATGGCGATGTTCCCCGCATGGTAGTCGGCGAAAAGAGCGGACTGATGCTGCAAATGCCGTTTGAAACTGACCGGCGATAAGGAAGGTTATGTGGTGTAGATTGGGGAGGTGCGAACCTCCCTGATTTTTTTGCTACAAAGGGACGGCGGAAATATCATCTGCGGTAGACGTAGTCATGGGGGTGTCAAAGGTCAATGGAAGGCCGCAGCCGTCTCAACAAGCGCCGTCTCTGAACTGCAGACGCTGGTTGATCCCGGCCATCGGCATGTGATGCAGCAGCGCGAGCGCAAACGCGCCGAGCATGGCGATGCGGACGATGCTCCTGAACAGTTCCTCTTACGCCCCCGACTGTCAACGCTGGAAGGGATATTCATTGATCCAGTGAAAGCCGCGATTGACCAGGTTGAACTTGTCGCGATCCACGAGCTTCAATTTCATCTGAACCTTATGGCCATCCATGGAGCCGGCCAGAACAAGCTGGTCCGGCGCAGGACGACTGTAGGTCAGGGCGGCTTTCCAGTTCTTGTCCGCGGGTTTGGTCAAACCAATCGTATGGTCTTTTTCGTTGATGGCTGATCCGTATCCGGTAAATGTGTCATCGGGCCGCTGGAATGACGTGAAGACGGGGGAGTCAAAAACCACTCGACGCCAGCGGTCCTTGTCAGTAAACAACGGAGCGCGCGGCTGGCCGTCAACCGACATCTCATCGACATTCCAGATGCCATAGAGCGCGGACTTGGGTCGCCCGCCGCCATAGGTGTGCCAGGCCTGAATTCCCGAATAGACGCCCATGCCAAGCAGGTACATGCCGAATGCAACTTGAATAATCACGGCCAGGCGGTTGGCACGCGCTGAACGGAATAGAGCGGGTTGCCGCGAAGGAGCTGCGGCACGCTCAGTAAAGAAGAAGTGGATCATTCTGCGCGCATCGGGGGCCAGCAGGAAGAGAGAAAACAGAATCAGATGAAAGGAGAATAGCTTGACCGGCACATCATAGGTCATATTCAGCATGAAAACCTGAATCATGTCCGCCAGACAGACCAGCGCTCCAAGAGTTGTGGTCCGCGGGGTCAGGAGCAGAATGCCGCCCAGGGTTTCCGCGCAACCGGCAAAGATCTCATAGGAACGTGAAGCTCCAATCGACGACCAAAGCACCGCCATGGGCGAGAAGTT
>Ga0105245_10004175_pt1 | contig 12833 bp, 12 predicted proteins | sample KBSM54metaG_FD_81523 | JGI IMG/M metagenome (GOLD analysis project Ga0105245, IMG submission 81523) | Miscanthus rhizosphere microbial communities from Kellogg Biological Station, Michigan, USA - KBS M5-4 metaG | ecosystem: Host-associated > Plants > Roots > Rhizosphere > Soil | place... | reverse complement strand
GCGATCGCGCGCTCCGGGTTCTCGGGCGGGATGGCGCTCGAGACCACGACCTCGGCCTGCTCGGGCACGTTGGCGGCGTCGTGGCCGGCGACGGGCTCGACCCCGAGCGCGAGCAGCGGCCCCAGGTAGGCCGAGCCGGCGGCGCGGTCGGAGCCCGTCACGGACGCCCCGAGCGAGCGCGCGACCAGCGCGAGGCCGCTCATGCCGGCGCCGCCGATCCCGACGAAGTGCAGCGCGCGGCCGCTCCAGGGCTGGGTCGTGCTCATCGGCCGAGAACCTAGCGATCCACTTCGTGCACGTGGCGCGGCAGGGGCGTATGGTCGGCCCATGACCGTCCGCCTCCACCGCTGCCCGAACGAGTGGGCCAAGCTCTCCGGGCACCCTTGCTGGAAGGTCCAGAAGGCGCTCGACGAGGCCGGGATCGAGTACGAGATCGTCAAGGGGCCGCTGCGCCCGGGCAAGCGCGACGACCTCGAGCGGCTCAGCGGCCAGCGCAAGTATCCGGTGATCGAGTTCGAGGACGGCGCGGTCTACCGCGAGGAGTCCAAGGACATGGCCGCGACGATCGCCGCCGGGCAGCTCGACTCCAAGCACGCGGCTCCGGCCGCGCCGCCACCGGCCGCGGCCTAGTAGCGGCTCGAAGACGCGCCCGACCGGCGCGTCGAGGCACCACGTGGTCACGAAGCGGTAGCTCGCCGCCCTCACGGCGCGACACCACCGCCGCCGCGTTTCCCCGTCGGCCCGCCGGGGGAGCCCTCCGCCACGGTGACGGGCACGGCAGACCGGATCGAGCGGGTGGCGCAGGAGGCGTTCGGCTTCGACGCGCTGCGCCCGGGCCAGCGCGAGGCGATCGAGGCGGTGCTCGACGGCCGCGACACGCTCGCGGTGATGTCGACCGGCTCGGGCAAGTCGGCCATCTACCAGATCGCCGGCCTGCTCTCGCCCGGCGCCACCGTCGTCGTCTCTCCGCTGATCGCGCTCCAGCGCGACCAGGTCGAGGACCTCAGGGAGCGCGCCGCGGGCGGCGCCGCGCACCTGAACTCGCACATCAGCGCGTCCGAGCGCGAGCGGGCGCTGGCCGAGCTGGCCGAGGACGCGCTCGAGTTCCTGTTCCTGGCGCCCGAGCAGCTCGCCAACCCCGAGGTGCTGGACGAGCTGGCGGTCGCCGAGCCGTCGCTGCTGGTCGTCGACGAGGCCCACTGCATCTCCGAGTGGGGCCACGACTTCCGCCCCGACTACCTGCGCCTGGGCGCGGCGGCGGAGGCGCTGGGCCGCCCGACCGTCCTCGCCCTCACCGCGACCGCCGCGCCGCCCGTGCGCGACGAGATCGTCGGGCGGCTCGCGATGCGCGAGCCCGAGATCATCATCCGCGGCTTCGACCGGCCCAACATCCGCCTCTCCGTCGAGCGCTTCCACGGCGAGGGCGGCGAGGAGCGCAAGCAGCGCGCGCTCGCCGAGCGGATCGCGGCGACCGAGCCGCCCGGGATCGTCTACGTGGCCACGCGCCGCCAGGCCGAGGAGCTGGCCGGCTCGCTGTGCGGCGACGGGCTGCGCGCGGCCTCCTACCACGCCGGCATGAAGAGCCGCGAGCGCGACGCCGTGCAGGAGCGCTTCATGGACGGCGACCTCGACGTCGTGTGCGCGACGACCGCCTTCGGGATGGGCATCGACAAGGCCGACGTCCGCTGGGTCTTCCACAGCGAGATCTCCGAGTCGCTCGACGCCTACTACCAGGAGATCGGCCGCTCCGGCCGCGACGGGGCGCCGGCCGAGGCGGTGCTCTTCTACCGCAGCGAGGATCTCGGCCTGCGCCGCTTCTTCTCCGGCACCGGGCACGTCGAGGTCGATGAGATCGCCCAGGTCCTGGCGGCGGTGCGCGAGCACGACGGCCCGGTCGAGCCCGCGGAGCTCCAGGTGGAGACCGAGCTCTCGCAGACCAAGCTCACGACGGCCGTCTCGCGGCTCGAGGAGGCGGGCGCGCTCGAGGTGCTCCCGAGCGGCGAGCTGGCGGGCGCCGACGGCGCGCCGGAGCCGGGCGACGCCATCCGGGCGGCTGCCGAGGCCGAGGAGAAGCGGCGCAGCTTCGAGCGGTCGCGCGTGGACATGATGCGCGGCTACGCCGAGACCGACGGCTGCCGGCGCGCGTTCGTGCTCGCCTACTTCGGCGAGCCGTTCGAGGGCTCGTGCGGCAACTGCGACAACTGCCTGGAGGGCCGCGCCGCCGCCGCGACGCCCGAGGACGTGCCGTTCGAGGTCGGCTCGCGCGTCTGCCACGGGCAATGGGGCGAGGGCGTGGTGCAGCGCTATGACGACGACGCGGTCGTGGTGCTCTTCGACGAGGTCGGCTACAAGACGCTGGCGCTCGCCGTCGTGACCGAGCGCTCCCTGCTCGAGGCCGTCTGAGACCCGGAGCGTTCGCGCGCTTACCCGCGAGCTCCCGGCGCGGGCGTCACACTAGATGCAGGCCTGGCCATGATCGGTTGACCCCCTGACCAGGTCTAGGGGCGCGGCGCGAGCCGCGCCCCGCCCTAGCTTCCGCGCGCCGCGGCGAGCACCTCGGCGGCGATGTCGGCGGCCGCGCCGGGACGGGCCAGGGCGGCGGAGGCCGCGCCCATCGTGCGCAGCCGCTCGGGCTCGAGCGCGATCGCGTCGACCTCCCGGCGCAGCCGCTCGGCCGTCAGCTCCGCGTCGGGCAGCACGACGGCGGCGCCCGCGTCCGCCATCCAGCGCGCGTTGGTGCTCTGGTGGTCGGCGGAGGCGTGGGGATACGGGATCAGCACTGCCGGCAGCCCATACTGGGCGAGCTCGAAGACCGAGCCGCCGGAGCGCGCCACCGCCAGGTCGGACGCGACGAGCGCCTCGCCGAACGGCGTCAGGTAGTCGCGCAGCAGGTAGCGCTCGTCGGGCGCCTCCAGCTCCGCGAAGTCGCGCCGGCCGGCGACGTGCAGGACGCGGTAGGGCGCGCCGCCGAGGCCGCCGACGGCCGCGAGGTTGATCGAGCGCGCGCCGAGCGAGCCGCCGAAGACGAGCACGACCGTCTCCTCGGGGCCGATCCCGAGCTGGGCGCGGGCGCCGGCGCGGTCGGTGACGGTCGGCGGGACCGGCCGTCCGGTGACGCGGTAGCGGTCGCCGTCGCGGCCCTCGAGCGGGAAGGCGAGGCAGACGCGGCGCGCCCGCGGCGCCAGCGCGCGGTTGGTCAGGCCGAGGTGCGAATCGGCCTCGGCCAGCACGAGCGGGATCCGCTTCAGCGCCGCGGCGAGGCCGACCGGGCCCGCGACATAGCCGCCGCCGCCCAGCACCGCGTCCGGTTCGCGCTCCCTCAGGATCCGGCGCGCGGTGCCGAGCGCGCCCGCGGCCTTGACGAGCGCGCGGGCCGCCTTCAGCGGGTTCGAGCGGCTGATGCCCTCGGCGGCGATCCGGTCGAGCGGGTAGCCGGCGGCCGGGACCAGCTCGGCCTCCGCGCGCTCCCCGCCGACGAAGCTGACCTCGGCGCCCTCAGCCCGCAGCGCGTCCGCGACCGCGATCGCCGGCACGACGTGGCCCGCCGTCCCGCCTGCGGCGATCACGATCCTCGGCGGCCCTGCGCCGGGCCCCGGCGTCACGATCCGGCCGCCCGGGGACCGCGCGCAGATGCGCCGATCCCCCGCCGGCGATGTTGAGCAGCAGGCCCATCGAGCACAGCAGCACGATCAGCGAGGTGGACCCCGAGGAGACGAACGGCAGCGGCACCCCGGTCAGCGGGGCGAGGCCGAGCACGGCGTAGACGTTGAGCAGGGCTTGGCACAGGATCAGGGAGGTCAGGCCGCCGGCGAGCAGCTTCGCGTAGATGCCCTTGGCGTTCTTCGCGGTACGCAGCCCGGCGTACCCGATCATGCCGTAGAGGAACAGCAGGCCGCAGACCCCCGCCACCCCGAGCTCCTCGCCGATCACGGCGAGGATGAAGTCCGTGTGGGCCTCGGGCAAATAGAAGATCTTCTGCACCGACTGGCCCAGGCCGACGCCGAACAGCCCGCCCGAGCCGAGCGCGATCTGGCCCTGCACGGACTGGAAGCCGGTGCCGCCCGCGTGCGCCCACGGGTCGATGAACGAGGTCAGGCGTGCGCGGCGGTAGGGCTCGAGCAGGGCGAAGATCGCGATCAGGGCCGCCGCGATCCCGGCGGCGACGGCCAGGTGGCGCAGCGGTACTCCGGCGGCGACCAGCAGCGCGGTCGTCGTCCCGGCGATGACCAGCGCCGTGCCCAGGTCGGGCTCGACGGCGACGAGCAGCGCCATCACCGCGGCCACGAGGATCACGGGCGCGGCGGCGCGGATGGAGCGGATGCGGCGCTTGGAGCCCAGCAGCTCGGCGGCGTAGAGCACGAGCGCGAGCTTGGCCAGCTCCGAGGGCTGGAAGCTCAGCGAGCCGGCGCCGATCCAGCGGTTGGCGCCGTTGACCTCGACCCCGATGCCGGGCAGGAGCACGACGAGCAGGAGCACGAACGAAAGCGTGAGCAGCAGCGGGGTGTAGCGCCGCACGAGGTCGAGCCCGCGCTTGGAGAGCACGTGCATGAGCACGACGCCGAGGGCGCCGAAGCCGACATACCGCAGCAGGTAGGCGGTGCCGTCGCCGCCGCCGGCCAGCAGGTCGCGCGCCGACGAGGCCGAGTAGACCATCACCGCGCCCGCCGCCAGCAGGCACATGGTCACGGTCAGGAGCATCCGGTGCGCGAGCGGGTGCTCGGGCGCCTTTCCCTTCCCCTTCGCCATCAGCCCCGCATGACCAGGCTGCGGAAGTGGGCGCCGCGCGCCTCGTAGTCCGGATACTGGTCGTAGCTCGTACACGCGGGCGAGAGCAGCACGACGTCGCCGGGCTGCGCGGCGGCGCGCGCATCCTGCACCGCATGCTCGAGGTCGCCGCAGCGGCGCACGGGCACGCCGGCGCCGGCCAGGGCGGCGTCGAGGGCGTCGGCGGCCTCGCCGATCAGGTAGACGCCGGCACAGCGCTCGGCCGCGGGCGCGCGCAGGGCCTCGAAGCCCGAGCCCTTGGCCCGCCCGCCGGCGATGAGGTGGATGGGCGCCTCGAACGAGCGCAGGGCGACGAGCGTGGAGGCGACGTTCGTGGCCTTGGAGTCGTTGACGTAGAGCACGCCGTCCTCGCGGGCCACCTCCTCGAGACGGTGGGGCACGCCGGGGAACGTCCGCAGCCCGGCGCGCACGGCGCCGGGATCGACGCCGCGGGCCAGGCACACCGCCGCGGCGGCCATCGCGTTCTGCGCGTTGTGGGGGCCGCGCAGGGCGAGCTCGTCGAGGCCGAGCAGGCGCTCGCCGCGCCACGCCAGCGCGCCGTCGTGCTCGGCGACGTCCTCGCCCACCACGACGCGCCGCGCCGCGCCCGGGAGCAGGCCGACGAGGTCGCGCGGCGCCACGGCAAGGTCGTCGCGCCCCTGGTGGGCGAACGCCCGCAGCTTGGCCTCCCTGTAGGCGGCAAAGGTGCCGTGGCGGTCGAGGTGGTCCTCCTCGACGTTGAGCAGCACGGCCGCCTCGGGCGCGAAGGCCTCGGTGTCCTCGAGCTGGAACGAGGAGCACTCGGCCACCACCACGGCGTCGGGGGCCACCGCACCGACGAGCGAGGCCAGCGCCGTGCCCACGTTGCCGGCCACCGCGTAGGGCAGTCCTGCCTCGCGGTGGATGTGGCCGAGGAGCTCGGTGGTGGTGGTCTTTCCGTTGGTGCCGGTCACCGCGATGAACGTGTTGGGGATGAGCCGCCAGGCCAGCTCGAGCTCGCCGATCACCGTGATCCCGCGCGCGCGAGCCGCGACGATCGCGGGCGCTTGTGCCGGCACTCCCGGGCTCTTGATCAGCGTCCGGGCACGGTCGACCAGGCCCCCGCCTGGCGTATCCAGGTGCACTTCGACGCCGGCCGCCGTGAGCCTGCCGACGTCGGGGCGTCCGCTGTCGACGCCGACGACCTCCTCGCCGCGCGCGCGCAGGGCGAGCGCGGCGGCCACGCCCGAGCGGGCCAGGCCGACGACGAGATAGGGGCCGCCGGGCAGGGGCGGGCGCGGCTTCACGCCGCCATGCAAGCAGGTGGATCCGACGGCGCCACGAAGTCAGCCGCCGTGTCGGCGCCGTCCGCGACCCCCGCCCCGACCGGCAACATGACCAGGGACTTCCGCACGTTCCTGCTGCGCGGGAACGTGGTCGATCTCGCCGTCGGCATCGTCATCGGCGCCGCCTTCGGGCGCATCGTCAGCAGCGTGGTCGCGGGCCTGATCACGCCGATCATCGCCGCCATCGGCGGCAAGCCGAACTTCGCCGCGCTGTCGTTCACGATCAACGGCAGCCACTTCCACTACGGCCTCGTGATCAACGCGATCATCTCGTTCGTGATCGTGGCCGTGGCGGTGTTCTTCGTCGTTGTCCGGCCGATCAACGCGCTCATGAGCCGGTTCCGCACCGAGCCCGACGTCTCCGAGCCCACGCGCCACTGCCCGGAGTGCCGGAGCGACATCCCGCAGCGGGCGACCCGGTGCGCCTTCTGCACCGCGCGGGTGCAGCCCGTCGTGCCCGCGCGCACCTAGGTCGAAGAGAATTATTCCGTGTGACATAATTCTCTCGTGGCCAAAGCACGCGGCTCCACGAACCCGTTCCGCTTCGGCGCCCTGGCGTTGGACGAGGCCTTCACGGACCGGGACGAGGAGATCGCCGAGCTCGCCGCGGACATGCGCAACGGCCAGGACGTCGTCGTCTTCGCCCCCCGGCGCTACGGCAAGTCGTCACTCGTCTGGCGCGTCGCCCAGCAGCTCGTCACCCGCCGCGTGCTCGTGGCCCAGGTCGACCTCATGCGCGCGCCGACCAAGGAGCGGCTGGCCGAGAAGCTCGCCTCTGCCATCCACGACGAGCTGGCCACGCCGCTGCTGCGGGCCAAGGAGCGACTGCGCATGTTCTCGGAGCTGCGGGTGGCGCCGACGGTCACGGTCGACCCGCAGGACGGCTCGCTCTCGTTCAGCTTCGACACCTACGCCGCCCGGCAGGGCATCGACGCCACGCTGGAGGAGCTGCTCGCGCTGCCGGGCCGGCTGGCGGCCGAGCGCAAGCGGCGGGTGGTGCTCGTGCTCGACGAGTTCCAGGAGGTCATGGACATCGACCCCGGGCTGATCAAGCTCATGCGCTCGGTGTTCCAGGAGCAGGGCGACGTGGCCCACGTCTACCTGGGCTCCAAGCGCCACATGATCGAGCGCATCTTCAATGACGCCAACGAGCCCTTCTGGCGCAGCGCCAAGCAGATGGAGCTCGGGCCGATCCCGCCCGAGCCGTTCGAGGCCTTCGCGCTCGAGCGCTTCGCTGCCACCGGCCGGCGCCTGCGCCCGGCCACCGCCCGGGCGGCGCTGGACATCACCGGCGGCCACCCCTACGCGACCCAGGAGCTCCTGTACTTCCTGTGGGAGGAGGGCACGCTGGAGCGGGCGTTGCAGGCGGTGCTGCGCTCCGAGCACGCGCACTTCAGCCTCCTCTGGGAGCGCGCGTCGGCCGCGCAGCGGCTCGTGCTCGAGGCGCTGGCCGCCGAGCAGCCCGGCCATCCGCTGAGCAGCGACTACCAGCGGCGCCACGGCCTGCCCAGCATCGCCACGGTGCAGACCGCCCTGCGGGCGCTGTCGCGCGAGGGGGTCGTGGAGCGGCGCGGGCGCGGCGCCTACGCCATCGCCGAGCCGTTCCTCGACGAGTGGATCTCCCTGCAGAAGTCCTGATTCCGTCCGCCCCCGGGCCTACCGTCGCGGCATGGTCCGGATCGTGTACGACGAGGTCGTCTGCCCCCACTGCCGTGGCGAGGGCTGGCGGCACGGCAAGCCGCACCCGCGCCAGCCGCGGCTGTCCGAGCTCGTGCGCTGCGCGCCGTGCGGCGGGGCCGGCTGGTACCGCCAGGCGCTGCTCGCGCGGGTTGCCGACGTACCGCTGGCGGCCTAACTCGCCGCGGGCGCGTCGCCCCCGCTGCCGCCCAGCGCCTCTTCGATCTGGTTGATCGCAGCCTGCTCGGCGTCCGAGACCTCAACGCCGCCCTCGCGGTGGGCGTGGGCCACGCGCTCGGCGAGCCCGACCACGAAGCGGCGGTACTCGTCGACCTCGCCCGGGCTCCCCTTGGCCTCGATCGTGCCGACGGCGTCGCGCAGGTGGCCGAGCCCGCGCGTCTCCAGCTCGGCCGGTGAGCCGCCGTGGCGGTCGACCTTGGGGTTGGTGGAGACGACGTCGTCGAGCAGCGCGCTCGCGCCGTGCTGTTGCCGCGCCTCGGTGTAGGCCTTGGCCATGGAGAAGGTCTCGCGGAACGTGCCTCCGCGCGACGCGGTGATGACGATCATGCCTGCGCTCGTGGGCGCCTCGATGATCGTCTTCCACTCGTCCTCGGTGTAGTCGGCTTTCGTGCTCATGTACCGACCCTAGCGGCGGGATACTGTGCAGGCATGCCCGGCGTCGCTGAAGCCGTCAGGCCCGTGGTGGAACGCATCGACCGCCGCGCCCCCGGCGCCCGCGACTTCGGCTTGCGGTTCTGGGACGGCTCCGAGGTCCCGCCGCCCCCGACTGCCGACGACGAGCTCACGCTGGTCGTGCGCGACCCGGTCGCGCTGGCCTACGCGCTGCGCCAGCCCAACGAGCTCGGGTTCGGGCGCGCCTGGGTCACCGGCGCGCTCGACGTCGACGGCGACCTCGAGCGCGGCCTGGCGCTGCGCGATCGCTTCGGCGGGCTGCGGCTCTCGGCCGCCGACCGCCTGGCGGCGCTGCGCGCCGTCGCGCGCCTGGGCGGCGTGCGCCTGCGCGGCCCGGCGGTGCCGGCCAGCGAGGCCCCGGTGGGGCGCGGGCGGCGGCACTCGCTCGACCGCGACCGCGTCGCCGTCCGCCACCACTACGACGTCTCCAACGCCTTCTACCGCATGGTGCTGGGGCCGACGATGGTCTACTCGTGCGCCTACTTCAGCTCCCCCGACGACACGCTCGAGGTGGCGCAGACCCGCAAGCTCGAGACCATCTGCCGCAAGCTGCGCCTGCGCGCGCGCGACCGGCTGCTGGACATCGGCTGCGGCTGGGGCACGCTCGTGCTGCACGCGGCGCGCGAGCACGGCGCCCGCGCCGTCGGGGTCACGCTGTCCCAGCCCCAGGCCGAGCTGGCCCGCGAGCGCATCCGTGCGGCTGGCCTGAGCGACCGCTGCGAGATCCGGGTCGCCGACTATCGCGAGGTCGACGACGGTCCCTACGACAAGGTCTCCAGCGTCGGGATGTACGAGCACGTCGGGCGCGCCCAGCTGGGCGAGTACGCGGGCCGTGTGACGCGCCTGCTCCGCGAGGGTGGCCTGTTCCTCAACCACGGCATCGTGCGGGCCCAGCCGCGGCTGTGGGACAAGCACAGCTTCATCGCCCGCTACGTCTTCCCCGACGGCGAGCTGCACCCGGTGGGCGCCGTCGTCGACGCGATGGAGCAGGCCGGCCTGGAGGTCCGCGACGACGAAGCGTTGCGCGAGCACTACGCGCTCACGCTGCGCCGCTGGGTGGCCAACCTGGCCGCCAACCGCGACGCGGCGATCGCCGAGGCCGGCACCGAGCGCGAGCGCGTGTGGCGCCTCTACATGACCGGCTCGGCGGTGGCCTTCGAGGCGGGCGACATCTCCGTGCACCAGGTGCTCGCCGCCAAGCCCGGCGCCCCGCACGAGCTGCCGCTGGCGCGCGAGGCGCTGCTGGCCGGCGTGGACTAGCCCGGCCCTACTTGATCGACTGCTGGTAGAGCGTGAAGCCGATCGCGCTGAACACCGCCGCGACGATCCAGAAGCGCAGGATGATCTTCGTCTCCGACCACGCCTGGAGCTCGAAGTGGTGGTGGATCGGGGCCATCAGGAACACGCGCTTGCGGAAGGCCTGGAACGAGATCACCTGGATCACCACCGACAGCGCCTCGACCACGAAGATGCCGCCGAGCACGATCAGCAGGACCTCGGTCTTGGTCATGACCGCGAGCCCGGCTATCGCGCCCCCTAAGAACAGCGAACCGGTGTCGCCCATGAAGATCTGGGCCGGGAACGAGTTGAACCAGAGGAACCCGATGCACGCCCCGACCAGGCAGGCCGACAGCACCGCCAGGTCGCGCTGACCCGTGGTGATGAACGTGATGGCGATGAACGAGAGCAGCACGATGGCCGCGCAGCCCGCGGCCAGGCCGTCGAGGCCGTCGGTGAGGTTGACCGCGCTCGTCGTGCCCGCCACCACGAGATAGACGAAGAGCACGTAGGCGAGGCCGAGGTCGATTTGGTAGTCGACCAGGCGCAGGCGCAGGACCTCGCTCTTGTCCGCCCACTTGGTCGCGCCGATGAACAGCCCGATCGAGATCACGATGGTCACGATCAGCTTCGTGCGCGCCCGCAGGCCCAGCGACCGGCGCTTGATGATCTTGGTCCAGTCGTCCGCGAACCCGAGCGCCGCGCAGGCCACGGCGACGCCGTAGACCACCAGCGACTGCGGCTTCTGGCCCCCGAGGACCAGGAACGGCACCGAGATCGCGGTGACGAGGATGATCCCGCCCATCGTCGGCGTGCCCGCCTTCTCGTGGTGGCCCGCGGGCCCCTCGGGGCGGATGTTCTGGCCGAACTCGCGGTCGCGCAGGAACTCGATGAACTTCGGCGAGAGGAAGACGCAGATGAGGAGCGAGGCCGTCCCCGCAATGAGCACCTGTCCCACGGGCTAGGCCTCGACGCGCTCGCGCAGTGCTTCGGCGACGACCTCGAGCCCGACGCCCCGCGAGCCCTTGACCAGCACGACGTCGCCGGGCTCGAGCAGCTCCGGCAGGATCGCGGCGGCCTCGGCGGCGTCGGCGACCGCGTAGCTCGGACCGTCGAACGCATGCCCGATGGCGACCGCCCGCGGCCCCACGGTGACCACGAGGTCGACGTCGCGCGCGGCGGCCTCGCGGCCCACCTCCTCGTGGAAGGCGAGCTCGTCGGGGCCGAGCTCGAGCATGTCGCCGAGCACGGCCACGCGGCGCGTGCCCTCGGCGCTCGCCAGCTCATCCAGGGCCGCGCGCATCGACATCGGGTTGGCGTTGTAGCAGTCGTTGAGCACGACCGTGCCATCCGCGAGCTCCACGCGCTCCCCCCGCAGGGGCGAGAAGGCCACCTCCACACGACCCTCCGGCTTGACGCCGATCGCCACCGCCGCGGCCACCGCGGCGAGCAGGTTGTTGCGGTGATAGGCCTGCGTGAAGGGCACGTCGAGCTCCAGCGGTTCGCCGAGGGCGTCGATGCTCACGCGCGCGCCGTCCTGGGCGATGAGGCGCACATCGCCACCGGCGCCGAAGCTCAGCGTGCGCACGTCGTCGCGCAGGTGCGGCGCCAGCAGCGGGTCGCCGGCCGGGACCACGGCGGTACCGCCAGGCTCGAGGCCCACGATGAGCTCGGCCTTGGCTGCGGCGATGGCGGGCAGGGAGCCCAGCAGCTCCAGGTGGACGGGCCCGACGTTGACCACGACACCCACGTCGGGGCGGGCGATGTCGGCCAGCTCGGCGATCTGGCCGGCGCCGCGCATGGCCAGCTCGAGCACCATCGCCTCGACGCCGGGCTCGGCCTCGAGGACGTTGAGCGGCAGCCCGATCTCGGTGTTGAAGTTCGCCCGCGAGGCCAGCGTGGCGCGGTGCGGCGCGAGCAGCCCGGCGAGGATCTCCTTGGTCGACGTCTTGCCCGTCGAGCCGGTGATGCCGACGACGGCGCAGCGCAGCTCCTCGCGCCAGGCGCGGGCCAGGCGGCCGAGGGCGGCGATGGGGTCGCGCGTGGCCAGGACGGCGCCGCCATCGGGGAGGTCGCGGACGTGCTCCGCGGTCACGAGCACGCCCCAGGCGCCTTCCTGCAGGGCGGTGGCGGCGAAGCGGCCGCCGTCGTCGCGCTCGCCGCGGATGCCGACGAAGAGGTCGCCCGGCTCGAGGGCACGGGTGTCGACCACCGCGCGGGCCGGGCCGCCGGGCGTGGTCGCCGGGCGCACGAGGCCGGCGGCGCTGGCGCGGGCGATGCGCTGCGCGCTCCAGTCCCTCACGCGAGCGCCTCCCGGGCCACCGTGACGTCGTCGAACGGGATCTTGCGGCCGCCCGCGAACTCCTGGCCCTGCTCGTGGCCCTTGCCCGCGATCACGACGACGTCGCCCTCCTGGGCCAGCTCCACTGCGCGCCCGATGGCGGCGCGGCGGTCAACCATCGCCTCCACCCCAGGCCCGCTGCCGGTGCCCTCGGTGATCTCGGCGATGATCGCGTCGGGGTCCTCCGAGCGCGGGTTGTCGCTGGTGACCACGACGAGGTCGGCCAGCGTCCGCGCGGCACGGCCCATGAGCGGGCGCTTGCTGCGGTCGCGGTCGCCGCCCGCCCCGAAGACGACGATGACCCGGCGCTGGGCGATCTCCCGCGCGGCGCGCAGGACGTTCTCGAGCGAGTCGGGCGTGTGGGCGTAGTCGACGAGGACGGCGAAAGGCTGCCCGGCCTCGACCGGCTCGAAGCGGCCGGGCACGCGCCCGGCGCCGGCCAGGGCGGCGATGCTGGTGGCGTCGGCCACGCCGAGGGCGCGGGCGGCGGCCAGGGCGCCGAGCGCGTTGAGCACGTTGAAGCGGCCCGGCAGCGGGGTGCCGACGGTGCGGCCCTCCACGGTGAACGTGGACCCCGTCAGCCCGAAGGCCACGTCGGTGGCGCGCACGGCGGCGTCGGGGCTCTCGACGCCGAAGGTGAGCGCGTCGGGCAGCTCCTCCGCCAGCCGGCGTCCGTAGGGGTCGTCGACGTTGACCACCGCGGCCCGCGGGCCGGCCTCGAACAGCCGCCGCTTGGCGGCGAAGTAGTCCTCCAT
>Ga0105245_10004169_pt1 | contig 12838 bp, 5 predicted proteins | sample KBSM54metaG_FD_81523 | JGI IMG/M metagenome (GOLD analysis project Ga0105245, IMG submission 81523) | Miscanthus rhizosphere microbial communities from Kellogg Biological Station, Michigan, USA - KBS M5-4 metaG | ecosystem: Host-associated > Plants > Roots > Rhizosphere > Soil | place: Michigan... | reverse complement strand
GACTTGCCTTCGAACAGCGTCGCCACCCAGTTGACGAAGGCGACGAAGAACGCCGCGATCGCCCAGACCGCGAGCCAGATCAGGAACGGCAGGGCGAAGACGGCGCGGAAGAAGACAGTGCCGCGGCTGCGCCTGAGGTCGTCGGTGAGGAGCAGTTTCACGGGTTGCTCGCCGGCACCGTCCCGAACGGTGCGGACGGATCCGGCGGGACTGCCGCGAGCGCCTCGCTGCGGATCTCGTCGAGGCGCCCGGTGACGCGGGAGACGACGACGATCGCGAGGACGACACCGGCGACGGCGATCAACTGGGCGAGGACGTCGACCACCGACCCCGACTTGATCTGCGAGAGGGCGCTGCTGAGCGAGGTCGCGTCGTGGTAGCCCGACTGGGTCATCTGCTGTCCGGCGTAGGCCGCGAGACCCTGCCCCAGGAACAGCCCCCACCACCAGTGGACCAGGCTCGGCACCTCCACCTGATGCCACTGCGAGGAGACCTCGACCCCGCGCTCGCTGCCGCGCCAGACGTCGTTGGCGATCTGCTTCGGGCGGACCCAGTTGAAGAACGGGATGAGCCACGCCCCGATCGCCCAGCCGTCGCCAAAGCGCATGTTCTGCACCCCGAGCCGCCGCAGGTTCTTGTAAGCGAGGAAGAACCAGGCGATGAAGACGCCGGCGCAAACCAGGGCGACCAGGGTCTCGATGCCGATCCAGGTGGAATAGGTGTGGTAGGCGCCGACGACGTCGCCATCGGCTGCTGCGGCCGAATGCAGGTCGAGGGCGCTGACGAGTCTGCCCACGGCCACGAGCGCCAGCACGCTGAGGCTGACGAACACTCCCCAGGCCAGCCCGCTCAGCTCCCACGGCGGGTTTGCGGGGTCGACGACTCGATGGGAACCATGGCCGACTGGTGCCTCCGATACCTGCATTGCCCTGCTATCGGCGCCGGTCTTCGACTTCATGAGTCCCGCTCGCGAGTGACATCTTCGAATACTGGCTTACAGATGCTCGACTTCTGCGATTCGTCCGATATGGTCGAAAAGTGCTGTCTATTTGGACAGCCAGCCAACTTCGGGTGAGCGTTGGCAAGTGCTTCCGCGGCAGGGGTGCCCGGACTTCAAGGAGGAGAGCATCATGACGTGGAGGCGCATCTCAGCGGTTCTTTGTGTGGCGGCGGCAATCTCTGCCGTGTTCGTCAGTTCAGCCTGGGCGACGAAGTACGTTGCGCTCGGGGATTCGTACTCGTCGGGCGTGGGAACGCGCACGTTCTACGAAGAAACCTGCAAGCGGTCGGTCTACTCGTACCCGTACCTGATTCACAACGCTCATCCCACCTGGACGTTCGTGAACGCCAGCTGTTCGGGGGCGAAGACGGGCGACATCCTCAACACCCAGGCGAACAGCCTTACCTCTGACACCAATTGGGTCAGCTACACGATCGGCGGCAACGACGCCGGTTTCTCGGAAGTGATCACCGAATGCGCGCTGCCCTCGTGGGCATCGGACTGCAACGGTGCGATCAACACCGCTCAGGCCTACATCACGAACACGCTGCCGGGCCGGCTCGACCTGGTCAACAACAAGATCAAGGAAAAGTCGCCGAGCGCGCAAGTGGTCGTGCTCGACTACCCGAAGCTGTTCAACGGTGAAGACTGCAATGCGCTCACCTGGTTCAGCCCCAGCGAGGAGACGCGGCTGAACGAAACGGCGGACATGCTGAAGAACGTGATCAGCGCCGCCGCGACGAGGGCGGGAGCCAACTTCCACTTCGGCAACGTGATCCCGTCGTTCATCGGCCACGCGGTCTGCGATGGCGGCGGTGGGTCGTCGACCGAGTGGATCAACGGCCTCTCGAGCCCGACGAGCGAAAGCTACCACCCGAAGGTCACAGGTCACGCCGACGGGTACTACCCGGTGGCGCACGGCATTACCGGCTGATTCGAACTACCACTCGCCGACGCGGGCCTGGGCCCACAGGTCCACGTCCGCGTCGGCAGTGGTGTGCTGGTCGATCTCGCTCAGCTCCTCCTCGGAGAGCTCGAGGTTGTCGAGAGCGTCGACGTTCTGCTCGAGCTGTTCGACCGAGGAGGCGCCGATCACGAGGGAGGTGACGCGCTCGTCGCGCAGGGCCCAGGCGAGGGCGAGCTGGGCGAGGGTCTGGCCGCGGCGGGAGGCGAGGTCGTCGAGGGCGCGGAGGCGCTCGATCGTCTCCTCGTTCAGCCAGTCGCGGTCGAAGGTTTCGCCGCGGGCGGCGCGGGAGCCCTCGGGGATGCCGTCGAGGTAGCGGCCGGTGAGCAGGCCCTGGGCCAGCGCGGTGAAGCCGATCACGCCGATGCCGAGCTCCGCCGTCGCATCGAGCAGGCCCTCGGTCTCGATCCAGCGGTTCAGCATCGAGTAGGAGGGCTGGTGGATCAGCAGCGGCGTGCCGAGGTCGCGGAGGATCGCCGCCGCCTCCCGGGTGCGCTCGGCGTCGTAGGAGGAGATGCCGACGTAGAGGGCCTTGCCCTGCCGCACGGCGGTGTCGAGGGCGCCCATCGTCTCCTCCAGCGGCGTCGAGCCGTCGAGGCGGTGGCTGTAGAAGACGTCTACGTAGTCGAGGCCCATCCGTCGCAGCGATTGGTCGAGCGAGGCGAGCAGGTACTTGCGGGAGCCGCCGCCCTGGCCGTAGGGGCCGGGCCACATGTCCCAGCCGGCCTTGGTCGAGATCACCATCTCGTCGCGATACGGGCGGAAGTCCTCCCGCATCAGCCGGCCGAAGTTGAGCTCGGCCGAGCCGTAGGGCGGCCCGTAGTTGTTGGCGAGGTCGTGGTGGACGATGCCGAGGTCGAAGGCACGCCGCGCGATCGCCCGCTGCACTTCGAACGGCCGCTCGTCGCCGAAGTTGTGCCAGTAGCCGAGCGAGAGCACCGGCAGATCGAGGCCCGAGCGGCCGCAGCGCCGATAGCGCATCTTGCCCTCGTAGCGGTCTTCGGCGGCGACGTAGCTCATCGGATTCCCGTCTAAAGCTCATACCCCTTCGGAAAACTCGCCATGCAATGCCCGCCTGTCAATCCCATCCGAAGGACCGTGGCGGATATCAAGGCCATTTTTGGTACTTGAAAACTCTCTAAGCGATATAGGGTCGTTGACCATGATCGGCACGAGGGGGTCGTAGGCAGCGTGGCCTTCACCATCCTCTCCTGGAACGTCGAGACCTTCGGCGAGACGAAGCTGGGGGCGATCGACAACGTCGTCACGAAGGTGATCCAGCGGGCCAATGCCGACCTCATCTTCATCCTCGAGGGGACGACCAAGGCGCAGACCGACGTGGCGACGCGGATCGGCGCCCTGCTCGCTCAAACCACCGGGCAGGACTGGTTCGCTTTCGGCAGCGACCCGACCGGGAAGTCCCAGCCCCTGCCGCCGGTCATACCGGAAGACAGCTGGCCGAAGAGATGCGACCTCGATGCGTATCGAGAGGATCTGCTGCGCTCATACGACGAAAACATCGTCGGCTTCGAACTCAAGCCCCCGGCCCAACGCGATCCCAACGAAGAAGCGTTTACCCGTGAAGCGCTCGAGCGGGCAGGCCTGATCCGCCGCGACCTCGAGACCTATAGCGCCTTCTTCCGCTACGACCCGGCACTCTGGAACGACGGCAAGGGCTCACTCGTAGCGCTGGGGAGTTGGGTCGCCCTCTGGAAAGCACGACCCGGCGACCTGATCAATTGGAACTCGCAGGGGGTCGACATCGGGTACGCCACCCCTGGCTCCGGCTTCAACGGCCGCAACCCCTACGTCGCCAATGTCTATTTCGCCGACCCGGCGAATCCGGCGAACGTGCTCGCGTGGTTCCCAATCGCCTGCTTCCACGCCCCGTTCGGCGACAAGATGGAGCCGCGCGCAAAGGCGAATGCCGGCCTCCTCAACCTGGCGACGCGGACCGTCGGCGGTCAGTGGGTTGACCTCTCCTTGCAGGACCAGGCCGCGGTCTGCGGCGACTTCAATATCTCCTTCGATCCGCACGAGAACTTCTCCGGCCTGACCAACCCGATTCCGGCCGACAAGAGCTGGAACGCTCAAAGCTACGGCGCCTTTGCCGCCGCCGGGTTCAAAATCGCGATCAGCGAACTGACCTCGCTGAAGGCCGTGAACCAGAACCTGGAACCGGTCACCAACCCGCGCGAATTCCGCTCCAGTGCCTACGACAACGTGATGGTGCATTCCACGGGTGGAAGGGTCGGGGCAGGAGTAGGGACGGTTATCGACCTCGTTGCCGACGTCTACCAGGCCACCCACGGCGGCAACTACCTGACCGGGGTGCCGGGCCTCCCCAACTCGCAGCGGCCCTACGACGCTTTCGCCTTCGTCCGCAAGAACGTCAGCGACCACCTGCCGGTGACCTGCGCCCTCCAAGTCGCGGAACGCTGAGATGCCGACCGCCGCCTGGCCGATGCTGCTGCACGACCCGCCGCACAGCGGCAGGGGGGCGGCGTTCGGCCCGGCGAGCTATGCGAGCGACTGGTCATGCCCCGGGCTCGGTGCCTTCGGCAGCGTCGCGATCGGGGCCGAGGGGGAGATCTTCTTCGGCTCCAGCGACGGCCACGCGTATTGCTACGACCTCGCCGGCAGCCAGGTCTGGGCATATGAGGGCAGCTACCCCTTCCGCGTCAACCCACCCGCGATCGGTGAATCCGGCACGGTCTACGTCGCCAACGGGGACGTGGTCGCCCTCGACCCGGCGACCGGCGCGCCCAAGTGGACCTTCTCGAGACCGACGCCGACGACGCTGATCTCGGCGCCCCTGGCGCTTGGGGCGAACGAGCGCGTCTACGCGCTGACGACCACCGCCTCGGGGCAGCCGAACGAACTATTCGCGATCGACGGCGGCACCGCGACCTGGAAAGTCCCGCTGCCGCGGCCGAGCAGCTCGACCCCGGCCATCGCCGCCGACGGCACGATCCTGCTCGGCTGCCAGGACGGCGTCCTCCGCGCCCTCGACCCCGCCGGCGGCAGCCTCAAGTGGAGCTGGAGCGAAGCGGGCGCGGCGCTGCCGATGCCCCCGGCGATCGGCCCCGACGGCACCGTCTACGTCGGGGTTCAGGGCTACCCAGTCGAGAAAAACGCCCTCGTCGCGCTGACGCCGCCGGCGAGCGGCCAAAGCCAGCCGACGGTGCGCTGGCGCTACGTCCCTTCACCGGGCGAGTACCTGAGCGGTCTCGGCGCGCCGGCCCTCGCCCCCGACGGCACCGTCTATGCCGGCTTCGAGGCGCTCCACGCGATCGACCGGAACGGCAACAAGCGCTGGGCGAGCACCGCCACCGCGAGCGAGACCTCGCCGGGCCCGCCGGCGGTGGGGATCGACGGCGCGGTCCACTTCGTCACCGCGGCGGGCACGCTTTGGGCATTAGACCCCGAGGGCAGCCTGCGCTGGCAGACGCCGGGGGCCGCCCCGGCCACCGCTCCAGCTCTCGCGGAAACCAGCGCCGTCTATTTCGGCGACGGGGTCGACGCGCTGAAGGCGAGCGCCGCGGCGCCGCCGCTCTCGCCGCGGCTGACCGCCTTCTACCAAGCGCTCCTCGCGGCGCGCAAACCAACCAGCCCGGGCATGTGGTCGTACCCGCTCTCGCCGCAGACGATCTCCGACGCACCCTTGCTCGAACTCGTCACCGGCGCGACCGGAGGCGGAACCTCGGTTACGGTCATCGGTCCCGACCTGGCGGTGGCGGAAGAAAAGCTGACCCTGAGCGGGACCGTCACCTTCCTCGGCGTCTCCGTCCCCGCCCGCTTCGTCTTCTCGATGGCGGGGGAGACCGCGGTGACGCTGACCGCTACGGCGACGATGGGTTCCGGCTTCAAGCTCTCGAGCTCCTTTCCCGTCCTGGCGGAAACGATCTTTGAGAAGGTCGCCTTCGAAGGCGCCGTGCTGGAACAGGTGGCGACGACCAGCTGGTCCCCGGCCAGCAGGACCTGGAGCCTCAGCGGGTCCACCGATCCCACCACCGGGGAAAGTCCCCTCGCCGAGGCGGCGTCCATGCTCGGGGTCAGCGGCCCGGTGGCGCTCGCCGCCGGCAGCACGATCGCCGTCAGCGACGGCGTCCCGGTGGTGGACCTCTCCTTCGCCGGCAGCCACCCGCTCGAACTCGGCGAGGAAATCTCCCTCGAATGCAAGTTGGGCCTCGAAACCTCGATCGTCGACCCCGCCTCCGGCTCCTTCCTCGCTTCGGTCCTGGTCACCTCGCAACTGACGGTTGGCGGGCACTCGCTCGCCATCCGCGCGGAGATCCCTCCCTCGCCGGGGCTGGCGGTGCTAACCGCGGAACCCGCAGTTGGCGAACAGCCGAACATCAAGCTGAGCGACCTCAACCTCTGGAAAGGGCCGCAGACCGAACTGACCGCGGCGGTTCCGTCCTCGATGGAGGGGAGCGGCCAGACCTTCGGCCTGCAGCAGCTCGCGATCGGCTTCCTCACCGACAAAACGGTCAGCTGGATCTCGTTCCGCATCGGCGCGCCCGACTGGCCGGTGCTCGCGGCGGGCGGGGTGGGGGTCGACCTCACGGTGAAGAAAGTCGGGATCGACGTCACCTGCATGAACCCGTTCCAGAGCCCGTCGGTCTACGCCCGCCTCAGCGGCACGATCGAGACCACGATCCACACCCAGTCGGGGCAAAGCACCGCAGCCTTCGAAATCGGCGCCGTCGCCCCGGACTTCCAGCTCTTCGGACAGCTCGTGCCGGGAACCCAGGTCAAGTTCCTGGACCTCGTCTCGGCGGTGGCGGGTACCGAAGTGACGCCGCCGACGGGGGTCCCCTCACCTGTCCTCGACGCGCTCTCGCTCTACGCGCAGCCGCAGTTCGGCACCTTCAACTTCAAGGCCGCCGGCGACCTCAACTGGACCCTCTTCGAAATCGACTCGGTCGAATTCGCCCTGCGGCGCTTCGGGATCGAGCTGGACCGCATCCAGACCGCGAACGACAGCTCCCACCCGGCGATCGCGGCGACGCTGAAGGGGACGATCCTGCTCGGCGACTTCGAATTCGAACTCGGCGGCTCCAGCCCCGCCGGCGACGAAGGGTGGGCTTTCAGCGCGAACCTGGGCGCGCCGGTGGCGCTGCCGACGATCGGCTCGCTGGTCTCGACCTTCAACCCGGCCTGGGCCCAGGCGCTGCCGAGCTCGGTCGCGAGTGCCGGGCAGGACATCGAGCTGAAGGTGCTGCAGCTGGAGGTCGACGCGTCGCCGGCCTCCCACAAGGTGCTGCGAACGACGATCGGCACCGCTGCGGACTGGGCCGGTTGGACGGTGATCGACTCCCCGCGCCTGGCCCTGAAAGCGGTCGACGTCGACCTCACCGCGGACTCTTCCGCCGGCTTCAGCGGGGCGATCCGCGGCGGCTTCCAGCTCGGCGAGGGCACGATCGCCGTGGCGGTGCCGATGCCGTTCTCGAGCGGGAAGTTCACCCTCGCCTACGACTCGGGGGAGGAAGGCCTGACGCTGCCCTCGATCGGCTCGATCGTCAGCTGGGTCGAACCGGCCTGGGGGCTGCCGCAGGAAGTTGCCTCGATCGGCTCGGGCATCGACCTCGACCGCTTCACGTTCACCGTCACGGTCGAGGGCAGCGACCGCACCGTCGACGTCGTCGTCAAAGCCGCCGAACCGGATCACAAATGGGTGTTGATCGCCGCCGGCGGCAAGACGCTGCTGGCGCTGCAGAGCATCGCGGTCGAACTCCACGACGCGAAGACGACCTCGGGCTCGATCGCCGGGACCGTCTTGATTGGCTCGGGCTCGCTGCCGCTGCGAGCGACGATGCAGGACAGCTGGCGCAGCTACACGATCGGGCTCGACACCCAGACCTCGCCGGCGCGGCTGCCGACCCTGCGCGAGATCGTCAGCCTGCTCAGCACGACGATCGCCGACGCGATCCCCGAACCGATGGGCTCCTGGGGCAGCGGCATCGAGGTCACGAAGTTCCAGGTCGCGGTCAACGAAAGCGGCGGGACGACCACGGCGAGCATCGAAGCCGCGGTCGGCGAACCCGCCGGTTCACTGCCATGGGCGCCGATTTCGCTGATGCCGAGCTTCAAGCTCCATGGCCTGGCCGTCCAGGCGGCCGGCAACGTCGGAGCCATCCCCGAGGTTTCGCTCACCGGCACGCTGGAGATCGGGCAGCACGGGCACATCCCGCTGAAGGCCGGGTTCAGCTCGCAGATGCAGAAGGTCGCGATCGCGCTCGACCCGAGCGGCGGCCCGGCGACGCTGCCGACGATCGCCGACGTCGCCGAACTCTTCGTCGGCTCCTGGGCTCAGGCGCTGCCCGATGCGATCGGCAGCCTCGGGCAGTCCTTTTCCTTCCAGCGTCTCGACCTCGGCTACGACGGGAGCAACCCGCCGGCGACCTGGTCGGTGGTCGTCGCGATTGGGACCGAACCCGGCTGGGGCGGCTACGCGCCGATCCCGGCGGTGCCCTCGCTGCGCTTCACCAGCTTCTCGATCGCCTTCGAACAGACCTCCTCCAAAGGTCCAAAGGGAAAACTGGAAAGCAGCGTCGAGGTGCTGGGGAAAACGGCCGTGTTCGAGCTCGACCTGCCCGAAGCGGTGTTCAAGGCGACGCTGGAAACGGGGGTCACCCTCACCGCCCTGGTCCAGTACGTGATCGGCACCGACGCATTACCGCTGCCGTCGTGGCTCGAAAGCCTCGGCCTGCCGAAAATCCAGCTCGAAGCGGCCTTCAAAACCGAGATCTACACCCTGCGGGCGGTGCTGGCCGAGGACATCTCGCTGCCAGGGGGAGGGGCGCTCAAACAGGCAAGCCTGCTGGGAGAGCTCGGCGGTCCGGGGGACCCGAAGGTCTGCTTCGAGACGATTTGGGAAACGCCCGGAGGCGAGGAAGTGCCGGGACGTATCTGTTACCCGTTCGAGGATTTCTTCCCAGAGGCGGACCCCGACAACCCGGTGGAGGACTTCCCCCCAGAGGAGCCGCCCCAGGAGCCCTCGCCGGATTGGGAGAAGACGACCGAGATCATCGACCGCGTCATCAAAGGCGGCGCGACGGCCGCGGAGGCGGCGGCGATCGCCTACTACGGCTACAACGCGCTGGGGGCTCTCGTCGGCGGTGCGCTGTTGGCCAATGGCATCACCTTGCTCGTGATGGCAAAGGCCCTCCACGACACCTGGCCCACCGATCGCAACAACCCCACCGCGCTGGCGACAGACCTGCAGACGGCGGCGCAGAAAGGGCTGGGAAAAACGCTCACCCCGTCCGAATTCGGCACCACTCTCGCCGGCACCTTCGACAACTTGACCGTGGGCGAACTGGCGGCGGCGCTGGCCGACGCGATCAGCACGATCAAGGCCCGCCAGATGGTCGAAGGCCTGAAGGCGGGCGGCTTCCAGCCGCACCAGATATCACCCGAACTGCGCAGCCGCTACGCGCCGCCGGCGGGCACCATGGTCACCGAACTGCAGCAGGGATGGAGCCCGGATCAGATTTCGGCGGCGGAGATGGCCGCCTCGCTCGCCGCCGCCCCCTACAGCGCGGTCGAAGCTGCCCCGCCGCTGCGGAGCGCGTACCCGAACGAGACGAAAACCGGGCCGGAACTCGCCCAACTGCTCATCGCCGCTGGCTTCCAGCCGCCGCTCGATCCCGCCGGGATGGCGACGGCGCTGGCGGCGGCGTCCTTCGACGCGCCCGAGGCCACCGCCGGGCTGATGGCGGCGTTCCCCACCCTCGTCAAAAAATCAGTCGACGCCGTGCCGTTCCTCCGCCAGGCCGGCTATGCGGCGACCGCCGTCGCCCTGGTGATCCTGTCCGAACTGAAAACGGCCGCGGAAATGGCGAAAGTCCTCTCCGGCGGCGGCTACACGGCGCCTCAGGCCGCCCCGGCGCTGAGGGCGAGCTACCCCGGCGAAGTCACCAGCGCCTCGGTGCTGTTGGGAGTGCTGGTCGGGGCCTGGACGGGGCTCTCGGCGGCGGTCGCCGCGGAAGCGCTGGCCGGCGCCGCCTACCCAGCGCCGGCCACGGCGAAAGCACTCCACGACTCACCGGTCTTCACCGCGAGCGTCGGTACTGCCGCTGCGATGACCACGGTTTTGAAAGGTGCCTATCCCGCGATCGGCATGGCGGAACTGCTGGTTGCCTTGGCGGGCGTTCCGTTCCCTGCTTTCGCCGCCGCCCTCGCAGCGATTCCCCCGGGGACGCCGCTAGCGAGTGCCGAGGCGGCGCTGACCGCGAGCGCGGCCTATCCCGACCTCGAACTGCTGCCCTTGGCGGCGGCGCTGGCCAACGCCGGCTACGGTGCCGCCGACGTCGACGCCGGCCTTTGCGCGAGATGGCCGCAGGCGCCCAAGCTCGCAAGGGGACGTGCGGCCGCCGCGGTCACGCGGACCGATTTCACCACCGCGCTGGCGGCTGCGGCGACGGCGGAGGCCGCCGGCGTCAACGCCGCTGCCGCCGCCCGCCAGATCGTCACCGCGCAGCCGGCCCTGCCGAGCGATTCGCTGGCCGCCGCGATCGCGGCGGCCTTCCCGCTCGCCCCGCCTGCCTTGAACGCCCTCGCGCGGGCGATCATCCCCGCCTACACGCAGCCGGACGCCGAAGCGCTGGCGCTGACGCTGCTGGTCGCCGCCCCGGAAAGCTCGCCGTCGCCGGTTGCCTCGGCGCTGCTCGCAGGCTTCAAGGCGGCTTCGAACCTGCCCGTCGCCCTCGCCGCAGCCGCCGCCCTCGCGAACGCGTTCGCGAGGATCGGGAGCCCCACCAGCGAGAGTCCCCTGGCCGCCGCGCTGGCCGCCGCCTATGCGGAAGCCGGGTCACCGCTTGACCCGCAGGGCCTTGCCGCCGCGCTCAGGGCCGCCTTCGGCGCGACCACGATCGCGAAGGTGGTCGAGGCGCTGAAGGGCGCCTACGAGCCGCCCTGCCTGCCGCCCGCGGCCGCCGCGGCGGCCGCGGGCGCGTTCGCGGTGCCGCCGGGGCAGCCGCTCGAGCTCGCCAGGGCGATTGCCGCGACCTACGGCTTGGAACGCTGCCCGGTCGACACGGGCGCGATCTCGCTGGCGATGAAGGTCGCGGAAATGGAGTTCAAGGACGTCTCGGGCGCCTTCCGGCAGATCCTCAAGAACTGGACGGTCGACCAGTACGGCCTGCTCGTCCGCATCTACCAGGAGCAGAGCTGGAGCGACGCCTGGCTCGCCGCGAGCGGGGGGGAGACGGTGCCGCAGGCGGCGCAGTCGCTGAAGCAGCGCTACGGGGCCGAAGCCGCAGAACTGGTCGCCTGGCTGGTGGCGGGCTACGACCTGACCGCGCCGCTGGCGGCGGCGACCCCGATCGCCACCGGCCTCAAGCAGGCGGGCGTCGCCGAAGCGGCGGCGCTGACGGCCTTCGAAGGGTTCTTCGGGTCCGAATGGACGGCGCAGGCGGCGGCGGTCGTTCGCGCCGTCTACCAGGGCCAAGCTGACAACGATAAGGAGGCGCCGATGGCGCAGAGCGCAGAGAAAGCAGAGATAGAAGCGGTGGTCGCGGAAGCCCCCGACCTGCACACCGCCGCCTGGGGCTGCAAGAACGGGGGCTTTACCCCGGCCGAATGCGCCCCCGAGCTGCACGCCCGCTTCCCGTCCGCCGGCGCCGGCGAAATGGCGGCCGCGATCGTCAACGTCTGGGCTTGCGAAGCCTCGACGGCGGCGATCGAAGCGGCTCTGGCGAAATGCAATGCCTGGTCGAGCGGGGAAATCAACGCCGCCGCGACGACGAACCTCAGCCTCACCTGGCACGACCTCGCTCGATTCAAAGACGCGAGTAGCAAGCCGACCAACCTCAAAGAGGTCGGCCTCTTCCAGGGGGACCTGACGGCGATGACCAGCGCCGAGGCCGTCTCGGTCCTGGTCATCTCGGCGCTCCCGGGCGACTACACCCCGACGCCGGGCTCGATGATCGGGGCGCTCGCCCAAAAGGGCGTCTCGGTCGAACAGCTGGCGAAATCGCCCGCCGTCGACATGCGCAGCGAGTACAAGTGCTGGCTCTCCCAGCAGATCCAGGGGCAGAGCTTCGGCCAGCTGCTCGTGCTGGAGACGACCGGCGCTGAAGCCGCCGCCAACATCCCCGGCGTCTTCCACGGCCTCGCCAAAGCGCTGCCGAACCCGCCGGACAACCTCACCGCCGCCAGCTCGATGCTCTCGACCGGCTCCGCCGGGGCGCAGCCGGCGGAAGTGCTGAGGGCGCTCTTCGAAGCCGCCAAGGCCTCGATGGAAGGAGGGTTCGGGCTCACCGGTCTCAAGATCGTCGTCTTCGATTCCTCCTGGGTGAGCAGCCTCGTGACCGAGTTCGACCAACTGAAAGGAGGCGCAAGTGGCGCTTAACCCAATCGATTCCTTCGCTATCGACCATCCGGGTAGCGACACCCGAACGCTCCAGTTCCAATGGGGCGACCTGACGCAAATGGGCCCTGCCGATGCCGTCGACGTGCTCGTCGTCTCGGCCCTGCCGGGGGACTACACCCCGTCTCCGGGGACCCTGATCGGGGCGCTCGCCGAAGCCGGCCTCTCGGTCGAACAGCTCGCGCAGAACAAGGAAAAGAACTACCAGCCGGCGATGCCGTGCTGGATCTCCCAGCAGTTCCAGCCACCTTCCCCGGGCCTCCAGTTCAACCGCCTGCTGGTCTACGAACCCGACAACCCGAGCCAGACGGCCGCGGCGCGTGCCTGGACGATTTTCGAAGCGCTGCGCTGCCGGTTCGGCAGCCAGCCGGTGCGGGTGGCGATGCCCTTGGTCTCGACCGGCTCCGGCGGCGCTGACGCGACTGCCATCCTCAGGGCGCTTTCCTGGGCCGCCGCCCACTACGGCTCCTCGAACTCGGCGGTGCTGTCGAAGGTC
>Ga0105245_10004163_pt1 | contig 12846 bp, 17 predicted proteins | sample KBSM54metaG_FD_81523 | JGI IMG/M metagenome (GOLD analysis project Ga0105245, IMG submission 81523) | Miscanthus rhizosphere microbial communities from Kellogg Biological Station, Michigan, USA - KBS M5-4 metaG | ecosystem: Host-associated > Plants > Roots > Rhizosphere > Soil | place... | reverse complement strand
TCGCCCAGGCGCTGACCGGGTCGCCGACCGACAGATGGGAGTACAGCGCACCGGTCACGTCAAACAGCAGGCCGGCGAATGCCCATTCCTTGAGCCTCTGGAATCGCGGGACCAGAACCGCGACGACGCCGAGCGTCTTGGCCGTGCCGAGGAATGGCAGCAGATAGGTTGGATAGCCGAGACGTCTGAAGACCGCAACTGCGCCAGGGATTCCCAGGACATCTGGAACCGCGGAGAGCAGCATGAAGGCCGCCATGAGGCTGGTCACAATCCAATAGTGGGTTTTGCGATTCTTCACGGGTTGTGCTCCTGAAACCACAGTGTCGAAGCGATCCGTCAAGGCGGGGAGTCCGATCGACTCCCCGCCGCCGCGTGTGTGCGTTCAGTCTCGATCCCGACCGTGAACGGACAGGATGGCCACACCGTTGGCGTCGGCCACCCCAACCGTAATTGGTGTCTTGTCCGCGGTGAGCTCACCGAATGTGTTGTATCTGAAGAACGACAGGTGCGACTGGCCTGCGCCATGGTCGATCACACCGAGGATGCCGGCGTCGGCGTCGATGTCGGCCGGTGCTCCGCCAGTGGCGATGACGGCGGCGACCTGGCTGTCCACGAATACGTTGCTTCCCGTGCCCACCAGGCGGCTGATCGTCTTGCTACCGGTGTTGGCGGTGAACACGTATTTGTCCACTCGGGTCATCCAGCAGTCAGCGGTCTGGCCCGCGTCCGTGATCGATGTAAATGCGCCCTCGCGGAACAGCCCAACCTGATTGGAATGTGCCAGCGTGATGACAGCCGTTCCGTCGCGGTATACGGCAAAGCCGAACGGCGCCAGGGTGCCCTGGGGCGCGGAGACTGCAGCGGGAATCGCTCCGGTCACCCGCCCGTCCTGAAGCGAAACGATGTCGACGGTGCCTGGATCGGGGTCGGTCTTCAACGTGACGAGCAGTTGTCTCTCGTTGATCACGCCCACCTGCGCGGTGCTGCCGCCTGGAGGTGCGCCACCTCCGACAAGCTCCAGCGCGGTCGTGCCATCCAGCCATGCCACCGTGTTCCCTTGCAACGCGAACGAGTCGACAGTCGTTGCGCCTGCGACGTACATGTGGTCGTTTCCGAAATCCACGCTCGCCGGCGCGCTGGTGGTCGAGACCACCTTGTCGAATGTCAGGCTGCCGCCGATGCGCCTGAACACAGCCACGGTATTGGACCCGTTATTGACCGCGGCGACCAGTTCGCCGCCGAGCTGTCTTACCCCGCGTGCGTTGCCTCCCACGCCGCCCTTCCCGTGTGTCGATAGGGTCTGGATCAACGTGTGCGTGTCGGCGTCGTAGACGTTGATCCGATTCTCGATGGGGTCGTTGGTCATCGTGACCACCAAGGTGCGGGCACGCTCCTCCGCATGAAGGTTGGAGCTGCCACCGGCGACCATCAGTACCACGGCCGCACTGCACAGACTACGTAGCTTGGACATACCGTTCTTCCTCCCACTGTGAACTCTGTTCACGGATACGCATGTGTTCTGATCGAGCCAACTGACTGTGTATATGTCGGCCCCACCGAAGATATTCCGCGGCGAGCGCGTGAGCGTGAACCCTTCGACGTGTGTATCCGGGAATATTCAACGGAGTCCGGCGATTACGCACAGTGGAGGAACCAAATGTTCAACGTGCGTCTTGCCCTTCTGTCGACCGCCCTGATGTTCACGGCCGCCTGCAGCAATTACTCGACACCTTCGGGCGCGCCTTCGACGCCATCGCCTACGCCGATGCCCGGCGGGCCGTCATCATCCGTTTCGATTCCTGTCGGCGCGGAGTCGTTGGGGAATCGTGCCTACGCCCCTGACGAGGTGACCGTTGCGGCCGGCACGACCGTGATATGGACGAACACCGATTCGGTCTCGCACACCACGACGTCGAACGCACCGGGATGGAATTCGGGAATCGTGGCTCCAGGCGGCCAATTCTCGTTTGCATTCCCGACGGCGGGATCCTTCGCGTACCACTGCGCGATTCATCCGGGAATGATCGGAACAGTCGTCGTTGAGTGAAGCTGGAGCCCCGCGGCCTATTGCTGTCGGTCCGGCGGGCTCGTCGCAGTGCTCGATGTCGCACCGCGAATCGGTTCAATCCGCGTCCTCCTCAGCTCAGTGACGCGGATTCCCAGCTTCTTGAGGCGGGACGCGAGCGTGCCGGCATTGAGCCCAAGCAGCTCGGCGGCGCCACGTGCGCCGTACAGACGGAAGCCTGAGTGTCGAAGTGCGCGCATGACATTCGCCCGTTCGAGGTCCTGCCATCGCCGCTCGGAAATGATCTCGTCTGCTTCATGCCGTGATTCGTGCGGCACCTCGAGGGGCTGGACGGCGGCCGGCTGACCGGTGGGCGGTAGCGATAGCTGAAGTGGGCCGCCGCGGGCCAGGATCACCGCCCGCTCAACCGCGTTCTGCAGCTCGCGAACGTTCCCGGGCCAGTCGTAATCGCGTGCTTTGTCCAGCTCCCTGACGGGCAACCGTGGGACCGGAAGATGGAGTCGCTCACAGCTCTGGCGGACGAAATGGCCGATTAGGTCCGGGATGTCTTCCGGTCGAGCCCGCAAGGGAGGTACTTCGATCGGGAAGACGCCCAGACGATAGAAGAGATCGAGACGGAATCGGCCGTCCGCGATTTCTTTCTGGAGATCCCGGTTGGTCGCAGCCAGGACCCTAACGTTCACGCGCCGAGTTACATCCTCGCCGACGCGCTCGAATTCGCCCTCCTGAAGAACGCGCAAGAGTTTGGCCTGCAGATCCAGGGGGATCTCCCCGACCTCGTCGAGGAACAGTGTGCCGCCGTTGGCGAGTTGGAACCGTCCGATCCGGTCGCGAACAGCACCGGTGAAGGCCCCCCGAACGTGGCCGAAGAACTCGCTTTCGAACAGCTCCCGGGGAATTGATCCGCAATTCACTTTGACCAGCGGCTTGTCCGCACGCCGGCTTCGCTCGTGGACTGCCCGCGCGACCAGTTCCTTGCCCGTTCCGCTTTCGCCGAGGATCAGGACGCTCGTGTCGGTCGCCGCCACGGTGTCGACCTCGCGCAACACGCGGCCGAGCGTTGGACTGCGGCCGAGAATCTTTCCGAACGCGCCCGCCTCCCGGACTTCCTCTCGCAGGTAGTCACGCTCGAGTTCGAGGGCGCGGCGTAGTGAATCCGCCTCTTCGAGCGCACGGGCGTTCTTCACGGCGACGGCTGCCGCGTCCGACAGCGTCCGCAGCCATTCCGAGCAGCCGTCGCTGAGTGCGATCCGTCGAAACGCGCCGATCACGCCCAGTGTTTCGCCCCGAAAGATCAGCGGTTGGCCGGCAAAGGCTCGCAGCCGCTCCTTCACGACCCACTCCGGAAACCTGACCCATTGATCGTCGCGGTCAAGCGGGTCAATGCGTATTGGCAGCCCCGTGTTCGCGATGCGCGCGATCTTCAGGGAAGAAGAGAGAGACACACGATGGAACGTGCCATCGGCCCGAGACCAATCACTCTGGGGATCGACCGGGTGCCCGGCGCTGGCCCGTAGGTGCAACGCCTCGTCGTCGCTCGTCGACGGGGTAGTGGCGCACAGCGGACACGAGCGATCGGTGTCGCGCAGCCATACCCTGGCCAGCGCGACCTCCGGCTGGTTTGCGACAGCTGTCACGATGGCGGACAACACGGCGTCGAGCGAACGCTGCTCGGCGATGGCCAGGATGATCGGCGGCAACAGTGCGAGTTCCATGTGTCTGTCCTGAAATGTCGCGGATGTTCTTCGAGATCTCCCGATTCATGAGATGTCATGGTTTGAGTGAAAGTGGAAACATCAAGGCGAACAACAGGTTACGGCGTGCGTCGCGCCGGCATCCCACGTGCCTTCTTGTCGGTCGCCATGACGGCACCCGAAGGAGACCAGATGCCCAGACTCGCCGCTATCGAACCCGCTCACGCACAGGGGAAAGCCAAGCAGTTGCTCGACGCCGTGCAGGCCAAACTCGGACTCACGCCGAACCTGATGAAAACGCTGGCGAACTCGCCTGCCGCGCTCGAAGCCTATCTCGGCTTCGGCAACGCCCTCGCTGGCGGCATGCTCGACACGAAGTTCCGCGAACAGATCGCCTTGGCCGTGGCGCAGGCCAATTCCTGCGAGTATTGCCTGTCGGCCCACACGGCGCTTGGCAGCCTTGCCGGGCTGCAGGCCGACGAGATCCTCGAGAGTCGCGCATCGCGGTCGGTCGATGCCAAGCAGGACGCGGGCCTGAGGTTTGCGCAGGCGCTCGTGGTGAACAGAGGTGACGTCTCTGACGCCGCCCTCAACCGGGTCCGTGCGGCTGGATTCAACGACGCCGAGATCACGGAGATCGTGGCGAATGTCGCGGTCAACATCTTCACGAACTACTTCAACCACGTCGCCAGGACTGTCGTCGATTTCCCACGCGTTGAGCTCGCGCTCGGCGCCACGGTGTAGTTCACTGTCGGGGCCGGTCGGATACGCAAACCTGACCGGCCCGCTTGAGGAGGCACGATTCATGTCAACGCTCATACCGCCGTTTACCGAGGAGACGGCCTTGCTCAAAATGCAGGCCGCGGAGGCTGCGTGGAACAGCCGGGACCCTGAACGAGTTGCGCTCTCGTACTCGGAGGACTCCGAATGGCGCAATCGGACCGAGTTCCTGAAAGGACGCGAGGAGATCAAGGCCTTTCTCCATCGGAAGTGGTCGCGCGAGCTCGACTATCGGCTCAAGAAGACGTTGTGGGGCTTTCGTGGAAACCGCATGGCGGTCACGTTCGAATACGAATGGCACGATGCCAGCGGACAGTGGTACCGCTCGTACGGCAACGAGCTCTGGGAGTTCGATGACGCGGGGCTGATGCGCCGGCGAGTCGCCAGCATCAACGATGCGCCTATCGAGCAGCATGACCGGCGTCTCTTCTCTGCTGGCTAGCGTTGCTACGGCGCGCGTCATCGTGTCCTGCCTAGGCGCCTGCCAACTCGCGATAGAGTGGGGCCGCGATCGCGCCTGCGAGCGCTGTCAGGTCAGCGGGCGCGACATCGCCGGCGAGGAACACCGCGTATCGTGACGTTTGAAACGACACGACGGACATGTGGTCCACCTGTCTCGCTGACGTGACATGCGGGACGGCTTCGCCAGGGAACGTAAGGTGGCCCCCGCCATCGGCGGCCGTCACGAGCAGGGACACGAGCGCGCCGCGATACTCGAAGACGACGTGCGCGAATCGCCGTCCTTCGTAGATGCACGCATGCCGCCTGACGATGCGGGCGGTTCCGGCCGTGGTGGTGATGTCCGGCAGCGTGTCGAGAATGCGATACGTGGCGCCGCCGTATCGCCGCGCGGCTTCGTCGAGCGTGACTGACGTCTCCCGCAGGCGGCGTTCCAGTGCGCAGTTGCGATGATCGCCGACGGCCGCGCGTGCGAGCGCGCCAGCCCTCACCACGCCGCGATACGTCAGGGCCGAGGCCAGTGCCAGCAGCACCGTCGCAGCCAGCATCCACCAACCGGGAAAACGCAGGCCGCGGGGAGCGCGCGCCTGACCGGGTGTGTCGCTGAGCGTCGCCCGCATCCGCGCGAGAAATTCAGGCGTTGGCGCGAGCTCGCGAGCATGGTAAAAGGCCGATCGCACGCGGTCGCGTAGTGCGCGCCGCGCGTCAAGATCGTCACGGCAGCCCCGGCACGTCTCCAGGTGGCGCAGGATCTGGTGAGAGGTGTTCCCGAGGAGTTCCTCAGCGAGAAACGCATCGGCCATGTCTCGAACGTCACGGCATTCCATGTGTTCAGCCTCCGGCCCGCCGACGGCCGGGCATCGCGTCTGAGGCGCCCAGCTCCGACCGAAGCAACGCGCGCCCCCGGTGCAGCCGCGACATCACGGTCCCGATGGGAATCGATAGCGCCTCGGCAATCTCCTTGTACGTGAGCTCTTCCACGTCGCAGAGGACGATCACCTCCTGAAACGGCGTCGGAATCCGCGCAAGCGCGCCGAGGATGTCTTCGTCGATGAGATGCTGCGGCACCGGCGGCACGAAGGGAACGGCCTGGGCGATGCGGTCGTCCGGATCTTCGACCAGGGGGGAACGGCCTCGAGCGCGCCGCCGATTGCTCCGCACGTGCTGGAGAATCGTCGTCAGCCAGGCGCGGCAGTTCGTCCCTGGTTGGAAACGATGGAACGAGCGCAGCGCCTGCATCATCGTTTCCTGCACCAGGTCCTCGGCCTCCGGCCGGTTACGCTCGAACCACATAGCCAGCCGGAACAACCGATCGACGTGGGGCAGAGCCTCCGCCTCGAAGGCTGCCCACGCGCTGTCGGTGTCTGACGCCGCTGGCGCGGGAATCTGTGCCATCACCGTTCGGCCGCCACAACGGTCTATTGGGACAGCTTGGCCGCCAGCACATCGACCCGCTCAATCGTCGGAGGAGTGGCGAGGAGTTCTGACGCCTTCGCGCCGAGCGCTGCCGCCACGCGTCCCTGGAGGTGAGCGGTCCTGCCGGCCTCGTCGCCGAACGCGTCGAAGATGCCGAATGTCGAGGGGCCGAGGCGAAGGCCGAACCAGACGACTGTCGCGGGCTCCGCCTCAACCAACGGAAGGCCGCTGCGAAGAAAGGCCTCGACTTCGTCTTCCTTGCCCGGCTTGGCTTCCAAGCGAACCAATAACCCAACCTTTATCATTTCCTCATCTCCGGCACTCCGGGTGCCAACAGTCTGAATGTCCACTGGAACGGAAATATTCCGGTGGATTCAGAAGGTCTCTGCTGCTGCGATGTGTTTTGTTGGATGCCGGTGATGGGGACTGGTTACAGGCACCGGGCGGCGGATGCCGGATCCAGCTTTCGGTAAGAACCGATCAGCTCGGCTCAGCGGCGGGTCAGCCTGAACACGACTCCGGCGCCGACGTGAACCAGATTGAGCGTCTGATCGAACAGATTCGTCCGTCGATACTGCGCGTCGACCCTGACGTCGATCAGCCGGCTCAGGTGGATGTCCAGACCCCCGCCGCCGCCACCAACGAAGGTGGTGTCGTCGATGACGCCGGTGAAGTCAACGCCCATAGTGCTGGCCCGGCCATGTACGACGCCAAACAGGCCGTCCACGAACACGGTCGAGCGGGGATTGGAGATGAGGGAGACACGGGGGCCGGCCGTCACGGTATACAGCGCGGATCGGAACTGATCGCCTGAGGGTTGACTGACGACGCCCTGATGGAACGCGTCGCCGTATGAGCCATCGGCGCGCGCTGTAAGCCCGAAACGATTCCCGACCGGCACGTCCACGCCCCCCAGCCATCCGTTGAGCGTGTCTCCGGTGGATACGTGAACGTCCTCGAAATCCGGATGCGCGTAGACATACTCACCGAACACGCCGGTGGCGGCCTGAGCCGATGCCACTGATGGAACCAACAACGCCGCAAGAACCACGATCACACAGCGCATGACAACAATGCCTCCTGATTTTCAACCAGCGTCTACGGACAGGACGCCGCGACCACTTTGAGGGACTTCACGTTGAACGCGGGCGTGGCTTCGCTCACGCCGTCTTTCTTCATGTCACTCATCTCCGCCTGGGCGGGCGATCCGGTCACCGACACCTGGTGTCCGAGATGCATGCTTAAATCAACCGACGCGCTGGTCAGGCCCAACGTCGCCGCCACGGGCGCGGCCTTTGTCGGACTGCCTTTCTTCATTATGTCCAGGCGCATGTGAGCCGGGGTGGTCAGATGCGTGAGTGTGAACGTTCCGACACGGCCCCCGGCCCCGAGACAGCCGGTATAGGTGACGTCCTTCATCGCCATCTTGTGGTTCTCAGCCATCGTGGCCGACTGAGCGCCCGCAGCCGCAGACATCGCCGCTGCTATCAGGCTTGCGGCGCTTGACGTGCTCCATCTCATGGGTGTGCTCCTTTGCGCTGGGACGGCGTGTGGGACCGTGGCGTCACGCTGTCCTGAGACTGGATGTCCGACGGTCCGTGAAATATTTCTCGCGGATCCGAACATCGACCGGTTGGAGACGCCGGAGGTCAGTACCGCAGCGGCGACGGCCCGCTGCTCGCCGCGCGTGCGAGCGCGGCCAGTACGGAGCGGATGACCCTGGAGAGTTCGGCGTCCCCGACGATGCCGGCGGCGTCCAGATGCCGGCCGTCCAACGGAACGGTCATCGACGCAGCGTCGATGAGATCGGCCGACATGACCCGTAGGGTCTCGGCCAGTGACGCCTGGGCGTGAGTCGCGCGCGGTGAGGCGTTGACGAGGGCGACGGGCTTGCCGGCCAACTCGCCGCTCCCGACGATCCAGTCCAGCGCGTTCTTGAACGCGCCGGGGACGCCGTGCGCGTACTCCGGGCTGGAAATCAGCACCGCGGCGCACGCGTCAAGTTCGGACCGGAACTGCGCGACAGCCGCGGGCGGCTGATCGCCGTCAAGGTCGGGATTGAACAGCGGGAGCTCCGCGAGCTGCGTGTACAGCCGAACCTCGACGCCCACCGGCGCCAGAGCCGCAATCGCGTGGACGAGCGCCGTGTTCGACGAGAGGCGCCGGAGACTCCCCGAAATCGCGAGCACGCGGAGCGGTTGACGCCCGGTCTGGATCGACATTGAAGATGCCGGTGGATTGGATGCCGGCCTCGCCGGCTCGTTTCTGCCTATGGAAAAGGCTCACATATGGACGAAGGTTCGAACAGTGGCGCTCGCCTCGTGCGAATGACCCGCCGGGGCTTCATCGCCGGCGCCGCCGGAAGCCTGGCCGCGGTCGCACGGCTGTCAGTTTCAATCAAAGCTATCGCCTTTGATGCGTTCGCGGTGTTTGATCCTCGATCGGTCTTTGCCTTCGCGGATGCCATGTACCCGGCCTCCGGCCTCAGCGATGAATGGCGCATGCGCCAGTTCGAATATACGTGGCTTCGGGTGGCGGCGCGGCAGTACGTAGACTTCTGGCACGTGACAGAGGACGCGCTGGTGTTCGCCGCGAACAAGCTGAAGCTGGAGCTGAGCCCAGACAGTCGGGCCACGCTGATGAATGAGTATCTCAGGTTGAGCGCGTGGCCCGATGTTGGTCCGGCGCTGGAGCCGATCAGGCGATCGGGTGTCAGACTCACGATCCTGTCGAACTTCACTCCGCGGATGCTGGCCGCCAACATCGCGAGCGCAGGATTACACGGCATGTTCGAACAGGTGCTGAGCACCGATCAGGTCAAGAGCTATAAGCCTGATCCTCTCGCATACAAAATCGGAGTGGACGCCCTGAAGATCAGGCGTGAGGAGGTGCTGTTCGTCGCGTTTGCGGGCTGGGATGCCGTGGGAGCGAAGCTATTCGGCTATCCAACATTTTGGCTGAACCGACAGAGACTTCCCAGAGAAGAGATGGGTGTGAGTTCCGATGGATCCGGCGAGACGTTGGGGGACCTGGTGAAGTTCCTGACGTAAGCACTCCGATTCACGCCGGCGGAATATTTTGCCTCGTCGCCGACCTCCAACGTAGGCGACGGCAACCGGCGCGCTTGTGATACAGAGAGGTCGAACGATGAAGAACTTTGCGCGCTGGGCCGCGATCCCGCTGCGGCTCATTGTCGGGTACGGCTTCATGGCGCATGGCTACGCCAAAGTGGCGAGGGGCCCCGACCAGTTTGCGTCCGTTCTGCACGCACTGAGCCTGCCTGCGCCGCAGGTGATGGCGTGGGCCACGATCGTCGTGGAGCTTCTGGGTGGATTGGCGGTGCTGGTTGGCGCACTTGTTCCGCTCGTCAGCGTACCGATGGCGGCGGTTCTGCTCGTGGCGATGTTCAAGGTGCATCTTGCCTACGGCTTCAGCTCGATCAAACTGCTGTCTGTAACAGAGGTCGGGCCACAATTCGGAAGGCCCGGCTATGAAGTCAACCTCTTGTATCTAGCCTGCCTGGTAACACTCGTCCTGGGTGGTTCCGGACCGTGGTCAGTGGACGAGACTCGGACGTCTTAGACAACGAAGGCATGGTTCCAGTCTCCGACCTTTTCGAAAGCCATCTGTGCGTCGCTGATTTGACGCGTTCGATGGCCTTCTTCAGCGACGTGCTGGGCCTCGAGCTCGGGCACGTGGTTCAGGAACGCCGTGTCGCGTTCTATTGGATCGGCGGGCGGGGACAGGCCATGCTCGGCTTGTGGGAAGTGGGCTCGGTTCCTCAGCGATTGAGCCTTCACCTCGCGTTCAGCACTGATCTGAAGGATCTGCTGCAGGCGCCAGCCAGGCTTCGAGAGGCTGGCGTGCCGCCGCTGGACTTCTCCGGGAATCCGACGGACGAACCTGTTGTGCTCGCATGGATGCCCGCAGCGTCCCTCTACTTTCACGACCCGGACGGCAATCTTCTCGAACTCATCGCGATGCTTCAGGACTCGCCGGACCCCGACCTGGGAACCGTGAGCTGGAGCCACTGGACCGAGCGCCAGCGTGAGAAGTCGCGGTCTGGCCCGGAGATCTCCTGATTCGTGACTTCTCGCCGGTCGGGTTCTTGCCCGCGACCATAAGAATCAATCACTTACCGCGACCTTCCGGCGGTTCCACATCTGCACATGTGTCGCGGTGCTGAGACAGGCACTTCACACCGAGGAGAAATCATCATGCAGATACGTGGAACAACGGCCCTCGTCACTGGAGCAAATCGTGGGATCGGCCTGGCGCTGGTCGGCGCTCTCCTGGATGGAGGGGCTGCTAAGGTTTACGCCACCGCACGCCGAGAGGCGGATCTCGCCGCGGCCGCGAAACTCGACGCGAAACGAATCGTTCCCATCCAGCTCGACGTGACAAATCCGGTTCACCTGTCCAGAGTGGCCGGTACGGCGAAAGATGTGGCGGTTCTCTTCAACAACGCGGGCGTGCTGGATTTCGGAAGTGTGCTCGACGCCTCGCCGGACGCCTTCAAGAGAAACTTCGATGTGAACTGCTTCGGGCTCTTGCACGCGACGAAGGCCTTCGCCCCCGCGCTTGCAGCTCACCACGGAGCTGTCGTCAATCTCCTGACCCTGGTCGCACTGGCCAGCATGCCGGGCTAGGGCGTTTACAACGCCTCGAAGGCAGCGGCATGGTCGCTGACTCAGTCCTTGCGAGCCGATCTCGCGAAGCAGGGTGTCAAGGTCTTCAGCGTGTTTCCCGGTGCCGTCGACACCGACATGCTGAAGGGTGTTGATATGCCGAAGACTCCTCCGCATGCGATTGCCGAGGAAGTCCTGGCTGGGGTCGTCGCGGACATCGAAGACATCTTCCCGGATCCGATGTCCAAGCAGCTGTACTCGCAGTGGGCGTCGGACCACAAGGGCGTCGAACGTCAGTTCGCGGCGATGTAGGAGGAGGCTGATGAGCATGCTGTTGATCACGATCGGGCGGCTGCGAGACGGCGGCAAGGCGGCGCTCGAGCGATACGGCGAGGCAGTGATTCCCCTGATTAGCGCCGCAGGCGGAGAAGTGGTGGGGCGCGGCAACCCGCAGGAAACTGTGGTGGGTGACGATAGAGGCCGACCCGATCTGATTGCCCTCATTCGGTTTCCGAACGCCGACACGATTCGGCAGTTTCTCGCGAGTGCGGAATACCGGGCGCAGATGCGTCACCGTGACGAGGCGTTTGTCGAACTCCATTCCTACATCGCTGCCGACTTGCTCGAAGTGCACTCGGCCCGGATGTGAGTCATGAGGGAGCAGGTTGCAGTAGAAAGGGGGACGGGCGAGCAACTGCAAAGGATTAGCGCGGGGCCGGCGCGGGATGAGTTCATGCCGTTGCTCCTGCTCGCGGACGACTCCGAAGCGCAAGTGCGTTCGTACTACCAGCAGGGCCATCTTTTCGTCTTGTGTGGAGACGATGGCATCGTGATGGGAATGACGCTGGCGATTCCGAACCCGGGAGGCGATGTGGAACTGAAGTCGGTCGCAGTTGCGCCGTCGCTGCACGGCCGGGGCATTGGACAGCGGATGATGAAGCTCGTCCTGGCAGAGCTGCGAGCAGCCGGCGTCCGTCGCGTGACGGTCGGGACGAGCAGTTCGGGGATCGGGCAACTGGCGTTCTACCAGAAGACCGGCTTCCGCCCCTTCAAGATCGAGCGCGATTTCTTCAGCCCCGAACGTGGTTACCCGGAAGCCACGAAAGAGAACGGGATCCCCCTGCGCGACCTGGTCTGGATGGACCAGGCGTTGTAGCAGATCACGTCGGGCTGCTGCTGACGATCCAGCCAGTCGGGATTGACAGGAGAAACGGGCAAGGGCCACGCCCGGTGAGTTGTTGGCAGAGCACGCCAGCCAACTCGACAAAGTTCGTTCAGGCGCCGACGCGTGATGCGTCGATCGCCTTCTGCCAACTGACGATCCGATCGCCGAAGGACGCGACGGCCGCCGACAGTGCGAAGACCGCGCCGACGTGCCATGCCAGCACGATGAAGCTGGCATCGAACGGGTGCACGAAGCGGATACCGAAGTTGGCGACGCCCGCGACGGCGAGCGCTCCCAGCGCCGTGGTGCGTCGCGGTGTCAGCGGTGCTCCGCGTCGGAGCATGACGACCATCACGAGTGCGGGCACGATGCCCGCGAGGACGGTCGCGGGAAAGCACGGCCAGTCGATCAGGATGGGCGGGAGATCGCCGGGGGCTGACCAGTCGCGCGCGCACAGCCGTCCCAGGTTGCCCAGCCAGAAGGCGAGCGGGGCAAGTGGCCCGAGCACAATCGTGCGTGAGTAGCCGGGCACGATCGTCCCGAACGCCGCGGCGGCTGCGCCCAGTCCTGTGGCGAGCGCGGCGGCCTGCTCGATCGCGAAGCGTCGGTCGAAAAGTACGGCCGCTTCGGCGTGTGGCCAGACGAGATACAGCAGCCACAGCGAGGGCAAGGACAGCG
>Ga0105245_10004159_pt1 | contig 12854 bp, 11 predicted proteins | sample KBSM54metaG_FD_81523 | JGI IMG/M metagenome (GOLD analysis project Ga0105245, IMG submission 81523) | Miscanthus rhizosphere microbial communities from Kellogg Biological Station, Michigan, USA - KBS M5-4 metaG | ecosystem: Host-associated > Plants > Roots > Rhizosphere > Soil | place... | reverse complement strand
GCGACGCTCGCGTAGTCGTTCGGCGCGAACGTCGAGCCGTGGCTGAAGGCGTGCTCGAGCGAGTCGAACACGGCGTCGTAGACCGCGTCGCTCATCAGCAGCGCGCCGACGGGGACGTAGCCGCCGGAGAGCGACTTCGCGACGGTGATCAGGTCGGGCTCGAGGCCCCAGTGCTCGAGCGCGAACAGCTTCCCGGTCCGGCCGAAGCCGGTCTGCACCTCGTCGACGCAGACGAGCGTGCCGTAGCGGCGGCAGAGCTCCTGCGCGCCCGCGAGATAGCCATCCGCGGGCAGATTCACGCCCTTGCCCTGGACCGGCTCGACGATGAACAACGCGACGTCCTCCCGCGCGAGCTGCCGCTCCAGCGCCTCGAGGTCGTTCCACGGCACCTGCTCGAACCCGGGCAGGAGCGGCCCGAAACGCGACGTGAACTCGGGCGCGGTGTTCGCGGACAGGGACCCGAGCGTCAGGCCGTGGAAGGCGTGCTCCGCCGAGAGGACGCGCGTGCGGCCGCTCGCGGCGCGGCCGAGCTTGAGCGCGGCCTCGACGGCTTCGGTCCCCGAGCTCGTGAACAGCACCCGCTCGACCGAAGCGGGCGATCGACGCAGCAGCTCCTCGGCCAGCAGCGCGGGCAGCGCGTCGACGCCGAGCTGCACGGAGCCCGGCCGCTCGAGCTCCAGCGCCTCGACGAGCGCCTCCCGCACGCGCGGGTTGTTGCGGCCGACGTTGAACATCCCGAAGCCGCCGAGCACGTCGAGGTAGCGGTTGCCCTCGTCGTCCCAGAGGTATGCGCCCTGCGCGCGGGCCCAGCGGCGATCGAAGCCGATCGTCCGCAGGAGCTTCACGAACTGCGGGTTGATCGTCTGCGCGTGCAGGTCGAGCGCCTCGGCGCCGCGCTCCTCGACCAGCTGTGTCAGCCAGCCCACGGCGTGAATTATCGCGACAGACCTATGACCACGCCGCCCGCGACGATCAACAGCGCGCCGACCACGAGCCGCCGCCCGACCAGCTCGCTGCGGCGCAGGAGCAACGCCGAGAACGCGACGCCCCAGAGCGACTCGGTCGCCACCAGCGGCGCGACGACGCTGACGCGGCCGCGGTAGTAGGCCTCGAAGAGCATGGCATACGAAAGCCCGAAGACGATCCCGGCGACGCCGAAGGCGCCGACCGCGCGGCGATAGCCACGCACCCAGGCACCGCGCCGCGTCACGGTCAGGTAGACGGCGACCGTCATCGCTCCGGCGAGGAGCGAAACCGCGGCGGCTGCCAGCGGGTCGACGTCGCTGCCCTTCGCAATCGCCCGCAGCACGTTGTCGCGCACGGCGAACAGCACGGTTGCCGTGACCGCGAACAGGATGCCCAGGCGACGGAAATCGGCCGGCCGCACGCGTTCGTTGGCCAGCGCGACGCCGCCGGCCACGATCAGCGCTCCGCCCGCGAGCAGTGCGGCGCTGACGGGCTCGCGCAGCACCGTCAGCGCGATCGCGACGGCGACCAGGGGCGCCGTTCCCATCACCACGGACGTCCGAGCTGCGCCCGCGTCTCTCACCGCGCGGACGAAGAAGATCTGCGAGGCGCCCGGGGCGATCGCGCCCGAGACGAGGAACGGCCACGCGTCGACAAGCTCGGTTCCGCGCGCGGCGACGAGGCAGATCGCGGCCGTGAGTGCGAGCGCGACCGACGACATGGCCAGCGAGCCGAGCTCGACGTCGTCGAACCGGCGAACCGCGAACCGCACCGCCACCGACATCGCGCCGAACAGCGCCGCCGAGGCGCACGCCAGCAGGACCGCCGCCACTCAGGCGGCGCTGCGGATCGGCCCGGTGCGCTCCGTGGACTCGCGCACGCGCCCAGCCTACCCGGGCGCGTGCGCGAGGCTTGGTCAGGCCGCGGGGCCGAGCGAATCGGCCGGCGGTCCGTCGCGGTCGAAGTCGTGACGGAACCCGAAGCCGCGGTGCTCGCGGAACCGCAGTCGCAGCTGGCCGTTGACGAGGCCGTCGATCCGCTGCTCGAGATCCTTTAGGACCTTCTGCTCGTCGGCCTTCGTCACCTTTCCGTCCTTGACGAGAGCGTCCAGCTTCTCCTTCGCGTCCTTCAGCATCGCGGCCTTGAGACCGTCGACCGACTTGTCCTCGTCCTTGGCGATCTGGGCGAGGGTCTTGCCGCTCTCGAGCCGGCTCTCGAGCTGCTCCTCGGTCAGCCCCAGGTACGAGGCCGCCGCATCGAGGCCGTGGAAGAACGGGTGGGGCATGCCGAACCCGGGGCCGAAGGCGGGTGGCCCGAAGAGCGGGAAGTCACCGGTCTCGATCCGCTGCTTGAGCTCCTGGCCTTGCTCCTTGCTCAGGCGCCCTGCGGCGACGGCGGCGTCGATGCGGTCCTCGAACGCCTTCTTGAGCGCCGCCTCCAGCTTGCTGGGCTCGACGCCGAGGCTCTTCGCCGCATCGTTCACGATCGCCTGGCTCTCCGCACTCCGCGAGTCTGCAAGCTTGGTCGCCGCGACGCCCGCCCCAGCGCCGCCGACGGCCAACGCCGCCGCAGCGCCCGCGATCACCTTTCGTCTCATGGCCATTGCGTGCTCCTTTCGGTCGGTCGGCGCGAGAGCAGCCCGGCGGGGTGGACCGGGCTACGCATGCTTCATCGATCGGTGGGGTCGTCGGTTCCACTGCGCCCAGGAAACCAGCGGCACCTATGAGCGGCTTGAGAAGCGGGTGAAAACTCGCTAAGAGGCGGATTGGCCGTTCAGGCGCAAGCGCATAAGCGTGCCGCCCCCGGACGGCTGCTCGGCGACGACGGAGCCGCCGTGCGACTCGGCGACCTGCTTCACGATCGCCAGGCCGAGCCCGGACCCGGGCATCCCGCGCGCGTCACGCGAGCGGTAGAAGCGGTCGAAGACGTACGGGAGGTCCTCCTCGGCGATCCCGGGGCCGTGGTCGCGCACGACGACCTCGCCGTCACGCACGAGGACTTCGACGGGACCGCCGGGCGGGCTCCACTTGGCCGCGTTGTCGAGCAGGTTCGCAACGGCGCGCTCGATCGCGGACGGCGGGCCGTGGACGAGCGACTCCTCGAGGTCGGTCTCGAACTCGACGCTCGGCCGGTTGCGCCGCGTCCGCTCGACGGCGTCCGCAGTGAGCAGGTCGAGCCGCACGTCGCCGGCGGGCTCCGCGACCATGTCGGGCCTGCTCTCGCGCGCAAGCTCGATCAGCTCCCCGATCAGCGCCGTCATCTCGCCGATCTGCTCGACCACGTCGTCGAGCAGGCGCTCGCGCTCCTCGGGCGCCATCTGGTCCGCGCGCGCGAGGACCTCGATGTTCGTGCGCAGGCTGGTGAGCGGCGTGCGCAGCTCGTGGGAGGCGTCCGCGACGAGCTGCCGCTGCGACCGGTTCGACTCCTCCAGCGCGCCGAGCATCGTGTTGAAGCTCGTCGCGAGCCGCCCCAGCTCGTCGTTGCTCGTTCCCGTCGACTCGATCCGCTGCGACAGGTCGCGCGTCTCCGTTATGGCCTCGGTTGTCGCGGTCAGCCGCCGCACAGGAGCGAGCGCAGCCCGCGAGACCAGGAGGCCCAGCGCGGCCGCCACGCCCATCCCGCCTGCCGCAATGAAGATGAGGAAGATCGTGATGCGGTGCAGCGTGCGGTTCACCTCCGAGAGGGGCCGGAAGATCTGGACCGCGTATCCGGAGCCGTCGAGACCGAGGGCCGGGTACGTGAGCACCCGGTACTCGGCATCGTCGACGCGCCTGTCGGTGAGATAGACACGTCCCGCCTGACGCGCGGCCGCACGCGAGGCCGTCTGACGCTCACGCCTCGTCGGAGGCAGGGACACCAGCATTCCCGGCTGCACGTACGGACGGCCGGCGGCCGGGACGGCCTGTACGAAGTCGCTCAGCTGGCCCGGCGCCGCTCCGGGGATGTCGAGGTAGCCCTCCCTGATCTGCAGCGGAGGTCCGCTCGTGATCCCCTCGTATCGAACGCTGAGCGACCGGTCGACCTCGCCGAGCAGCTCGTTGTGCACGACGATGTAGACGACGATCGAGGCCACGACCACGGCGATCCCGACCGCCGCCGCGGCGACGAGTGCCAGCCGGGTGCGAAAGCTCATGTCTCGCGCAGCGCGTAGCCGACGCCACGCACCGTGTGGATGAGCCGCGACCTGCCGCCGGCCTCGGTCTTCCGTCGGAGGTAGCCGATGTACACGTCGAGCGAGTTCGACGCGAAGCCGAAGTCATAACCCCAGACCCGCTCGAAGATCAGCGACCGCGTGAGCACCTGGCGCGGGTTGAGCATGAACAGCTCGAGCAGCGCGAACTCGGTGCGCGTCAGCTCGATGCGCTCGCCGTTCCGGCTGACGTCGCGGGTCCCGGGATCGAGCGTCAGGTCGGCGAACTCCAGGGTCTCGCCCGAGCCGTCGGTCGTCCGCCGCAAGAGTGCTCTCACGCGCGCGAGCAGCTCCTCCAGCGCGAACGGCTTCGTCAGGTAGTCGTCCGCGCCCGCGTCGAGACCCTCGACGCGGTCCTCGACCTGCGTCCGCGCGGTCAGCATCAGGATCGGCAGCCGGCTGCCGTTGCGGCGCAGCGTGCGCGAGACCTCGAGCCCGTCGATCCGCGGCATCAGCACGTCCAGCACCATCGCGTCGGGCTCGGGCTCGGACTCCAGCCGCTCCAGCGCCTGAGCGCCGTCCTCGGCCAGCTCGATCTCGTAGCCCTCGAGCTCCAGCGCGCGGCGAAGCGACTCCCGAACGGCCCGCTCGTCGTCCACCACGAGGATCTTCACGTGCGCATTGTTGCGCCCGAAGCTGAACGAGGCGTGAGAAGTGCCTGCACCTCGCCCGCTCTTAGGAATTTCTTAGGGAATCTTCACGCTGCCCTTAGGCGCAGGGTGTGAGATCGGAGGCGTCATCGATCAAGGGATCCCCCAAACCCCTTGTGCGTGACTGGAGGCCCCCTCAGCGGGGCCTCTGGTTTTCTTACGGACTTCTTACCGCCGTCTCAGCGTTGTCTTAGGGGCCGTTGGTGTCATGGCGAAACGACATCGACGGAATTCACCGAAGAAAGGACACCTCCCTGATGCCCCGCCGTTCGCGCCCATTCATTGCGTCTCTCCTAGCAGCAGCCTGCCTCGGCGCGGGCGGCGGGGCCGTCGCGTACGCGACGCTCTCTGGCGGCGACACCGTCGTCAAGCAGGTCACCGTCAAGCAGGCAGAGTCGGTCGCCAGCTCGAGCGCGCCGCTCTCGGTCAACCAGATCTACCGCAAGACCAACCGCGGGGTCGTCGAGATCACCGTGACCACGAGCGGCGGCGACAACTCGCCGTTCGGCGGAGGCGGCGGCGGCACGGCGCAGGCCCAGGGCTCCGGTTGGGTCTACGACAGCGACGGCCACATCGTCACCAACGACCACGTCGTCGACGGAGCCAAGTCGATCAGCGTCCGCTTCTGGAACGGCAAGACCTACTCGGCCAGCGTCGTCGGCACCGACCAGTCGACTGACCTCGCCGTGATCAAGGTCGACGCTCCGTCCTCCGAGCTGCACCCGCTGCAGGTCGGTGACTCGTCCGCCCTGCAGGTCGGCGACGGCGTCGTCGCGATCGGCAGCCCGTTCGGCCTCGAGGGGACGGTCACGAGCGGCATCGTGAGCGCGCTGCACCGCGCGATCACGGCCCCCAACAACTTCACCATCAACGACTCGATCCAGACCGACGCCGCGATCAACCACGGCAACTCGGGCGGCCCGCTGCTGAACGTGCAGGGTCAGGTGATCGGCGTCAACGCCCAGATCAAGAGCGACTCGAACGGCAACGAGGGCGTCGGCTTCTCGATCCCTTCGAACACCGTCCGCTCGATCGCCTCGCAGCTGATCTCCAGCGGCAAGGTCGAGCACGCCTACCTCGGGGTCTCCATCGACGCCACCGCCGCGGCGGCACGCATCGCCGAGATCCGCCCGTCAACGCCTGCCGCCGGTGCAGGGCTGAAGGCCGGCGACGTGGTGGTCGAGGTCGACGGCAAGGCGATCTCGAGCGGCGACGACCTCACCCGCGTGATCGACGCCCACAAGCCGGGCGACAAGATCTCGGTGACGTACAAGCGCAGCGGCAGCGAGCACACCGTCTCGCTGACCCTGGCAACGCGCCCCTCCTCCTAGACCTCAAAGCGCAGCCCCCTCTCACCCCGGCGGTGAGAGGGGGCTGACCATGAGCGTCAACCCCTCGAGGCGGTCGACGCGAACGGTCTCGCCGACGTCCGCGCCCGCCTCGCAGCGCGCCTGCCAGAGCTCTCCCTTGATCCGAACCTGCCCGTCGGGCCGGCATCGCGTCACGACCTCGGCGTGGGCGCCGATCATCGCCTCGGCTCCGGTCGCCGGCCGCCACTTGCGAGCGAGTCGCAAGCCCCAGGTGAGCTCCCCCGCCTCGATCGCGAGGCCGCCGAGGATCACGAGCAGGTTCCACGGCCACGGAAAGAAGAGAAGCGCCACCACGATCGCGACCGTTAGGGCCACGGAGAGCAGTGAATCACGCTTCGCCTCCGACCCCGACAGGTCCGCGCGACATCTGGAACAGTTCCGGGGCTACGGCTTCGTCTGTTGGCCGCTGACCGCAGCAAGAGTCAGGAAGGGGAGACGAGCAGAGCCAACCATTAGCTTGAACGAAAAGGGGGGTTCCATTGAGACGACTCATCCCAGCCACAGCTGTCCTCGCCGCTTTCGTCGGCGTGATCGCAGGCCAGAACGCACTCGGACTTGGAGAGTCAGCACCGAAGACGCCCTCGGCTGCGACGCCGCGGTGGGTCGCCCACGTGGCGCGCTACCCGGGCGGCATCTCGAGCGGCGTGCGCGCGGTCTACGCCGCGCAGCAGCAGAACAGCGCGCCACGTGCCGCTGCAAAGCCTCAGGCACCTGCTAGCAACGGAGGCGGCGCCAACGTCCAGATGAACGACGACAGCTACCCGCCGATGCCCCAGAACGAGACCGCTGTCGCGTACAACGTGACCAGTCCCAAGATCGCGGTCGCGGCGGCGAACGACTACGTCAGCGGCGGCGTCGTGGTGATGCGGACGTCTGACAGCGGCAAGAAGTGGGACAGCACCCGGATCAGCCCGCAGTTCGCCGGCACCCGGGACTTCTGCAGCGGCGGCGATCCGGGGGTCGCGTACAGCAGGCGCGACCACGCCTTCTACATCTCGCAACTGTGCTTCTTCCGAGCGCTGCCGTTCTCCGAGGTCCAGGTGTACAAGTCCGTTGACGACGGCAAGACCTGGACGCCCGGTCGCCAGGCCGCGCGTGCTGCGTCGAACTTCGACTACGCGACCGGGACCGTCGACGATTCGATCTTCAACGACAAGGAGCTCATCGCCGTCGACAACAACCCGGGCAGCCCGCACTACGGGCGAATCTACGTGACCTACACGAAGTTCCACCTCCAGCCGACCGGTTTCAGCGACTACTGCCCGCTCCAGCTCTCGTACACAGACTCGATCCCGACCACGAACCCGGCGCTGTCGAGCTGGTCGCACACCGCGATTCAGCCGGACAACCCCGGCGGGAACGGCACGGGCTCCTCGGCGAACCAGTTCAGCGACCCGGTGGTCGAGACGAACGGAACCCTGGACGTCGGGTTCGTCTCGGAGAACTGCAACGACTCCTTCGACCCGCACCTGCTCTTCCAGAAGTCGACCGACGGAGGCCAGACGTTCCTCCCGAGCGCGGTGCAGATCGACAAACCGGGGCAGTACGCGGATTTCCAGGACGCGGCGAACGACGACACGCTGCCGCCCACGAACTTCCGTGCACCGAACACGCCGTCGCTCGCCTACAGCCCGACGACCGGCAGCCTGCTGTTCGTCTACCAGAACAACGTCAACCGGCCTGTCTCCAAGGCCGACATCTCCTTCCAGACATCCACCGACGGTGGGCTGCACTGGTCGGACGCAAGCTTCCTCTCGACCACGCCGTCCGGCCAGCCCGCTGCCAACGACCAGTTCTTCCCGTGGGCCGCGGCGGACGAGTCTGGTCGGTTCTACGTGATCTGGTTCGACCGCAGGCTCGATCCTGCGAACGTCCGGATCAACACCTGGCAGGCGGTGTCGAGCAACGATGCCGCGAGCTTCTCCAGCGCCAAGATCAGCAGCCAGGACTGGGATCCCAACCTGGGGTTCTTCACCAGTGGCGCCTTCATCGGCGACTACAACGGGCTCGCGGCCAGCACCGATGCCGTCTACGCGGTGTGGACCGACGGGCGCAACAACTCGATCGGCCAAACGGGCCTTGGCGAGACGGACGTCTTCACGAACGTCCAGAAGAACCCGTAGGGCACGCGTAAGGAGTCGTGGCCTGGACTCCACGCCCGGGCCACGACCCCTTCTATCCTTGGAGTCGCGCCCCCGTAGCTCAGTGGAAGAGCAGCGGTTTCCTAAACCGCGTGCGCAAGTTCGATTCTTGCCGGGGGCATCCGCCCCGCTCGCTCAGCGAGGCGTGCGGTCGAACGCGTCGGGCCATTCGGGCCCGAGCCGCGCGAACGAGTAGAGCACGAGATAGCTCACGAGCAGGAACGAGGTCAGCAGGACGGTCAAGCCGAGCGGCCGCGGATGGCTGAGCGGGTGCAGAAGGCCGCCGCCGATCTGGTTAGCCAGGGACTGCGGATGGACGACGACGTCCCACGAGTTCCAGCGCTGGACGCGGCCGAGGTAGATGCCGAACGAGCTCAGGCCGAGCACGCCGACGACGAGCGCCCAGGCGTTCAGCGCCCCGGTCAGCCGCCTCGCGGTCGCGTGCATCAGGAACAGCGACGTCATCCCGAGCAGGAGGCCCGTCCACGCTCCTGCCGAGAGCAGCAGCACGTCGTAGAGCAGCGGCACGCGCCCGCCGCCGCCGATGTGCTTCAGGTCGGTGAGCAGGTAGGGCGCGTTCGGGAAGAAGACCAGCCAGAGCAGGCCCAGGGCCGCCAGCTCGCGAAGGCGCGCGCCGGCCCGGCTGCGGGCGTAGACGAGCAGCGAGAGCAGGAACGGGATCCACGCCAGAAAGAGGTTCCAGGCGAGCCAGCCGTGGCCGCGGGTTTCCGTGTAGGCCATCCGCGCCGCCAGCATCGCGAGCGTGAAGAGCGTGAGCAGGGCGAGCGAGGCGATCACCAGGATTCGGCGGTCGCTGAACGACGCTCGCAGACGGTCCAGCATGCAGCGAGCCTAGCTGCCGTGGATGCGGTAGACGATCCCGCGGCCCCAGTCGGCGACGAGCAGGCCACCCGCCCGGTCGGGCAAGAGCGCCAGCGGGTGCGCAAAGCCCGAGGCGAAGACGCTCACCTTCCGGGCCGTCCCGTTCGGGCGCAGCTGCACGCGAACGACGCGGCGGCCGAAGCGATGGCTCAGGTACTGGCCCCACTCGGCCACGTAGAGGTCGCCTCGCCAGAAGGCGATGCCGTCGGCCGAGGAGTGCGGCTCGAGGTACGCAGCGGGCCGGGCGACGCCGCCGCAGCTGCCCGTCATCCGCAGCATGCGCGCGTTGGGCCAGCAGCGCGGCCAGCCGTAGAACGCGCCGGGCCTGATCACGACGGCCATCTCGGCCGGCTCCGGGTCGCTGGTCGTGCCGAGCTCGTCCTGGCCGTTGACGGATGCGTACAGACGGCCGGTGCCCGGCTGGAACGCCAGGCCGTACGGGTTGCGCAGGCCGCGCGCCACGACGTGCAGATCCGAGCCGTCCGGCTTCAGCGAGAGCACCGTGGCGCTGCGCGCGTCGCGCTCCTTGCAGGCGTCGCAGGTGGAACCGCTGCCCCAGTAGAGCCGCTTGCCGCCCGGCGCCACGACCACGTTGTCCTGCTGGTGCTCGCCGAAGGGCAGGCCCTTCAGGATCACGCGGCGGTTTGCCAGTCGCCCGCCGCGAAGCGTCAGGCGCTCGAGCCGGCCCTGCTCCGAGACGAACAGGTCGTGCCCGCGCCAGGCGAGGCCGAGCGGGATCCGCAGGCCGCGTACGAGCACGGCGGGCTTGCTCGTCCCGCGGTGGATCGCGACGAGCGTGCCGCCGTTCTGCGTGACGTAGATCCGACTGTCGGGGCCGTAGGCCATCGCGGTCGGCTGCGACAGCCCGTGCGCGAACATCTGGACGCGGTAGCCGGACGGGACGCTGATGCCCTGCCGCGCCCCGCCCGCGGGCAACGCCAGCACACCTGCTGCAACCGCGGCGGCGAGGAGACCGGCCAGGGAGGTTCGAGTCACGGGTCGGTTCTACGAGTCGCGACGCGCAACCGGTTGCCGTCGAGGTCCTCGAAGTCGCACTCCCGCCCGGCCAGACCCGCCTCGTCGACCGTCAGGCCGAACTCCTCGGCGACGCGGTCGATGTCGTTCACGTAGAGATGGATCAGCGTGTTCGGCCGCGCGTCGCCCTTGTGCTCCGAGAGGTACAGCCGCACCTGGCCGCGCGCGATGGAGACGAACAGCGGGAAGCCGGGCTCGAACTGGTGCTCCCACTCCTTCGCGAAGCCGAGCCGCGCGTACCACTCCACGGCTCGAGCCGCGTCCTCGACGTACAGCACCGGCACGACCTCCTCGTCCACCCGCCCGAGGTTACCGCGACCGCCGTCGCGTACACTCATGTCAACGGAAGGAGCGTCGTGCGTCGATGCCGCCTGCTCAGAGGGTTCGTCACTTGCGCATTGGCCGGCCTGATCCTGGTCAGCGCGGCCGGCGCGGACGGTCAGACCTCCTTCGTCGACCCAGTCGGAGACGCGGGCTCGTCGTTCGACATCAAAGGGGTACGCGTCTCGACCTTCGGCGGGGGTGTCGGAGTCGAGGTGACGGTCACCCCGAATCGGTTCTGGTGCCGGGGTGACGGCGGCGACCTGCCGCTGCTGATCGCAATCGACACCGACCAGAATCCGGACACCGGCAGCGCCTTCTACGGAACGGAAGTCGAATTTGCGTTCTCACCACCGGGCAATGCCCGCGAGGGCGAGCCCGTCTTCCTCCGCGCCAACGGCTGGGGCTTCAGAGGCGCACGACTTCCTGACGGCCAGTACCCCGGCTGGGAGTGCGGCCCGAGGATCGGCGGGTACTTCGTCGACACCTCGGCACTCGGGATCGGTCCGACCAGCGGCTTCAACGTCGTCGCCGCGACCGTCAGCTCGCGCTCCGACACCGCCCCGGACATCGGCACCTTCAACTACCAGCAGGTCGCCGGGACGCCGCCACCCACCCTGGGGCCCGATACTCGCGCGCCGCACGTGGTCACCTATCCCGCCCAGGCCGCCCACGGGCAGCTTGCGACCCTGACCTATCAGACTCTCGACGGTCGCGGTAAGACCGCCGACACCATCCGTATCTACCGCGGGTCAAGGCTGCTGAAGACTATCCGCAGAGCGCTTCGCGACTCGAACCCATTCGAGCTCTCACACGTGACGTGGCGCGTGCCGGCCACCCTGCGAGGTCGGCTGCGATTCTCGGTTCGCTCGACCGACGCCGCCGGGAACCGGAGCAACCTGGGCTGGGCGCACCTCGTCGTCCGCTGAGCTCCGCGTTAGTTCTCGAGTAAGGAGCGCGTCAGCGTGGCTCACGCCAGCTCGGCTGCGGCCTCGTCGAACACGCGCGTGTGCAGGTCGACGTCGGCCTCGGTCGTGTCGGGTGACATCAGCGCCATGTTGTGGAACGGCGTCAGCAGGATCCCGCGGTTCAGGGCGTAGAGATGGATCAGCCGGTCGAGCAGCGCATTTCCGCCGGCCGCCGCGTCGCTGCCGGTGCGCGGGCGCTCGGCGCGGAAGAGGTACTCGACCCGGCAGCCGAGCCGCGTCACGTGCCAGGGCAGGCCGTGGCGCTCGATCGTCTCCGCGACGCCCGCCTCGAAGCGCTCGCCCAGGGCGATCATGCGCTCGAACGCCTCGTCGGTCAGCACCTCGGCGAGCGTCGCGCGCGTGGCCGCCAGCGAGAGCACGTTCGCCGCGACCGTGCCGCCGATCCCGCCCGTGTCCGCCCGCTCGTCGGCCGGCAGCAGCTCCTCCAGGCGCGCCGCGATCGGCTCCGAGAAGCCGTACGCCGCGACCGGGATCCCGGCGCCGATCGACTTGCCGACGGTGAGCAGGTCGGGCTCTAACCCGTACGCCGCCGTATAGCCGCCCGGCCCGGCGCAGAGCGTGTGGGTCTCGTCGATGATCAGCAGCGTCCCCGTCTCACGCGTCGCCGACCGCAGCTGCTCGTGGAAGCCCGGCTCCGGCAGGACGATGCCGATGTTGGTCAGCGCCGGCTCAGCGAGCACGCAGGCGACGTCGCCGTGCGCGAGCTCGCGCTCGAGCGCCTCCGGGTCGTTCCACTCCACGACGCGCGTCGTCTCGTCGAGCGGCACCGGCGGTCCGACGTTGCCCTCCCGCGAGACGACCCTCCCGTGCTCGAGCCCGACGAACGTCTCGTCGACCGAGCCGTGGTAGCACCAGTTGAAGACGAGGATCTTCGGCCGGCCGGTCAGCTCGCGGGCCAGGCGGATCGCGAAGCGGTTGGCGTCGGTCGCGGTCAGCGCGAACTGCCAGCGGGCGAGGCCGAAGCGCCGCGTCAGCTCGCGGCCGACCCAGATCGCGTCCTCGCTCGGGAGCATCAGCGTGATCCCCTTCGCCGCCTGCTCGGCGACGGCGCGGACCGTCGGCTCGGGCGAGTGGCCGGTCATCGCCGCGGTGTCGCCGAGGCAGAAGTCGACGTACTCGTGCCCGTCGACGTCGGTGAAGCGCGCGCCGTGCGCCTCGGCCGCGAAGACCGGGAAGCCGCCCGGCCAGCGGATCATCCAAGGCATCGGCACGCCGCTCAGCAGTGAGCTGCGCGCCTCGACCGCCAGCTCGCGGGAGCGCGGGTGCTCGCGCTCGAAGCGCTCGAGCTCGCGGTCGAGCAACGCCTCGGC
>Ga0105245_10004154_pt1 | contig 12863 bp, 8 predicted proteins | sample KBSM54metaG_FD_81523 | JGI IMG/M metagenome (GOLD analysis project Ga0105245, IMG submission 81523) | Miscanthus rhizosphere microbial communities from Kellogg Biological Station, Michigan, USA - KBS M5-4 metaG | ecosystem: Host-associated > Plants > Roots > Rhizosphere > Soil | place: Michigan... | reverse complement strand
GGATCTGCCCGTAGCGGACGAATTTTGCGTTTTCAAGGCCGGGAATCATCCGCAGCACGCGAGCCTGATCGCCATACTTCAAATGATTTTGGAATCCGACCAGATTGTAAGAATCGGCGCGCAGATTCTCCTGTCGCAATTGCACCACGGCATACGGCCACTTGCCGGTCTTGGGATCGTCGAGCCCAACCGGCTTCATGGGACCAAAGCGCAGGGTGTCGCGTCCACGGCGCGCAATCTCTTCTATCGGGAGGCAGCCTTCAAAATAATTCAGGTTCTCCCAGTCATGGCCCTCCACCATTTCAGCCGAGGTCAGCGCATCGATAAATCGCTGATACTCTCCTTTCGTGAATGGACAATTGATGTAGTCTGCTGTGCCCTTACCATAGCGCGCCGCCATGTAGACCTTGCTCATGTCAATGGAGTCGGCTTCAACAATGGGGCTGATGGAATCGTAAAAGAAAAGATGATCGCTGCCGGAAAGCCGCGCTATCTCTTGCGAGAGCGCATCTGATGTCAGCGGACCAGTGGCGACAATGGTGAGGCCATCGTCTTCATGGATACGCGTAACTTCCTGGCGGATGACTTTGATATTGGGTTCAGCAGCAATCGCTTCTGTGACTTTGGCCGCGAAGGTTTCACGATCAACCGCCAGCGCGTGTCCGGCAGGAACGCTGGTATCTTTGGCGATGCGCAGCAGCAGGGAATCGATGCGGCGCATTTCTTCTTTCAGCAGCCAGGGCGCTGTGTTTTCACTTTCTGATTTCAACGAATTCGAGCAGACAAGCTCGGCGAACTTGTCTGTCTGGTGCGCCGGAGTGGATTTCACCGGACGCATCTCATACAGCTCGACTTCGACTCCGCGCCGCGCACATTGCCAAGCAGCTTCACAGCCGGCCAGTCCGGCGCCAATGATTTTGATCTTGGTTTTCACGTCTTACTGCTTTTGGGTTCGCTTACGGCTTCAGAAATATCAGAAGAAGCCAGTCGTGCCAGTGCAGGGCCGCGCAGCAGCATAGTCTCCCATTCACCTAATAGCTCGGCTCCAAGCGACTCATAGAATTTCAGCGCAGGATCATTCCACTCCAACACCATCCAGCGTAAGCCGTAGCAGTTTTCCTCCAAGGCAATCTGGGCCAGACGCTGGAGCAGCGCTTTGCCAATGCCTTTGCCGCGCATCTCAACCCGCACAAAAAGGTCTTCCAGGTAGAGCCCGGGGTGGCCACGCCACGTGGAGTAGTTGTAATGAAAAAGCGCGAAGCCGGCCGGAGCGCCATTCCATTCGGCGATCAGGCAACGATACTTGGGTTCTGAACCAAAGCCGTCGCGGATGAGGTCTGCCTCTGTTGCGATTACGGCGTTCGGTTCGCGTTCATATTCCGCCAAGCGGCGGATGAAGTCGAGAATCAGAGCGGCGTCGTGGGCCGTGGCTTTGCGAATGGAAAGCATGGGAGTGGAAGAAAAGTCCTACGACTGATTCTCGCCGATCAACGCCGGGAAAAGCAATTTTCAAGGCCGTCAATTAAGCGGCGGCCCTTTGTGCAGGATGACATCAAGGCCGCGCCTGGCCATTTCGCCTTCAATATCACCAGCCAGGAATAACTGCGCTTCGTGCCGATCTCTAAGAATTGCGTCCATGTGGGCGAGCGTGAGCCCGCGCACCCATAGATGGGCCTGTTCGCCGGAACAGAGCTCGGCAATTGGCCGCATTTCCTTTTGCATCTGCGTGACTTCCGCAGGCATCGGCACGGTCCGAAAGGCCTCATGCTCCTGCTCAACGTTATCGATGAAATGCAAATGGTCGGCGCGGCGCAAAATCACCATTTGCTTTGGATTAGGAGCGCGCTCAAACAACTCGTACATCCCGGCCAGGGGAAGCGGAACATCGTTTTCCGCGACAAGATACAGGGCCGGAACCTCGCGATCCCAGTAGAACGTGAGCTTTACCGGAAGAATACCTGGTCGCGGGTTGGAAGTTCCACCGGGCGCTAGCGCGACTACTGCCCGGATACGCGAGTCAATTTCAGGCGTGGCCAGCGCGGTCCAGGCTCCAAAGCTGTGACCGACCATTCCGATCCGGGAGGAATCAAGTTCAACCTGGGGGTCGTGGTTGTTGGAATGAAGAACGTGATCAAGCAAGAACCGCACATCGGGCACGCGGCTGTCGATTACGGATCGCCATCGCGCCTTTTTCTGTTCCTCGTCCTCGTCGCTTCTCCGCGCCAGCTCTGGCGCAACTACCTCAGAGTGGTCCAGGGACGCAACCACATAGCCGTGGCTGCTAAGGTGTGTGCAAAGGAACGTTGAGGTGCGGCGATGCCCGCCGCTGTGATGCGAGAAGATGATCAGCGGGTAAAGCCCGGGGCGGGCTGTGGCATCGCGGACAGCCAATTGCTTTTGCTCAGTACCGTTCGGCCTTGGCATGAAGCGATCCTGTGTTTCTGGGTCAAGGTCCTGATTCTGGTGCTGCGTCGCTGCCGGATACCAGATTTCACATGTAAAATCGCGGTTCCGTGCCACATCCAGCGCACGAATCGAACGCACACCAACAGGAAATCGACCGCGGATGAAAGGATCATAAGCAGCCATCCGAATTACGCGCTCTTTTTGAATTGGCTGAATGCTTCATCTTCAGCCGCATAGTCGAATTGGGCGGTTGTCATTGCCGGCGGATTTGCCCGTTCCCATTCAATGGTGCGGCGAACGGCTTCTTCGCGCGGCAGCAGTTCGCGATAGCCAAGTTCTTTCCGGATACGCTCTGAAGATGCCACTACATGCTGCGCGGTATTTGCCGGCCACAGCAGATGCATGGGAGTGCGATCATGCGGCAGCACAACGAACTCACCCTGCCAGTGGATGGCTGCGGCGATTTTGTGCGCCCAATCTAACTCGCCGAAAGACTCTGCTTCGCAAACGTTGTAAACGCGCCCGGCAGCCTGCGGAGAGGTTGCGGCCAGAGCGATTGCTGCGGCGACATTCTCCACGTAGCCGCGCGGCGTACGCAATGGCGCCACGTCGTCGGCAAAGATGATCTGCTTTCTTCCGTCGTCAATCCGCTTCAGCACGGGATGGAAGCGGTGCAGCGGATCGCCCGGGCCGTAAATCATCGGTAGCCGTAAGATGGTGCCGGGCAGTTTGGGATCGCCCAGGATCGCCTGCTCGACGGGGATCTTGTCATACTCAGCGTCCATCCAGCCGTAAATGGTTTGCGCTCGCTTGAGCACTTCGGGCGGATAGGTGATGGTACTTGTCCGGAGTTCAGAGTCCTCGGTCAGCGGGAGTTCCTGCAAACCACACTGTTCCGTGTTACAGAACACGCCCCAGGCGCGATACACGTCCATGCTGCTGAGCGCCACGGCGCGCACGGCGATGCCGCGGAAGGTATCCATGAGTTGCTGCGCCTGGCGGCCGGAACTGAGAACGAAATCGACCACGATATCAAACTGCTGCCGCCGAAATTCTGGCTGATGGTCCTGGAGAAACTGGCGATCGCCCAGAATTTCTTCAGCGCCTTGCGGTGCGGCGGTTTTGCCGCGATGAAAAATGGTTATCTGATGGCCGCTCTGCTGAAGCTGCTGGGCTGCAAATTGTCCAATGAATCCGCTGCCGCCAATGAGAAGAATTTTCATTGTGCCCTGCTACTTTGTCCTCGATTGCGAAAACATTCTCGTTATGCCGCTAAAGGTTTTGTACAAATTCATTGAGGTCGCTGCGCTTGATGAAGGCGATGCGACCGATTCTTACGGACTTCAATGCGCCTGAACGAACGCTCTCTACCAGAAACTTGCGCGGGAGTCCCGAGAGCTGCGCCGCCTCCGCAAGAGTCAAGGTAAGCCGGTCCACGATTGGGACCGTTCTGGCCATGGTCCGTCGCGGCGGCTCTGCCGCGGGACGGGGCTGCATTTCGACCATAGGAATAACAGTGCCGATGGTCGGCCCGCCACCGGATCCCGTCATGAATCCTACTGGCCCACGGGCTTGCTGTTGCTGCCGGTAGCGCTCAAGATCTCCTGGAGAAAACCAAGCTTTTTTGCCATGTTTGCTGTCGTGATAAACCACGTTCAAGTGGCCCCGGCGGACTGCCCGCTCAATACCACGGGTAGAGACACCGAGCAACTCGGCCGCTTCACGCTTGGACATCAACTCCATGGCCAGAGAATAGCACACCTGCGACACATGCGACAACATATTTCATTTTGTCTATGGTTTGACTATTGTTTATAGCCAATCTTTGTTAAGGTATCTGGCCTCCAACTGACACAGAAGGGCAGGAAGGGTGGGATTCCCGCCTGAGCCCACTCCTCTCTACAGCAGCGCAGTGATTTGTCGCGGGTTGCGTACTATACTCGACGGCCATGAAATATATTCTGGCGTTCTTTGTGTTGGTAGCAGCGGTATCAGGCTTCGCCTCAGCGCAAGCCGGATCAGATACACCGAAGCAGGCTGCAGCTGTTCAGCTTGGGACTACCGAGGATGAGGCGGCAATTCGGGCCATCGTTAACCACTGGCAGCAGACATGGGAAAACCATGATGCTTCCGTTCTGGCGGGAGATTACGCGGAGGACGCGGACTGGCTGAACGCATTCGGCATCCGGCTCAAGGGAGGCGCAAAGATTGTGGACTTTGTGAGCACGGTGGTGAAACGAGCGAACGTGCAGGGACGCCATACTACATGGGGCGAGTCGACTGTACGCTTTGTGCGCCCAGATGTGGCTCTGGCGTACCGCGACTACTCGACAGTAGGTCACAAGACCCCGAATGGCCAGGAGATGCCTGAAAGAAAGACCCATGCCACATGGTTCCTGACAAAAGAGGGCGGGAAATGGCGCATCGCCAGCCATGTGATTTGCGATGACAATGCAGCCGCGGTCCCCAATCCGAAGTAGCTCTCCGAGCTTACGATCTTCCGTTTAAAGAAAGCGTTTTAAAGAATAATTCTTTCGCCGCCCACGCGGCGCGTAACGCGCTGCTGGTCAAGATATTCAAGCAGGGGAATGGCGTATTTTCGGGTCACGCCGAGCAGGTCTTTGAAAGTTGCCACATCGATCTTGGGAGTCTTTGTTTTCTGCGTGGCCATAATCTGACGCAGGCCTTGCAGGGCCGTCTGGTGGAAAACCAGATCATCCGCCAGCTTGATCAGGACGCGGTCGCGGAGGAGAAGCGTTACAAGTTTTTGCGCTCGCGCTTTGTCCACGGGAAGTTTGTCGAGCACTTCTTTCATCAAGGGGACCTTGAGGCCGGCGTCGGCAAAGGCTTTTTCAATCTGCTGTTTGGCTTTTGCTTCTTCGTCTTTAAGCTCCACCCCTCGTCCCGCAAGCCGGACCTGTTCTCCTGCGACTTCAGCTTTCTTATCGCGCGTGAGCTGGGCCAGAATGGCTTCCATCACGGTCTGATGGAGCCCTAACTTTTCCCGCAGCTCTTCTTTGCTGATGCCGCCGACGAGCGGGTTGGCTTTGTGAAAAGCATCGAGTGCGGAGACAAGATTGTCACGGGTCTTCTGCATGGCGCCGCTTGAGAGCAGGAATTCGCCGACCTGGATGATTTGTTTTTGCTGAATCAGCGCGGCGATAAGCGGCTGAAGCACTGCCTGTTTTAAGCCGGTCTCACGCACGGCTGCGGCAAGAGAAAGACCGTCGTGTCCGCGGCGGGCGATGCGGGCCAGCAGAGTTTCCTGCCGATTGCCGGAAGAAAGAGTCTGCAGAAAATGCAGGACGGCATCCTGTTTCTGGCGAGCCAGCGGGAAGGCGTCAAGCACCACGGCTCCGCCGATAGTGATTACCGGCGAAAACTGGCGAAGGATGGCGCGATCTCCGGGCAGGAGCAGCAGAGGCTCGGCAGTGCGAAGCTGCGCGAACGCCGAAGCGCCGGGCTTGAGTTCATTCACGCCGCGCAGAGCGACTTCGGCAATCGTCTCTGAGGTAAACGCATGGAAGTGGACGCGCGCGCGGTTCTTGAGCGGCTTGGCGTCTTTGAGCAGAGAAATCTGTACTTCGAATTTTTGCGTAGGCTCGAAGACGCCCGGAGCCGCCAACGTCATGCCACGGGCCAGTTCTTCCATCTGCACGCCAGCCAGATTGAGCGCCGTGCGCTGTCCGGCAATGGCCTGCTCCGCCGTGCTGCCATGAACCTGCACGCCGCGAACGCGAGCCCGCTTACGCGAAGGAAAGACCTCCACTTCTTCTTCTTTTTTTACCTTCCCGGCGATCAGCGTTCCAGTAACAACCGCGCCAAAACCTTTCATCGTAAAGACGCGATCAATGGGCAGGCGGAAGAGCGCTTCCGTGTCGCGCGCGGGGACCTCAGCAGAAAGGCGGATGATTTCGCGCTTCAACTCCTCCAGTCCAGTGCCTTCGAGCGCGCTGACGGCAACAACCGGCGAACGGCTTGCATCGAGAAAAGATCCGCGCACAAAGTCTTCAATCTCCATCCGCACCACGCTAAGCGTGTCTTCATCCACCATGTCAGTTTTGGTGACCACGGTAATACCGCGCGGAATGGAGAGCAGCCGGCAGATTTCAAAGTGCTCGCGCGTCTGCGGCTTGATGGATTCATCGGCGGCAATGACCATCAGCACCAGATCGATTCCGCCAACACCGGCCAGCATGTTGCGGACAAAACGTTCATGCCCCGGAACGTCGATGAAGCCCAAACGAACCTTCTCGCCGCTGGGCGCGGCCAGCTCAAGATGAGCGAAGCCTAGATCGATAGTGATACCGCGGCGCTTCTCTTCTTCCAGACGGTCGGCGTCAATGCCGGTCAGGGCTTTGACCAGAGCGGTCTTGCCGTGATCAATGTGTCCGGCGGTGCCGATGATGATGGATTTCATGTGCGGACTTCAGTTTACTGGATAAACGCTATCACTGAGTGCGTCGGCGCGCTACTGAGCAAACAGTAATCAGCCCCTGAGCCATTTCAAAAACTCGAAATAGCGCAGGGGCTGATTGTGCTCTGAGAAAAACTTATTACTTCTGGGTCTGCTGGGCCAGCTTTACTTTTGTGCTTTCCAGCTTCTTGGTCACGCGGGCTACGTCCTGCTGGTCCACGTCTGCCGGAATTGATTTGTTCCATTCATCCAGCGCGCGCTCCCAATGGGCAGCCGCCAGTTTGAAGCGGTTGGTGCGCGCATAGAGTTCGCCCAGATGGTCCTGCACGGTAGGATCATTCGGAGTTTTATCCGCGGCGCGACGCAGATTTTCTTCCGCCTGGTCATAGTTGCCAAGCCGGAAATAGGCCCAGCCCAGTGAATCAAGATAGGCGCTGTTTTGCGGATCGAGATCCAAAGCCTTCTTGATCAGCGTGAGCGCTTCTTCCAGATGGCTGTTGCGATCAGCCAGCATGTAGCCCAAATAATTCAGCGCCATGCTGTTGCTGGGGTTTTGCTGCAGCACCTGCCGGAACGCTTGCTCCGCCTGCTCATACTTTTTCTGCCGCTCATAGATAGAGCCTTGCAGGAAGCGGATATATTCTTTTTCTTCCGGACGCGCAGCCAGCTTCTCTGCCTGGGCAATCGCTTCTTCCGAATCTTTCCAGCGCTTCAGCCGCATGTAAATCTGCGAGAGCATGATGTACGAGTCGCGATCATCCGGGCCGCCCTTGAGCACGGACTTGGCCAGTTGTACGCTCTCATCGGCTTTGCCGTTATCGGCCATCTGCTGTGCCAGCGTCAACTTCAGACCTTTATCATTCGGCAGCTTTTTCACTGCTTCCTGCGCCGTCTTTGTTGCCTCGCTCCACTGCTTCTGGTCGCGATAGGAATCGATTACGTCCTGATAGCCGCGCGCCGCTTCATCTCCGCCCAGATCGATGATCTTGCGGAAAGTCTCCAGTGACAGCAACGGCCGCCCGGCTTCGCGATAGACGTTTCCAAGCCGTTCCAGAAACAGAGCGCGATTGCTCTTGTCACCGGCGCGGGCATTGGCGGGCAGCGGATGAGCTACCAGCTTCTGAAGGACAGAGGCTGCTTCTTCATACTTGCCCTGCGCTTCCAGGATCAACGCTTCGTTATAAGGAATCTCCAACGAGTCCTGCACCAGCGCAGCTGCTTTTTTAAGATTTTCCATGGCCAGATCAAACTTGCCCTGGCGACGATAGATTTCTGCCACTCGCAATGCGGCGGTGGCGTCCTGCGGATCGGCATCCTGAATGGTGCGGTATTCGTCCAGCGCCGCATCAATTTCGTTGTCATTGGCAAGGTTCTGGGCCAGGCCGCGCATCGCGTCCAGGTTCTCCTTGTCCATTGCCAGCGCCTGCCGGAAAGAGGCAATAGCGTTCTTGTAATCTTTTTGCTGCTCGTAGGTAGTTCCCAGAGCGGAATAAATTTTGGCTGAACGCTGGCCTTCCGGCACCGTCTTTAATAGATCGGCGGCCTTGTTGTTTGCGCCTTCGTCGTTATAGAGGTAAGCCAGATTGGTGATGGCTTCTTCTGAATTCGGATCGAGAGTGAGTGCGGACTTGAATTCGGCTTCCGCCTTGACCGCGTCTTTATTCAAGAAATACAACCGGCCCAGCAGCAGGTGATTATCCCCGTTCTTGGGCTCGATCTTGGTGATGGCTTCATATTGCTCGATGGCCAGATTCAGGACTTCACGGGATTGCGTTCCCGGCTGCAGATCGCCCAATGAGCGCAGATAGATTCGGCCCAGCAGCTTATGCGCTTCCAGATTATTCGGATCGCGCTTGATAATTTCCTGGGCTTCCAGCACCGCGTCACGGATGCGTCCTGTCTTCGCATACAGCTCTGCCAGCGACGCATTCAAATATTCTGATGAAGGATCGTTCTCAATGGCCAGCCGGTACTCTTCAATGGCTTTGTTGGCGAATTCTGAGCGCCCGTACATCGCCATCATTTCTTCATACATGTGCGCCAGAGAGAAATGATAGTAGGCCGCGGCCTGGTCAGGCTTCTTGTCCGCTTTGGGCTGATCGGATTTGGCAGCCGGCGCCTGCTGTGCGGGAGCGGCATCCTTCTTTGACGGAGCACTTTTTGCAGGCGGCTGAGACTTTGGCGCGTTCTGCTGGGCAAATACGCTGGTAGTTGTGAGCAGAAGCAGCCCAGAGAGAAGAATGCGATTTTTTATGAAAGTCATAGAGCGAACCGAAAACACCTTTAATTGGATGCACAGGCGGCATTTACGGTAGCGCCTATTCACCTCTTCTAATTTTAGACCTTAGTTGCGCCCTTTCGGCAGCAGATTACAATTCTTGACTAGTGACGGAAGTGGCGGACACCTGTCAGCACCATTGCCAGCCCCAGGCGGTTCGCCGCGTCAATGACCTCCTGGTCGCGCATGGAGCCGCCGGGTTGAATAATGGCCGTGGCCCCGGCTTTGGCAATCTCTTCCACCCCGTCCGGAAACGGGAAAAAAGCGTCTGAAGCAGCCACCGTGCCCTGCAAAGGTAAGATCGCTTTCATGGCGCCAATCTTGCATGAATCCACGCGCGACATCTGGCCTGCCCCCACGCCCACGGTCTGGCCCTCACGGGCATAAACAATGGCATTTGATTTCACATGTTTGCAGACTTTCCAGGCAAACAGCAGCGCGCGCATCTCTTCCGGGGTGGGCTGGCGCGTACTAGCGACCTTAAGATCGGCCTGGGTCAAGGGACGAATGTCCGCATCCTGCACCAGCATGCCCCCGGACACCTGCTTCATGGCAAACTTTTGCGTGCTTGGTTTTACTTCGACCAGACGAAGGTTCTTTTTGGCGGCGAACTTCTCTTTAGCTTCCGGTGAATAGCCTGGGGCGGCAATGGCCTCGACGAAGAGCTTAGCCATCTCTTCCGCGGCTGCGCCGTCAATCACCCGGTTCACGCCGATGACGCCGCCAAAGGCCGAAACCGGATCAGTTTCTTTGGCACGCATGTAAGCCTCGACCAGCGTCTTGCCCGTGGAGCAGCCTGAAGGATTTGTGTGTTTGATGATGGCGCATGCCGTTTCCTCGAACTCCTGGGCCAGGTCCCACGCCGCTTGCAGATCCACAATGTTGTTGAATGAAAGTTCTTTGCCCTGGAGCTGTTTGCCGTTGGCCACGCCTGTACCCGATCCGTCAGAGTACATCGCGGCCCTTTGGTGGGGATTCTCTCCGTAGCGCAGGTCCATGGCTTTGTTCAACCCAAATCGCAGGACGGCAGGGAAGTCATCGCCGCCAGTTGCAGCAGAAGATTGGGGAAGCTGAAACTCTTTTGCATCGCCGTTGAGCGAAGTACTGGCCAGTGTGGCGGCAATCGCGCTGTCATAGGCGGCGGTGGTGGCAAAAGCTTTTTGCGCCAGCCGCCAGCGCGTGGCCAACCCGAGCTCTCCGCCGGAACGGGCCATTTCTTCAGCGATCGCTAAATAGTCTGACGGTGAAGTCACTATCGCTACATCACGAAAATTTTTCGCCGCCGAGCGCACCATTGACGGCCCGCCAATGTCGATGTTTTCGATTACCTCATCAAAATGCACGCCCGGCTTGGACGCCGTTTTCTCAAACGCGTAAAGATTCACCACCACCATGTCGATCGGCTGGATGCCGTGTTCTTTGGCTGCGGCAACATGCGCAGCATTGCCGCGGATATGCAGGATTCCGCCATGGACTTTGGGGTGCAGCGTCTTGACCCGGCCATCCAGCATCTCAGGAAAGCCGGTGAGATCAGAGATGTCTTTCACAGTGATGCCGGCTTCGCGCAGCTGCCTGGCCGTGCCTCCGGTGGAGACCAGTTCCACCTTAAGAGCGGCCAGTTTCTGGGCGAATTCCACCAGCCCGGTTTTGTCTGTAACGCTTAGGATTGCACGTTGAATTTTGGGCACTGTTGTTCGTTGTTCCTTAAGGAAGGGATGAGGACTAAAGAATAAGGTATCAGCGTGAAACGAGTGCGCGCAACCACGAGAAAGCTTCAGAAACTCGCGACGGACGCGGAGAGAAGCCAGGAACTTTTACCACCCGACTCCTGACTAATCTTTCTCCCGATGCGGTATGAAGACACTAAACACCGTCCCGTGATGCTCTGGCGATTCGCTGCTGCGGACCTTGACGCGGCCTTCATGCTTCTGGATGATGCCCAGCGTGACCCAGAGACCCAGGCCAGTGCCGGTAATGCCTTTGGTGGAAAAGAATGGCTCAAAGATGCGACGCAGAGTTTCTTTGGACATGCCATGGCCACGGTCGGCCACGGTAACGCGAATGCCTTTGCGTCCGGTGCGCCAATCTGTGGCTTCGCTCGTGCGGAGCGTCATTTTCCCGCCGCTGCGGGAAGCGTCCAGCGCGTTGCCGACAAGATTCGTAAATACCTGGCGCAGTTCTCCTTCATAGGCCAGCAACGGCACAGCGACGCGGTAGTCGCGGACAATCTCCACGCCGGCGGAGGCAAGGCGGCCCTGATAAAGCTTGAGCACGGAATCAAGCTGTTCAGAAACGCGAACGGCTGTCCGCGCAGTGGGCTGGCGATAGAAGCGCAGAGTCTGCGTGGCTATCTGGCTTACGCGAGCCAGCTCCTGTTGTGCCAGATGAGTGAAGCTGCGGGCCTGCTCAGAAAGATCTTTCTCCTCATTGATGAGGTAAAGCAGGTTGGTTACGGCTTCCAGAGGATTATTGATTTCATGCGCGATCGAAGCGGAAAGCCTGCCCACCGCGGCCAATTTTTCACTCTGCACAAGCGCATCCTGGGCACGCTTGCGATCTGTTACATCCACGCCGAGAACCAGGACACCGGAAATGGTGTCGTCGGTTTCACGCATCGGCTGGTATACGAAATCCAGATAGCGCTCTTCCATTGGCTGTCCTGGAACGCGCGCAATGCTGATGCTTAGACCATTGGCCACGAAAGGCTCACCCGTTTGATAAACCCGGTCAAGAATCGCGATAAAGCCCTGTTCCTCGGCTTCCGGCAATGCGTCGCGCAGAGGCTTGCCCAGCAAGTCGCGATTGCCGATCAATTCCTGATATTGCCGGTTGGTCCTTTCAAAAACGTGTTCGGGGCCGCGCAACATCGCCATAAATGCCGGCGCTTGGCGGAACATTTCCACCAGCCGTGCGCGCTCGGTGCGGACAGCCTGCTCCGCCATCCGCGTCTCATGCACATCGTTGCCCGCGCCAAGCCAGCGTTCGATTGTGCCGGCTTCGTCGCGCAAAGGAAGTGCCCGCAGATGCCACCAGCGCGCTGCGCCATCAGCGGCGCGCACCAGGCGTACGTCGATGGCAAAATCCTCGCCTGTCTTAACGCTATGCATCCAGGCGGCCAGGGCTCCCTCGCGATCTTCATGATGAAACAGGTTGAAATACTCCTGCGGCTCGTGGGGCAGAGATTGCTGGCCGGCATAATCCAGAAATCTTCGGTTCGCGTACAGCACACGGCCTTCGCGGTCGGCAGTCCAAAGCGCCTGCGGACTCAGTTCCGCCAGCAGCCGGTAGCGCTCTTCACTTTTGCGCAGGGCCGCCTCTGCCGTCTTGCGCTCGCTTATGTCGCGTGTGGCCGTGGCCAGGGCAACAATCTTTCCAGTTTTGGGATCAGTGATGGGGAAGACGTGGTAATCAACTGGGATAGCTGCGCCCGTTTGAAAATGGCGGAAGCGAGTTTCCTCCTGCCAGCGACCTTCACGCAATGCCGTGGGCACTACGGTATTCTCCAAAGCGGGAACGTCTTCCGGCAAAACAAAGTCCTGTATCCTGAGCATTCGCACGTCTTCAGACTCGCTCAATCCCACCAGGCGGCGGGCGCTCCGATTCAGGTACAGCACTTTTCCATTCAGGTCGGCCACGCCAATGAAGTCAGTGGACTGGTTCATCACCGCCAGCAGTCTTTGCTGTTCGCGCTCAGACTCGCGCAACTCGCTTTGCAGGCGCGATTCTCTTTCCAGCGCATCGCGGCGAAAACTGGCAATCTTG
>Ga0105245_10004152_pt1 | contig 12869 bp, 16 predicted proteins | sample KBSM54metaG_FD_81523 | JGI IMG/M metagenome (GOLD analysis project Ga0105245, IMG submission 81523) | Miscanthus rhizosphere microbial communities from Kellogg Biological Station, Michigan, USA - KBS M5-4 metaG | ecosystem: Host-associated > Plants > Roots > Rhizosphere > Soil | place... | reverse complement strand
GCTGTTCAGCTCGTGTAAGTACAGGCTATCGCATTTACGATCCTGGTTACACGGACTACTAATTATGGAACGACAACGAAGTTGTTTTTTACAATCGATGGGAAGGCGAGACCCACAGAAATCATAGGGATTTTCGACGACGTCCTGCATTCAGGCAAATTGTATGTGAAGCACAGATGCCGGTGCAATGATCACGAAGCGGATAGCATATAAGTGCTAATTCCCCATCGTGGATCCAATTGCCGACACCGTCGGCGGTGAGATTGCAGCGAAGCTGATCGCGAAGGTAAAGCAGAGCGGTTGGGAAGCGCGGTTGATGCGCGTGCGCACGCAGCCTGATCCATCTAAGGTGCGCGAGTTTGCCGAGGGCGTGCGCGACGCCAAGTTCGTTCTGCCTATTGAGTTATTGTTCCCAAATTGTTCCCAACGTCGGTCTTAACCCAAGGGAGTGGAGGGAACAACAGACTCTAGTCCTTCGCATTATCGTGTTTTCGAGATTCTAGTCTTGCGAAAACGGCCTTCACAACTCGGTCGCATCGATTAGCATGAAACAGGAAAGCCTCATGAGACTGCGCTCCCGTCCGAAGATACAGTCTCTTGCGCAACAACATATGGGCCCGGTGAAGGCGCGTTTTCACATTTTCCGGGGATATATCTAAAATGTCCGCGACCTCCGCTACGTCGACGTCCTCTACATCATGTAGTACGAAGACAGCTCGGTAATTGTCCGGGAGGGCGTCTACCTCCTGTTCAAGCAGACGACGAATTTCAGCACTCGATGCCTCATATTCAGGACTTGGCGCAGAACTCTGCAGACTATGCATTGTTTCTTTCTCACTATCGGGAATTGTATCCAGTTCAACAACGCGTTTCCGTCTGCGAAGACGCGCAATCGCTGCATAGAGGGCAATTCGACTCAGCCAAGTTGAGAAGCTGGCCCGTCCCTCGAACTGATGGAGGTGTTCGTAAGCCTTGACATACGCATCTTGCATGACATCTTCCGCTTCCCCATCCTCTCGCAATACCGCCCGCGCAATCCGGTACAGCCGCTGATTGTGTCGGCGCATCAGGACTTCGAACAGAGCTGTGTCGCCTTCCAAAACGCGTTTAACCAGAGATTCGTTCGTTATATCTTGAAACCGCGCAATTTGTGCGGCAGAAGCCACGGCGATCCTCCTCCCTAGATAGAGTCTGCTACCCCGTTAAGGTTACTCCGCTTTAAGCGTTTATTTTCTATCTAACCATGCCCAGCCGGCGTCTGGCCAACAGTTTCGTCAAGAGTCCCTAGTAATTGTCCCCATCCTATGGGAAATCCGGAACTCTTGATGTTGATCTCTGGAAGCGCGATTAAGTGTCACTAAATCCTATGTCGCTACTCTGTAATAGCGGGGGCAAATGACTCTCGAACGGCCTTTGCTGCGGCATGCGGCAGAGAACCTCGACCGTATAACACTCAAGCTGACGACAGAAAACGCAAGGATTGAGAAGAGCAACGGAAAAGATTTTCGGCCTACCGCAACGAACTTAAAGAGGGAGGCATCAAAATGGCTACAGCAGCCGCAATACAAACACGTGTTGCAAGCAACCCGACCTACCAAGCCTACCAGATCCTTCACGTGGGTTTTGCAGTTCTTCCCGTCGTCGCAGGGCTCGACAAATTCTTTCATGTCCTCGTTAACTGGGACATGTACTTGGCTCCGTTCATCGCTCGGTTATTACCAATATCTGGCCACAACTTGATGATGATTATTGGCGTAATCGAAGTCATCGCGGGCGTTCTCGTGGCTATAAAGCCGCGTATTGGCGCGTGGGTGGTTGCTGCTTGGCTATATGGAATCATCATTAACTTGCTCTTACTGTCCGCCTATTACGATGTTGCTTTACGCGATTTTGGCCTATCTCTTGGGGCATTGGCGCTCGGACGGTTGAGTGTGGTTTTTGAATAAGTAGGGCCGCTCGCGATCACGAACCATTCCGTCAGTCAAAGTGCAATGTGTGCCTTATTGCACGGAAACGTTTTCTTTCAGTGTCTAAGATACCGTCTTGGGCCATCGATTGTGATCGCCTCGGAAGAAATCGGCTTTGGCCCGGGAGTCAGGAAGGGCGAGACCACTCCGCAAGACTTCGCTGGCTAATGAACGAAGTCAAGGGGCCTTCTAAAGCTTTCGGAGTAACCGGAACCGCCCAATTAGCCAGCCAATACGTGAAGAGAGAGGGGAAACACCATGGCACAACCAAAGAAGAAAGAGTCACAAGCGAGCCCCGTGGGACACGCGATGATTGGGGACACACTAGGCATATCTATTCTTCAGTGTGATCTTCTTGAGGAAATACAAAGCTTACACAAAGAAGCCGCTTGGTTGCAGGGGACAGGGCCTAGTTCCAAAACTCTTGTGAAGCATGACGACCTCAGGATCGTCCTACTCGCAATGAAGAAGAAGATGTGTATGCATGAGCACAAGACGGCGGCGAGGATCTCGGTACAGACACTTACAGGACACATTCGGCTCAGGCTACCAGATCGCACGGTGGAGCTACCTGCAGGGCAATTGCTTGTGCTGGACCAATGCGTTCCCCATGATGTTGAGGCGGAGGAAGATAGCGCTTTCTTGCTCACATTGTCATGGCATGGCCAAGGATCTGAGATCTGTCAGACTGATTGACAGCCGCTGCTACCACAGTCCGATGGGAGAAGGGTGCTCATTGTGAGAAAGGCCAAAACCAAGGAGTCCGTTGTCTTGACGATTGGGCATTCGATCCATACATGGAACGATTTTCGCGATCTTTTGCGAGCGCACCGTGTCAAGCGCGTCGTAGATGTACGCAGTATCCCTCGATCTAGACACAATCCTCAGTTCAACCGGGAGACCCTAGCTACGAAGCTGCGAGCCGTGAGGATCGGCTATGTGCATTTGCGAAAGCTTGGGGGCTTGCGCCATGCGCAACGCGATTCGCCAAACATGGGTTGGCGCAATACCTCATTTCGCGGCTTTGCCGATTATATGCAGACCCCCGAATTCGAAGCAGGGTTAGAGCGATTGATGAAATTGGCTGGGCAGAAGCGGAGCGCAATCATGTGTGCGGAAGCGGTTCCATGGCGTTGCCACCGTTCGCTCATCGCCGATGCGCTTACCGTACATGGAATTCGGGTCGATGACATCATGAGCATGAAATGTTCCCGGGTTCATTCGCTCACTCCTTTTGCACGCGTCCAAGGTCATCGCGTTTCACATATCCTATCGGAGATCGCGGCGACGGACGAATCAAGCGAAAAACCGGGAGTAACGTCGTCAGGTAGTTGATTTCGAAACCGTCTGGCCGCGCGGGGGTCTTCTGGAAGCATGGGCCGAGTGTGGGGTGACGAGGAGACGAACTCTCGATGAAAAACACGAAACTACTGGTTGTCGTGGATGAATCGCCTGCAACAAAGCGGGCACTAGAGTATGTGGCCCAAGTTGCTTCTCGACGCAGAGACTTCCGAATCTGCCTGGCGCATGCCCTCCCGTCACCTCCTCCCGAACTAGTCGAGTTCAGAGGCGCAGAGAAGGCCCGCCTCCGTGCATATAAGCGCCGATGGATTTCCGTGGTCGAGATGACGGAACAGCGAACCTTGGATCGCGCCAATGCAGTTCTTCGCCGAAGTGGAATCGCAGAGAATGCAATCGAAGCCCATTATTGCAATCTGGTAGACGCAAGCCGTGCGACGAACGAAATCCTAGGACTCGCGCGATTGCGTAAGTGCGAAACCGTGGTCATCGGCAGAGACTCGCTCTCCTGGCTAGGTGAACTCATTCATGGGGACCCTGCAGAGGAACTTGTCCGCCAAGGCAAAGGATTCACGATCTGGGTCGTCGAATGAAGCCTTGGAATCCTCCCGATCAGTGTTGGAGAGACTCCGGGAGAATTAACAAACTACGGTTTCAGAATGTGATCAAAGATGCCTCTTGATTATCCATTGTGGTTGCGTGCGGCGCACTTCTTCAATTTTCTTCTTCTGTCGCTTCTCGTTCGAAGCGGTCTCGAGATCTTGAGCGCACATCCGAGACTCTACTGGAACGATCACTGCACACCGGGCAGCGAATGGCTCAAGTTCACGAAGAAGCAGCGGCCTGAGGACCGACTCTGGACGGCGAGTGACGAGGAAACCTCATTCTCGTCCGCGATTGCCCTGCCAGGCCACGAAAATCTAGGTGTCGGACGGCACTGGCACTTTCTCGCGGATTTCGCATGGTTGCTGACAGGTTTGACATACGTCGTGATGTTGTTTGTGACGCCGCAGTGGCGGCGACTTATCCCCACTTCCTGGCAGATTGTCCCCGAAGCATGGCATGCAATGCTTAGCTATCTGAGCTTCCACGTCGTGGAAACGCCGAGAGGATATAACGCACTGCAGCAGTTGAGCTATGCGGCAGTGATATTCCTGCTTGCACCGTTCAGCATTGCGACGGGAGTAGCGATGTCCCCAGCCGTCGCCGCTCGTTTTCCGTGGTATATCAAAATCTTTCACGGACGGCAAAGCGCACGTAGCCTGCATTTCCTGGCTCTTTGCACCTTCATCGTATTCTTCATCGGACACGTCACGATCGTGGCCCTGCATGGTTTCCGGACAGAGTTGGCGATGATTGTTCTCGGGGAGACCCAGAACCCACAGCTGGCGCTTGCTCTCGTGGTCTGGCTGTCCGGGTTGAGCGGCATAGTGATAATCCATGTCGTGACAACCGTGTGTTCGCGTCGCCGTCCGCGCTTTGTCCAGAAAGCCACTCAGTCGATCACCGATCCGGTACGCACACTCCTTTTCGGCCATAAGATGTCTGCGCAGCATTACTCGCATGCGGACATCTCGCCATACTTCTGGGTCAATGGCCGCCCGCCAAAAGAGGAAAGTTTTCTGGCGATGGCGCGCGAAAGCTTTGCAGACTATAGCCTAGAGATCGGCGGATTGGTCGAAAGACAGCTGCATCTGACGTTGCTGGATCTCCGCGCAATGCCGAAACGAACTCAAATTACCAAGCACTGTTGCATCCAGGGATGGTCAGGCGTTGCAGAATGGGGCGGTGTATCTCTGCATCACATCGTCGGACTTTGCCATCCGCTTCCCGCCGCCCGCTACATCGTTTTCTATGCGTTCGACAATAAATCCACATCGGAGCCACACGCCCAAGGGCCAGGATACTTCTACGGCACGATCCGCTTAGAATTAGCGGAAGACCCGCAGACGATCCTTGCCTACGAAATGAACGGCCAGCCGCTGCCGATATTGCACGGAGCGCCGCTCCGGCTTCGCGTTGAAACGCAGCTTGGATTCACGATGGTGAAGTACATCCGCGCAATCGAGTTCCTCGAGGATTACAAAACCATTGGCCAGGGCCAAGGCGGCTGGCGGGAAGATTATCAGTATTTCAGCCAGGAGGCCGGAATTTGAATCATGAGGTTTGGAGGTTCCGCGAAGGGAACGACGACAGCTATTGACCGAGGCTCACATGGGAAGGAGACCAATTATGAGCACTGCGGCGGCACCAAGTTTCATCTGCAAACTGAAAGATCGCAAGGAAGTTGCGGAAGACACGATGTCCTTCCGGTTCGAAAAGCCATCAAGATGGACATTCAAGGCCGGCCAGTATCTCGATATGACTTTGCTAGATCCTTCGGAGACGGATTCCGAAGGAAATGTGCGCAGTTTTTCGATAGCCAGCGCACCTCATGAAGAAACCTTGATGGTGGCCACGCGGATGCGCGATACGGCGTTCAAACGCGTGTTGAAGACGATGCCGTATGGAACAGCTGTCAAGATAGAAGGGCCATCCGGGGATTTGATTCTTCAGAATGACTCTGCGCGAACGGCCGTATTCCTCGCTGGCGGGATTGGCATCACGCCGTTTCGAAGTATCGTCCATTGGGCAGCGAAGGAGAAGTTGCCGAATCGCATTATCCTCTTCTATTCCAACCGGCGGCCAGAGGATGCGCCGTTCCTCGTGGAGCTTCAGAGCTTGGAAAAAGACAATCCGAAGTACGAGCTAATTGCCAGCATGACTGACATGGAGAAATCGTATCGACCTTGGAACGGCGAAACCGGCTTGATCGATCAAGGGATGCTCGGAAGGCATTTGAAGGGCGCAGCGTCGCCCATCTACTACATCGCCGGTCCTCCTGCCTTGGTGAAAGGTTTGCACGAGATGTTGAGCAAAACAGGACTGAGTGACAATGACATCCGCGCCGAAGAGTTCTCTGGCTACTGAGCAGGGCGTGCGGTACAGGCATCAGAATGGACGGTCAATATGGAAAATCTCGAATCGGATGCGTTTGTGTTTTTTGGTGCCACTGGGGATCTAGCATACGAGCAGATCTTCCCTGCACTTCAGGCAATGATTACTCACGGACAATTCGACATGCCGATCATAGGGGTGGCAAAGTCTGCTTGGAGTCTTGAACAACTGCGGTCTCGTGCTCATGAAAGTCTTGAGAAGCATGGCTGCTTGGATTCTCAGGCGTTTGCAGTCCTCTCGGAAAAGCTCCAGTATGTCAAAGGAGACTACGGTTCACCGGAAACGTTCCACCAGTTGCGAAAGGCGCTTGGCGCTGCATGTCGACCTCTTTATTACCTTGCTATACCTCCCGATTTATTTGCGACCGTGGCTGAAGGTCTGGCCCATGCGGACTGCGACAACGGGGCGCGTCTAGTCATCGAGAAGCCATTCGGCCGAGACCTTGCCTCAGCACAAGCGCTTAATAGAACACTCCGTAAATCTTTTCCCGAATCGGCAATTTTTCGAATTGACCATTACCTTGGCAAGGAGCCGGTCCAAAATCTTTTATATTTCCGCTTCGCCAATTCATTCCTGGAGCCGATTTGGAACAGCAACTATATCCAGAGTGTCCAGGTGACCATGGCTGAAAACTTCGGTATGCGAGGGCGGGGAGTCCTTTATGAAGAGCTGGGTGCGATCCGTGATGTCGTTCAAAACCACATGTTAGAGGTCGTCGCGCTTCTCACGATGGAGGCACCGATCAGCCGAGAACCGGATGCATTGCGAGATGAGAAGCAGCGGGCCTTTCGAGCGATGAGGCCGCTATCTCCCGCGGACATCGTCCGCGGTCAGTTCCAAGGCTATCGTAGCGAGAAAGGCGTGGCTCGGGATTCAAAGGTAGAGACCTTCGCTGCGGTCAAGTTGTACGTTGACACGTGGCGATGGGCAGGAGTCCCGTTTTATATTCGAGCTGGAAAGCAGATGCCTGTCACGGCGACCGAAGTATTGGTTGAACTCAAACGTCCGCCTCAGGCCGTTTTCGATGCAATTAATCAGAGGCAGGCGAATTATTTTCGGTTTCGCCTTAGCCCCGATGTCTCTATCTCGCTGGGCGCGCGGGCAAAGTTACCGGGAGAAGCGATGGCCGGCGACCAAGTCGAACTTGTCGTGCGGCAAGCGAAGGCCGAAGACAGGCCTCCGTATGAACGCCTCCTCGGCGATGCGCTTCGGGGTGACCCCATGCTTTTCGTCCGTGAGGACGGCGTCGAAGCTGCTTGGAGTGTTGTCGATCCAGTTTTGGAAAACGCGACGCCGGTCCATGAGTACGATCCACACACCTGGGGTCCGATTGAGGCTGACCGAATCATTGCTGGTGATGGCGGCTGGCACAATCCCAAGCCAATCGCAGACAAAGCTAAGGAAGCGACAAAATGAAATCCCGAGCGAAGCATAGTGCTGATCGCCGAGTGGGAACGGAAGATGAAACCAAAACATAGCGATACAGCTTTCGGATTGACCCGGCATCGAACCGAGATGGACTCACGGAGATAAAGACGGGGTCGGAAACTGCCGAGTCATTTGTGAAAGATTGGAACGACCTTCTTGCCTCGATTGCATCGAAGGGCGCTGCATTTAAGGCTTCCGGCTAGCGTCTGGCCTTTGCCCCAGAACGGATCCCGGAACGTTCTGGAAACGGAGAGTGTGATGTCCGATGGCTACCTGATTGGCGGCCAAAGGCCTGTTTGCTGGACGGATGAAATGCGACGCGGAGATCCATCGGGGAGGAAGAGTGCCCGACTATACATGCAGTTTTTTGCAGTCCTCCAAAGCCTTCCCGCATATTTGGGAGCACACCATTGGGAGCGGGCATGCGCCGCTAGCGATACGGGCGGACTGGCAGGCGCACATGCTGCGTTGCCACAGCGAGCTCGGGTTTCAATACGTGCGCTTCCATGCATTGCTTTCCGACGAAATGGGAACTCTCATATGCGAGGAAGAACGACTCCTATATTCTTTCTTCAATGCCGATCAGATTATCGACTTCCTTCTGTCGATTGGAATGCGGCCCTTTGTCGAACTTTCCTTTATGCCAGAAACGCTTGCCTCGGGACATACGACCGTTTTTCGTTACGCGGCAAACGTGACGCCGCCGAAGGACTACGACCAATGGGCCACGCTCATCCACGAATTGACCGCGCATTGGGTGAACCGGTACGGAGCATCCGAGGTGCGCGAGTGGTTTTTTGAGGTTTGGAATGAGCCGAATCTCGAGGCGTTCTGGACGGGCTCGCAAGAAGACTACTTCCAGCTTTATCGTCGTACGGTAATCGCAATTAAAAGCGTGGACGAATCACTCAAGGTAGGTGGACCCGCAACTGCCAACAGTCAATGGATTCCGGAGTTCCTCGATTATTGTAAGAAAAATGCACTTGGGGTCGATTTTATCAGCACGCATCAGTACCCAAACGATGCATTTGGTAAACCGGGCGCCGATACAGTGACTCAGTTGGAACATGCGCCACGCGGAGCCATGAAAGAGCAGGCCGGTAGAGCGCGCGATGAGGCTCGTGGCTTGCCGCTGTACTATACCGAGTGGAATATCTCATCGAATCCTCGAGATCCGCTGCATGATGAGCCGTTTGCCGCTGCCTTCGTCACCAAAATCATTATGGAAGCCCGTGGACTCGTCCAGGGTTATAGCTTTTGGACCTTTAGCGACATTTTCGCGGAGAACTATTTTCCTTCCGTTCCGTTTCACGGCGGATTCGGGCTCTTGAATTTGCATGGGATTGCAAAGCCAACCTATCGCGCATTCCAGTTGTTGCATGGCTTGGGGACCGAACTCTTGGAAGTCGATGGCCGTCACTCGACAGTGGATGCGTGGGTTGTCCGCAAAAGCGATGCCGTAACAATCCTCATGACCAACCTTGCGATGCCCCGGCATCCGATTCAAACGGAATTGGTGAATCTGAGGTTGACTGGCGCCCCATCGCCGCGCAAGGCTTGGACCGAACGAATTGACGAAGAGCATGCCAATCCACGCTTGCTTTGGGAAACCATGGGCGAACCGGAATACTTAAACGCATCGCAAGTTGAACAACTTGAAATGGCTTCCATTCTGCGAAAGGAATCGCAACCCTGGACGCAGGACCGAGGAAATATAGATCTGGCCGTCGCGTTGCCGCCGCAGAGTGTTGCGGCCGTCACGATTGAATTCGCATGAGCATAAAGCGGCCGTCAGGAGTGCGCCCATAATGATGCAACCGTTGCCGGTCTCGAATCCCCAGGGGACTGATTCAGAAATGCTTGACCAGCTTCGACGTGAAACTTTCGATTATTTTCGTCATGAATTCAACCCGCAAAACGGTTTGATTGCGGATAAGACCCAGCCCGGGTCACCTTCCAGCATAGCGGCAGTGGGAATGGGGCTCAGCGTTTACGCGGTGGCAGTGGAACGAGGCTTGCTTTCACGTGTGGAGGCAGTCAAGAGGACGGTGGCGGTTTTGAGGTTCTTACATTCCTGCCCTCAGGGTCCGGAACCTGATGCCACGGGATACAAAGGGTTCTACTACCATTTCCTCGAAATGCAGACCGGTCGGCGAGCCTGGCAATGTGAATTGTCGACAATTGATACGGCAATATTGATGGCGGGTGTTCTGATGGTGGCAAGCTATTTCGCGGGGAGCAGTGAAGGAGAAAGCGAGATACGAGAGCTTGCTGAAATTCTTTACCGGCGCGTGGATTGGAAATGGGCACTGAATGGAGGAACTACGATCTCTCATGGTTGGAGACCTGAATCGGGTTTTCTTCCTTACCGATGGGATACAGGCTATAGCGAAGCTCTTCTACTTTATGTGCTGGCATTGGGATCACCCACGTTTCCTATTGATCGGAAGGGCTATACAGAGTGGACCTCAACTTTTGAATGGAAGAACATCTACGACATTGAATACCTGTATGCTGGACCACTATTCATTCATCAGATGTCTCATTTGTGGTTGGATTTTCGAGGAATTCGCGATGACTTCAACAGAAAAACAGGGATCGATTACTTTGAAAACAGTCGGCGGGCTACTTATGTTCAAAGGCAATATGGAATCGAGAATCCACTGAGATTTTCAAACTATCACCAATACGGTTGGGGGTTAACAGCGAGTGACGGACCCGGGCCTGCCGTCCTTGAGTTGAAAGGTATCCGCCGAGTATTTTACGACTATACGGCCCGAGGCGCACCCTTTGGGCCGGATGACGGCACGATTTCGCCCTGGGCGGTTGTCGCTTCACTCCCATTCGCGCCTGATATCGTGATCGATACTCTCCGCCATGCCATCGAGCGTCTCGTTTTGAAGGGACACAGCCCTTACGGGTTTGACGCTAGTTTTAACGCAACTTATCCAGCGACAAGCAGAAAACCAAATGGCTGGGTGTCTCCTTGGATTTTCGGATTGAATCAAGGTCCGATTATTCTGATGATTGAAAACTTTCAGTCGGAGCTTATATGGAAGAGTATCCGGGAATGCCGCTATATCGCAGAGGGTCTTCGTCGCGCAGGTTTTCTTGGCGGCTGGCTCGACAATGAACTTCTCTAAGCTGGCGTATCGGCTTTGTCTTCTTTGAAATAACGCATCCGGCGGAAAAAATTAATAGCATAGAAACAATCGAGCCTCAATAATCTCCATGAAACTTTGCACTGGTGAGGGTCGATTAGATGCATCTCTCCCTACATGGCATGGCTACTGCCCCTCATGCGATGGAGGCGGTACGGCAGTTGCGGATCTAGAAGCAGGTGTTTGCATTCTTGAAGTGCCGATTCCATAACTTGCTTTAAATTAGCGATTCTCGGGAAGAGTGTATTGCTCTTTACGACGTCCAGGTGTACAAGAGTCGATATACAGCAAGGGGAGGTAGATTATGGGAATTTTTCTCTCCCTTACCGTGCTACTGCTGGTTAGCGTAACGGCCGCTCCTAATCCTTCTAACACGCCCGAAGCTCACTCATCTCAAACTCAAGAGCGTCCCGAGGCCAAGACATTCACCGGTACAATTCTGAAGAGCGGCGAGAGTTTTGTTCTGAGTGATTCAACCACCAAATCGAGATATATGCTCGACGATCAGAGCAAGGCAAGCCGCTTTGAAGGGAAGCATGTGAAGGTTACTGGAACGATCGATGTGGCCAGTAATTTGATTCACGTCGAAACCATTCAGGAGGTCGTTTAGAGAACGTCTCAAGGAGCAATGGAACCATGAATAACAAAGACGAAGGACCAACCCACGAAGAAATAGAGCGCAGAGCATACCAAATTTATTTGGAGCACGGGTTTCAGCCCGGCAACGAGTTAGCGAATTGGCTCGCGGCTGAGACAGAATTAAGAGAAACACCAGAAAAACAAGAGGCGGCGGATAGGTCGAATACAACTATCGCGCCCACTTTACGGAGACACGCCTTGCTTAGAATCGATTAGATGGCAACTCCTAGGACGCAATAACAGGCCCGTGATGACTGTTGAGTGGGTACTTACACAAAGGCGATGACAATATCCAAAGAGCTCACACGGGCAAGCGTCCTGACTCAAAAATGAAGGTAAATCTGTAATGCTGGTAGCGTACGAAGATCGTGGATTGCAAATTGAAGAGATCCCACCTGAAGAAATAATGACATTTGAGCACCCCGTTGCAGACCACGATGAGGCTCTCCGAATTCTTGCTGAAGCAACAAAGCAGCGACCGGATGTTCAGTGGCTCATAGTGGGACTGGGACCTTGGGGCGTTCGCGGGGAACCCTGAGAAACTCCAATGGAGTCCTGCTCGATTCATCAAAAGTGGAGCTTACAGGCCGACGGCTTGCTATCCCACGAGCAGCTTTTCGAGAAACCAAACCCAGCAATCCATTCCGAGGTTCCAAGTCCCGGCTGCATGGCTGGCGTCTTTGGGGGACACACAGAACCAGAGCTCGGAATTGGACAGAGGGCACTGCTCTTGCAAAGACAGGGTGGCGGATTCCTTTTGGACTGCGTGAGCTTGATCGACAACAGTACCGGTGACCATCATTTTCTCCCTCTAATTTCTCATCTTTTCTACTAAGTGACAGGGACCAAATTCCGATAACAACTTATTACAGAAGATGGGGGCCTACTACACACAATCGGCTATCCGACTTACAGGCACTATCGCCAAATCGTGATAGATTCGGCATGTGGCCTTCAGTTTCGATGACAAACGTTGGCCTGACCTCATGGTAAGGTATCGCACTCTGCTGGCCGCGTTGGCGAGGCTCGCTTGTGCGTTAACCTTCGTGGCGACGGCTTCAAGCGCCGGCATCGTGCAGCTTCCTTCCGAAGCCGAACAAGCTATCGACAAAATGTATGGTGCGGTCGGTGCTGGTTGTATTCGGTTTCCCAGTTCTTCAGTTTTCGAGCCAAATTCCTTTTATGTTTGAAATGCCTTCCCTGGTAGAACTCCTCGGAGTCGGTCTTGTGGCTTCGCTCGACCTTCCCGTTCAGTTCCGGACAGCCCGGAGATATATGCTCGTGGGAGATGCTGAAATCGGAGAGATGCCAGGTGAACTGGGGTCCGAACGAAGAGCCGTTATCGGTCTGAATCTTCTGAATGGCGAAGGGGAAATGC
>Ga0105245_10004149_pt1 | contig 12870 bp, 13 predicted proteins | sample KBSM54metaG_FD_81523 | JGI IMG/M metagenome (GOLD analysis project Ga0105245, IMG submission 81523) | Miscanthus rhizosphere microbial communities from Kellogg Biological Station, Michigan, USA - KBS M5-4 metaG | ecosystem: Host-associated > Plants > Roots > Rhizosphere > Soil | place... | reverse complement strand
CCGTGAGGCGGGGCTCGAGCTCGTGGTCGTAGGGCCGGTGAAGGACGAGCGCGTTGCCGCCGAGCTTCGCGCGGGTGGGGCACGACTCGAGGGCTACGTCCCCGTCGAGCGCCTCGCGGAGCTGTACCGCGGCGCCGCGTGCCTCGTCCAGTCATCGCGCTTCGAGGGGTTCGGGCTGCCGGTCGTAGAGGCGATGGCGTCGGGAACGCCCGTGGTCGTCGTCCCCGACCCCGCGCTCGTCGAGGTCGCGGGCGATGCTGCCGTCGTCGTGGACGAGGCGCGCCTGGCAGACGGGATCCGGCAGGCCGTCGCCGAGTCGGAGCGGCTGCGCGCGGCCGGGCTGGCGCGGGCGAGCACGTTCTCCTGGGAGCGCACGGCCGACGCGACGGTTCGCGTCTACCTCGAGGCGCTCGGGCGATGACGGACGTCTCGGCAGTCGTCATCTCGCACGGGCACGCCGAGGAGCTCGGGGCGCTGCTCCCGGTGTTGGCGCCGCAGGTCGACGAGCTCGTCGTCGTCGCGAACCGCCCGGGCTCTCTCCCCGCGGAGCTCCCAGCCGGAGCGCGCGTCGTCGAGAACGTCGCGCCGCGGAGGCTTGCCGAGAACGTGAACCTCGGGGTCGCAGCGACCTCCGGCGCGTGGGTGCTCTTCTCGAACCCCGACGTCGTCCCGGAACCGGACGCCGTCGAGGCGCTGCACGGGTTCGCGGAGACGCGCGCCCGCTGCGGCATCGCAGGCCCGCGGACGGCCTGGCCGGACGGGGCGTGGCAACCCACGCGCAGGAGCTTCCCCACCGTCCGCGGCACCCTCGTGCGTCGGACGCCCCTCCGGCGCATCTTCCCCCCGCTCGAGCGCCAGCGCGAGCACTACCACCTCGACGAGGACGTCGACCACCCGCTCGAGGCCGACTGGCTCCTGGGCGCGTTTCTGCTCATGCGGCGCGAGATGCTCGACGAGCTCGGCGGCTGGGACGAGGGGTACCGCCACTACGTCGAGGACATCGACCTCTGCTACCGCGCAATGCGGGCAGGCTGGGAGCGCTGGTACGTGCCGGCCGCGCGGGTGACGCACGACTGGGCGCAGGTGACCGATCGCGGCTTTCTCTCGCGGCACACGCTGTGGCACGCGCGCAGCATGGCGCGCTTCGTGACGCAGCACCCCGAGACGCTCGCGCGCCTGTGACGGACAAGGCGGGCCAGTTCGCGGGCAAGGCGGAGCGGTGGTCGGAGACCGCATATGCCTCGCCGGACGCGTATCTGGCGCACCGGGCAGAGCTCGTCGCGACGCTCGGGACGGAGCTCGCACCCGACGACGAGGTGCTCGACCTCGCCTGCGGCGACGGCGGGCTGGGTCCACATCTCCTCGCGCGCGGTCTCCGCTACCGCGGCGTCGACGCCGAGCCGGCGATGGCCGAGGCAGCCGCGCAGCTCCTCGCCTCCGCCCGCGACTCGGACAACGCTTGTGTTGAATCAACACAAGCGTTGTCCGCGGTCGAGCGCGCGGTGGTCGAGCAGGGTGAGCTCGACACGTACGAGCCGCCCGCGCCGGTGGCCGCGACGACGGTGTTCCGGGCGATCTACTACGCGCGCGACCGGCCCGCGTTCTTCGCGCGCGCCCGCTCGTTCACGGAGAAAAAGCTCGTGTTCGACCTCAACCCGCGCCAGTACCGCGTGGCGGAGATCGTCTCGGAGCTCGAGGCTGCGGGATTCCGGCGGGTTGTCATGCGGCCGTTCCTCGTCCCGCAGACGCGGCGCCTCCCGGGCGCCGCCGTCCGGCTCGCGATCGCGGCGGAGACCACGCCGCTCGCGCGGCTCGCCCTCCGCCGCCGCTTCACCTACCTCGTCGCCGCGCTCATCTAGGGCAGGATCGAGAAGCCGACCTGCGCGCCGAGCGCGCGCGCGTCGCTCGAGGTCGGGTCCTCCTGCTTCGGCACGAACGTCTCGATCGCGACCTCGGCGCGCCACGGCACCTTGGGCGTGGTCAGCACGACAGACCTCGAGCCGCACGCCGGCACGTATGTCGTCGCCGAGCCGGTGACGCGGCCGATCGCCGGCTGCTTGTCCGCGCCACGCACGATCGGCCCGATCCGCACGCGTGCGACACCGGGGAGATGCACATCCTTGGGGCAGAAGACCTGGCGGGAGAGGAAGACCTGGAGCGTCCCCGACCCACCACGCGAGACGTCGAACTGGTTGTGCGCGGCGCGGGCGGGCACTTCGGGGTTGCCGGCGTCGCCGATCATCCACCCGTCGGCGGCGACACCGGTCTCGTTCGAGCGGAGACGGATCGGCTTCCCGTCCAGCCGGACGAGGGTCGCGTTCGCCTCGGGGTTGGTCGCGACGTTCTCCCCGGCCACCTCGACCCCGTTCGCCCCGAGGACGTAATCCGTCTCGGGGTTCGGCCAGAGCTCGCCGTCGACGTCCTGCAGGTCGGGCGTGAGCGTGTGGCCCGGGCCGGGGCCGGTCCCGTCGACGCTCCAGACCTTCTGGATCGAGCGGTTCCAGAACTCGGCCGACGCGAAGCCGAGCGGGTTGTCGTTCATCCGCTGGCCGAGGACGACGGTGGTGCCGCCGCGGGCCGCGCGGTCGATCCAGTCCTTCGGCTGCGGGAGGTTCGCCGCGACCCGCGAGGAGAAGTCGTGCTCGCCGATCGATGCGTACGTCTCGGCGACGGCGTTCCAGCCGAGCACCGCAACGGCGACCGCGACCGGGAGCCAGAGCCCGAGCCGCGCCGGGCGAAGCGGGGTCGCCGTGAGCACGAGCAGGACAACGGCGAGGATTACGATCACGACGAGCGCGATCGCGATCCGGTCGCGGGGCCAGTGCCATTCGCGGTTCGCGAGGGCGAGGATCGCGAACCCGTGCGCCTCGTAATAGGGGAAGTTGTCGAGGCCACGGTCGATCGGCGTCCAGACGATCAGGCCGAGCACGACCACGCCGGATACGACGACCGCCCACACCGGTGCGACCGCTCGTTCGAGCAGGTACGCCGTCGCGACGAACGCGAGCGGAGCCAGGTAGATGAGGTTCCGCTCGACGACGAGGCTCGAGAAGCTCGTCGAGAGGTACGTCCCCTTGATCGCCGCGTACCACCCGAAGCTCGCAACAGCGCCCGCGGTCACTGCGACGAAGGCGCGCACACCGGGGCGCTCCCGCTCGCGCCCGGGCACGCCGAGCACGGCGAGGAGCGCGATCGCGGGGACGATCCCGACTCCGATCGCAAACGCGCCGCCGGCCCAGCTCCCGTACTCGACCATGCGGCCCTTCCACAGGGTGGTCGCGGTCTCCCACTCGCCCGACCGATGGCCTATGAAGGCAACGAGCGCGATCAACGCGCCCGCAGCGAGGATCCAGAAGCCGACGGCGTCCCACGTCGACCACGCGGCGCGGTAGCGGCGCATCCACGCCGAGCGCCAGCCGAGCACGAGGAGGCCGGCGGCGAGCGCGCCGAAGAGCGCGACGAGCTGGGAGCGGACCAGCACCGCGACGACGCAGGCCGCGAACGCGAGCGCGAAGGACGCATTGGTCGGCCGGTCGGTGGCGCGGACGGCGAGCCAGAGCGCGAGCGTCGCCGCCGGGTAGGCCCAGGGCTCCTCGACGAGGATCGGCGAATAGGAGAGCGCCGGCGCGGCGATCGTCCCGACGGCGGCGAACAGCGCCCACCCCGGTGTCACGGCCATCCGTGCAAGGAGATAGGCCGGGAAGATCGCCGCCGCCATCACGAACGCCTGGACCGTCTTGATCGTCTCGTAGGCGCTCGCCACCGGATGGATCCACCAGAACGGGGCGGTCAGGTAGGGCACGAGGCTCGTGAAGCCGTACGGCTCACCGCGGCGCATCGCGTGACCGGTGTCGGCGATCGCGCGCGAGATCTGCGTCGTCTCGAGCTCGTCGGTGAAGATCGTGGGCGTCTCGCGCCGCCAGGCCTGCCAGGCGTAGAACGTCGCGAGCAGGAGGTACGCGCCGACGAGCGGGACCACCCGCTCGACGCGCGCGCGGGTCTCGTCGAGGCCCCCTGCGACCGCCCCCGTCGCCGTGGCGCCCGCGGCGGTCACTCGGCGAGGGCCTGCGAGACCGTGCGGCCGGTCAAGGTGTCGCTCGCGACGACCCGGTGGCCGACCCCGGCCGTCTCGCACGCGTCGATGAGGCTCGCCAGGCGGTCGGCCGAGACGTCCAAGATCGTGATCACGAGCTCGTCCGCCGCCGTTGCGGTCAGCACCGCGGCCGCATCGTCCGTCGTGCCGAGCACCGGGACGCCCTGGACCCGCCGCCGGTGGAGCCGCGGGTTGTCGTCGAGGAAGCCGACGACCTGCACCTCCTCGGAGGGCCGCAGCGCGCGGACGAACCCCTTGCCGGCGTTCCCCGCCCCGAGGACGAGCACCCTGGTCCTACTGCCGTCGGCGCCGCCCGCGGCCGGGACGAACCGGACGAGCGCGCGGGAGATCACGGCGAGCACGGCCGCCGCGACGGCGTACACCGGGAAGATCTCGCGCGGGAAGTCGCCGAGATCGCGGGTCGCGGCGACGATCGCCCAGGCGGCGCCCGTCGCGACGAGCGAGGCGACGGCGATCATCGCGAGGTCCCTCGCGGTGGCGAAGCGCCAGACACGCCGGTACACGCCCCCGACCACGTAGACCACGTAGGTCGTCCCGAGGAGGATCGGGAGGACGGCGAGGAACGTCCCCCGCTGGAGCTCCGTCCCGCGCTCGTCGACGAACAGCAGGTAGACGGCGAGGAGCGTGCAGCCGACGAGGAGCCCGTCGACCGCGAGCTCGATCAGCCGGCGGGGCTGCACCGTGATCGCGTGCCGGAGCGACGTGTCGCCGGGCCGGCCCAGGCGCTCGTTCTCCGAGAGCTCCGCGAGGAAGCTCCCGAACTGCACGAGCAAGGCGAACGTGGCAAGCACCCCGAGCGCGGTCACGGCCGGCCGGTCGAGCACGTTGTACGCGACGCCTGTGGCGCCGAGCGCGACGCCGATCAGCGCGAGCAGCACGACCGCCCGTGTCTCCGACAGGCCGTAGTAGACGAGCCGGTGCGACGTGTGGTCCTTGCCGCCCTGGGTCACCGGCCGCCGCTCGGCGAGCCGCCTGATCGTGACGAGGGTCGTGTCGAGGATCGGGATCGCGAGCACGAGGAGGGGGAGGAGCATCGTGGCGATCGTCGTCCCCGCGGTCGTCCAGCTCGCGGCGAGCCCGAGCACCGCCAGGAGGAATCCCAGCAGCTGGCTCCCCGAGTCGCCCATGAACACGCGGGCGCGATCGCCGGGCCGGAGGTTGAAGGGGAGGAAGCCGAGGCACGCGAACGCGAGCGAGAGCGCGAGGACGAGCACGAGGTCGTTCTCGTGCACGGTCGCCGCGTCGATCGCGAAGTAGAGGCACGCGACCGTGGCGAGCGTCGCGGCGAGCCCGTCCATGTTGTCGAGCAGGTTGAACGCGTTCGTGATGCCGACGAGCCAGACGAGGGCGATGACCACGCCGAGGACGTCGTTCGAGACGAGCTCCACGCGGAGGCCGGCGGCGATCGCGATCGCCGCCGCGCCGAACTGCGCGACGAGCTTCGCGATCGGGCTCAGGTGGCGGACGTCGTCGAGGAGCCCGGCGACGAAGACGAGGCCGCACCCGGCGACGATCCCGGCGAGCAGCCAGGTCGGCTCGACCACCCCGACGGCGAGCGCCAGCAGGACGCCGGCGAGGAGGCCTGCGGCGATCCCGACGCCGCCGAAGAGCGGCGTGACGTGGTCGTGCCAGCGGGCACCCGTCGGCACCGCGACGAGCCTGCCGCCGAGCGAGGGGGAGCGCAGCAACGTCCAGAGGACGACCGAGGCGACCGGCAGCGCGGCGAGCGTGATGGCCGCTTCCACGGGCGATGATTGTACGGCCCGCTCCAGCCCTACAATCGCGCGGATGAGCGTCTACGCAGACGTTTTACGTTATCGCGAGCTCTTCTCGAGCCTCGTTCGGCGCGACCTGCGCGCGAAGTACAAGGGGTCGCTCCTCGGGCTGGCGTGGACGCTCGCGCTCCCCGTCGCGTTGATGCTCGTCTACCTCGTCGTCTTCTCCGTCCTCTGGAAGGCGCAGGCGACCGACCTCGACGACTACTGGCTCTTCCTGCTCTGCGGGCTGCCGCCGTGGGCGTTCTTCGCCTCGTCGCTGCAGACCGCGGCGCGGAGCCTCGTCGAGAACGCGCCGCTGATCCGCAAGGTGCGCTTCCCGCGCCAGCTCGTGCCGCTCTCCGTCGTGGCGACGCAGCTCGTCGCGTTCGCCGTGATGACGGCGATCGTGCTCGTCCTCGCGCTGTGGTTCCGCCCGGAGAGCCGCGACACGGCGTGGCTCGCGCTCCCGGCCGCCGCGGTGATCGTCGTCTTCGTCGCGGGGTTCTCGCTCGCGGTCGCGGCGCTGAACGCCGTGTTCCGCGACGTCGAGTTCGTCGTCGCGGCCGCGCTCCTGCCCTGGTTCTTCCTGACCCCCGTGCTCTACCAGCTCGACGACCTGCCCGGCGCCGAGGGGCGGCCGTGGCTCGTCGACCTGATCCACTGGGGCAACCCGCTCACGCCCGCGATCGAGACGTACCGGACACCGCTCTACGCCGGGGAGCTGCCGCCGGCCGCCGATGCGATCTACCTGTGCGTGGCGGCCGTGGTGGCGCTCGTCGTCGGCGCGCTCGTCTTCAACCGGGTCGACGACCGGATCGCGTCGGAAGCCTGACGACGGCGCGGCCCTCGAAGAGCCCCTCGCCGGCATGGGCGGGCAGCCCGTCGTGCGTTCCGGGCTCGAGCCCGTCGACGAGCGAGGGGAGGACCAGCGGCGCGTCGAGCCGCGGGTTCCTGCCGCCCGGCGCCCACGGCCGTAGCGCGCGGGAGGCGCGGCGCCGCTCGAGCGGGCCGCCTGCGGGGACGAGTGCGGGACCGACCGCGTCCCAGCCCTCCGCGTGCGCGTCGAGCAGGAGCCGCGACCAGTCGGGCGCGGGCTCGGCGCCGGTGACGAGGTGGGCGGTCGCGGCGGGCGCCTCCGCGACGAGGGGCTCCTCCTGTGTCGCGAGCGCAGCGGTCGTCCGCTCGTCGGCGCCTCCGTGGACGACGACCGCGAGGCGCCGCTCGGCGATTCCGGGCGCGACGTCGACCTCGACGTCGAGTGTCTCGACGCCGACCTCGGACAGCCAGAAGCGGTGCTCCTCGACGAGGTCGAAGCGAAGCACGTAGCGGCCGGGTGGCCGTGGCGCGACGAGCGGCACGTCGAGCGTCACCGTCTCGCCCGGCCCGACGGGGCGGGGAAAGGGCGTCCGGAGCCCGTCCCAGACGATCGCGTTCCGCCGCCGGTCGAGCCAGTGGTACGAGAGCTGCAGGCCGTCGGCGCCGCGGGAGCGCCACGTCGCGCCGCCGCCGTTCTCGAGCACGAGCCGCGCGGTCCCCGCCGCGCCGGCCCGTTGGGGCGGGAGCGTCCACTCCCGGAAGAGCGGTGCGAGCGGGTCCACGGCGGCCGAGTGTAGAGGCCCGCCCTGCGAGGGCTACGCTCCCGTGGTGAGCGAGCCTCTTCTCGTCCGCGCGCTGCGACGCGAGCCCGTCGAGCGGACGCCGGTGTGGTTCATGCGCCAGGCGGGGCGCTCGCTGCCCGAGTACCGCGCGATCCGCGAGCGCCACGCCTTCTTCGACGTCGCGGACACGCCCGAGCTCTGTGCCGAGGTGACGCTCCAGCCGGTGAGGCGACACGGCGTGGACGCCGCGGTGATGTTCGCCGACATCATGACCCCGGTCCGCGGGATGGGGATCGGCGTCGAGCTGGTCGAAGGCGTCGGCCCGGTGCTCGAGCGGCCGATCCGCAGCGCGGGCGACGTGGAGTGCCTCGTCGTCCCCGACCCGGAGGAGGCGTTCGCGCCCGTCCTCGAGGCGGTGCGCCTCGTCCGTGCCGAGCTTCCCTCCGACGTCGCTGTGGTCGGGTTCTGCGGCGGGCCGTTCACAGTGGCGAGCTACCTCGTCGAGGGCCGCCCGAGCCGCGAGCTCGCGCGGACGAAGGCGCTGATGCTCTCGGAGCCCGCGACGTGGGATGCGCTCCTCGCCAAGCTCTCCGAGACGTTCGCCGCCTACGTCGCGGCGAAGGCCGGCGCGGGCGCCGACGCGATCCAGCTCTTCGACTCGTGGGTCGGGACGCTCTCGCCCGACCTGTACCGGGCACGGGTCGCCCCCTGGAGCGCGCGCGTGCTCGCTGCGGTCGACGTGCCGACGATCCACTTCGCCACCGGCGCCGGCCACCTGCTCGACGAGCTCGCCGCCGCGGGAGGCGACGCACTCGGGCTCGACTGGCGGCTGCCGCTCGACGAGGCGTGGGCGCGCGTCCCCGGCCTTGCGGTCCAGGGGAACCTCGATCCGGCCGCGCTGCTCGCGCCGTGGGAGGTCGTCGAGCGCCAGGCGCTCGACGTGCTCGGACGTGCCGGGGGCCGGGTGGGCCATGTGTTCAACCTGGGGCACGGCGTCCTGGCGGAGACCGAGCCCGATGCGATCACGCGGCTCGCGCACCTCGTGCGCGAGCGGACCGAGGCCGGGGTGGCCGCGTGACGAATCCCGCCGTGATCCTGATGGCCTACGGCTCGCCCGATCGCCTCGCCGACGTGCCGGCGTACTACACGGACATCCGCGGCGGCCGGCCGATCGCCCCGGAGCACCTCGACGACCTCGTGACCCGCTACCGGGCCCTCGGGATCGACAACTCGGACGCGCCGTCGCCGCTCAACTCGATCACCGAGGAGACGCGGGCCGCGCTCGAGCGCGAGCTCGGCGTCACCGTGCTGACCGGGATGCGTCACTGGGATCCGCGGATCGCGTCCGCCGTGGAGACGGCGCTCGAGCTCGGGCACGAGCCGCTCGTCGGCCTCGTGCTTGCGCCGCATTGGTCGACGCTCTCCGTCGCCCGCTACGAGCAGCTCTTCGTCGAGGCCGTCGCCGGCCGTGTCGAGACCCGCTTCGTTCGCCGGTGGGGCACCGAGCCAGGGTTCGTCGACCTGCTCGCTCAGCGCTGTCGCGACCTCGTCTCCGAGGGGACGCACGTGGTCTTCACCGCTCACTCGCTGCCGGCCAGGATTCTCGAGCAGGGCGACCCCTACCGGGAGTCGCTGCTCGAGACCTCCGCCCTCGTCGCCGACCAGGCAGGCGTCGACGACTGGTCGTTCGCCTTCCAGAGCGAGTCGCCCACGGGTGAGCCGTGGCTGGGCCCCGACATCCTCGAGCACCTCGACGCCCTGCACGGCGCTGGCGTCACCGAGGTCCTCGCCTGTCCCGTCGGATTCGTCTCGGACCACCTGGAGATCCGTTGGGACCTCGACGTCGAGGCGACCGACCGGGCCCGGGCGCTCGGGATCGGGTTCGCGCGGATCGAGATGCCGAACGCCGCGCCGGAGATGATCGACGCGCTGGCCGGGATCGCGCGGCGAGAGCTCGCCGCCGTCGCCTCGTGATGGGCCCCGCGTGATCCCCGGGGCAATCGACGTCGACGCGGTCTCGCGCAGGTTCGTCGTGCGGGCGCGCGAGTCGTACACGCTGAAGGAGCTCCTCGTCGAGCGCGGCCGAACCGGCGCGCAGGAGATCTGGGCCCTCAGCGACGTCTCGCTCACGATCGCGCCGGGCGAGGCGGTGGCGCTCGTCGGCCGGAACGGGTCCGGCAAGTCGACCTTGCTCCGCTTGATCGCCGGGATCATCAAGCCGACCCGGGGCCGGGTCTCGACGGGCGGGCGCGTCGGGTCGCTCCTCGAGCTCGGCGCAGGCTTCCATCCCGACTTCACCGGGCGGGAGAACGTGGAGCTGAACGGGATGCTCCAGGGCCTCACCCGCGCGAGGATCCGCGAGCGGTTCGACGAGATCGTCGCGTTCGCGGAGCTCGAGCACGCCATCGACCGACCCGTGCGGACATATTCATCGGGCATGACGATGCGCCTCGGGTTCGCGATCGCGGCCTTCCTGGAGGCGGACGTGCTGCTGCTCGACGAGGTGTTCGCGGTCGGCGACGAGAGCTTCCAGCGGAAGTGCTTCGGCGTGATCGCGGCGTTCAAGGAACGGGGTGGGACGATCCTCTTCGTCTCGCACGACGCGTCGGCGGTCGAGCGCCTGTGCGACCGGGCCGCGCTCCTGCGCGACGGGACGCTCGCGTTCGACGGGCCCGTGCACGAGGCGATCACGCGCTACCGCCGCGCCCTCGCCGACGACGGCGGGGGTGGGCCCTCGCAGGACGGCGCCGCGCGCACCGGAAGCGGCGAGGCGCGGCTCGCGCAGGCGCGGCTCGTCTCGGCCGAGGGGGAGGAGCGCGACCGCTTCCTCGCCGGCGAGCCCTTCGCGTTCGAGGTGACCCTCACCGGTGCGGTCAGCGCGCCGTCGCTCCATCTCGAGCTGCGGGACGGGTCGGGCCTGCTCGTCGCCGAGGAGGTCGTCGACACGGCGTCGCTCGGCTGGGACGAGCGCGACGGCGGGCTCGAGCTGCGCCTCGACGTGCCGGCGCCGCCGCTCGAGTTCGGCCGCTTCGAGCTCGGGCTCGCGCTCGTCGGCGGCGACGGCCGGCTGCTCGACCGCCTCCCGCGCGGGCTCCCACTCGTCGTCTACCCGGCGGGGGAGGGACGCGGGCTCGTGCGCCTCGCAGGAACATGGCGGAGCGCCGCGAAGGATCCACTCCGATGAGCTACAAGACTTGCCCGGATTGGCCCGCGTTGATGGAGCTCGCGCCGGATCTCCAGTTCAAGCACATGACGGTGCGCGACGCGCAGCTGCCGTTCGAGGTCGTCGCGCGGATCCCGGGGTCGCTCTCGCTCGACGAGATCGAGATCTGCTGCGACATCGAGCACCATGTCGTCAACGCCGCCCACACGCATCCGGACGTCGTGGCGGCGCTCGAGGGAACCCACTGGTTCGAGGTGAACGAGTGGGCGACGACGGGCCCAGGGGCCGATTCGAGCTCGAGCGGCGCAGCTCCGCACGCTGCCTGACCATCTAGGCCAGCGCATAGAGCGTGCGCGACGCATCGCGGCGCCCGACCACCTGCTCGGTCGACTCCAGGGCCAGCAGCGCTGCCTGGACGCGGGTCGCGGTGAGGAACGGGCCTCGACCGAACTGGAGCTCGAGCTCGTCCAGGATGAGCAACCCGTCGGCCTCGCCCGTGCGTTCGAGGGTGTGGACGACGGCGCGCTTGAGCTCACGCTGCTCCAGCCGTCCGAGCATTGTCGTCGCGACCCAGGCCGGAACGCGTCCCCAGCGGCGGATGAGCCACGGGCCGACGGCGAGAAAGACGATGCTGACCGGCACGAGAACGAGCGACTCCCCGAACGTGTCGATCGTCCAGCCGCCGATCTGGCTGTCGTCCAGGCCGACCGCGACGAGGATCGGCTGCACGAAGCCGCAGAGCGCCAGCGTCGCGATCGAGACGAGCACGAGGAAATCGATCAGGCCGAGCGGGAAGCGGAGGAGTAGGAACCCCACCTCCCACCACGTCCTCGCCCCGCCGAACATCGCGCGCAGACGACGCCAGAGCCCGCGGTCGGGCTCGTCGGGGATGCGTCCCCCGCCGAGCGGCATCGGCGCCTCGAGGAGCGTCGAGGCGAGCCTGCGCTCGAACGATGCGAGCGTGCGCGCGAGGAGGATCGTCACGACGAGGACCGGGATCCCGAGCAGCGTCACGAGCAGCCCGAGCCCGAGCGAGAACCCGGTCACGAGCAGGACGAAGCCGAGGACGCCGAGCGGCAGCCCGAGCAGCAGGTACGCCGCCACCTCCCAGGTGCGCCGGTCGGCGTAGGCGCCGAGGACGCCGCTCATCGCCGGTCGGCCTCGCTGTGCTCCCGCGGGTCGGCGCGCGCCGCGCGCTCGACCATGATCTCCTCCGGGTCGCGAACGACGAACGCGTACACGGCATGGGCCGCGACCAGGATCCCCCAGCCGAACAGCGGGAAGATGAACCAGGGATAGGACGAGGAGCTGAGCGCCCAGATCACGATCAGGAACACCTGGGTCGTCGCGTAGACCGCGAAATGGAGCCAGAACCACTGCCGCCGGGCGATGCGCCTCGCCTCACGCTCGCGCAGCGCGAGCTCTTCGAACTCATCCATCGTGCTCTCCTTTTCTCAGTGCCTCCTCGATCTCGGCGCTCGCGCGCGCGAGGATCGCCTCGATCTCCAGTTGTCGGGCGGGGTCGACGAGCCGACGACGCAGCACCGACGACGATGCGAACCCGTCGAGCACCGAGCCGACGGCGAGCCGCCGCTCGCCGCTTTCCGCGCGGGCGGTGAGGGAGCTCCAGCGTGACTCCGCCGCCGCGGAGCGCACCGCCTCGCGGCCGGTCTCCGTCAGGACATACATCCGAGTCCCGTCGCGGTCCAGGGTCTCGACGTGGCCCGACTCGACAAGGCCGAGCAGCGCGGGATAGATCGCGCCGGGGCTGGGCTTCCAACCGCCGCCCACCCGCACCTTGAGCTCGCCCATGATTGCGTAGCCATGGGCCTCGCCGAGCGTCGCGAGGACCGCGACGATCGCCTCCTTGAGCTCTCCGCGACGGAAGATCCTGCTCATAACGTAACTTACGATAACACAAAACGTAAGTTACGTTTTGCGTGGCGCTGGTGCCGCGCGGGGCCTGTCGTCGTGGATCTAGGCTGCGACGGCGATGTACGTCGTGATCCCGTTCCGTGAGGAGGGCAAGAGCCGACTTCCCGAGGAGCTTCGCCGTGAGGTGGGGCTTGCGATGCTCGGTGACGTCGTCGAGGCCGCAACTCCCGTCGGCGACGTGCGGGTCGTGACCGCGGACCCGGCCGGCCGGCTCGTGGCCGGGGAGCTCGGCGCGGAGATCGTCGACGACCCGGGCGAGGGTCAGGGTGTCGCGGTTGCCGCGGCGCTCGCGGACGTCGACGG
>Ga0105245_10004142_pt1 | contig 12883 bp, 14 predicted proteins | sample KBSM54metaG_FD_81523 | JGI IMG/M metagenome (GOLD analysis project Ga0105245, IMG submission 81523) | Miscanthus rhizosphere microbial communities from Kellogg Biological Station, Michigan, USA - KBS M5-4 metaG | ecosystem: Host-associated > Plants > Roots > Rhizosphere > Soil | place... | reverse complement strand
GCAACTTGCGAGCTATTGCTCTTCCGGCGGCTTGATGTGCCGGAACGAGAACAGCAACGCGACATCGTAGACGATCTTCAGCCCCCCGCAGAGGATGAGCGGCAGCGTCGCGAACGATGTCGCGAGCAGCGCGCCGGCCATGACCGGGCTCACTGCTGACGCGAGGCTGCGTGGCACTGCCGTGAAGCTTGCCGCCGCCGCGCGCTCCGCCGGCGTGACCACCGCCATCACGTAGGATGTGCGCGTCGGCACATCCATCTGCGACAGCGCCGAGCGGATCAGCAGCAAGGCCAGAACGAGCGTGAGGTTGGGCGTGAACGCCGCCGCGATGAGGCAGAGACTCGATGGAATGTGCGTGAACACCATGGTGTTCACGAGCCCGACGCGGGCGGCGAGCCGTGCCGCCACCGGATAGGAGAATGCGGTGAGCACGTTCGACCAGAAGAAGAACAGGCTAGCCGCCGTGAGCGACAGGTCGAAGCGCTCGAACAGCCACAGCGCGATCAGCGACGGAACAGCAAAGCCGCCGGCGAAGGAGTCGAGGCTGAACAACGCACTGAGCTTGTAGACGATGCCACGCGAAGGGCCGAGCGCGGCGGCGGGTGTCGCCGCCTTCAACTCGGCATGCGGCAGTTGCGCATAGAGTGCCGCCGAGACAACCCCCAGCGCGGCATAGGCATAGAACATCACCTGCAGCGCCGTGATCTTGCCGAGCCCGAGCGATTGCATCAGGTCGGGCGCCGCCGCCGCGAGTGCGCCCGCGGCGGTCGCCAGCGCGCCGACCAGGCTGTAGTGCGCGAACACGCGGGTGCGATCGCCGTCGGTCACCGAGGTGGCGATCATGGCATGCTCGAGCGGCACGACCACACCGAGATCGCCAGTCGCCGGATTCATCGTACCGATGAAAGCGATCAGCACGACGATGACGAGGTGATCGACCGTTGCAAAGGCGAAGCCGGTCGCCGCCATGAGCGATGCGCCGACCAGCAGCAGGTTGCGCAGGTCGTGGCGTGCGCCGAGGACCCCCACGGCCAGCGTTGCGATGGCGGTGCCGAGCAGCGCCGCCGTCGCGACAAGACCGATCTGGAACGCATCGAAGCCGATCTCGGCGAGATAGGCGGGCAGGATGATGACGGCAAAGCCATCACCCAGTCCGCGTGCGGCGCGCGCGGCATAGAGCAGCACGATGTTGCGGCGATTCATGCGCGACGCCTCATTCATCGAGCATTGGACGCGCGCGATGTGCGGCGCGGCGCATCGCGATGGCTTCGTGCAACACGTCGATCATGACGGCGATCGCTCTCCAGATTGTGAGCCGGGCGCGGATGGGGCGCGGCGCAAAGCCGGAAACGGTGGCGTGATTGGCACAAGACATATCTCATCTCCTTCAGGAGTGAGACAACGCTTGGCTGCGGTGCAGCTGACCGGGCGGTTGTCGTTGGCCCGGTTCTCTTGGCGAAGCGTCGCGGATTGCACGCGACGACGCTCCGCAGGTTGTCGGCGAAGCCGAAGCCTCGTCGAACCGCTGCCAGACCATACGGGATGGGGAAATATCGCATCCGCCAACACCCTCGGCCCGGCGAACGGGCTGGAGCGCAGTTCTTGGGCGGGATGCCTTGATTAAGCCGGGCGACTGCCATCAAGCCCGACGCCGCTTATCTGGGCCGCGCCGGGGGCGAAGTCAAGGACGTGCCCACGCCGGCAACCCCCATGCAGGGGCGGCCGCCAGCCATACGCGCATGTGAATTGCAGCGGCGAGCACCCGATTCCATGCTGGCCACCTTGTCCGCCAGGAGGGGCCATGGCGACCATCGCACAATCCAAGCCATCAGCCGACGCGGTCGGATTTGCCGCGGCGTCGTTCGCGCTGCTCGTCGCGCGCATATGTTTTGCCAGCGATTTCCTGCTGTTCGGCTCGCGCAAATTCTACGACCCGTCGATCATCTACAAGCTGATCGATGCGCATCATTTGCCGGGCGAGCTCGTCTATCCGACGATCGTGCTGCAGATAGGCTGCGGCTTCCTCGTGCTGATCGGGCTGCAGACGCGCCTTGCGGCAGCGATGCTCGCCTGGTTCTGCATCGTGGCACCGTCGATCTTCTGGTCGGATCATCTTGAGCATCTGTCACGCGACTATGCGGCCGCCGGCGGTTTCCTGCTGCTCGTGCTGTTCGGGCCCGGCGTGTTGTCGCTCGACGCCCGCTGGCGCGTGCGCGACTGGATTGCGGGACTCGTGCCCGCTGTCGTCACCAACACCACCCTGATCGAGCGCGTGATGGCGATCGCGCGCGTGCTGATCGCGTTTCCGTTCCTCGGCGACGTGGTGAAGAAGCTCCTCTTCCTCGGGCCGCAGACCGCGCTCTATGCACAGGCCGGACTGTCGGCGGATATCATGTATGCGGTGATGCTGATCGAGAGCGCGCTCGGCATTGCCGTGCTGGTCGGCTGGCATACGCGCATGGCGACCGCCGTGCTGGTGCTGCTCACGGTCTGCCTCGCCTTCGCCTTGCGCAATCCAGGCTACGACGTCGCGGTCTTCGATCCCGGCGTAATGCTGAAGAACTTCCTCAACCGCAACGCGGCGACCTTCTTCAAGGACGTGACAACCGTTGGCGCCCTGCTCACGTTGTGGGCCTATGGCCCCGGTCGGCTGTCGCTCGATGCGCGCAACGGGCGGCTCGGGTGATGTGACGCAGCCGCGCGCGACAGCGGGCGCGGGCACAGATAGATGAACCAGTAGACGGCGCCGACCAGAACCGACCCGCCGACGATATTGCCGAGCGTCACCGGAACGAGGCTGCGCACGAACGCCGGCCAGGTCAACGTGGCAACGCCAGCCGCGGTCATCCCAAGCGCATCCCACAGTTCCACCGGCGCGAATTGCTTGATCAGCAGGCCAATCGAAATGAAATACATGTTGGCCACCGAGTGTTCGAAGCCGGCGGCGACGAAGGCCGAGATCGGCAGCAAGGTCACGAGAATCTTGTCGGTGGTGGTGCGGGCGGCAAACGACATCCAGACCGCGAGGCAGACCAGCAGGTTGCACAAGACGCCTAGGAAGAAGGCCTGCTCGAACGACCAGTTCACCTTGGTGACGGCGAGATCGAGCGCAACCTTGCCGACGCCCGCCCCGCCGAAGCGGTACTGACCCGACAGGAAAACCAGCAGGGCCGTGCCGACTGCGCCGACGAAGTTGCCCGCGTAGGAGATGGCCCAGACGCGCAGCATCTCGCGCAGCGTGACTTTGCGCGAGGCGACCGCCATCACCATCAGCGTGTTGCCGGTGAAGAGCTCGGCGCCGCTCACCACGATCAGAACGAGTCCAAGCGAGAACACCGGCCCCGCGAACAGCCGCTGCAACCCGTAGGGAACAACGCCGCCGGCGCCGGCGAGGACGGTCGTCGCGAAAACGGCCCCGAATGAAATGAACGCGCCGCCCAGTATCGACAGCGTAAACAGCGTTGTGAAATCCTGACGCGTCTTCTGGGCGCCGATCATTTCCGCCTTGCGCGCCACCTCGGCCGGCATCAGCGGGTCGATGCGCAACGCGTCGTGCTCAGTTTGGCCCTGTGCCATCCCCTGCTCCGCGCGGCGGTCACCAAAGGACCGTCGTGCCGCAGCGTTAAGCCCCGCGGTGCCGACGGCTATGCAAAAACGACCCGACTGAGTCGGGTCACGGGGCCCATCGCAGCAGGACGAGCACGAGACCGGCGAGGAATGCCGTCTCACCGACCATCAAGGCCACCGGCCTGAACCCGACCGTGGCCAGGTCGCGGACCTGCGTCTTCATGCCCAGCGCCGCGACCGCCGCGACCAGGCACCAGCGCGAAACATCGGTGCCAAGCGCCGCGAGCGCGGCCGGCACTGCACCCGTGCTGTTGAAGAGAACCAGCGCCGCGAAAGCCAGCGCAAAGCCTGGAAGCAGCGGGGGCCGGCGGCCGCCCGGCTCACCGGCCTCGCGCGTGCTAAAGCCAACGCAGACGATCACCGGCAGCAACAGGCCAACACGCAGCAGCTTGACCACGGTGGCGACATCGCCGGTTTCCGGCGACAGGCTGTAGCCAGCGCCGACGACTTGCGCCACGTCATGGATGGTGGCGCCAAGGAAGATGCCGGCAGTGCGCGGCGCAAGCCCGAGTGCCTGCGCGACGATCGGATAGACGATCATGGCGAGCGTCGACAGGGTCGAAACGCCGACGATCGTGAACAGCGTCGCGCGCTGCTTCTGCGGATGCGCCGGCATGGCGGCCGCGAGCGCCAATGCCGCGGAGGCGCCGCAGATCGCCGTCGCGCCGCCGGTGAGCAGGCCGAACGCAGTTTTAAAGCCGAGAAGCCGGGCGGCAACCGCTGCGGTCGCGATGGTCGCAACGACGGACCCGATGACCAGCAGCACCGGGTGCCAGCCGAGCGCGACGATCTGTGACACGGTGATGCGCAGACCGAGCAGCGCAACACCGACGCGCAGAACCGTGCGCGCCATGAAGTCGATGCCGGGCGCACAGACCGGATCGGCCGCGAGAAAGTTCATCGCCATACCAAGCAGCAGCGCGGCCAGCATCACCGGCACGGCATAATGCATCGACAGAAAGCCCGCGGCCGCGGCCAGCACGGCGCAGGCGATCGCGCCGGGAAACAGGGTGCGGACGCTCGCGAGGCCCGTGCTCGTCAGCCGGAAGGCGCGGCCTTCCGCCGACAAGGCCCTTCGCAGCTCGAGCAGGCTCATGGCAAGAGAACGGTGGCACCCGTCGTCTTGCGCGACTCGAGCGCCCGGTGCGCCTCGGCGGCTGCGCGCAGCGGGAACGATTGCTTCGGTTCGCTGATGATCTGGCCGCGCTGCACGAGGTCGAACAGTTCCGCCGCCATTTCAAGCATATGCGCGCGCGGCGTCGCGTAGTGGATCATCGCGGGCCGCGTCACCCAGATCGAGCCTTTCGCAGCAAGCATCATGGTGTCGATCACCACCGGTCCGGAACTGGTGCCGTTGCTCACAAGTGTGCCGCGCACCTGCAGGCTGTCGAGCGACGCCTGCAAGGTGTCCTTGCCGACCGAGTCGTAGACGACGGGCACGCCCTTGCCGTCGGTAATCTCGCGCACGCGTTTGGCGATGTTCTCGCGCGATGTGACGATTGTGTGCGTGCAGCCGTGCGCGCGAGCGATCTCGGCCTTCTCGTCGGTGCTCACCGTGCCGATCATGGTGACGCCGAGCGCACGCGCCCACTGGCAGGCAATCAATCCGACGCCACCGGCGGCGGCGTGGTAGAGGATCGTTTCGCCCCCCTTGAGCGGATAGACCTGACGGAAGAGGTACTGCGCCGTCATGCCCTTCATCATGATCGTGGATGCGGTGCGGTCGGAAATGCCTGCCGGCAGCGGAATGAGGACATCCGCCGGCATCAGGCGTGCTTCCGAATAGGCGCCCTGCGGCCCGAGCAGATAGCCAACGCGGTCGCCGGCGCGGACATCAGTCACGCCGGGGCCGATCGCCTCCACTACGCCGACGGCATCGGATCCGAGTCCATTCGGTAGCGTGAGCGGATAGCGTCCGGTCCGGAAATAAATGTCGATGAAGTTGACGGCAATGTGGGTATGCCGCACGCGGGCCTGTCCGGGTCCGGGCTCGCCCACGTCAACGGTCTCGAGGCGCAGCACGTCCGGCGCGCCGGTCTCGTAAAAGCGGATGGCTCGCGTCACGTCGATGATCCTTCTTGTTATGCACGGCAGCGCGCCCGCACGAGGACGGGTGCGCCGACGAGTCCCGACGATTTTATTGCGGCGTGAAATTCACCGACTGCAGCAGGACTCCCTGGCGATCGAAGGCGGTGCGTAGCGCCTTTGCGAGGTCATCGGATGACGCACCGGCGCCCGGAGCCATGCCCAGCGCGGCCAGACGCTCGCGCGCGGCAGGCTTCTGCAGGATGCGCAACGTCTCGCTGCGCAGCTTGTCTTGCACGGCCGCGGGCACATCCGGTGCGACCCACAGACCGACCCAGGCGACCTGCGTCAGGCTAGGAAAGCCGAGTTCGGCGAAGGTCGCGACGTCCGGCAGCGCCGGCATGCGTTGCGGAGTCGTCACTGCAAACGCCTTGATCTTGCCGCCCGTGATCAGCGGGATCGACGTCGCCGGGCCATCGAACATCAGCTGGACATGGCCACCCATCAAGTCCTGCAGCGCGGGCGGCGACCCTTTGTAGGCGACATGCGCCATATCGAGCGACGCCTTGGCGTTGAGCTCGATGCCAAGCGTGTGCGAGACGGTGCCGGCCGAGTACGAGGCGTAATTCACCTTGCCCGGATTGGCTTTCACGTAGGCGATCACATCCTTCAGGCTGTTTGCCGGCAGGTTCGGCGCGCCCACGAATACCAGGCCGCTGTTGGCGACCTCAACCAGCGGCTTGATGTCCTTGAACGGGTCGTAGGGCGGCTTCACCAGATGCGGAATTTCCGAGGCGATGCCGCTGATGTGAATGAGCACGGTATAACCGTCGTGCTGCGACGCCAGGAGATCCTGCACGCCGATCATTCCGGCCCCGCCGGGCTTGCTCTCGACGATGACGGGTTGCCCGAGCGCTGCGCTCAAGTCGTCGTTGAGGATGCGCGCGATCAGATCGAGCGTGCCGCCCGGCGGGGCTGGAACGACGATGCGGATCGGACGCGTCGGATAGGCCTGTGCGAGCGACGCGGCGGGAAGCGCCACAGCGCCGGCCGCGGCAAACGCAAACGCGGCAACCGCGCGGCGCGTCAGGGTCAACGTGAAAGCCATATTTGGTCTCCGTCCGTTCGCGATGATCAGGCCGCGGCGTGCAGCGCCGAGGCGCGGGCTGATGCCTTGCGGTTGGGGGAGAAGCCGTTCTTCTCCAGCGTCTCCTCGATCGAGTCGTAGAACACGCCGATCTTGCAGATCTTCTTGGCTTCCTTGCCTGTCGCGATCGGGCGGCCAACCTCGCGCGAAATGCGCACGAGCTGCTCAATCTGCGCCACCGTTCCCATTTTGCTCTTGCGGTCCTGCGCCCAGATGTTGTCCTCGATGCCGCAGCGCACGTGCAGGCCCATCGCGATCGCCATCGTGTTGATCGGCAGCACGTTGCGCATCGAACTCTCGAGCGTGAGCATGGCGCCGTCCGGCGTGGCACGGAGGAAGTTGGCGAGGTTGTAGATGTTCGGCGCGTCCATGCCACCGCCGATTGCGACCCAGTTCATCACGAGCGGGCCCTTGTAGACGCCGCGGCGGATCATGCGCTCCACGGTCTCGAAGCTGTTGATGTTGTAGAACTGGAACGCGCTCTGCAGGCCGGCCGCGGTCAGGCGCTTCACGTGCTCCTCGGCCCAGCCCGGACCGCCGGGCACGATCATCTCGCGAAACGCCTGATAGGTCGCGGGCTCGGCGAGCGAGGTGCCGGCGATGTCGCCCGGCTCCATCTGCTCGACGATATTCATCTGCGACGTGTTCACCGTGACGGTGACCTGGTCGGGCTTTGGGCTGAGCTCGGCCAGCATGTGGCGGGTGTCGTCGGACAGCCACTTCGCCTTGTCGCCTTCGTTCTCGGGCGCAAACGAGATCGAGCCGCCGACCTGCAGCACCATCTCCGGCACCGCAATGCGCAGCCGCGCCAGAAGCTCGTTGAATTGCGAGAGGCGCTTCGATCCCTTGCCGTCCGCCTCGCGCACATGCACGTGCAGCACGGTGGCCCCGGCGTTGTAGCAGTCGACCGCCTTCTGAACCTGTGCGTCCATGCTGACCGCGATGTCCTCCGGAAAATCCGACGGAATCCATTCCGGGCCGTAAGGCGCCGCGGTGATCACGAGCTTGTCCTGATTTTCCGGGAAGAGCGAACCATCGAGGAAGTTCATGGCTTCTGTCCTTTGTGCGAGGTCGGGAGAATTGATTGCCGTTGGGCGCGATCAGAAGGTCGCGTCGCCCTTGATGCCCGCGCGTTCCATCTTTCGATGGCACGGCGGGTAGTCCATCACTGCGTAGTGCTGCGTCGCGCGGTTATCCCAGAACGCAACGCTGTTCGGCCTCCAGCGGAAGCGCACCTGATACTCGGGGATCTGCGCCTGATTGATCAGATACTGCAGAAGCTGCGAACCACCCGCGGTGTAGTCCTGGCCGTAACGGACGTTCGCGGGCGTATGGAAATTGGTGAAGTGCGTCGTGAAGCCGTTCACGAACAGGATCTTCTCTCGCGTCTCCGGATGCGTGCGCACGACCGGATGTTCGGCGTCGGGGAACTGCGCCTTGAGCGCCAGCCGTTTCTCGATCGGCATCGCCGCACCGAAGGTCGCCTCGATGCTGTGGCGGGCGCGCAGTCCTGCGATCTGTGCCTTCACGTGCTCGGGTAGACGTTCGTAGGCGAGCGCCATGTTGACCCACATGGTGTCGCCGCCGACCGGCGGACATTCCACGCAACGCAGCACGCAACCGAACGGCGGTTTCTCGCGCCAGGTCGCATCGGTATGCCAGGCGTTCTCGTAGCGGTCGTTGGGCGCGTCGGGCGCCTTGTAGATGCGCACCAGGCCGGGGTGCTCGGGATCGCTGCCCGCGACCGGATGGTCCTCGAGTTCGCCAAAGTGCCTCGCAAACGCGACATGCTCGGCACGGGTGATGTCCTGATCGCGGAAGAACAGGACCTTGTGCTTGAGCAGCAGCGACCGGATCTCGGTCATCAGCCCGGGATCGCGCGAGGCGGGACCAATGTTGACGTTAGTCACCTCGGCGCCGATGGCGCAGGTGAGCGGCTCGACGCGGGGCGTTGAATGCAGAATGGCTGCAGCGGTGAGCGCTGGTGCCTTGACCGCCGACGGAGCGACACTCGCCATGGCGTTGTCCTTCCCTGATTGGCTTCGTTGCACCGCCGCGGCCTCTGAACGTGCCTTCCTGCGGTGCCGACAGATTTAGCCCGGACCGGCAGACAGCATTTGACCAATTGGGACAGGGGACTTAACATATTGGGACAGTGGCAAGCCCGGAGGGCGCGATGCCCCCGCTCATCCGCAGTGCGGTATTTACCGGCTATATCGAGGTCGCGCGGGCGCTCGGTCTCGATCCTTATCGGCTGATCGCGCAGCACGATCTGCCGGCCGTCTGCCTGACCGATCCCGAAATCCGCGTGCCGGCGTTGGCGACGGTGCGGCTACTCGAGGCCACCGCACGGCTGTCGGGCACGTCCGACGTCGGCCTCCGCCTTGCCGAACGACGCAGCCTCTCCAACGTCGGCGCCTTCGCCCTCCTGGTGCGCGAGCAACCGACGCTGCGGCGCGCGATCGAGATGCTGGTCGGCTACATGCACCTGCACAGCGAAGCGCTCGCGCTGAGCCTCGAGGAACGCGACGGTATGGCGACGCTGAAGCTTGTCGTCGATGTCGGGCGGCCGCTGCCGTTGCGGCAGTCGGTCGAACTCGGACTTGGCTTCCTGCACCGCAGCCTGCAACTGCTCGACAGGAGCTGGAAGCCCGCGGCCGTCTATTTCACACACGACCGGCCCGAGCGCATCGACGCACACCGCCGGTTCTTCGGCACGACCGTGAAGTTCGGCCAGGACTTCAACGGCATCATCTGGGACGCCCGCACGATCGACGCACCCCTGCCCGCATCCGACTCGACGATGGCGCGGCACCTGCAAAGCTATCTCGACACAATGGCGTCGCGCCCGCACACCACCATGAGTGCGCAAGTGCGCGAGTGCATTTACGTGATGCTGCCGTCGGGGCTCTGCTCCGCCGATCGCGTGGCGCGTCGGCTTGGCGTCGACCGGCGCACGGTGCATCGTCATCTGGCGGACGAAGGCGAGACGTTCAGCTCGCTACTCGACGCGGCACGCACCGAACTCGTCACACGTTACGTCGAGAACCGTGAGCGGCCCCTGTCCGCGATCGCCGAACTGCTCGGGTTCTCGGCGCTGAGCGCATTCTCGCGCTGGTTCCGCCAGAAGTTCGGGTGCAGCGTGTCCGACTGGCGGGCAGCGCAGCCGAACAGCCGCTGACGGCTGCGGCAGGCGGCCTCTTTGTCGCAAGCAGGCTGCATGCTAGAAATCGGCGGCAAGGCGGGCGTAGTTCAATGGTAGAACGGCAGCTTCCCAAGCTGCATACGAGGGTTCGATTCCCTTCGCCCGCTCCAATTCTCCATCCGAACCCAAGGACGATCAGCGCGTTGTCGTTCGCACGCGCCGGGTGGCAACCGGCCACAATGGGGAAGATGGACGCAGTTGATTTTGCCGGTTTCTGACTGCGACAGCAACGCATCGGTACGCGTAGCATCTAACCTGTTCCCGGCGCGTGTCCCTGTGCGCAGATCATGCGCGTGACGGGCTGGACTCTTCCCCATCGCCGCCGGTTGCTGTAATTCCGATTCGTCAGTCGCGTCGGTTTGCGTCCCGATTCCCTTATTGTGGAGCGCCTGCCTTGGACGCCCAGCAACGCGAATTCTGCCGCTACACCGCCGAGTACGTGCAATCGGTCTGCTCTGCGCTGGCCCGCCACATCGGCCCCAAGGCCGCGATCGCCCAGGTCATGGAGCATCTCAAGCTCGTGCTCGAAAGCATGTACGAGCGGGTGCCGGCCGAAGAGATGGCGTGGTCGTTGATCCCGCAGCCGCACAGTATCCCGATGCCCGGTACTGCCGCCTAACCCCCGGCGCGATCTCCAGACGATGCCGCCCGCTGCACCCTTTGCGCTAACCGAAAGCGCAAAGCAGGAGATCAGGCGCGTAGCCGACGCCCTCACCGGGCGCACAGGCAAGGCCATGATCCCCGCCATCATGTGGATTGATCCCGACTCGAACGGTGGAAGGATGGAAGCCGGAGTTGCCATCGGCTTTTACGAAGACGAACAGCGTCCGGAAATCGAGCGCGACATCGTCCTCGCCGATGGCATGGAAATAGTCCTCGCGGTATCGGTCGAAGACCGGGCCCGGTTTGTCGGAAAGACCCTGGATTTCGACGGCGCAGCCATCGTCATCCGCTGATAGCGGCTGCCCGCCTGCCATGCAGCATCGGTAGGGTGCTGGGCCTCGATCTGATGTAAAATCCGTCCAACCTTTGATCGCGCTGCCGCGACCCGACGGCGGCGCCAGCCGGGAGACGACCATGCTCGAGCGCGTGTCGCCGCAGTTCCGCGAACTGCAAGAAATCACCATGAAGACCGACACGCGCGATATCCTTTCGCACGCGACCAAGCAGGCGGAAAGTTTCGAAGACTATTTTCTGGTCGACATCGACGCGCATGTCACCGAGACGCAGTTCTGGCCCGAGATCCTCGCGTTGATCGAGAACGACGTGATCCGGCAGTGGGGCGAGGCGTCGCTCGCGCGCGGGCCCGGCGGCGGAACCGCACTGCTCAACACTGTGCCGGGCATGACCTACCAGTATCTCTATGGCCGTATTCCGCATCAGGCCGGCCTGCTTGAGCCGGTCGAGAAGAAGGGCGTGCACCACTTCACCGAGTTGGCGCGCCGCTCGATGGACGCCATGGGGCTCGACTACCAGATCGTGTTCCCGACGCCGATGCTCACGCTCGGCATGCACCCGCAGGACGACGTCGAGGTCGCGCTATCGAAGGCCTATAACAGGTGGCTGACCGAGCGCATCCTGCACGAAGACGAACGCCTGAAGGGCCTCATCTATTTGCCGTTCAACACGCCCGAGGCCTGCATTGAGCTCGTGAAGCAATACGCCGGCAACGACGACATCATCGGCTACACCGTGTGCTCGACGCGCAACAAGCCGATCCACCACAACTCCTACATCCCGCTCTACGCGGCGATCGAGGAGACCGGCAAGCCGCTCGCCTGGCACTCCGGTTTCAACTGGGGCGATCCGTCGTTCGCGCAGCTCAACCGCTTCATCTCGATGCATGCGCTCTCGTTCGTGCACTACAGCCTGATCCACATGACCAACTGGATCATCAACGGGCTGCCCGAGCGCTTCCCCAAGCTCAAGCACGTGTGGGTCGAGAGCGGACTCGCGTGGGTGCCCTATCTCATGCAGCGGCTCGATCACGAGTACATGATGCGCTCATGCGAGGCGCCGGGCCTCAAGCGCCTGCCGAGCGAATACATGCGCGAGATGTATTACACGACGCAGCCGCTCGAGCGCTCGAACCTCAAGCTGACGCAGGCAACGATGGAGTCGTTCAACGCCGAGACGCAACTCCTGTTCGCGTCGGACTGGCCGCATTGGGACTTCGACCCGCCGTCCTCGGTCACCACGCTCCCGTTCCTGTCCGAGCAGGCCAAGCGCAACATCCTCGGGCTTAATGCCGCGCGGCTGTTCAACCTGCCGGTCAAGCGCCTGCGCCCCAAGGCGAAGGACGTGCTGGCCTCGCGGCCTGGCATTTCGTGAGCCTCGGCGGCTGTTGTCGCGGACGCCGGTAAGGCCTATTTAATCGGTACGTCGCACCGCTTGGATCCGCCATGGCGCAGCCCGTCTCGCAATCGCAAAGCCACGTGTCGCGCGCGTTCCTCGTCGCGGGCGCTGTCGCGGTCGTCTTGATCGGCCTGACCGGCGCGCTGTGGGTGCATTACGGCACGGCGGTATTCTACGAGATGATCGTCGCCGGCATTTCGATGTGCTTGTGACGGCGTTCGACAAAGCATCGCCCACGGCGCTTAACTCGAAGACGAGGTCTCTTTGCCGATGAGCATGAAGATCACCCGCCCGGCGCTGGTGCTCGCCGCCTTTGTGGCGGGCCTCGCCGCGTGCTTTGCCGCCGTCGTGTTGCTGCTGCCGGATCGGCCGATCGCGCAACAGAGCGCGGTCGGTGGCCCGTTCAAGCTGACCGACCAAGACGGCAAGCCGGTGAGCGACCTGAACTTCCGCGGCAAGCCGTTCCTGGTGTTCTTCGGCTTCACCCACTGCCCGGACGTGTGTCCGACCACGCTGTTCGAGGT
>Ga0105245_10004141_pt1 | contig 12883 bp, 10 predicted proteins | sample KBSM54metaG_FD_81523 | JGI IMG/M metagenome (GOLD analysis project Ga0105245, IMG submission 81523) | Miscanthus rhizosphere microbial communities from Kellogg Biological Station, Michigan, USA - KBS M5-4 metaG | ecosystem: Host-associated > Plants > Roots > Rhizosphere > Soil | place... | reverse complement strand
GCTGCGATACGTCACCGCGACGTCGCTCATCGTTGCGAGGCTGCTCGCGCGATACGCGCTCGCAACCGCCTGCTCGACGAACCGCGCGCGGTCGATCAATGCGCCCTGGATGTAGCGTTGTCCGGCGTGCCAGACGTTGCGGAACATCACGATCTCGCCGGTGTCGAGCAGGCCGACTTCCAGCGGGTCCACCTCGCTCTCGAACGTCTGCACTCGAAACTCGTTGCGCGCACCGGTCTTGCGGCCGCCCGCGGCGGCGTCCTTGTCTTTCTCGCGCTCGGCGGCGGGCTGGGCTTGAGGCACGAGGCTCTGCTCGGAGCGCTTGCGGCGCTGCTCGACTTGAGGGTGCGTTTCGCTCGCAGTAATCGCTCCGGCCACGACGCCGGTCGTCGCCGCGACCTCGCGCTTGTCGGCGCCGGCGACCTCGTCCGATGCGGCCTGTCGCGCCGGCGCCGGCGCAGCCTGCGCGCGCACCTTCGTCTCCTCGCTCATCTCCTTAGCGAGCGGCGGCGCGCTCGGCGCGAGCCGATCGAACGCGGCCTGCGTCGCCTCGGCTTGGTCGATCTGCGCCTTGAGCTTCTGCGCGTCGTCGCGCGTGAACGCAACCGATGGCGCAAACGGCGAGTTCAACGACTTCGTCGCGCTCGACTCTTCAGGGCTCGGCCCACTCGACGCTGCGGAGCTCGAGCGAGGCGCGGGCGACACAGCGGAGCTCGACGGGGGCGACGTGGACGCGGGCGCCGGTGCCTGCGCTCGCGCGGACGGCTCAGCGTTACCGACGACCGACGCATCGAGAGAGCGCAGCACGAGCCGGTTTGCGGCGAGCACCTCGCTCAGCGACGCGAACAGCGCACGGCGCGCCATCTGCTCGTCCGCAGTGATTCCGTAGGCCGCGGGGTCGACGTCGGGCCCCGGCAACAGCGGCGTCGTGAGATTGCCGAGCGCGTCGACCTGGAAGTAGCCGAGCGTCCCGGGCACCGCGCCCTCGACCGGGAACGCGGACAGCGGCGAGCGCTGCACGAAGTTGGCAGCCGCGTCTTTGCCCGCGACGACGAGGAAAGAATAGTCGCCGAACGAGCGCGCCTCTTCGGCCGCCACTTCGGCGCGCAACCCGGCGTCCACTCGCGCCGCGAGATCCTCCGCGAGCAGCTGGTTGCGCCGGAACGCCTCCCATTTGAGCTGCCCATACGCCTGCGCGATCAGCACCGCGGCTGGGATCGCGAGCGCGAGGAAGAATGCGCCGAGCAAGATTCCGAGCCGGCGCTCGTCGAGCTTGCGGAACCACTTCGCGCCGAGCATCTCAGCCCACCGTGATGAGCCTGTAGCCCGCGCCGCGCACCGTCACGAGATTGCGCGGCTCCTTCGGGTCGGCCTCTATCTTGCGCCGCAGCTTCGCGATGTGGATGTCGACCGTGCGCGTCTCGATGTCGGCGGTGCGGTCGTAGCCCCACACGCGCGTGAGGAGCTCGGCTCGCGACACCGGTCGCTCGGCGTTCGCGCCGAGGTATTGGAGTATCTCGATCTCGCGGCGCGTGAACGCGAGCGCCTCGCTGCCGCGGCGGCCCGAGAGGTTCTGCGTGTCGATGTCGACGCCGTCGAGTGCGATCCGCGCCGCGTTCTCGGTGCCGACGCGCGAGCGGCGCAGCACCGCCTTCACGCGCAGCACGAGCTGCGCGATCGCGAAAGGCTTCGCGACGTAGTCGTCGGCGCCGAGCGTGAGGCCGTTCACGATGTCCTCGTCGCTCGTCTTCGCGGTCAACATGATGATCGGCTGCGCGCGATCGACCTGCCGGACCTCGTTGCAGATCGAGAAGCCGTCGCGGCCCGGCAGCATCACGTCGAGGAGCAGCAAGTCGTAGCGGCCGCTGAGCGCCTTCGCGAGCCCTTCCTTGCCGTCCGCGACCGCGTCGACGTCGAAGCCGTGGAAAACGAGCACATCCGCGAGGCCGGTGCGGATCGCGGCTTCGTCCTCGACGACGAGTATTCGCGGCTTGCGCTGCTCCATTCACGCCGCGCCGCTCGACAAGGGAGCGGGCGCTGCGCGCTAGGCTAGCAGGTCGGGGCGGGCCGCCGTGTAAATGGTTTGTAAATTCGCGGCGGAGTTCTCGGTTCGCGCGTGGCCGTCGGCATTCGCCGACGCCGAATGGCGGCGTCGCTCAACCGCGCGGGCGTTCGTCGTTGCTCGCGAAGCGCTGCTCGTGCGCGGCAGTCTTTTCCGAGCGCAGCGCGTCCGCTAGCGTCGCTCGCACGCCGTCCGCGATCGTCTCGGGAGCGACGGCAGCCGGGCGCTGCTCGAGCTCGACGCGCAACGCGGCGCGGTCGATCTCGCGGATCACCGGCGCGCGCTTGCCGTAGACGACGTACTCGTCTGTCGCCATCGCGGAGTGGAGCGTCGAGAGTGCGGCGAGGCCGACGCAGATTCGGGCCGCAAAGCCCACGAAAGGAAATCGAAACGCGTTCATAGCTGCTCTCCCTGCTTCGAAACGTCCTGGTAACCGGAACTCCGACCCCGGTGCGTCGCCGTGGACGAATGCATCTCGTGTGCCACCGACGAAGGCGAGCATTTCAGCGGATCTTTATGACAATTCTTCGCGGACGAACCCCTTTGCAGTGCAAACAATCGCCCCAGTGCACCGCGTTGAGTCAAATCGCATGAGACGCGCGTCACACTTCGAAGGCACATCGAACGCGCGCTCTTGCGCGCGCGACGGGAATGTAAACGCGATGTAAATCGACACGCGAAGATTTTTCATTTCTCTGTCTGGAGCCATGGCCAGCGCGTTTCTAAGCTCCTCACGCATCGCAGTTCGACGCACACCGAGGAGACGGCGCATGGCCCTGATCAATCGAATGTCGAGATTGTTCACCGCGGACGTTCACGCGGTGCTCGATCGCATCGAAGAACCCGACGTGCTGCTGAAGCACTCGATTCGCGAGATGGACGAAGAGCTCGCGCGATCCGAGCAACGCGTGCGTCAGCTCGAGCACGAGCGCGAGGCGCTCGCCGAGCGGCAGCACAAGATGCAGGCGGCGCTCGCGGAGCTCGTCTCGCAGCTCGACGTTTGCTTCTCGAACGGCAACGACGAGCTCGCGCGCAAGGTCGTGAAGCGCAAGCTCGAGACGGAGAAGCTCGGCCACCACGTCGCGGAGCGCGGCGCTGCCGTCGCAAAGGAGCTCGCCGAACGGCGCAAGCTCGTCGACGAGCAGCGCGAACGGCTCGACGTGCTGCGTCAGAAGGCCGAGCTGCTCGCGGCCGCGCCGAGCGGCGGCGACGAATGGGGCCGCGCGGGCTTCACCGTGAGCGAGGACGAGGTCGAGGTCGCGCTGTTGCGCGAGCGCCAGGCGAGGAAGCCGTCATGAGCGCGCGCAATGAATCTGCGGCACGGCCGTCGTTCGGCGCGTCGCTCGGTGTCGGCCTCGTTCTGAGTTTCTGCGGCGCCGCAGTGCTGTCGGTGCTCGGGTCGATGTTATTCGCGGGCTTCGCGCTGCGCGCGGTGATCGCGATCGTCGCGTTCGCGTACGTGCTGTACCTCATCGGCAAGAGCGGCGAGCGCGTGGGTCGCGTCGCGACCGTCGTCTGCTGGCTCGTCGTCGCGGTGGGCGCGTACGTCGCGGGGCTTCCGCTCGCAGTGTACGTGCTCGTGCACGTCGGGATGATCTGGCTCGTGCGCTCGCTCTACTACTACTCGGGCGTGCTGCCCGCGCTCGCGGACTTCGGGCTCGGCGTGCTCGGCGTCGTGTTCGCGGTCTGGGCCGCGCAACGCACCGGGAGCGCATGGCTCGCGTTCTGGTGCTTCTTCCTGTCGCAGTCGTTCCACGTGCTGATACCGCAATCGCTCTCGACGCGAGGGAGCCGAGCGGGCGGCGTCGACGACTCGTTCAACCGCGCACACCGCGCGGCCGAAGAGGCGATCCGTCGCCTCTCGACCGCGCGTTGAGCGCACCGATACCGATCCACCTTGAAGCAACGGAGATCCACATGAAGACGAACATTTTGCTCGCAGGTCTAGTTTTCACCACCGTCGGCGCCGTGCTCGTCTACCCGACGCTGCGCGGCCAAGCGACACCGGTCATTCACACCGAGACGTCGATCGCCGCGCCGACCGCGACGAAACGCGTGGAAGTGGTGTTCGTGCTCGACACGACGGGCAGCATGGGCGGCCTGATCGCGGCCGCGAAAGAGAAGATCTGGTCGATCGCGAGCACGCTCGCGCAAGCGAAGCAGGCGCCCGAGATCTCGATGGGCCTCGTCGCGTATCGCGACCGCGGCGACGCGTACGTCACGCAGGTCGTCGATCTGAACAAGGACCTCGATTCGATGTACGCGAAGCTCATGCAGTTCCGCGCGGACGGCGGCGGCGACGCCCCGGAGTCCGTGAATCAGGCGCTCGACGACGCGATCAATAGGATCTCGTGGAGCCAAGACCCGAGCGCGTACCGCGTGGTGTTCTTGGTCGGCGACGCGCCGCCGCACATGGATTACCAGGACGACGTGAAATTCCCGACGACGGTCGCGGCGGCGGCGGCCAAAGGCATCGTCGTGAACACGATCCAGTGCGGCAACATGCGCGAGACGGTCAAGCCTTGGCAGGAGATCGCTTCGCTCGGGCACGGCCGCTACTTCACGGTCGATCAGGCCGGCAGCGCGGTCGCGGTGGCCACGCCGTTCGACGACAAGATCGCGACGCTCGCGGCCGAGCTCGACTCGACGCGGCTCTACTACGGCAGCGACGAGGAGAAAGCGAAGATGGCGAGCAAGACCGCAGCGAGCGCCGAGCTGCGCGCGTCTGCTTCGCCCGCGGCGCAGGCTCGGCGCGGCGTGTTCAATGCGAGCGAGAGCGGCGCGTCGAACCTGCTCGGCGGCAAGGATCTCGCGGAGGACGTCGCGAGCGGCGCCGTCGCGTTCGCGGCCGTGCCCGAGGCCGAGCTGCCGAAGTCGATCGCCGCGCTCCCGCGCGAGAAGCAGGAGGCCGCGGTCGCCGAGACCGCGAAGAAGCGCCAGGACTTGCAGCGGCAAATCGGTCAGCTCGCGAAGGATCGCGACGCGTTCATCCGCAAGGAGGTCGAGAGGCAAGGCGGCGCCGCCGGCTCGCTCGACCAGAAGATCTACGACGCGGTCCGCGAGCAAGCGGCGCCGGTCGGGCTCGAGTACGACGGCGGCCCGAAGTTCTGAGCGCAATAAGGAGGGTTGGCGCAGCGCCAGTCTAGGCGCTGCGCCATTCTCTAGTGATGGTCCCGTTCGCGCCAGAGCGCGGTTCAACGCGAGACCATGTCGGCGGCCTGCCCGCGTCGGGCTCACTTTGTATCTCCATACGACACGTAGCTCGCTTCGATCCTTCGATCGCCGATCAAGACACCGCGGGCGCGCACCAGAACGCCTGGCCCGATGTCGAACCAGAGCGTTGCACCATCGACCGCACCGTAAGATGTATCTTCCTTCGTGACTACGGTGACGCCGAGAATCTGGACGGTGGCCAGCCACGGCATGGGCGGCGTCGTGCAGCATCGCCAAGGCGCAGTTGGCCAAGTCGCGGATTGAAAGTAGCCTTGGAGCTCAATCTCGGCGACGGGATCGTGGCGTTCGATGGCAGACGCGAGCAACTCGCCGCTGTCTGCTGGGAATTCGATGCCTCGAATAGAGACGTAGTCGCCTACGACGAGGTTCGCCAAGCTAAACGGCTGGATGCGCGCGCCGCTTTGGTCGGCTATTCGTGTCAACGCGTCGGTTCTTACGGTGATCCCCAGCGTGGTAAGCGAGCCACTCGTCGCGTCGACGGAGTCGACTTGTGCTGTGATCTGAATCGGATCCACATACGAAAACCTGACCTTCGATGCGATGAGCACGCGATCGGCGCGCAACGCACCTTCAACCTCGACTTTGATGCCGTACCACAGGTTGTAGACCGATCCGCCTTCGTACACGGTCGTGGGAGTGGTTTGCACGCTGACCCGTTCTACGGAGAAGCTCATCGATGGTATGGAGGGCCCACACCCACCGACGCACAACGGGACGCCGGACGTAATGTACCCTTCAAGCTCGACTTGGTCGCCCGCATTACCGGACACGGCCGGGACTAGCTCGACACTCGTTGCAACGAATGAGCCGTCCGCGCGCAGCGATGATCCCCTCGCTCTGACAACGTCGCCCTGCGTAATCGCTCCGCCCGGGAAGGCCTCGATCATCGCAGCGCCGAAATCGACGACGAGGCCACTGATCCTGAACCGTCGCGCGACGCTGTCGAGGTCGGCCACAGTACCGGTCGTCTCGAACTCGCGGCGGCCAAATTCTTTGGCGTCGACACGGGTAGCCTTTATGACCTCGTTGGCAGCACGAAAGCCGGACACTTCGACTACGTCGCCGACTCTTAGCCCAGCGAGTGATTGCTGCGGAAATACTTCGTCAAAGACGGTGCTCTGCGTGATTTCGACGGTCTGGCCCAAGGCTGTGAAGGAATAGCGATCGGCGTCGATGGCGCTGATCGGTCCTTCGAGTAAGCTGTTAAACACGACGCGTTGCGCGATGCCGGCCTGGCCTTCGGAATCGGCGGTTGCGACGACGAGCACCACGTCGCCGACGTCCAGATCGGATTGGTCTCCCGGCTGACCGTTGATCGTGAACGTCGCTTGCGATGTCTCATACTCCACTCCGTTGACCCAGATGCTGCCGAAGGCGGTGACAGTACCGTAAGCGATTACGTTCGAAGCCGCCGGGGTGGTCGGCGTCGGCGGGTCGGGAGCGATTGGGTTGTTTGGCATAGGAGAGCCGGTGCCGTCGATGCCGGCCGCTCCGACGCCGTTATTGCACGCCGCTATCGTCGCGCCCGCGGCGATCAGCAGGATGCACCACAGTGCGATTCTTCTTTTCATCGGCCCCCCTTCGGTTACGACTCGCGGTGGGTTCACTCGGCCAGCACCACGCTTGCTTCGATCGTTCGATCGTCGGCTCGAACGCCGCGCGCCCGGGCATATCGGTCGAGGTCGAAGAAGAAAGTCCCCGCGCCAACGCCGGGATAGACGCGCCCGCCCCATCCGTAGACCGTCTCGGGATTCGCGACCACCGTGACGCCGAGGATCTCCAGAGTTATGGGGAATGGGGCGTTGCCGGGGGGATAATGAATCGATCGGACGCGCCCTTTTAGCTCCGTCTCGGCCAAAGCGTCATGCCGCTCGATGACCGATGCTCGCACCTCGCCGCTATATGCGGTGTCGACTCCTCGAATCGAAACGTAGTCGCCTGCGACGAGATCCTTCAAACGAAGCGTGTCCAACCGCGCCGCGCTCTCGTCCGTTATCCGGGTGAACGCGCCGGTCTTTACCGTAATACCGAGCGTCGTCAACGAGCCCGCTACTTCGCTGACGGAATCGATCTGCGCTTTGATATCCACCGGATCGACGGGAGAGAACTTGATGGCTGTCGCGACGAGGACGCCGTCGGCGCGCAATGCGCCCTTAACCTGGACCTTCGTGTCCGCCAACAGGTCGTAAGCGTTTCCTTCATACATAGTGTCGAGCGCTGTTTCCGCGAGAACCCACTCTAGGGCGAACCTACGCAATGGAGGCGCGCAGCAGACCGTTGGGACGGGTTTGACGTCTCTGACGTACCCTTCGATTTGCACCCGGTCGTTCATGCTGGCCGGCACTGCACCAATGAGCTTCACACTATTGGCGACGAGAACACCGTCGGCCTGCAGTGAGCCTCTGGCCTCGACGACGTTGTCGTTTCCAACGACTCCCGCCGGGAAGGCTTCCAATAGGGCTGCTCGGCTGTAGTCCACCGAAAGCTCATTGATGGCGAACCGTCGTGCGACGACATCGTGATTGGCAACGCGACCGATCGTCTTGACCTCGTCGAGCACTGGCTCCTTCTGCGCTATGCGCGTGGCCTTTATCGTGCCGTTCAAGTTGCGGAAGCCCGAAACCGCGACCACGTCGCCAATGCGAAACCCTCCGACCGATTCCAGCGCAAGCGAGTCGCCGAAAATCGTGCTCTCCGTGATTTCTACCGTTTGCCCGATCGCGACAAAGGAATTGGCGGCAATGTCGATGGCACCAATGGGTGCTTCCACGAGATTGTCGAAAACGACGTGCTCCGCGACGCCCGTGCCGGCAGGGGCATCTATCGTCCCGACAACGAGCACCACGTCGCCGACGTCGAGACCGGACTGACTTCCGAGCTTGCCGTTGATCGTAAACGTGGCCTCACGGGTGTCGTACGGCACACCGTTGACCCGCACTTCGCCGATTGCCGTCACGGTGCCGTAAGAGATCACTTTCGAAACCGCCAGCGGCGTCGGCGCCGGCGCCGGCGCCGGCGAAGGATTGAGCGGGCTCGTAGCCGGTGGTCCGGTGTGGTTGTCGCAACCAGCGACCATCGCGACCGCTGATAGCATCAGTACGGACCGCAAGGCGATTGTTGTTTTCATCGCGGCACCTTTTCCTTTGTCTCGTCGTGAATCAGGAACACGCCAACGCCGGTGCGCAGCGTGCGCTCGTTTGGCGCTCTGGCCTTGGAGTTCTTTCGCCGGGCGCTCGAATGCGCGGAGAGCCACGCGTCGACCTTCTCGAGAAATGCCTGCCCTTCACTTTCGAGGAAAGTTCGAAAGGCGCCGACGCTGCGGCGCGGCAACGAACGGCTCGTAGCCATGCGCTCTAATCGGGCGGGCTCCGTTCGGCTCGTGTCGACGTTGTGTGCGATCGTCGTCGCGTGGTCGTGCAGCGCGACGCCAGCTTGGCGGATCAGATCCGGATCGGCCGCGCTACGTATGTAGTCGCGGGAAGTCACGCGGTAGCCGAGCGCAGTCGCCTCAACGAGGCCGAGCTGCTCGAGCTCCTTGAGAACGGCGCCGTGCGGCATGTCGCCTGCGTATCTCTTCAGCAAGCTCGCGATACTTGGGCCGTCTCCGCTCAGCGGCAGCACGGCCGGCTTGCCGTCGTCGCCGGTGAAGTCCGGATCGACGTGCCATGCCGTCAGGATCTGCGAGATCCGATTCGGGATGGGCTCGGCGCGTGCTTTCCCACCTAAGAGCGTCGCCTTTACGCGTGTGACCTCGCGACGGCTCAACCCCGTCATCAACGCGACACGAGCCGTATTGGTCGGACGGCCTTGGATCCCGTAGTCGGCGCGCGCTACGTCCACGAATAGCTCCTTGCCGATCTCTGCGAACTCGCCCCAGGTAACGCCGTTGCGCAGCAGCAGCCGGACGATGGGCCGGAGCGAATGCCGGCAGGCATTGAGAACTTGGTCTTTGACCACTTGCGTAAGTTATATGTATGTGTGCCAATTTAGCACACATATAAGGGATATCAACTAGATTCGCCACGCTCTTCTCAGGCTCAAGATTGGGACGCGGAGGGCGGGGTTGATACCACTACCCCGCTCGCGCATCCGATCGTTTGAACTTACTATCCGGGCTTCCTCGGACCTGCCCGTCCTCCGCACGGAGTCCCTCGTGATCGAAGTCGCCGGTCTGTCGAAAACGTACGGCGACTTCGCCGCGGTGCGCGACCTGTCCTTCCGCGTGCGCCCCGGCGAAGTGCTCGGGCTCGTGGGACCGAACGGCGCGGGCAAGACGACCACGCTGCGCTGCATCGCGGGCATCATCCCGCCGACCTCGGGCAGCGTGCGGATCGCGGAGCACGATCTCGCCAAGGATCCGCTCGGCGCGAAGCGCGCTCTCGCGTTCTTTCCCGACGAGCCGCGGCTGTTCGAGTACCTCACGGTGAGCCAGCACCTCGCGTTCGTCGCACGAATCTATGGCGTCGACGACCACGAAGCCGTCGCGCGGCCGCTGCTCGAGGAGTTCGAGATCGCGGACAAGGCGCACGAGCTGCCCGGAAAGCTGTCTCGCGGCATGAAGCAGAAGCTCGCGATCGCGTGCGGGCTGTTGCATTCGCCGAAGGTGCTGTTCCTCGACGAGCCGCTCACGGGTCTCGACCCGCTCGGGATTCGACGCATGAAGAACTCGATCGTGCAGCGCGCCCACGCCGGCGCCGCGATCGTGCTGAGCTCGCACCTGCTGCATCTGCTCGAGGAAGTTTGCACGCACGTGCTGATCCTGAAGAGCGGCGTGAAAATCGCGGACGGCACGCTCGCCGATGTCGCGGCGCGGTTCAGCAACGGCGAAAGCGGGGTGAGCCTCGAGGAAGTGTTCATCCGCGCGACCGGCGGATCGGAGCAGTGACCGATGTCTAGCGTCGCGGGCGCGCTGTTGTTTCTGAAGGTGACTTCGCTGCGCAACGCGCTCGTCTCGCGCCTCACCCGACTGAAGGAGCCGAAGTACTTGATCGGCGCGGTCGTCGGCGTGTTGTACCTCTATGGCTTCGTGTTCCGGCGCGTGACGATGAACCCTCGCCCCGGTCGTCCGGGGTTGCCGTTGCAGCCGTTCACGCCCGACCAGTTGCCGACCGTCGTAACGCTCGGCGCGCTCGCCCTAATGATCTTCGTCGTGATGTATTGGGTCTTGCCGAGAAGCCGAGCCGCGCTCGCGTTCAGTGAAGCCGAGATCGCGTTCCTGTTCCCGGCGCCGATCAGACGCAGGACGCTGATCCATTTCCGGTGGATCAATACGCAGCTCCGGATCCTGTTCACCGCGCTGGTGCTGACGTTGGTGTCGGCGAACTGGCCGTTCGTCCCGGGCAACGCAGCAACCCGCGCGTTCGGTTGGTGGCTTATCTTTTCGACGCTCGACCTGCACGCCGTGGGCTCGTCGTTCGCGATCACGCGCTTGGTCGAGCGCGGCCTGAGCTCGCTACGCCGGCGATTGCTCGCATGCGCGATCGGCGTAGCCATCGTCACGGCGGCCGTCGTCGGTGCGTCGCACTCGTTCCGCGCGCCGCTGCCCGAAGAGCTCGCCGGCTTCGGAGCGGTGACGAGCTACGTCGCTTCGCTGTTCTCCGCCGGGGCGCTCGGGTGGCTGTTGCTGCCGGCGAAGTGGATCGTCGGGCCATTGCTCGCTTACGACCTACCGTCGTTCTTGGCGGCGCTCGGACCCGCGCTCCTAGTCTACGTGCTGCACTACGTCTGGGTTCTGCGCGCCGAGGTGTCGTTCGAGGAGGCCTCGATCGCCAAAGCCGAGAAACACGCCGTGCGGCGCAACTCGATACGTCAGGGCAACTTCCGATTCGGTCAGCGCGAGCGCAAAGAGCAGCGCGCTCCGTTCGACTTGGCGCGCGTGCGGCGGCCCGAGCTCGCGTTCCTCTGGAAGAACCTGCTGTCGGCGGCGTCGTATCTGCGGCCGCGCGTCGCGCTCGTCGCCGCAGCGGTCATCGTCATTGTGAGCTTCGCGCTGCGCCGGCCCGACTTCGAGGTCTTTCGACGCATCGTTGCCATGATGGCGATGATCGGCGCGGGCTACACGATCGTTTTTGGTCCGCTGCTCGCGCGACAAGACCTACGCCAGGACCTGCCGAACACCGACATCCTCAAGACCTATCCGTTACAGGGCTGGCAAATCGTTCTCGGCGAAATGCTCACGCCGATCGCGATCATCACGGGCCTGCTCTGGCTCATGCTGCTCACCGCGGCGCTCACCGTGCAGCCGCCGCCGGGCTTTCCGATCGCCAGTCAAACGTTTGCCGCGATTGCGGTCGGCGTGCTGCTCCCGTTCCTGTCCGCGATTCAAGTAGTCGTGATGAACACGGCCGCCGTGCTGTTCCCGGCCTGGATTCAGATCGGAATGGATCGCGGCTCGGGCATCGACGTGTTCGGGCAGCGAATTCTGTTTCTCGCGGCGCTGCTGCTCGCGATGCTCGCCGGGTTGCTGCCGGGCACGATCGCCGCGGCTGCGACGTTCCTCGTGACGCAGTGGGCAGTCGGCACCACCGTCGCCGAGGGCTTGGGCGTAGGCGCCGCGATCGTCGTACTCTCCGTCGAGCTCGGGCTCGCGATCGCGTGGCTCGGCAAGGCGTACGAGCGCTTCGATCTCTCGGCGGAGCTCAGGCCGTAGCCGGTGCGCGGCCGCTTGTGCGCTCCGCGAGCGCGACGAGCACGAGCAGGTTCAAGATCGTGGAGGTCGCGAGCCCGCCGAGCACGGTGATCGCCATCGGCGCCTCGATCTCGTAGCCCGCGCGGCCGAGCCCGAATGCGAGCGGCGCGAGGGCAAGCGCGGTCACGAGCGCGGTCATCAAGATCGGGACGAGCCGCTCGGCCGCGCCGCGCAGCGCAGTCGCGCGATTCCATTGGCTCCCCTCGACGTCGAGCAAGTGCTCGTAGTGCGCGAGCAGCAGGATCGAGTTGCGCGAGCTCACGCCGAATACCGTCACGAGCCCGACGAGCGTGCCGAGCGAGAGACCGATGCCCGTCAGGCCCACGGCGGCGATGCTGCCGAGCAAGCTGAACGGCAAGTTCGCGACGACGAGCCATGGATATGCCCGCCGTCGGAATGCGAGGTGGAGAATCAGCACGACGACGACGAGCGCGACGAACGCGAACAGCACTATCTCGAGCCGCGCCTGACGCTCCGCCTCGGCCTCGCCCGCGAAGCGCACGAACATCCCGGGCGGCAGCGCGCCGAGCGCCGCGATCCGCTCGCGCGCGGCCGCGACCGTGCCTTGGAGGTCGCGGCCCGCGACGTTGAACGTGATCGCGACACGCCGCTGGCCGTCGAGATGGCGCACCTGCGAGCGGCCGACTGCGGGCGCGACGTCCGCGAGCTCGTTCACTCGCACCGGCCCGAACGGACTCTGCACGGTGAGCCGCCCCACGGAGTCGATTCGGTTGCGCTCGGCGCCCGGCAGAAGCACTACCGCGTCGACGGTTCGCGCGCCCGCGAACGTCTGTCCGACCTTGAGCCCCGCGAACGCGGTCTGCAGAGCCTCGAGCAGGTCGCGGCGCGTGACACCATGGGCGGCGAGCAGCTCGACTCGCGGCCGAACGAATACTTCG
>Ga0105245_10004140_pt1 | contig 12886 bp, 9 predicted proteins | sample KBSM54metaG_FD_81523 | JGI IMG/M metagenome (GOLD analysis project Ga0105245, IMG submission 81523) | Miscanthus rhizosphere microbial communities from Kellogg Biological Station, Michigan, USA - KBS M5-4 metaG | ecosystem: Host-associated > Plants > Roots > Rhizosphere > Soil | place: Michigan... | reverse complement strand
CGGTGGTTTGGGAAAGCGCGGAGGCAAGCGCCGTTGCGGTCGAGGCGAGGCGGCTCCCGGCAGCCACCGCAGCCCCGCGATCGCGCGCCAGCGCCGCGTGGAAAGCGCGGCTGTCACTGTCGAGCCGCGTCGCCATGCCCGGCGCGGCCACCTTGGCGGCGGCGGCGAGCAGGATCATATTTTCGTCGTTGAAGGGCGGCATGCCTGCCGGGATCGGCCGGCCGGGATTGCTTTCCCAGGTTCGGGTGCGGTCCTCGCCGTCATAGATGCGGCGGTGGCAGCTATGGCAGTCGAAGAAATAGAATTCGGGAAAGGCGCCCTCGGTGCCCTTTGGTGTGCCGTAGAGCGTCAGCATCCGGTTGACTGCCATTGCCTGGCCGACTGCCCACATCCGCACGCTGTCCGTGCGACCCTTGCGCTGGATATAGTCGGCATCCTCGTCATGATGCTGCTGGAGCGTCGAGAACAGGTCGAGCTCGAACGAGATGCGCGGATGGCCCGCCGCCATCATGCGGTGGGTGACGAACTGGCCGGGCTTGTTGCTACCGAAATGGCAATCGAGGCACACCGCGGCGCGGGCCGCGGGACGATCAAGTGGCGTCATGCCGTGTGCCACATTGGCGGCATGGCTCGCGCTGACGGTATAATGCGAGGCGATCCAGCCCGAAGCAGCGCCGTGGCACGCCTCGCAGCCGATCCCATCCCGAGTAAGGAAGCGCGCGCCAGTCTGGCCGCCGGTGGGGGTCGTATGGCAGCCGAGACAGGCCGGCGCGCTGGTCGGATCGCCGAGCCCAAGCGTGGCGGTGATCTGCCGGGCGCGGGTATAGGAGAGGACAGTGAAGGCGCGACTGTGCGCGCCGCCAGGCGTCGAGGGTTCCTGCCAGCGCATCAGTTCGTCCTGACGGACCACGGCACCGTCAGCTTCCATCCGGCCATGGCAGGTCGTGCCGGCGCAACTGGCGACGCCCTCGAAACCGCCGGAGCGCGGCGCCGGGTCGGCGCGGAGCGCAGTCGGGCCGGCAACCACCGCAAGTGCAAGGAGCAACAGCACGCCAAGGCCCGACGCGATCGCGCGGACTCTCGATCCGTCGGTGCGGCCCCCCGCTGGCATGCAGCTTATCCCCTTACGGCGTCGGCGGATTGTGCCCGAAAGAGCTCCGCCCGAATAGTGCCAAACCTGTCTGCGTATAGGACAGATACGAAGCTAGCGTCGCCGGATTACCAGATTACGAATCTCCGTCATATCTTCCATCGCAAAGCGGATGCCCTCGCGGCCCAGCCCTGAATCCTTGACGCCGCCATAGGGCATATTGTCGACCCGGTAGCTCGGCACATCATTGATCACCACACCGCCGACCTCGAGCCGGTCCCACGCATCGAACATCTTGAACAGATCGCGGGTGAAGATGCCCGCCTGCAGCCCGAACTTGCTATCATTTACTTCCTCAAGAGCGGAATTGAAGTCACTGAACTTGCTGAGCAAAGCAACAGGGCCGAACGCTTCTTCGCGATAGACCGCCGAAGCCCGGTCGACGTCATCGAGCAGAGTGGCGTCGAGCATCGCGCCCTCGCGCTTGCCGCCGCAGAGCAGAGTGGCGCCACCCGATATCGCCTGTTGCACCCAGGTATCGAGCCGCCGCGCCTCGCCTTCGGAGATCATCGGGCCGATGAAGGTATTGCGATCCTTCGGGTCGCCGGCGACCAGCGTCTTGGTCCGGGCCACCAGCATGTCCCGGAACCGATCATACACCGCTTCATGGATGATGATGCGCTGCACGCCGATGCAGCTCTGGCCCGACTGGTAGAAGGCGCCGAAGATGATCCGCTCCAGCGCATCGTCGAGATCGGCATCCTGATCGACGATCACCGCGGCATTGCCGCCGAGTTCAAGTACGACCTTCTTCTTCCCCGCCCTGGCCTTCAGCTCCCAGCCGACGCCGGGCGATCCGGTGAAGCTCAGCAGCTTCAGCCGGTCATCCTCGGTGAACAGATCAGCGCCCTCGCGGTGCGCGGGAAGGATCGAGAAGGCGCCCTCCGGCAGGTCAGTCTCAGCCAGGATCTCGCCGATGATGATCGCGCCGAGCGGGGTGCGGCTGGCGGGCTTCATCACGAAGGGGCAGCCGACCGCGAGCGCGGGCGCGATCTTGTGGGCGGCGAGATTGAGCGGGAAGTTGAAGGGCGAGATGAAGGAGCAGGGGCCGATCGGCACGCGCTTCCAGATGCCCTGATAGCCTTTCGCGCGGGGCGCGATGTCGAGCGGCTGGACTTCGCCCGTCATCCGCACGGATTCCTCCGCCGCAATGCGAAAGGTATCGATCAGCCGGCCGACCTCGCCCTCGCTGTCCTTGATCGGCTTGCCCGCCTCGACACAGAGCGCATAGGCCAGCTCGTCGAAGCGTTGCTTGAAGCGATCGACACAGTGCTGGAGGACCGCCTGACGTTCGTAGCTGGCCATGCGGGCCATCGGTTCTGCTGCACGGACTGCGCCGGCGATGCCTTCGTTGATGGTCGCGGCATCTGCCTGGGCGACGCGGAAGGCGACCGCGCCGGTGAACTTGTCGGTAACTTCGAGGTCAGTATTAGGTTGAGCCGCTTTGTTATTGAGATAGAGCGGGTAAATCGGCTTGAGCTGGGTCATGGGCAATCCTTCCAAGCCACGGTCAGACCGCCGCGCTCAGTTCCTTGATCTCGTGGTTCAGGATCCGATCATTGTCACCATAATCCACCGGGCAATCGATCAGATGCACCCCGGGCGAGTTCAACGTCTGCCGGAGCAGATCCGGCAGATGCGCCGCACTCTCCACCCGGTGCCCGAACGCGCCATAGCTTTCCGCATATTTGACGAAATCCGGGTTGCCATAGGTCAGGCCGAAATCGGCAAACCCCATATTCGCCTGTTTCCAGCGGATCATGCCATAGCTGCCGTCATTCAAGATCAGCACGGTGATGTTGAGCTTCAGGCGAACCGCTGTCTCCATCTCCTGGCTGTTCATCATGAAGCCGCCATCGCCGCAGATCGCCATCACCTTGCGGCCCGGATAGACCATCGCCGAGGCCATGGCCGAGGGCAGACCCGCACCCATCGTTGCCAGCGCATTGTCGAGCAGCACCGTGTTCTGCTGGCGCGCCGGGTAATTGCGGGCGAACCAGATCTTGTAGACGCCATTGTCGAGCGCGATGATCCCGTCGCTAGGCATCGCGGCGCGCACCTCGCGCACCAGATTGGCGGGGAAGATCGGGAAGCGCTGATCGCCATCGAGCGAGGCGGTATGGGCGACTTCCGCCTCCCGCGCGCGGTGCATCGCCTCGAACGACCAGCCCGGCGAGGGGACGATATCCTCCTTCATCTGCCAGATGGCGTTGGCGATATCGCCGATCACCTCGATCTGCGGGAAATAGACCGGATCGACTTCGGCCGATCGGCTCGAGACGTGGATCACGTCGTCGCCGCCCGGCTTCATGAAGAAGGGCGGCTTCTCGATGACGTCATGGCCGATATTGACGATCAGGTCCGCCGCGTCGAGCGCGCGGTGAACGAAGTCGCCTGCGGAGAGCGCCGCGCAACCCAGGAACTTCGGGTGCTTCTCATCGATCACGCCCTTGCCTAGCTGCGTGGTAACAAAGGGAATACCAGTCTTTTCAACGAACTGCAGTAGCATTCTGCCGGTGAGTTTGCGGTTGGCGCCCGCGCCGATCACCAGCACTGGCGACTTCGCCTCCTCCAGGCGCGTGACTGCGGCGCGCACTGCCTTGGGATCCGCCGAGGGGCGGCGGCACAGGCTTGCCTTGATCGGCAGCATGTCGGTCTGCTCGTCAGCCACATCCTCTGGGAATTCGAGATGGGTGGCACCGGGCTTCTCCTCCTCGGCGAGGCGGAAGCATTCGCGCACCCGGCTGGGGATATTGTCGGCGCTGGCGAGCTGGCGGGTATATTTGGTGATCGGCCCCATCATCGCGACGACGTCGAGGATCTGGAAGCGGCCCTGTTTGGATTTCTTGATCGGCTTCTGGCCGGTCACCATCAGGATCGGCATGCCGCCGAGCGTTGCATAGGCCGCCGCCGTCACAAGATTGGTCGCGCCCGGCCCGAGTGTCGCCAGGCACACCCCGGTCTTGCCGGTGTGGCGGCCATAGGTTGCCGCCATGAATCCCGCGCCCTGTTCGTGCCGGGTGAGGATCAGCTTGATCGAGGAGCGCGACAGGCTGTCGAGAAAGTCGAGATTCTCCTCGCCGGGCACGCCGAATACATATTCGACGCCTTCCTGTTCGAGGCATTTGATGAAGACGTCCGAGGCTTTCATCGCCTGTCCCCTTGGCTGGCGTGAGATTCTTGAAACAAGACAGCGGCCCAGGGTCACCTCGATCGGGCGACTTGTGACCTCGAAATAGTGTATTCTCGACCCAATAGAAAGCCGCGACTCGAAGCGGCAGGTCGCGCTCGTCAAAGCTTAGGACCGATAATCCGGGGAGGATTACAATGGCTATGACCGACCATGTCGACCTGTCGACATTCATGGAAGGCGTGAAGAAGCGCAATCCCGGGCAGCTTGAATTTATCCAGGCAGTTCAGGAGGTAGCGCAGGATATCTACGAGTTCATCGCAGACAAGGAAGAATATCACCATTATCAGATCCTCCGCCGCATCGCGGAGCCGGACCGGATCATTTCGTTCCGCGTCTGCTGGGAGGACGACAATAACAATATCCGGGTCCAGCGCGGCTGGCGGGTGCAGAACAACAATGCGATTGGCCCGTACAAGGGCGGTATCCGCTTCCATCCGTCGGTCACCGAGAGCGTACTCAAATTCCTGGCCTTCGAGCAGACCTTCAAGAACGCGCTGACCGGGCTGCCAATGGGAGGCGGCAAGGGCGGATCGAACTTCAACCCCAAGGGCAAGAGCGATCATGAAGTGATGCGCTTCTGCCAGAGCTTCATGACCGAGCTTTACCGCCATGTCGGCGCTGACGTCGATGTGCCGGCGGGCGATATCGGCGTTGGCGGGCGCGAGATCGGCTATATGTTCGGCCAGTACAAGCGGATCACCAACCAGTTCACCGGCGTGCTCACCGGCAAGGGCCTCGAATATGGCGGCTCACTGATCCGCACCGAGGCGACCGGCTATGGCGCAGTCTATTTCCTCCAGAACATGCTCAAGACGCGCGGCACCGATCTCGAGGGCAAGACGGCGGTGATCTCGGGGTCGGGAAATGTCGCTACCCACGCCGCAGAGAAGGTCACTCAGCTTGGCGGCAAGGTGCTGACCTTGTCCGACAGCGAGGGCTTCATCCATGATCCCGACGGGGTCACCCAGGAGAAGATCGATTGGGTGAAGGCGCACAAGACGAAACGGCGTGGGCGGATTTCGGATTACGCCAATGAATTCAAGGGCGCGACCTTCCATGCCGGCATGACGCCATGGGGCGTTCACTGCGATGTCGCCTTGCCCTGCGCGACCCAGAACGAACTGCTCGGCATGGATGCGCGCGCGCTGATCGCGGGCGGGTGCATGGCGGTCGCCGAGGGCGCAAACATGCCGACCAATCTCGAGGGCGTGCACATCTTCAAGGAAGCGAAGATCCTGTTCGCGCCGGGCAAGGCAGCCAATGCCGGCGGCGTCGCGGTGTCGGGCCTCGAGATGAGCCAGAACAGCGAGCGCCGCGCCTGGAAGGAGGCCGAGCTGCAGCAGCTATTGCTCGATATCATGGCGGGCATCCATGATCGCTGCGTCGCCTATGGCCGGACTGATGACGGCTATGTCGACTATGTGAAGGGCGCCAACATCGCCGGCTTCAAGAAGGTGGCCGACGCCATGCTGGCCTTCGGCGTGGTCTGACAGGGTCACGGGATCCCATTGGCGGGGTCGCCGCCCTTGCTGTCCCCGGCCCCGGCCTGGAAGAACATGTCGACGACCGGGTTTTGGGCCAGGGGCGATTCAGCGGAGGGTGCGCCGCCTCGGCGGGGTTTACGCAACAGATCGGACAGCGCGGCTGAGCCCCACGCCGAAAGCGCGAACGGCCCGATCAGCGGCTGGCCCGGCCCAGGCGCGAACATCGCCTTGCCCGATCCCGTCACCGAGATCGTGATCATGCCAGACGTCACGTCGATCGCGCCCGGTTGCTCGCCGTCCTGCGCGCCGGCGCCGGGCCCGCGCAGGAAAATCAGCGACGCGTTTTCGGGATCGGCGGTGAAGCTCTGCGGTATCGCGGCCTCGCCCCGGGCAATGCGGATCGCATCGGCACCGATCACGCCCTCGACGATCGTGCCGCGAATACCGATCGAGACGATCGGCGTCCGGATCGCCGACTGGCCCGGATTGGCGTGGAGCGGCTTGCCCGAGATGAAGCGGAACGCACCCTTCGCGACCGACAGCCCGACCGAGCTCGCGCTGCGATTCGGATCATAGACGAACCGATCGACCTTGATCCGTGCGTTGCCGCCGACCGTGAAGCTCGTATGGTCGAGCAACAGCACCTGGAGCACGCTCGCGCGGCCGGTGACGATGTCGTTGCCCAGCGAAACGCGCTCCTTGACCATCGCCTTGTGCACCGCCGGATTGGCCAGGGTCGTCATCCGCACATCGTTGACCACCGCGGCGTTGACGCCGACCGTCTGTGCCGATGCCGGAGCGGCTGCAATCGCGATCAGTGCCGCGCCGGGAATGATGAAATATCTCGCCATCTGTCCGTTCCTCAACCGAAGTGCCAGACGAGACGAAGCTCGCCACCGACATTGTCATAATCCAGCAAATGGCTCGACCGGTTATAGTCGCGCCTTGTGTAGCTGACCGCAGCCTCGACATCGAAATTATCGCAGATCGGCGTGCCGATCGCGGCGCGGGCGAAATAGCGCGTCTCGATCTGATGGTTGCCGAGCAGATCGGCGCGATAGGCAAGGTGCCGGATCGTCGTGGACAGGCCGGCATAGCTGCCGCGCGCATCGATCGGCAGCCTGACCGCCGCATAGGCGCGACCGCCAGTATAGCCGAGCTGGGTCGTCCTGGCCGTCTTGTCTTCGAAACCCGCACCGATAATCCAGTTTAGGCCTGCGCTTGGCTGGCCCTGATAATCGAGCGCCAGGTCGAACCGGGTGCCGTCGCGCGAGAAGGCGATGGTCGAGCCCGCATAATCCTGGTGGACGATCTCGCCGTGCAGCGCGACGCGGCTGGCTTCGCCGGGAAAGGCGATCTCGGCCTGGCCGCCATATTCGCCGAGAAAACTGCCGCCGTTGATCCGCGCATAGCGGCCCACCGGCCCGGCCGAGAGTTCGATCTTGCCGAGTTGCTGGCCATAGCCGAGGCGAAGCGTTGCGAGCTGATAGTCGAGGCTTGGCCCCGAAATGCTGTCCTTGGTGAGCGCGCTCAGTCCGCTATAGACAAAGCCCTCGCCGGTCGAGCTGCGGCCATCGAGCTGCGCGGACGCGATCAAGGCGAATCCGTCGTCGCGGATCGCGGGAAGGCCGAAGTCGAACTGAGTCAGCAGCGCGCCATAGCTGTTGCTGTCATAGGCCACGCCCATAGCGACTTCGCCGCTGACGCCGTCGCCGGAGCGCCCGCTATGGCCTTCCGGCAGCTGGATCGATCCGCACGCCGCCTGCGCCTCACTCCAGGCGGTATCGCTGATCTTCAGGCCGCGAAGCCGCGCGATCTCGATATTGGCGCGCTCATGGTCGTCGAGCCGGCACAGGATGGTGATGTAATAGAGCCGTGCTGCCACCACGCGCTGCGGCGGCGCATCGAGCAAGGCGCGCTCCAATGTGACGGCGGCACCGGTCAGGTCGCCCGCGCCGGCCTGGCTGCGCGCCAGCGTCACTGCGCCGTCCGGGTTGGAGGATGCGTCGATCAGCTGGTCGATATCGGCACCGGGCGCTTCCTGGGCCGATACAGGCGTACCGGCCAGGACCATGATCGCCGCGCCGGACGCGGCGACAAGCCATTTGCCGTGAAGATGCCCGTTCATACATTCCCCCTCCGTGATACCCGGCCTTACATACGCTGGCGGCGCGTCGCTACCGTACATGACATATGCTGACGATGGCGACGCAACGCGATCGCCTCCCGATCACCTGGCGTTTTAGGTCTTGTACGGGCGAGACGCCCTGCCGGATGCGGCGCCGTGCAGATAGCGCGTAGAGTTTTCTCACGGGAACAAAGCGGCGTTCGTTCGTTGAGCGTCACAATGTCGAAGATCGCCGAGCGTAGCAAAGTCCTGGAAAATGCCCGCAGGCTCAAGATGGCGCGCTCGGCCCATGCCTATGTCCGCGGCAACACTGCCAAATTCTATGAATGGCTTGGCCATGCGCCAGTCGCGCATATCCCCGAGGGTCCGCCAGTCTGGATTTGTGGTGATTGCCACCTCGGCAATCTCGGGCCGCTGTCGGACGGGCGGGGCGGGATCGAGGTCCAGATCCGCGACCTCGATCAGACGGTGATCGGCAATCCAGCGCTCGACCTGATCCGTCTCGGCCTGTCGCTCGTCAGCGCCGCCCGAGGATCCGATCTGCCGGGCGTCGTCAGCGCCCGCATCATCGAGGCGATGATCGCCGGCTATGCGCGGGCGCTGGGCGATCCGGATGCGGAGATCGATACCGACGATCGTGAACCCGAGGCAGTGCGCACGGTGCGGCGCCGGGCGCTGGGCCGGCGGTGGCGGCATCTTGCCCGGGAACGCATCAGGCACGCGGAGCCGGTGATTCCGCTCGGCAAGCGCTTCTGGAAAATCGATAAACGCGAGCGCAAGGCGCTGACGGCCTTGTTCGATGATTCAGCGGCGGTGCGGAAGGTGCTTTCGCTTGATCGGGAGGGTGGGGCGAAAACGCGCCTGGTCGATGCCGCTTACTGGATGAAGGGCTGCAGCTCGCTCGGCAAGCTGCGCTATGCCGCGATTGTTGCGGTCGGGGGCGATGCGGAGCGGGAGGATTATGCGCTGATCGATCTGAAAGAGGCTGCCCCATCGCTCGCGCCTGCCGCACGGGGCGCGAAGATGCCGGAAGACCCTGCCGAACGCGTCGTGGCCGGAGCCCGCGCGCTGTCACCCCATCTCGGCAAGCGGATGATAGCGACGTCGATCCTCGACCATGCGATGGTCATGCGCGAACTGATGCCCCAGGATCTCAAGATCGAGATTGCCCAGTTCACGCGCGGCGAGGCGGTTCGGGCGGCGGGCTATCTCGCCTGGGTCGTCGGTCACGCCCATGCCCGCCAGCTCAGTGCGGCGGCGCGGGTGGAATGGCGGCGCGAACTGCTCGATAATGAAGATGAGGATCTGAACGCGCCATCATGGCTATGGCGCAGTGTCGTCGATCTCGCCGGGGCGCATGAGGCAGCCTATCTCGATCATTGCCGTCTGTTTGCGCTTGCCCATGGCTGAACGCATTTGCCGCGTCTTGCCTGGACATGGATTCAAACCGCAGGTCCAGCTGCCAAAGCGCGCGCTGATCGATCCCGGCTGATTCCACCTGGAGCCGGGTAAAGGTTTCAATCTGCTGGGAGATGGAGGCCCGACCGAGAATCGAACTCGGGTGCAAGGATTTGCAGTCCTCTGCGTAACCACTCCGCCATCGGGCCGAAGGCGGCGCAGATGCTTGGTTTTTGTTCTGGGGTCAACCGGGCGGCTGTAGTTTTCGTGACGGGTGGTGTCGTCGGCCAGCGCGACGGAGATATCGCGATCGATCAGGGCTTGGTCGGGTTGACCGGCGAAGAGGTACGATCCGCTCCGAAGAGTCGCCAGGCCAGATCCTCCTTGACCATCTTGCGGCCGCAGCCGCGGCACACGCTTTCCTTTCTGCCGTCGACAAGACGCGAGCGTCGGTGCGAGCGCACATGTTGGCCAACGGCACAGCGAAAGAGTTGCGGGACACGCATTATACGCCTCGTTTCACGTCGTCCCCCGATGCGTGAATGATGTGTAGCACAATCCTGATGACAAAGGGCTGACATTCACATGAATTTTGACACCAGTGTGGCTCTTTTCGCCGCGCATGAACCGGGCGTGCGCTACGGAATTGCCTCACCCCGATAAAATTGCCATGCGGCTCGCTTGGCGCGGGCGGGGCGGCACGATACAAGCCCGCAGACGCAACAAGTGTATTGCGTCACTAAAACAGTTGTGCGACAGGTGGCGTGATGGAAATGACGGCAATGGATAATGCGCGCTTCGAGGCGATGCGTCACGCGATGGTGGCAAGCCAGCTGCGCACCAATGCGGTGAGCGATCAGCGTATCGTCGCCGTCATGGCGCGGGTGCCACGCGAGGCGTTCCTGCCCGCTGATGTGCGCGGCATTGCCTATCGCGACACGGCGCTGCCGCTCGGTCGAGGCCGTTTCCAGAATGTCCCGATCGCGACCGGCCGGTTGCTGACAGAAGCCTATCTGTTGCCGACAGACCAGGTGTTGCTGATCGGCGCTACCGGCGGCTACACCGCTGCGGTGCTTGCTGGCCTGGTTGGGCAGGTGGTCGCGGTCGAAAGCGACCCGGCGCTCGCCGCTCTGGCGCGCGAGGCACTGGCCGAATATCCGAACGTGATGCTGGTCGAGGGCCCGCTCGAAGCCGGCCATGACGCGGCGGCGCCTTATGATGTGCTGGTGATCGACGGCGCTGTCGAGCATGTGCCCGAAGCCCTGGTCGCGCAGCTGGCCGCTGGCGGACGCGCGGTAGCGGGGATCGTCGACCGCGCCGTCACCCGGCTGACCTCGGGCCGCAAGACCGCGGGCGGCTTCGCGCTGCTCGATTTCGCCGACATCGATTGTGTTCCACTGCCGGGGTTCGCCCGGCCCAAAACCTTCACCTTCTGAAAGATGCCGCACCCTATGCGACGGACTCATTTGCTTGGCGGTGCGGCGATATTGCTGATTGCCGCACCCGTTTCCGCGGAAACGCTGCGCGACGCGCTGGTAAAAGCGTACAACACCAATCCGACCCTCAGCGCGGAACGCGCCAATGTTCGCGCGATCGACGAGAATGTCCCGATCGCACGCGCGGCTGGCCTGCCCTCGGCGGATCTCAACAGCGGTTATAGTGAAGCCGTGATCAAGGGTCCGGGCGCGAACAGCCTGACATCGCCCGATCGGCAGCTGAACGGTCAGGCGAGCCTGTCGATTCCGCTCCTGACCTTTGGCGCAGTGCACGGCTCGGTCAACGCGGCCAAGACTCGGGTCGCCGCGGGGGATCTGACCCTGCGCGGCACTGAGGCCAATCTCTTCGCCGCCGTCGTCGGCGCCTATATGGACGTGATCCGCGATGAGGCGATCGCATCGCTCAACGCGCAGAATGTGCATGTCCTCGAAGTCAATCTGCAGGCGAGCAAGGATCGCTTCCAGGTCGGCGATCTGACGCGCACCGACGTGGCCCAGTCGGAAGCGCGGCTTGCGCTGGCGCGTAGCCAGCTGCAATCAGCCCAGGCCCAGCTGATCTCGAGCCGCGAAAATTATATCCGCCTTGTCGGCGATCCGCCCGGCAAGCTCGAAACGCCACCGGCACTGCCCAATTTGCCGAACGACCCGGACAGCGCGGTCGAGGTGGCGCTGCACGACAACCCGACCTTGCTCGCCTCGCAGAAATCGCGCGACGCTACCGCCTATGACATCGAGGCCGCCAAAGCTGGACGCCTCCCAAGGGTGAACGCGGTAGTTGGCGGCAACTATTATAACTATCTCGGTTCGCTCGGCGCGGGTACGGGTGTTCCGGTCGGCCAGGCCGGCACCTCGGCAACCGTCGGTCTTTCGCTGAGCGTTCCGCTGTTTCAGGGCGGCCGCCCGGCGGCGCAGGTTCGCCAGGCGCAGGCGCGTCGCAGCCAGGCGATCGAACAGGTCACCGAGACGGAGCGCGGCGTGATCTCGCAGACGCGTTCCGCTTATGCGGTCTGGAAATCGTCGCTCGAGGTGATCGCCTCGTCGGAAACTGCGGTGAATGCCAACAAGCTCTCGCTCGAAGGCGTGCGTGCCGAGAACAGCGTCGGCAATCGAACCATTCTCGATATCCTCAACGCCGAGCAGGAACTTCTGAATTCGCAGGTCACGCTGGTGACGGCACAGCGCGACGCCTATGTCGCCGGCTTCGCGCTGCTTGCGGCAATGGGCAAGGCGGAAGCGCGCGATCTGGGTCTTGACGGTGGCGCGCTCTATGATCCGACGGTTAATTACAAGCGCGTGCACCATCAGATTTGGGATTTCGGCTCGGATCCCGATCCCAAGCCGATCGCGACGAGCACCGCGCATACGCCGGCCCAGGGTTCGGAAGTGACCCGTCCGCTCGATCCTATCCTCGATGCTCCTGTAGAACCCGTAGTTGACACGGGTGGCCCGAATCCCGCAGTTGGCGTTAAGTAAGAATCGCTGACGGACGGTTTTTCGGCTACGGGGTTGTTTGATGGGAGATATCAGCGCTGAACCGTCGATGGAGGACATCCTGTCGTCAATCAAACGCATCATCGCCGAAGAGGGTGAGACGGGGACTGCGGCCAGCAGGGCGCGTCGCGCGTCGCGCATCATGAATCCCCAGGCCGAGCCAGGCGGTTTCGGCCACGACGAAATCCTCGAACTGAGTGATCCGGTGCGCGCGTCGGATGACGAAGCGCCCGGCGCGCCCGCGGCGGAGTCGAGTGCGCCATATCCGCGCCCGATTCCGGCGCCGGTGGAATCGATTCTGAAGCAACGCGTCCATATGCCCTCGTCCAAGCCGGCGCTGACGCCGCTCGCCTCGCCGGAACCTGCAGACGAGGAGATCGCGGATTCGATTCCAGCGACTCCTGCCGTGGACCCCGTCCCGGCGGCGCCCGCCGTCGATCCTGGTCCGGCGCCGCGTGCTCCCGATCCCATCCTGTCGCCGCGCGCGGCCGATGCAAGTCGTGGTTCGCTCGATGCGCTATCGCGGCTGGTCGTCAAGCCCGAGGT
>Ga0105245_10004139_pt1 | contig 12886 bp, 9 predicted proteins | sample KBSM54metaG_FD_81523 | JGI IMG/M metagenome (GOLD analysis project Ga0105245, IMG submission 81523) | Miscanthus rhizosphere microbial communities from Kellogg Biological Station, Michigan, USA - KBS M5-4 metaG | ecosystem: Host-associated > Plants > Roots > Rhizosphere > Soil | place: Michigan... | reverse complement strand
TGCCGGAGGCCGCGAGCATTTCGACCAAGCGCGCATTGGTGCGTTGCACGGCGGCCAAGGAAATTTGGCCCTTGGCCGGCCCCGGTTGATTGCTCGCGATGGCAAAGCCGTAGCCCGCGCGCGCCAGCTCCTGCAGCCCCTCGAGCACCGTCGGCAGGAGGCGCAGTTGGTCGGGATGAAACGCGACCGACACGGTGCCCGTCTCTTCATCGCGCACCACGTCGATCAGCGTGCCGTCGCGATCCAAGATCACGCCAGGGCGGAGCGCGCGAGCCGCGTCCGTCACCGGCGTTTGCCCTCGACCGAATCCCACACGTCGTACGTGTCGCCACCGCGAGTGCCGACGCGCAGCGTGCTCGCCAAGCGGAGAAACGTCCAGACGGTGCCGGAAACCTTGCGCAATTTCGAAGCGCCCACGCGCTCCTGATAATCGATGGGCACTTCGACCACGTGGTAGCCAGAGCGCGCCGGCCAGAGCACGGTGTCGATGGGTAGCGCATCCCCCTCGCCGTCGAAGGAGAAGGCACGAATCACCGACGATCGGTAACCGCGCATGCCACTGTGCAAGTCGCTGATCGGCATGCCGTTCAAGAGCTGCGCGCACAGCACGAAGGTCTTGTTGGCGAGGTAGTTGGGGAGCGGCATCGCATCCGGTCGTTTGCGAATGCGGGTCGCATTCACGACATCGACGCCGCTCTCCAGAATGCGGGCGATATCCACGATCACGTGCGGCGGATAGGTGAAGTCGCAATCGAGGTAGATGAGCGCATCACTCTGCTGCGCCGCCTCGTACATCAAGAGCTCCATCGCGGGGCCGTGACCGCGCGGCGGCAGTTGGCGCAGCACGCGCGCGCCCATGCGCTCGGCAATCACCGGCGTCTGATCTTTGAGTGAGCTATCGACGCACAGGATCGCCGCGTCGGGCGCGTATTTGCGGATCTCGTCGATCATCCGAGCCACGCTCGGCTCTTCGTCCATGGTCAGCATGCCCACCGTGAACGACAGCTTGCGCGCACTCGGCTTTTTGCGCGCGACGAGCACATTCTGGAAAGCGAGTAGGCTCGGCAAGAGATTCGCCGCCGCCACCTCGAAGGGGCGCACGGTCGACAAATAAGCCTGATACGCCGTGAGATCGCGAAAGCCGGACCCGGCGCCCTCACCATGGCGCAACGTGAGAAAGAACTCTTCGTCGAGCAGCAGCCGGAGCGAGCGCAAGAGCATCGGGTTGAGCCCGATTTCGAGCAGCTCGAGCCCCGAGCGCTGCACGATGCGCATGGCTTCGTCGCGGGTGAAGAGCTGCGGCGCAGAGCCGGTCGCGGTGACGTAGCCGGCGGCGGGCTTATCGGCATGCAAGCGCACGGGCCACGCGTCACGGTTGGTGAGCGAGACGACGAGCCGACCCTCGTCCGCTACGAAGCGCCCGTAGAACTCGAGTAGGCCTTCCGGGTCCCGTGCGCGATCGAGGAGATCGGGCAGGATGACCAGATCGAAGCGATCGCCGCCGAGCGCGCGTTCGACGCGTTTCCGATCCTCGGGATCGAGGCTGAACACGCGATCCAAGGCGCGCCCTGCCCGCCCGGCGAGCTCGGTATCGCCCTCGATGCCCGTGACCCGAGCCCCAGTGCGGCGCGCGACCATGCCGTGGATCCCGGCGCCGCAACCGACATCGAGCACTGAACGGGGACGGCCGATCAGGGCGGCGACGGCGGCATTCAAACGATCAGAGGGCTCTTGAAAGGGCACGAGGGGTCGACTCTCCGGGCGAAGGCGCCCGACGCTACCCCGATCGCCCCGGCTCCGTCGACCTTCGGCTATGCTGCTCCGCCGATGCACCGCGAGGCGGGTTTTCCACTGGATTATCGAGCGACGGGCTACGCCTATGTGGAGCGGCCCAACAGCGTGCTCGTGCGTTTGCTCTCGGAGCACGTGCTCCGGGCACGGCCGCGCGCGCGGATCTTGGACGTGGGCTGCGGCGCGGGCGCCAACGCGCGGCGCATTCGCGAGCTCGCCCGCGACGTGGAACTCGTGGGCATCGAGCCCAACGCGCAGGCCGCAGAGCTGGCACGCGGCGCGTGCGACTCGGTGTTCGAAGGCACGCTCGAGGAGTGGGCGAGCGCGGCGCCGGTGGCGGCGTTCGACGCGGTGCTGCTCTCGGATGTGCTGGAACACACCGTCGACCCGCTCGGCTTCTTGCGCTGCTTGTCCGCGATCCCCGGCCTCGCTCGGGCCACGCTCATCGTTTCGGTGCCGAACTACGCGGTTTGGTACAATCGCTTACGCACGCTGGCCGGCCGCTTCGACTACGGCTGGTCTGGTCTGTACGACCGCACGCACTTGCGCTTCTTCACGCGGCGATCGATTCGACGTTTGCTGGCCGAGGCCGGCTTCGAGGTGCAGGACGATGCCTGCACGCCCTCGGTGGTGCAATCCGCGGCGCCGCTCTTGAGGCGTTTTTTCGAGGCCGACGTGGCTCAGGGCAAGCACCTGGCCCTCGGCGATTCGAAGGCTTTTGGCGCGTACGAGCGCTTCATCGAACCGGCGGAACAGCGCGTGTGCGAGAGCTGGCCGGAGCTTTTGGGCTTTCAGATCGTCAGCGTGGCGCGCCGACGCTAGCCCCCGCGGCTGGCGAGCTCGTTCAACATCGTCCAGTAGCTGACGAGAGCGCCGACCACGAGCACTGCAGCGGCGAAAAATAGCGCGCAGCGCAGGACACGTGCGCGCGTGAGTTGTGCGTGAGTGCGCACCTCGACGAGCGAGAGCAGCCACTCGACCACCAGTTCGGCAGCCGAACGCGACTCGGCGGCGCGGGCGGGCTGCAAGGCATCGGCCGCAAGCGGATCGGTCGAGGCCAAGAACGCGCGCACACTTTCGAGTTCCACGGGCGCGTCCGTTCGCGACGCGTCGAAGCGCTCCCAGGCCTCCGCTGGCGTCGCGGGGAGAGCTCGCTCTTGGGCGGCGTCGAGCGCGCACAGGGCGAGAAATGCGGACTCGCGCAACAGACTCAACACCGCCGGGCGCGTCTCGGCATCTCGCAACTCGAGCGCAACGCGGAAGCGGCTCTGGGCCGCATCGACCCAAGGCCGCATCCGAGCGCGCGCTTCGTCCGAAAACGAGTCAGCCCGCGTGCCAGCCTGAAGCAGCAGCAACGATTCGAACAGCGGATTTTCGAGCAGGCGACGAAGCGCGACCGACATGCTGATCCCTAGATAGCGCGGTTGCGGACGAGCAGGCGAGCGGGTTAGTAACTACCTGATCGCTTCTCTCCAACCCGAAAGCGCCGGGTGGGATGTGACCTCGCTTCCAGCAGGCGCGCTCTACCTGTTTGGCGGGCCCGCCAATCAGCTGGCGCGATCGGGCGCCGGTCTCGCCGGTCGACTCCCGTTGGCTCCGGGCCGCTCGGGTGATCGAGATCTGCTGCCCTCAAGGACCGACCAGTAGTAGTAGCATCCGCCCCCCATGCGCTTCCGACTTTGGCTCGAATCTGCCCGCAACGCGCTGCGCGTGCCGGGGGCCGAATGGCGGCTATTTGCGCTGCTCAGCGCTGCTGCGATCTTGTTGTCTTCGCTGTTTCGGACTTTGGCGCCGATGCTGCGAGATTTTCATACCTACGGCTTTCACGACTGGGACGTGGAGACCGCATATCGCTACATCACCGTGCTGAGCCTCAAGCAGTACGGCGAAGCCCCCTGGTGGCACCCTTGGCTGTGCGGTGGTTTCCCGGCCTTCGGTGACACGGAGACCGCCAGCAATTTTCTCTCGCCCTACCTACCGCTATATCTGCTGACCGATCTGCGAGTGGCACTACGCCTGGAGGTGATTGGCGGCGCGCTCACTGGCCTCGTCGGCGCGTTCCTCCTCGCACGGCGCTTCACCAAGAGCGCGGCACTATGCGCGCTCCTTGCGGCCCTGTACGTGTTGAACGGACGTTGGGCGCTGCAGGCTGCAGCGGGCCACACGTGGCACCTGCAATATGGCCTTTTGCCCTGGGCTTTGTTCTTTTTCGAGCGCGCGCTCGAGCCTGGTCGGATGAAGAATGCCATCGGCACCGGCGTGGCGCTGGCGTGCATGGTGCTCTGGGGTGGCATCTATCCGCTGCCGCAGTCGGCGTTGATCTTGAGTGTGTATGCGCTGCTGCTCGCCCTCTTCACGCGGAGCACTCGGCCATTGCAAGCCCTAGCGCTCGCGGGCGTACTAGCGATCGGCCTGTCTGCACCGAAACTGTTCGCCATCCTGGACCACATGGATCGCGTACCGCGCTTGATCGAGTCCGCCGAAGTGATCGGGCTCGCCGAGCTGCTCGTGATGTTCACCGCGCCAGAGCAACGCTTCGGCTCACGACCCGTGCGAGTGCCCGCCTACAACTGGCACGAGTGGGGCCTGTACATCGGGCCCCTGGGCGTGGCCTGCCTGTGCCTCGCCGTCATCTTCGCGCGTGGGCGACGCGGTCAGCCATTGAAGATTACTGGGCTTTTTCTGCTAATTTTGGGCTTCGGCGCGTTTCACCCGGGCGCGCCTTGGGCGGTGCTCCATCGGTTGCCGCCGTTTTCTTCGCAGCACGTCCCGTCGCGGTTTCACTACCCGATGGTACTGATCTTGGGCGCCGCGTTTCTCACGGTCGTTGGCCCCGCGACGGACCGCTGGTTGAAGCGGTTACCGTGGTTGGATCTCGCGTTGCTCTTGCCGCTGGCTCTCGTGTGTAGCGATCTGTCGCGCGTCGGGCAGCAGCCGTTCGAGCAAGCCTTCTGGATGGAGAAGCCAGACCAGATCAACGCCCTGCCGCTCTTCGATCAGCACACGAACGCGCCCGTCGCGTACAAGCGGCGGGATTGGGCGGTGCCCATGCTGCTCGCCATGTTCGCCAACACCGGCGTGGTCAAGTGTTACGGCGTGGACCCGAACTTCGAACCGGGCGCGATCGGCGCGGACAACCCCGCGTATCGCGGCCGCGCTTACCTGGAAAATGGGCCCGGATCCGCCGAAATCACAGCCTGGTCACCGAACCACGCGGAAGTGAAAGTGAGCGGAGCGGAGCCCGGCGCGATCGTGGTCTACAACATGAACTACGATCCGAGTTGGCGGGCGAACGGCGCCCCGGCCCTCGATCAACACGGCGCGGTCGCGGCCCAATTGAAGCCCGGCGAAACGAGCGTCACGTTTCGCTACTTCCCGCGCTCGCTGTTCGTCTCGCTCCCGCTGTGGTTCCTCAGCATCGGGGGTTGCATTTGGTTCTTGCGACGCTCGCGACGTAAAGCCAGTGCACCGCCGAAAGAAGAACCCAGCAAGGCTAACGAGCGCGATGAAGATTCGCCACGATCTTCGCGCCATCCAGATCGAACCGAAAGCGAAGCGGGCGGAGACCGCGCGCCGTAAGTGCCTCCCACACGCGGCGTTTGTCGGCGGGGCGCACGTACAGCATGAAGAAGCCACCACCGCCCGCGCCGATCAGCTTGCCGCCGATGGCGCCGGCTTTGCGCGCCGCCTCGTAGTGCTCATCCAAGCGTTCGTCGGTCATTTTGCTGGCCAATTGGCGCTTGTTTTGCCAGTGCTCGTGCAATAGCTCACCGAAGCGATCGGTATTGCCCTTGACCAGCAAATCGAAAATTTCTCGGCCCAGGGCTTTGATGCGGTGCATGCCCTCGACGGTCGCCGAATCATTGCTTTTCACGCGTTCACCTTGTTCGGAGAGCACGCTCTTTGCCGGCCGCTCGATGCCGGAATACATGATGAGCAGGTTGTTCTGCAGCTCATCCAACACTTCATCGCGCACGGGCACGGGTTCGACGTGCACGGTGCCATCGGTGTCGATGGTGAGGGCCGTGACGTTGCCGTAGGCCGCGATGTATTGGTCTTGCTTGCCGACCGGTTCGCCGAGCAGCTCCATCTCCAGCCGGCACGCATCTTCGGCCAGCTGTTTGGAGGAGACGAAATCGCGTTTGTAGGCGTAAAGCGCGTTGAGCAGTGCCACCGTGAAGCTGCTCGACGAGCCGAGCCCGCTATTGGCCGGTAGATCCGCGACGCTGGTGAGCTCAATCCCGCGCTCGATGCCGACCATACGCAGCGCTTCTCGAAAGATCGGATGGCGAATCGAATCCACGTCGGGCGTGATTTCGGTTTCCGAGTAGGCCAGCCGGATGCTGTCGTAAAAACGACGATTCGCGGTGACGTACACATATTGATCGATGGCAGCGCTGACCACGAAACCGCCGAAGCGTTGGTAGTAGCTCGGCAGATCGGTGCCACCACCACCCAGCGAGAAGCGAACTGGCGCGCGTGAGACGATCACGACCATTCGCATACCACACTCAGGCCGGGGTATGCTGCGCCTGGCCCCGCACATGAAGCAGGATTTTCGGCCTGAAGACATCGCCACCACGCTGCGCTGGCTCGTCAGCTTGGACCTCGCAGCGCTCGTGCTGCTCGCGCTCTTGTCGGCCGTTGCCCTAGCCGCTCGCTGGGCACCGAGTGCTCTCGTCGCTCGGCTGCAAAGGCCGTCTGTAGCGACAGCTGCCCGGCTGCCGCCGCGCCTCCACGCCGTTGCCCGAACGGCCTGTGCGGTGCTCATCGGCTTGGCCATTGCCGGCGTGGTTCAGAGCTCGCTCGCGCAAAATCAAGTGCTCGAGCGCTGGCCCGAGACACTCACGCCAAAGTTCGCGCCGGGGCCACTGTGGGTCGTGCCACTCGTGCTCATCGGCTTCGCGCTGGGCCTGCGTTTGCTCGGCTCGCGCACGCCGGTTTGGGTGCGCCTGCTCGCCGAGGCGTTGCTCGTTCCCGCCTCCTACGGGATCGGGCTCGCCCTCATCTACCAGTGTCTGACGCTCACCGATTTGGAGCTTTGGCCTGGTTTCAAGCATGCCGCCTTCTGTTCGGCCGCGGTATTTGCGCTGCCGATCGCGTTCGTGCCCGGTGCCTATCGAGCGCGCGGTTTCGGCGCGCTGATGGCGTTCTTCTTGCTCGTCGTTTTCGGCGATCTCATCTATTTGCGCTACTTCGGCAACATTTTGCCGGTTTTGGCGATCAGCAGCGGCGGTCAGATCTGGGACGTGCGCGATATCATCGTGCGCTACACGCAGCGGCGCGACGCAGTGCTCTTGCCGCTCGTGGCCGCCAGCATCGCCGTGCCATTCTTGTGGCCACGGACACCCCGACGGGATACTTCGCCGTGGCTGCGCGGCGCGCTCGATCTATTGCTTTCGGTGACCTGTATCGTGCTCGTGCTGCCCATCCCCGGCATCGTGCAAGGATGGATGGATAGCGATCGCTCGTGGAAGGTGCTGAACGGCACCGATGCGGTGCAAGATTCGGGCATCGTGGTCGCGCACATCAAAGAGGTGGCGCGCTCCATTCGTGATGCCCGGCAACACAGCACGATCACTCCGGACGAGTACGCGAAAGTCGAGCGTTACCACGCGGCCCGGCAAAGCGAGCCCACGGACGACCCCTATTTCGGCGTCGCGCGGGGCACGAATTTGCTGATTTTGCAGGTGGAAGCCATGCAAAAGTGGGTCGTCGGCGCGCGCGTGCGCAATCAGGAGCTGACGCCGTTTCTCAATCGCTTGCGCGACCGCTCGCTGTTCTTCGACCACCTGTACGACGAGACGGGTGACTCATCGACCTCGGATTGCGAGTACATGGTGTTGAACTCGCAGTTCCCCATCCCGCAAGGCTCGGTCGCGTTTCGCCGCGACGAAAACCACTTCGTCACCCTGCTGCACGCGTTCAAGGACGCGGGGTACACCACCTTCGCCGGTCACGCGTATGCGGCCGGCATGTGGAACCGCGCGGTGCTGTACCCCAAATACGGTTTCGATCGCACCGCGTTCCGCGATGAACTCGGCGAAGGCCCGAAGCTCGGCTGGGGCATAGGGGACAAGCTCTTCTTCCAACGCGTGCTGCCTCGCATCACCGAGTTGCCCAAACCCTTCGTGAGCCTACTGATCACGCTCACCTCGCACGGCCCCTATCAATACGTGCCGATGGCCGAGCGAAAACTGGACGTGGGCGGCATCAGTAGCACCGATTTCGGCGGGTATTTGCACTCGATGCGCTACAACGACGAAGCCATCGAGCAGCTCTTCGGGGAGCTCAGCCAAGCCGGGCTGCTCGAAAACACCACCGTCGTCATCTACGGCGATCACGACTCGCGCATGAAGTTCGGTGCTGCGCTCGCCACCGAAACGGACCTCACGCCCGACACGCAGCGGCGTCTCGCGATGCGGGACTACACGACGAAGCAGATCCCGCTCATCATCGCGCTACCCGAGCGGCTGCACGTGGCGCCAGAGGTCGTGCACACGCTGGGCGGCCAAGTCGACATCGGAGCCACGATCGCGCACTTGTTCGGGCTCAAGCGGCCCGGTTCGTTCATTGGACAATCGCTCGTGCCCGAGCGCGCTGGGCACGCGTCGCGCATCGACGGCTCGGGCGTCGAGGGCGGGCTGATTTACATCGCGCCCGGTGGCGGGCGCTGCGAATCGTTCCCCGACTTGCAGCGCCGAGACCGCAGCGCTTGCGCCGCGTTGAGCCAAAAAACCCAAGAAGAACTCAATATGAGCTGGGACGTGACGCTGCTCGACTTGGCATCGAAGCTCGCCCACAAAGAGCCGCCTCGCACCGCTGCCCAGCGCTGAGACCGGATCAGCCGCCAATCGCGGGCGCCGGAGCCGCGGTTGGCGTGGCCGAACGCTGATAGATATCGAAGTCTTCGATTTGCTTCACGAGCTCGTAGTCGGCGAGCACGAATTGTTGCAGCTCCGGAAACGCCCGCAGCTCACCTTGTGAGTCGAGGATGTGGCCAGTGACGGAAGGAAACACGTCGTTGTGTTCGACGATGAAGATCGTGGGCTTGTTCTTCTGCAGATCCCGCATCAGCTCCGCGCGAGCGTAAGCGCGCTGCCACTCGCTGCGCTGCGGCACGTTGTAAATGAAACGTGAAGCGAGCGGGCGCTGCGCTAGCCAGTAGATGCTCGGTTCGAAGCCCCAAATGAAAATCGGATCGGCGCTGCTGGTGCGCGATCGCACCTCGAGCGCGACGTCGCGATCGGCGTTCAAGTTGTAGTCGGCCACGTAGGAGCAATCGCGATCCAAGTCTTCGCGGGTAAAATACGGGGCGCGGCGAAACGCATATTTGAGGCGCATCTCCGCGCGGTCGCGGAAATATTGCGGCAAATCGCGAGTGGCCGCGCGCATATCGGTGAGCAGCAGCACGAACGAACCAAACGCGATGAAGCCGACGAAACCGCCGGTGACGCAGCGGCGCCAGAGTTTGTACAGACCGAGGCCAGTGACACACGCGATCAGCTGCAGCGTGGCCGCGTAGTGATACGGGAAGAATTTGCCCTGCATCGCGACGCCCGCAATTTGAATGAAGATCACGCCCAGCACGAGGAACATGCCCTCGCGTTCACGGCTGTGAATGGGCGTGATGCCAATGGCCGCGATCACGCCGCCTGCGGTCAGCGCGGAGAACTTCACGAAGGCTTCTTCGGCAGCGTAATAGAGCATGGTCGCGGCCTGGCGACCTTCCCAGCCGAGCGTGGTGTAGCCGGGCGTGAACTCCGCGAGTGTCCAATGCAGGGCCGGCCACGCGCCGCGCAGTTTGAACCACAACCCGCACAGCACGATGGGGGCGAGCGCGCTGAGGCCCATCACGCCGGCGGTATACAGAGCGCGAATGGGCGAGCCGGTTCGGGCGCGTTCGCGCTTGCCGAGATAGGCGGCGCACACGAGGGCGCCGCCACCGAGTGGCGGTTTGAACAGGAATGCGAGGCCGAAAATCGCGCCCGTCGCGCACCAAATCCAATAGCGTCGTTGCACTCGAAATGGCGTCGTGGTGAGCACCAGCGCGGCGATCGTCAGATAGCCGCCGAAGACTTCGGGCTGCGCGGTGTGCCAAAATTCGAGTTCGGCCTGGAGCAGCGCGGCCACCGCGGCGCCCATCAAGCCCGCTTGCCGACGCTCGCAGAACGTCTCGGCCAGGCGCATGAAGCCGAACGCGGACGCGATCAGCCCCACCACCTCGAGGATGCGCACCGAGATCATGCTGCGGCCGAACAAGCCCTGAGCGAGCGCGTAGGTGAGGAAGATCCCCGGCGGTTTGAAATCCCACACGTCGCGGTACGGCATTTTGCCGTGCAGCACGCCGTCGCCCACCATGGCGTAGATGCCTTGATCGCGACCGAACGAGAACGTCAAGATCACGATCGAACACACGCCGATGACGGCCCAACACACCCAAGCAATCCATTGGTCGGGATCTTTGATGTGGAGGCGCGGCACGACCTCGGCGGACGGCGGACGGACGGATGACGTGCCCATGGCGGCGCCACGCTAACCAACGCCGGAAGGGTCGCGCTAGAGCCAGGGCGATTTTGGGTGCTTTTGCGCGCTCAAAGCGCTACCGGAGCGCGGCGTGGGAGAGATCCCGGGGTGGCATTCTCGCGAAAAGGCTGCAGCGCCTCGACTTAGCGAAGTGGAAAGGCGCGCGCTTCGGGGCCCACGCTGACCGTCCCCGAGTTGGCTTCGCGCGTATGGGCAGCAGACAACACAATCGATCACTATTTATCCGCAAACTGATCATCACGAGTGGCGGAGCAGCGGATGACGAATTGACTAATCGCGCCATCGCCGCGCGCCGCGGCACGTTGCGAGGAAAGCGACACTGCAATTTGCACGCAAACCGAAGCGGTGCCGTCAGCCGATCGCCCCAGAAAACTAGTGATTTTGTCGACTTCGTTTCTCATCTGTTGCTACCCGCGACGCAGTAAGTCGGACTCGTCACATCTTCTCCGGAAAGAGTGATCACTCTTTTCAATTGAACCCATAGGGGTTAACAATGGCCTCAGCGTTGAGGGGCGCGTTCAAGGAAATCAGCAATGCAATCGGTCAAGGGTATGGTTCAAGTTTCGGGAACGACATACCGCATCGTCCGTGTCGCCCGCGGCCACTACGAAGTGGTCCGCATCCTCGACGACGCGCGGGTCGGCTCGTTCCAGAGTGAGCCCACGTTCGTGGTTTCTGCAGGTCCCAACGTGGAGCTCGTGCGGGACATCGCGCGGACCGCGATCCAAGGCGGCAAAACCAGCTGGGTTGGCCGCATCAACCTCGCGTCGTAAAAAACGCGGGGCTCAGGCTCCGCGGCCGGCGGCTTTTGCAACGCCACCAGGCCGGAGTCAGCTTACAATTCAATTCGCATGAGCTTCGGTTTGTTGAATCGCTGGCGCGATCGCCAGAAGCAGGGTGAAGTCACCGCGCGCGTCGCCGCTCTCGAGACACTCGGCTGGTTCCGCTTCCTCGCTCCCGAGGCAGTTCCCGAGGCGCGAAAGGCAGTCGCGGAGAGCAACCACCCACTGCTCGAGGTCACCGGCCGCGTCTTCAGCGCAGATGCGGAAGAACTGGCTGAAGGTCGCGCGCTCGGCCTCATCGCGATGATCGTCCCGCTGCTACGAGGCGAGGGCGTTGCGGTAGAGCTCGAGACGCGTCCGCAAAAGAAAGCGCGCGGAATCGAAAACGAGCCCGACTGGCTGCCCACCGTCGAAAAGCTCCGCGTCACGCGCAAATCTGGCGGCCCCCTAGTCGACGTGAGCCTCTCCAGTCGTGAACCTGACTACGTCTTAAAGGTCGGCTCGGAGGCGATCGTGCTCTGCGGCGCCGAGGAGGCCAGCGACGCGTGGGATCTCGTCCCCGAACGCCTCTTTCGCTTCCTCAGCGAGCTCCTCGCCGCACACGGCTCGAAAGAGCGCGCCTTCCGTCAAGACGGCGGCAACGACCTGAACCTCGTCATCGCAACCGAGGAGCAGCGTCAATTCCTGACCACCTGGCTCACGGGGCACGATCTGCTGAAGTAGGGGCTCGAGAGACGGCGCGAGCAGGACGGTGCAGCGCGACGCGGCGGCCGTATCCAGCGCCTCCAACGCGCCCAAATCCTGCCGGCGCTTGACATTGCTTTCGGCTCGTGAGGAATTCCCGTTCGCAAACGGATACATGCGCCCCTAGCTCAGCTGGATAGAGCATCGGACTTCGAATCCGAGGGTCGTAGGTTCGAATCCTACGGGGCGCGCTGTTTCTCAGAGAGAATCTTTGGAGCGCACTGGTTGCGGCGGGTGGAGGCCGGATGCGGGGCGGCACCGGGCTCGGTAGGCATCCGTTGAGTGGGCGTCGGGCGGCACGGTTGCCTGCGGTCCTCGCCCCTTCGGGGCTGCGGTCCTCGGGACCTCATGGGCCTCGGGATAAACCGAAGCGCGTGCGACACCGTTGCGCTGTTAGCACGATAGAACTGCTGGGATCACCCGAGCGAGAAGAACGACCTGAGCGTCTCATTGCCGAGAATGTCGTCGACGATGCTTCCGCCGCCCACCTGTAGCGGGTGCGTGGCGAATACTTGATCGTGAAGGTCTTCGACCGTTTGTAGCGCTCTCGCCGCATCCCTTTTGGTCAGCGATTCGACGCGCAGCACATAGTCGGTGTTGAACACGAGGCGTTCCGGGTCGACAACCCCGAGGCGGACGTAACCGGCCGTCTTCTTGGCGCAACGGCACGGATTGGCCTTGTTCACGAGGCCGCAGCGTGCGTTCATCCAGTTGTAGAGATCCTGCCGGGCGCGGTGAAGCCGGACGCGGAAGTTTCCTGGCGATATGCCGAGCGCTTCGCCGCCAACCTGGTGGGAAACGCCGAACACGCCGAGGATGAACGTGATCCGCTGCTCCCGCTCGAGACACATGAGCATCCCGGACGTACACCGCAGGCGCAACTCCTCGATTGTGTCTTCCATCCCGGCGAGCCCGGCAGGTTCCTCGTCCGGGATCGACGCGATCGAATCGTAGTAGGTCTCGAAATCGTCGACCAAGAGCTCCTTCGCGCGACGCTTCGTCTTCAGGAAGTGGTTGACCGT
>Ga0105245_10004132_pt1 | contig 12895 bp, 12 predicted proteins | sample KBSM54metaG_FD_81523 | JGI IMG/M metagenome (GOLD analysis project Ga0105245, IMG submission 81523) | Miscanthus rhizosphere microbial communities from Kellogg Biological Station, Michigan, USA - KBS M5-4 metaG | ecosystem: Host-associated > Plants > Roots > Rhizosphere > Soil | place... | reverse complement strand
CGCTTACGGTTCGATGTAAATCCTATGCACTCTTTCGCCCAGCCGCGTGAGCAACTCGTAAGGAATCGTTCCGGCCATCTGCGAAACTTGCTCCGGCCGCAGCGTGTGCCCGTTATGCGTGCCATAGAGCAGGACTTCAGCGCCTACGCTCACGCCGGGGATATCAGTCAGGTCAATCTGCATCTGGTCCATGCTGATGCGCCCGACGATCGGCGCACTGCGGCCTTCCACAAGCACTTGCCCTACGCCGGAAAGCTGCCAGGGAAGGCCGTCATCATAACCAAAGGGCACAATGCCGACTTTGGTGTGGCGCTTGGCGGTGAAAGTTCGGTTGTAACCCAGCGTATCGCCCGCAGAAAATTCCTGAATGCTGGTAATGCGGCTGGTAAGTCCCACGGCAAGTTCCAGGTCCATCATTTTGCGCGCGGCCTCAGACGGATAAATTCCGTAAAGCCCCAGGCCGATGCGCACCATGTTGTAGTGCGCTTCAGGGAATCTGATGGCACCCGCGGTGTTGGCCGCGTGAATCTGGAGGTCATGGAAGCCGTTTGCTTCAAGTCCGGCGATCACCTGGTTGAAAGCCGCGATCTGCTGCCGCGTAAAATCGTCAGACGCGGGATCTTCAGCCGAGGCAAAATGCGTGCAGACACCGGTCAACCGCATCACGCCGCTGGAACGAATACGCTGCGCCAGCTCCACTGCCGTAGCGGGCGACACGCCAAGACGATGCATCCCGGTATCGACTTTCAAATGCACATCAAGCGTGCGGCCAATGCCTTGAAGCGCGGCAATGAACGAATCCACCAGCTCAGCAGAATAAATCACCGGCGTGAGCCGATATGTCAGCAGATTATCAACGTCTTCCCGTTCAGAAAGAAAAACCAGAATGTCCTGGTCCGCGCCGGTCTTGCGCACGGCCACACCTTCATTGGCGGACGAAACGCCAACGTGATGAATACCCAACTGCGACATCCAGGAGCCAAGCTGTGCCAGCTCAGTTCCGTACGCCATGGCCTTGAGCATTGCGACAATATGCACCGCGCCGCCACAGTGCCGCCGGAAGCGCGCAACATTGCCTTCAATAGCCGCAAGGTTCACCCAGAGACAGCGCTGCGCGATCGCGCCCGAAAGATCACGCACAGCCTTCACCATTCCGGCATTGCGCGGACCTTTAAAGAGCACCGTATCGCCCGGACGCAGCAGAGGCAACAGCCGATCTTTCAACTCGTCGGCAGACTTCACCTGCAGTACGTTACCTTCCGGTCGCACGCGCTTGTAGCCCTCAGCCGTCGTGGCCAGTTCTCCATTGCCCACAAGAAAAAGATGGCTGAAGCCGCACTCCGCAGCCTGCGCGCCGACTTGAGTGTGCTCGCGGGCAGAGTTGGGGCCCAACTCGCGCATGCCGGCAAAGGCAAACATCTTTCTGCCGCTGCGCGAAGCACCCAGCGTGGCCGCGCGCAACGCCGCGTGCACAGAGATCGGATCAGAGCTGTAACCGTCGTTGATAATGCGAATGCCCTGCGGCGACGACCACAGCTCCATGCGCGTCGAGGTAGGCGCGTAGTTATCCAGGGCCGCGGCGATTTCCTCCAGCGTAACGCCCAGAAGATACGCCGCCGTCGTGGCAAAGTGCAGATCAGCAATGATCTCAGGCGAACGTGTTTTCACCGTCACGCTTCGCGCACCTTCCGAAGGCACGCTCAATTCCAGCACCTGGCCCTCCGCGCTGAGAGAAAGCGGCTTGAGCCAAAGCAATTCATTCTTCCCGCCGATCCAGTGAATCGGACATTGAATTTTTTTTGTCGGCTCATCCAGCTTCGGCTCGCCCGAAGGCAGCAGCAGCCAGCCATGCTTGGGAATGCGCTCGAAGAGCTTCATCTTCTCTTGCGCGATGCCTTCGCGATTTCCAAATGCCGCCACGTGGGCCAAACCGATGTTGGTGAGAACGCCGTAGTCGGGCCGCGCAAGCTCTTCCAGCGCCGCCATCTCTCCCGGCGCAGAGATGCCGACTTCAAGAATCGCCAGCGGCTCCGGCTTCTCCGCCGAGAGCACCGCCAGCGGAAGCCCAAGCTGGCTGTTGTAACTTCCCGGCGAAGCCAGCACCTGCCTGCCCGCAAGCAGCGACTTCAGAGCGTCTTTTACGATGGTCTTGCCGTTGCTGCCGGTGATGGCCAGCACGCGCTGAAAGTATTCACGCCGATGCCAGCGCGCCAGAGCTTGCAGCGCACGCAGCGGATCGGGTACTACGATCACAGGCCACGCCGGATCAAGCGCCCCGTCAGCCACACGGTATTCCGCAACCAAGGCTGCGCTTGCGCCGTTGCGGAACGCGTCGGCAAGAAAACGATGGCCGTTCGTCTGCTGGCCTTTCAGGGCAACAAACAGCGCGCCCGGAGCGGCGCCGCGCGAATCGGTGCAGATGCGGTCGATTATGAGCGATGGAGATGCGCCGCGTAGTTCGCCGCCGATTGCATGGGCAATACGCCCAAGTGTCGTGGGGATCAAGTGATAGCTGCTCCGGTAAGAGTGTAGCAGGACATCTCAGCGACTTCCCCTTGCTCGACTCAGGCAGCGTCTCGTCGAACATAAAGCGGATTGTTCCCTCAAAATGACGGAAAACTGCGTTTAAACACCCAATCCACCCACTCCAATGTTCACCTCTCCTTGCGGAGATATCTTCACATTTACAATCAAATTAGCTCACAAATTCATGGCCAGCCTCTATCAAAAATGGATGTATGCGTGGGAGACCCGTCTCACCACGCGCGACACAAACCGCGTGGTTCGCCCGCTTGAATGGGGCATGGAATGGGCGCGTCGCTGGCCTCTGGTCAACGGCAATTTCCCCAGCTCAGAAGAGCATTTTGAAAGCTACCTGCACGAGCTGAATGATCATATTGTCGCCCATAGCGACGAGTTTTTTGATTACCAGACACCGAAAGACTTCCGCCTGGAAACGCGCAAGATAGAGCTGTTTCCCACCGGCAGCAATGCCAATGACAAAGTTCCAAAGGGCGATGGCACGTTCCTTCGCTTCACCTCGCCGGCGCCGTCTCTGCACCCTGAAAATGATCTGGTGAACGCCCGCTGGTTCCCGGCAAAAGGGAACCGCGCCGTGATCGTGCTGCCGCACTGGAACGCCAACGGCATTGCTTACAACGCGCTCGGGCCCATTCTGAACCGCTTTGGCATCTCCATGCTGCGCCTGAGCAAGCCGTATCACGACATTCGCCGACCGCAGGAGACTGCCCGCTCTGACTACGCTGTTTCTCCCAACATCTGCCGCACGCTCGACGCTGCGCGCCAGGCCGTGGTGGACGTACGCGCCTGCATTGACTGGCTTTATTCTCAAGGCAAAGATCATGTGGGAGTTGTGGGAACCAGTCTGGGATCGTGCTATTCATTTCTTGCCGCGGCGCATGATCCGCGCTTGAAAGTGAATGTCTTCAACCATGCTTCCACTTACATGGCGGATGTCGTCTGGACCGGCCAATCAACGCGCCACGTCCGTGAAGGACTGGAGCGCGACGGAATTACGCTGGAAAGCCTGCGGCAGTCATGGAAGTGCGTAAGCCCCATGGCGTATTTCGACAAGTTTGCCCGCTATCCCAAGAAGAACCTGCTGATCTACGCGCGTTACGATCTCACGTTTTTACCGGAGCTCTCCCGAGAAGCTGAAGCAGGGTTCCGCAAATACGGCGCAGATCTTAAAACCGTGGTGCTGCCATGCGGCCATTACACTACCGGAGAAACGCCATTCAAATATATGGATGGTTACCACATGGTGCGATTCCTGGTGAAACATCTCTAATAGCAAAGCTGCTGAAGCAAAGCCGAGTTGCTGATCAGCGATACTGCCAACGAATTTGCTGCTCCATCAAACCTCCGCGCGAAAAATTCCTTCCAATAGGCAGAACATCAAAGGAGCAGTCGAATGAAGTTGCTGTCATTCCTGGGAGCAGTAGGTCTTGGAGTCTTTTCCGGAGCATGGATCATTGCGGCGCGCCGCCGTCGGACGGACGCTCGCAATCCGTTTAGCGGATCGACGATCAATATTAATGAGGCCAGTCAGCAGGAAATCATGCAAGCTCTGGGGCTGGACGCTGAGATTGCAGAGCGGATTGTGGAGCAACGGCCTTATCCCAGCAAGATTGATCTTCTAGGTCGTATGGTAGTTCCGGAAGAAATCTACAACTCCATCAAGCATCGCATCAGCTACAAAGCTTCTTGATTGTCAGTCTTATTTATTCTTCCACACGGGCTTGCGTTTCTCAATCACGGCGCGCAGGCCCTCTTGCACGTCTTCCAGGTTGTTTTCTGAAATCCCGACCCTGAGCTTGCCGAAGGGGAGCGATCCCTATAGCCACAAACCTCTTATGGCGTACCCAGAATTTGTAGCCGGGATAGGGTTCCCTCACCGCAAAGAACGCGGGTTCGGGATTTCAGGAAAATGCTATTTGTTTTTCCAGATGGGCTTGCGTTTCTCAATCACCGCGCGCAGGCCCTCTTGCACGTCTTCTAGGTTCATCAGCTCGTTGAGATAGAGGTCTTGTGAAGTCTTCATGGCTTCTTTGAGCGGACGCCCAATGGAGCTGCTGATCACGCGCTTGGTAACTTCCAGCACCGGTCCGCTGAATTCGCCAATGCGGGCGATCAAAGCGTCCACGTGCTTTTGCAGGTCGGCTTCCGGCACAACCTTGTTTACAAAGCCGAAATTCAACGCCTCCTCGGCGGAAAGCGCTTCGCCGGTAAGAATAAGTTCATAAGTTTTCTTAGTGCCGATAAGCTGCGGCAACATCACGGCGGCAAACGGCGGAAACACGCCAAGCTTCACCTCTGGCTGCGCGAACTTGGCTTTCGGTGTGGCCAGCACAACGTCGGCAAAGCCCACCAGCTCTGATCCTGCTCCAATGGCCGGCCCGTTTACTACAACGACGACAGGCTTAGAGATATCCACCATCGCCTGGAAGACACGGGTGAAAGCATCCAGCGTTTGGAACACACGGTCAGGCCGCGAATCCTCCAGTGAAATGCCGGCGGAAAACGCCTGCTGTGAAGATTGCAACAGGATGGCTTTCACGTCAGCGCGGCCATTCAGGCTTTCAATCGCTTCGGCCATCTCTTTCATCATGGGCACGGTCAGCACATTGTGCGGAGCGTGGTTCAGCGTGAGCCGCGCAATGGAATCCACCACATCAAATTGAATGTATTTATAGCTGGGCGCGGGTACGCGTGTGTCGCCGCTTAGATCGGGTTCTGTTTGCGCGGGCCGTGTGGCCATAATCACCTCAAGTGCAAATGTGGGGAAGGATGCGAGCGTGATTATCCGCTGAAAAGCCGCCTAAATACAAGCAGGCAATCACCTTATCAGGTATCGCAAGTGCATACTTTGGCATGGCGGAACCCATGTCAAAAGGTGTTGTCCTCATGGATTCCAGTTTTATTGACAACTTCCGGCCCACCGGACTAGTTTAAGTCCGAGCAAATTCTCCACAAGGAAGGGTCTGTTTCTATGAGAAAAATCTCCTGGCTGTTTGCGCTAACCATCATTCTGGGCCTCCTGAGCGTTCCCATCACCGCCGTCGCAAGCTATGATGACGACGATCAACCGCACATGCAGGCTGCGCTTGAAGCCCTGCAACAGGCCAAGCATCATCTGGAAGAAGCCAAGCACGATAAAGGCGGACATCGCGTAGCGGCCATCAAGGCCATTGATTCCGCTATCAACCATGTGAAAGAAGGCATGGAAGCAGGCGAGAAACACGAACACAAGAAATAGGCAATTTCAACGCATCGTGGCCGGCTCGCATTGGGGCCGGCCTTTCTCTTTTATCGAGCTCAAGTTTGCTGCGGCTTGAGTAAAATCATTCCATGAAAATCGCATTAGGCGCGGACCACGCCGGCTACCAGCTCAAAGACCAGATCAAGCAGCATCTGGAACAGCAGGGTATCAGCGTGCGCGATGAAGGCACTTCGTCGCCGGAGTCCGTTGACTATCCTGACTTCGCCCGTGCCGTGGCGCATGACGTGAGCGCGCAGCGCGCCGATCTGGGCATATTGGTCTGCGGCAGCGGCATTGGCATGGCGATTACCGCCAACAAAGTCGATGGCATCCGCGCGGCGAACGTAAGCACTGAATATGAAGCCCAGATGAGCCGCGAGCATAACAATGCCAACGTTCTCGCGCTGGGCGCCCGCATCGTCAATCCTGACGTCGCGTTTCGGATCGTCGATAAATGGCTGGCTACGCAATTTGCCGGCGGCCGCCATGAGCGCCGCGTGGAAAAGATCACAGCCATTGAAAAAGAAGAGGACGCCGCAGGCGCTGCAAAAGGCCAATAATGAGGCTCGCTGAATGCATCACTTGTGGTCAAAGGGGGATTACGAAGTCAGCACCGATCCAGCGCGGATCGATGCCGTCACGGTGCATGAGTTCCTGACCAATTCCTACTGGGCAAAAGGGATTCCCTTGGAGACGGTCCAGCTGTCGATTGAAAATTCCATTCCTTTCGGCGTTTATCACGGCCGGCAGCAGGTCGGCTTTGCCCGCGTTATCTCTGACCTCGCGACCTTCGCGTATTTGGGAGATGTTTTCATTGTTCCTGATTACCGTGGACGAGGCCTTTCCCACTGGCTGATGGAGTGCGTCGTGAGCCATCCGGACCTTCAGGGATTCCGTCGCTGGATACTGGCAACCAGAGACGCGCACGGCCTGTATCGTCAATTTGGATTCACAGAGATCAAAGCGCCGGAGCGCTGGATGGAGATTCATTCCCCGGATATTTACGCAAAAAAGTCTTGATCATCCGTTCCCTTAAGCAGGAGGAACTCTGATGCGCCTTCAAGTCCCAACGAATCAATGGGCCCTTTCAGTTGCATCCGCGATGCTATGCTTTGTACTTGCAGGTTGTGGCGGAAATACTAATAATCGGTGCTTTATTGGGTCAATTACAGTTTCGCCGGGGTCAGCAACCGTGGATCACACGGCTGCTCCTCCGGGAAACACACAGCAGTTTGCCGCTTTTGCCGGTTCGGTGCCGCAGGGCTGTGTTGTGGCCCAGAGTAACCTAACCAACGTGATATGGTCTGTTTCTGATCCGGTGAATGTCAGCATCGGCAGCACTCCAGGACCTTCATTTGGAATCGCAACCTGTAACGCGGCCACAGCCGGAGCCGTTACGGTGACGGGCACACTCAACCAAACGGACTTCGCACCCGTTAAAGCCACAGCTTCTCTTACCTGCAACTAGCCGGGTGAATTACTCCTTCTGGAAATGTTCCGACCCGGTCGTCGCCCAGACGCTGACTTCGTGATAATGGTGGCGACAACAGCATATTCCTATTTAAAAAGGAGAAACTTAATATGACTGACCTTCGCCAGAACCAAAGAGTGCTTGGCCGCACAGGCGCGCGCGAGCTAAGCCAGGACGAGTTGTCACTTATCCATGGCAGCGAGGGCGGAAGACCTACCTCCACCCTTAGCCGGGATCCCAACGGCATCCCGCGAGACATCACACAGGATTAACCCCAACGGTCCGTCGCAGCATTCAGGCTTGGCCGGACCGTATCCCCGCATCCTTACAGGGCTGGCTGTCTCAATTTCTGCTTCCCACTCCGGTTTCCGAGCGTGAGTGCTGACTGCCGAGCGCTGAATGCTTTAAGATTCTTGCCATGAAGAAGAATTGGATGTCCCTGCCTCTCTCTGAATCCGACCCTCAAATTGCCCAGGCTATCGCAAATGAAGTAAACCGCCAGCATGAGGGACTTGAGCTGATTGCCTCAGAGAACTTTGTCAGCATGGCTGTCCTTGAGGCTGCTGGCTCGGTCTTTACCAATAAATATGCAGAGGGATATCCGGGTAAACGCTATTACGGCGGCTGTGAGTTTGCCGATGTTGTTGAGAATCTGGCGCGTGAGCGCGCCAAACAAATCTTTGCCGCCGACCATGTCAATGTCCAGCCCCACTCTGGCTCGCAGGCGAACATGACTGCTTACATGGCGCTTTTGCAGCCCGGAGACGCAGTGATGGGACTGAACCTGGCCCACGGCGGCCATCTCACGCACGGCCATCCACTGAATTTTTCCGGCAAGATGTACAAAATCATTCCTTACGGCGTGCGCAAAGACACTGAAACAATCGATTACGACGAAATGGAGCAGATTGCGGTTCGCGAGCGCCCCAAAATGATTATCGGCGGGGGGAGCGCTTACGCGCGCGTGATTGATTTTGCGCGCATGCGGCAGATTGCCGACAAAGTCGGCGCCAAACTGATGGTCGATATGGCGCATATTGCAGGCTTAGTAGCCGGAGGAGCGCATCCTTCTCCCGTAGCGCATTCGGATATCGTCACTACGACCACACATAAGACGTTGCGCGGACCGCGGGCCGGCATGGTGCTTTGCCGTCAGGAACTGGCGGCAGCCGTAGACAAAATCGCATTCCCCGGCATTCAGGGCGGACCGCTGGTGCACATTATCGCGGCCAAGGCGGTTTGTTTTCGTGAAGCGTTGCAGCCGGCTTTCAAAGATTACGCTCATCAAGTTGTTGCTAATGCCAAAGCGCTCGCCCGCAAAATCATGGATGAAGGCTTCCGCGTAATTACCGGCGGGACTGACACGCACCTTATGCTCATCGACGTTTTTGCCCAGGGAATTCTGGGCAGTGAAGCGGAAAATGCCTTGGGCCAGGCGGGCATCACCGTAAACAAAAATGCCATACCTTTTGATAGCAATCCCCCTCTCAAGCCCAGCGGAATTCGTATTGGCACGCCTGCTCTCACCACGCGCGGCATGAAAGAGACAGAAATGGTCCAGACCGGCGCCTGGATCGTGGAAGCACTCAGAAATCACAAGGACGCCCAGACCCTGGCCCGCATTCGCAAGCAGGTGCTTGAGCTGGCAGAGGCGTTTCCTCTCTATCCGGAGTTGCGGGCCACCGTGGAAGTTGCCTGAGGAGCCCTCATGCCACAGTTGCTGTCCTGAGGTACATGTGCGGAAAACAGGCAAGGCGGCGACTGAAGTTTGAATTCTAAGTTCGAATTCTGGATTCTCAGCCCTCCTTTCGCGCCAAAATTGCTTCTAAATCCCACAGAAGGATTAGGCAGGATTAGGTTGGGCTCACGTGGTATTCAGAAGCACAATACTGGGAACTTTGATTTGTCTGCTGGCGACGGTTGCGTTCGCCCAGACGAATGCCACGCCTGACACACGGAATATCGTCGATCGCATGCTGCAAACGCTGCAGGAAAACAAAGCCAAAGTCCGGCCTTTTACCGTGAAGCGTGGCTATCTCCTGCTGGATAAGCAGGCCCAGGAAAAAGCTCAAGTCGTCGCCAACATTACCGTTCTGCCTCCTGACAGCAAGCAATACAACATTGAAAGCAGCAGCGGCGGCATGGGAGAGAAAGTCCTGCGAGATGTTCTTAGCAAAGAAACTGAATCACCCAAGGATGCGCAACGCAAGGAACTCTCGCTGGAGAATTATGACTTCCGTCTGCTGGGACAAGAAACTCTGGACGGCCAGCGCTGTTTCGTCTTGAGCATGAATCCCCGGCGTGAAGAAAAAGACCTTCTGCGTGGCAAGCTCTGGGTGGATGCGGAAACGTACAACATTCGCCGCGTGGAAGGGACTCCCGCCAAAAATCCTTCCTGGTGGCTGCATGACCTTCACATCTTCATGAGCTTTGCTGAGGTCGATGGCATGTGGCTGCGCACCTTTACCCACGCCGTTGCCAATGTGCGGTTTAAAGGCAAATATGTGATGGAATCGCGCGACCTGGAATATCGCTTCACGCGGCAAACTGCTTCACGCGCGCGCCGCAATCCCGCAATACTTGCTGGCTCCGCGATTACTCCGTAGTTGTCGATCCGCTCGTTTTCCAAGCCTCCGCAACCGTCGCCGCACTACGAGCGACCCCGCTCTTCATCGACAAAGATAAAACCCCTCACTTAAGATCTTCGCTCCCCAGTTGCACATCTGCAAAGACTGCGATTAGATTTGACTTTGCGATCAAATAATTCTGGCGCGGCCCTGAGGTCAATGAATGAAAACGATCAACTTAGCAGCTCTCGTGGCGCTGCTTGTATCTACTGCATTAGCACAGCCTCCGCGCCACCAGCAGAACACGTCGGATTGGAAATTCGCCGTTTCCGGCGACTCACGCAATTGTGGCGACGTGGTGATGCCCTCGATCGCCGCCAGCGCAACCAAGAATAAGGCGGCCTTTTACTGGCATCTGGGCGATCTCCGCGCCATCTATGGCATTGATGAGGATTACCAGAACAGTCCAGAACATCGCGGCAAGGTCCTGCAGAAGGACGATTATTTGAAAGACGCCTGGGATGATTTCATCCAGAACCAGATCAACGCCTTTGGTTCCATGCCGGTGTTTGTGGGCATTGGCAACCATGAAACCACGCCGCCCAAGACTCGCGAACAGTTTGCCGACAAGTTTGCCCCGTGGCTCGATTCTGCTCCGCTCAAGAAGCAGCGTCTGGCAGACGATCCCAAAGCCACGGCAGCTACTACTTATTTCCACTGGATCCAGGGCGGCGTCGATTTTATTTACCTGGACAATGCCACTCTTGATCAATTCTCGCCGACCCAGGTTACTTGGCTGGAAGGCGTCCTGGAGCGTGCATCTTCCAATCCTGAAGTCCGGGCCCTGGTCGTAGGCATGCATGCCGCTTTGCCGGATAGCGTTGCCTTTGGCCACAGCATGAGTGATTGGCTGGTTGGCGCGGAAAGCGGCCGCCGCGTTTATACCGATCTTTTGGATTTCAAGAAGAAGACTGAAAAGAATGTCTATCTATTGGCCAGCCACTCGCATTTTTTTATGAGCGGCATTTTCAATTCTGAATATTGGGCCGCTCACGGCGGCGAACTACCAGGTTGGATCGTTGGGACCGCCGGAGCCGTGCGCTATGCCTTGCCGCCAGATGCGCCGCGCGCAAAAGAAGCTCGCACCAAAATCTATGGTTACCTGCTGGGAACAGTCCATCACGATGGAAAAATTGATTTCAAATTTGAAGAGATCAAGAAGTCGGATACTCCGTCTGCAATCAGCCAACGCTATACACCACAATTTGTGGATTTCTGTTTCGACAAGAACACGGCTTTTCCTCAAACTGCTGAGCCGCCCCACAAATAGATTTTTTTGTCAGAAGCAATTCGCGTTCTGGAGAAAAGAACGTCGAAGTTTCCAAATCGCCGCGCCTTGGGTCGCGTGCGCCGGCGCCCGAAGAACATTCTCTTGATGCCACATGCATTTTTTTGTTGACATTGCAACATCAGTACCTCAATATCTTGTGTGTAAGCATTCAACGATACAATTCGTTGGGCTTCAAAAGAGTGAGATCGGGCTCCAAGGCAACTAAATCTTCTTAAGGAGGGCATTCAACTCATGGCAACCAAGAAAAAAGCAGCCAAGAAAAAGAAGAAAAAGTAGCAGATTAGCGGAGCCAAGTCTCCGTGAATTTCACAAGGGAAAATAGTTATGACGGGTGTTCATCGGAACACCCTTTTTTCTTGTCTCTGGTGCTTCTTATAGCCTGCATAAACACTGGCGACGTGAGCTGTCATGCAACTGCCGCAGCCCTCGAATACAATTCCAATATGTCCATGATGACGCGGGCCGCCGCTTGCACATTCAGAAAATCGTTTTTCATTTTCTGGGCCATCTTTATTCTTTGCGGCATCTCCGTCCGCGCGCAGTTCAATAATGACGCTTCGAAAAAAGACACAAACGCCGTCCAGACCGGCAGCGCTGAAGATATTGTTTCTTTTCTGAATCAGACCATCGTGTGGTCAAGGCAGTTGACCGCAGAGCAGCAGTTGGTAAGCGAGCCCAGTGATGCGCTTTTCCTCAATGACAGCCGCCAGGTGGCCGATCAGGTTGTAAAGCTTGCTTTCGACTTTGCCCGTGCTCGCGCGCAGGCAATGGCCAGCCAGACGGACAGCGCCGCCAGCCGATCCCAGGCAACGTCACAATATCAAAGGCTGATTGATTCAGCCACCAAGGCTGACCAGCAGGTGAAAGGCCTGCAGGGCGAACTCGACGGCTTCCACCAGCAACTCCAGACTGCCACAGGCAAGAAGCGCACGACTTTGCTTGCCGTGATTTCGGAAACTGAAGGCGAGCTTGAGCTGTTCCGGACGCGCCGTGACACTTTGCGTTCCATGCTTCAGTTTGCCACCGGGACCGCATCCAGCGGCCTGGGCTCAGGCAGTCTTCTTTCCCAAGTAGAAGAACTGGCGCGCACCATTCCAGTCGCATCCGCGGAGAACAAGGAACCAACCAATTCGAACGCAACGACAAACAATTCCACTTCGCCGGCGGTAGTTGCTTCACGTGAACGTAAGGAATCGCCCACGGGCATTTTGGCGCTGACTACAGACTTGTTTTCCATGCGGCGCAAACTCCGCGCACTGGATGACAATCTGGCTCAGACGGAAGCACTTTACCAAAGCTCAAAAGGTCTACGCGCGCCGCTGGTGGCAAAAATCAGGGAGCTGACGCAAAAGGGTGACGACGTGGCGGGCCAGCCGGATTCCCAGGACCCGAAAGTGCTGGCTCAGCAAAGAAAAGATCTTGATGCGCTTACCGCGCAATTCAAGCAGGTATCCGCCAGCTTGCTGCCTCTGGGCAAACAATCAATCCTGCTGGATATCTACAAGCGCACGACTACTAACTGGCGGAGTGCGGTCAATAGCCAGTACAAGGCTGAACTTAAAGGATTGCTGTTGCGGCTGGCCGTCCTGGCGCTGGTGGTCACGGTCGTGACAACGGATCGACGCCGGTTATCCCGCGGCCGCCCTGCACGCATCACAGTTGTGACAGCGAAACATCAGATTGGTCTGCCGGTTGTCCGGGTCGAAGTAGTCGAGCAGTGTCTT
>Ga0105245_10004131_pt1 | contig 12896 bp, 10 predicted proteins | sample KBSM54metaG_FD_81523 | JGI IMG/M metagenome (GOLD analysis project Ga0105245, IMG submission 81523) | Miscanthus rhizosphere microbial communities from Kellogg Biological Station, Michigan, USA - KBS M5-4 metaG | ecosystem: Host-associated > Plants > Roots > Rhizosphere > Soil | place... | reverse complement strand
TTTGCCACGTCAGTGAACTGCGCGTTGAAGGGACGGCCGGAGGGAGCCGGCTTTGCCTGCGCCTTCACTCCCCGGGATGCGATTCCCCCTTCCTGCTGGGAGAGCAGGCGTTGCGCGGAAGCACATAGCGACAGGGCGACAAAAGAACGGCGAGTAATTGTCATCAGAGCGGAGCTTAACGGGTGTCATTATCCCTGTTGAGAAGCTGCCAAGTAAAGGTTTACGGGATATTGCTGAGAGCTCACTTCGATTCGCCTTCGGATGCGACCACGAGTTTGTAGCGGTTGCGTTCGCCTTCCTGCCTGGTCGCATCCTGACGAGCCTTTGCGAGTCTCTTCAACAGGTCCGGGATCTCGGTTTGATTTCCGCTTTTCCGCAATGCAATGACCAGATGATACAAAGCACTTTGATCGGAGGGGCTCTGCTGCAGTACCATACGGCACTCCGCTGCCGCGCGCGCGTTGTCTCCCGCATCGAGAAAGAACTTCGCAAGCAGATTGTGGGCAGCCGTTAACGAAGGCTGCAACTTCACTGCTCGCTGCGCCGAGGCAAGGCCCTGCTTGAATTCGGGGGATGCCGGTTCCGCGCCCAGTTTAGAGAGAATTGCTCCCTGCAGGTAGAGCAGAAATGCATCGTTGGGCTTTTTGGCAAGCTTGGCTCGAACCGCTGCCAGCGCCTGGGCAGGATCGTTCTGATTCTGCTCGTTCGCGAGCATTCCCTGGGCGGCCGCACTCATCCCCAGCGCCGGATCGAGTTTTTCCGCTTTTTCAAAGTCGCTCTCGGCCCTCTCGTAATCCGCGAGCTGCACATAGAGCACGCCTCGCGCCATGTAGAGTTGCGCCGCATCAGGCTGCAACTTGAGCCCGGCATTCACCATCTCCACGCCCGCCTGAAAGGACTGGTGATCCATGGCGAGTTGAGCGAAATCGACGTAAAGGGCTGTCTGCGACGGCTCCTTTACGATCGCCTCGCGCAGAACCTTGACCGCATTCGGGGTGTCCTTGTTCGCCTCGTAAATCGCCGCCGCCAGACGCATGGTGTCAGCCTCGGCATCTACATTCAGCAAAGGCTGCACCGTCGTCAGTGCCTCCTGAGTCTTGTCTCCTGAGAGTTGCGCAGCCGCGAGGGCTCGTCGACAACGGGCATCCTCAGGGCGCAATGACAGCAGCTGCTGGAACACCTTGATCGCGCCATCCGTCTGCTTCAGCTTCATCAGGCAGAACCCGTACCCCTGAAGAGCCTCAGGATTGGACTCGAGAGCCGACTCTGCGCGGGAAAAATGCATCACTGCATTTGCGCAATCGCCCTTTCTCTCCGACAACACCGCCAGCATGGCATGAGTGGTGGCATCATCCGGGCGAATATTCAACACGTGTTCGAGCAGAGGAATGGCATCCGCGCTTCCTGCCGCATACTCGATCTGTGCCGCTCCCTCCAGTGCAGGCAAATAGTCCGGAGACACTTTTAAAGCTTGTCGATAGGAACCGAGTGCCGACCGCGAATCCTGCTTGCCGGAAAACGCAAGGCCCTGAAACATCCAGAGCCGGGGGTTGTTGGGAGATTGGCGAATCGCGGGTTGCAGCAGCCCCAGCGCTTTGTCGAATTCGCCAGAACGAAGAGCTGACGTTATCTCTGAGTTCCGCTCACTTGCTGCTTGTCCGTAGGAGGCAATCTGCAGCAACAAGAACAGCAGCGGTATCCAACAAACGCCCTGCCAAAACAACCTTGACTTCATCAGCGCCGCCGACCCCTTTGCTTGCCCTTTGCTGAGTAGTCTACCGCCTGATCGCCTGCAAAGCATTGGCCTGAGCCAGTCAACCTGCTTGCGCCGTATAATTGCCGGGCCGGTTCAACACCCATCGAGAAGCTGCTGCCGTTCCTGCGCATCGTGGGTCAAATGAACCATGCTGCTTCCCTTGCAACGGACGCTCTTCCGGTTTTGGGATGCTCAGCGGTCTGGAAGTTAAGGAAGTATCTGCCATGAATGCCTCTCTGCTGCTCTTCGCCCATTCCCAATCTCGAAGAGCGTTGACGTGGGGTGTGCTAGTGATGGCATTCGTGGCCGCGAGTTGCAAGAGGCCCGCGCCGACGGTGGCAGTCATTCCACGCACCTGCGGCACGGCCCTATGGGAGCCTGAGCATGCCGGTGCGGCCGCGGTCGCGCGTTCAGCTGGCCTGAATCTTTATTGGAATGCGCCCATGCGCGAAGATGATATCCGCACCCAGATTTCTCTCATCGAGAAATCTGTCGAACGCGGAATGGCCGGAATCATCGTCTCTCCAATACAGACTCTGCCTCTGCGAACTCCTATCCGCCGCGTGATCGCAAAAGGAATACCGGTTGTGGTGATCGACACCGAGCTCGGCATCCCCTCGGGGCCCAACCTTAGTTACGTCCTGAACGATGAGGAATCCGGAGGGCGCATCGCCGCTCAACGACTGGGTTCGATTTTGCACGGCCAGGGAAACATTGCCATTGTTGGAATTCAACCAGAGCTCAAGAGCAACACGATCCGCGAGCGCAGCTTTGAATCGACCCTCAACCGCGAATTCCCCGGAATACACGTTGTGATCCGAAGACTGGGTCTTGCGAGCGTGCCGCAGGAACAGCACAGCGCTGAGGAACTTCTCTCAAGCTCGACCTCTGTCGATGCGATCGTAGCGCTCTCCCTTGCTGCCACGCGAGGGACTTACTACGCACTCGCCGAATTCTCCAAAGCGGGAGTTATCAAGCTCATCGGCTTCGATCAGGACCTGATCCCTCCCATTCGCGACGGCGGCATCGATTCCGTCGTTGTTCAGAACACATACGAATTGGGCCGTGCGGCGATGGAGTCCATGAACCGCCAGATGCACGGCTCCACGAGCCCTGCCCAACTCAAGATCCAGCCCGTGCTCATGACACGAGAAAACATTGACTCAGCCGAGATTCGTCAGATCGAAAACATGTCCTGGTGGAGCCCGCAATGAGTTCCGTTCGCACAGCACGGCTCTGGCTGATACTTGCCCTCGCTGTCATGGCCATAGGGCTCGTTGCAGCTGGCGCTATCCTCTATCGTTCGGTGTCTCGAACCGGGCCGATTCAACCAGTCGCCGTCTCTCTTGAGAATCAGGACGATTGGCAGGCTTTCGGAGGCACGTGGCAATACGCCGGCGGGGTGTTGACGAACAACTCCGACGAGCGCGGCGCCAAGCTGATGACCGGACCCGCGCATTGGTCTGACTACTCGGTTGAGGCCGATGTTCTTCTGCTCGGCCAATATGGCGATGCGGGCCTGATCATCCGCGCCAGTGACGAGGAGACCGGTGTCGACGCGTATCACGGTTATATGGCTGGACTGCGAGATCTCGATAACACGCTCATGATGGGTCGAGCGGACTACGGCTGGAAGGAATACGCCGCCAAACGAGTGACGCCGCGCGTATTCGCGGAGGAGTGGTACCACATCAAATTCATGGCGGTTGCCTGCGACTTCGCGGTCAGCGCCACTTCTCAGAAAGGTGAAGCAACCACCATCGCGATTCGCGATCCCAGCTGCATCAAGTCCGGACGGTTCGGAGTCAAATCCTACAACACCGGCGCGCAATGGCGGAACCTGATGATCCGACCCGCGACTCATGCCGATTTTTCAGCAATGGTCGGGTCGCTGCAGCCGGAATTGGCTACTCCCGAGAAACTCCCCACCGGGATGGAGCCCTCGCAGTACGACCGCTTTATTGAACCTATCGAGCGCGATTTGCAGGCGCATCGTTCGCAGGTCGACGCGCAGGCAATCAGCAGCCTTCGCCTGTTGTCGCCCGATGTGCCCACCCCGGTAACAGTGCAGGGCGTGGTTACGCTGACATCTCCGATGTTGTACCTTCAGGACTCGACCGGCGGAATCGCGATCTCCAGCAGCCATCCGCACGCTCCGCTGCAGATCGGCGACGAAATCGAAGTCAAGGGAGATGCGTACCTGCACGATTTCAGCTCGGAGCTGCACAACGCCCAGATCCGCCGCCTGTGGTCGCACACGCCTGTCTCGCCCGTTGCAGTTGCTGCCTCGCAGGCCGCGACAGGTGCATTCGATGCGCAGTACGTCGAAGTCGAAGGGCGGTTAGCGGAGAAGCACGAGGAGAGTGGCAGTTTGACGAGCCTGACTCTCGAAGACGAGAGCCAGGCTTTCGTGGCGCTCGTGAATGGCACTGGACGCGGACCGCAATTGAGGAGCCTGAAGCCGAAAAGCAAACTGCGCCTGCGCGGTGTCTGCGTCACGGACTCTCTGTACACCCATGACCTCACAGCATTCGCTTTGCTGCTTCCATCGTCGGGAGATATCGAAGTACTCGAAGGGCCGCCATGGTGGAACACAGCTCACATCCTTGAAGTCGCGATCGGAACTCTGCTCCTCTCGCTCGCCGTGATAACCGGATTCATTCTGGTAGAGCGCTGGCGCATGAAGGCCGTGCTGGATGAGCGGCAGCGCCTTGCCCACGAAATGCACGATACTTTGGCGCAAAGTTTTGCAGGCCTCGGATTTCAGCTGCAGGCGATTCGCGACGATGTCGAAGACGGAATCGACATCACTCCGCAACTCGAGCTAGCCCAGGGCATGGTTCACAACAGTCACGAAGAGGCGCGGCGAAGTATCTCGGCGTTGCGTCCCGAACACCTGGAGTCGATCGGCTTGCTTTCTGCACTTGAGGATTGCGCGCGACGCATGGTCTGCCAGAGTTCTTCGGTCGAGATCTCGACCAGAGTGCACGGAGCCGTACAGAACATCCCGTTGCGCGTTTCCGATACGCTTCTTCGAATCGGTTATGAGGCCATCGCCAACTCCGTGCGGCATGCCCGATGCTCGCAGCTGACCATCACCCTCGTGTATGGTAGATCGAACGTTGAAATGATCATCGAAGACAATGGCATTGGCTTCGTTATCTCCAGTGAATCGGCCGGCTTTGGAATCCGTGGAATGCACAAGCGAGCCGACAGTATTTCGGCGCACTTCAGAGTCGAGAGCGCTCCGGGAAGCGGAACCAGCGTTCATGTGGTGGCGCCTCTGCCTCCGTCCGTTTTGCGGGCGCTTTCAGTGAAGCGGCTGATTCGTTCAAGGGAAAGCAAAGATGAGCACGCTAGAATTTAAAACCTGTATCCGCGTTTTGATCGTGGACGATCATCCCGTCGTTCGCGCCGGCTTGGCATCGTTGCTTCGCAGGCAGCCAGGCGTGAAACTTTCTGGTGCTGCCCACTCAGGGGAAGAGGCTCTGGAGCTTCTGAAACGCAGCCCTGCGGACGTAATCCTGCTCGACCTGCGCATGCCATCCATCAACGGGATCGATCTGTTGAACATCCTCAGTGCTGAACCCAGCCCGCCGAAGTCGATCATCCTCTCCAGCTACGAATTGGAAGAAGAGTTATACAGGGCCATCAAAGCAGGCGCGAGAGGGTATCTTTCCAAAAACGCTCCTCGCGAAGAGATCGTCGCGGCCATCGAAACCGTCGCCGGTGGAGGAACCTACTTCCCGGAGCGGCTATCCAAGTGGATGTTGGAACGGGATAATCGCTCGAGCCTGAGCGCTCGCGAAATCGAAATACTCGAGATGGTCTCGCGAGGTCTCACGAACAAGGAAATCGCGGGCGCGCTCCAGATTAGCCACTACACGGTCCGGAATCATATCAATCACATCAGCGCCAAACTCGAGGTCGCCGACCGTACTGAAGCCGCAACCCTCGCTCTCCGCCAGGGAATCATCGGCAGCCATTAAGGCAGCGATGCGGACGATCCGGTTTCAGCCGCATCTCCCTTGATTGGCGAGCTCATAACATAGCTTGTCTTCACGAACCTTGCCGTTGCGTCTCTTCTTCTTCCGATGAGTATGGGCGTGCGTGTTCCCTTGCCGAAGCTACGGAGCCAGGCGGCTCGCGGAACGGCTCCACGGGGATACGCTCGTAGCGCACTTCCAGCAGAGTCAGATGTTCCGTTCCGCCCGGCGCTTGAAGAACGACGCTGTCACCCTCAGCCGACCTCATCAACGCGCGCCCTAGAGGGGACACAAAACTAATGTGGTTGCGGCTGAGGTCGACCTCGTCCGTGCCGACGATGCTCACCTCTCGCTCCACTCCCTCTGCATTGGCATAGCGTACGGTGGCCCCGAAGAATGCCCTCGCTTTCGCCTGTCCCGACCTCGGAGCCTCCGGGTCTACCACTTCTGCGGCTTCGATGCGCTTGGTGAGAAAGCGAATGCGCCCATCGATCTGCCGCAACCGCCGCTTTCCGTATTGATAGTCGGCGTTTTCACTGCGGTCGCCATTGCTTGCAGCCCACGCCACCATCTCCGCGACCGCCGGGCGATCCCTTTTGAGCAGAAATTGGTGCTCGTCTTTGAGGCGCTGCAGGCCGCTCGGGGTGATGTAGTTCTTAACCTGCACCGCCGGGTCGTCTGGTTGCGGCCTTCTCGTGAACCCTTTCCGCATCTTGTTAGTTCTCCCCGGGCGAAGCCAGTCGTACTCCAGGAATGCCAATGAGGTGCAGTAAGAAAACATTGCCCTCATGCGGCCTACCAACCGCCCTGAATGATTTTTTCACGTCTGGCGGACTCTGAGCATCTTTCCGGATAACTGCCGCCAAAAGCCGTCGGCGATGTAGGATTCAGTCGAGCCTTCAAAGACGTAACGGAGAGGTCACAACGATGGGAGACGGGTTCAGCAGGAGAAACGTTCTGCAAGCCGGAGTAGTGCTGGGTGCGAACCTCGCATGCAGCCGATCGCTGTTCGCGGAGACGAAAAATCAGGGAGCCTGGAGCATCCGAAACGCCCTGATCCAGCGCGACTTGGTCTTTACTGCGGGAGTGGGTCTCCATACCGGACAGCTTCAAGACCTCGGAACGAACAGCACGCTAGTCCAGAACCCGCCTGATCCGCGCAAATCACTCCCGGAGTTCTCGTTCGTATGCAATGGGCAGGAGTGCCGCAGCAATGGTGGCGTCTTCGAGCTCGTCGAGAGCACCGAAGCAGAGATTCCCGGAGGCCGGAGACGCATTGTGCGGCTTCGCCACAGCAAACTGCCGCTCGATGTTGCGGCCGTCTATTCCGTGTACGACGGGCATGCAACCTGCCGCAAGCATCTGCTGTTGAAGAACACTGGGACAGCACCACTTGAGATTTCTCATCTGGCGATTGACTCACTCGCAGTGGGGCTCGGGCCGGAGAACGAACTGACACTGTTCACGCAATACGGAACCGTTCCCCGCGAGATCTTCTACACGGGCCGCTCCGAAGATTGCGGCCTGATGCTGACTAACGGCCGGACCGGCATCGGACTCGCCATACTGAACGAAGCACCCGGCTACATGAAGCGTACCGAAATCGCGGGATGGGATGTTCCGGACAACGCGCGTGTCAGCGCAATGTACGACACCGATCTGATGCCGTTTCAGCGGCGGCTTGCAGCGTCAGAGGAGTTTGCGACTGCGAGCGTCTCAATTGTGCCCTTCCGGCGAGGCGATGGCTTCAACGATCCGCAGTGGAGGGTCCCAGCATACACCGCTGCGGTGCTCGAAAGGCGAGTCGATAAGACCGGGCCGCCATGGATCTACAACACGTGGGAACCATTCGAGCGGGGCATCAATCAAGAGATTGCGAAAGAGCTGATCGATGCGGCCGGCACGATGGGCATGGATGTCTTCACCATCGACGACGGATGGCAGAAGGAGTACGGAAACAACGCCGTGGACCCGACCGCATTTCCGGATGGACTGGATCCTATCCTCAAAGCTGTCGAAGCTCGCGGGATGCGACTGGGCATGTGGATCCCGCTGGCCGCCATCGGGACAGTGACGGACGTTTATCGTTCGCATCCGGAGTGGGCCACGCAGGACATGACCGGAACTGTCAAGACGACCTCGACGATGGCTGGACAAAAGGCCGTGATGTGCATGGCTTCACCCTTTCGAACCACGGCCACGCAACGCATCAACGATGCCATCGAGCGGTTCCGGCTCTCCTACGTGAAGCTGGATCTGACGACGATCTTCAACGCTTATGGGGAAGCGCCCGGCTGCTGGGCCAAAGGACATGATCACGCGAGCTGGGCAGAGTCGTTGAACCGCATCTATGAGGGTATTCGCGAGACCACCGCTGGCGTATACGCAAAGCACCCCGATGTGCTGCTCGATCTGACTTTCGAGCTCTGGGGACAAAAGCACATCATCGATGCGGGATTGCTGGCGGCTGGAGATCTTGACTGGATGAGTAATGTAGACGATCGGCATCCTGACTCGGCAGGCCCGCGACAGGCGCGGCAGCTGCTATATTCGCGCGCTGCTTCAATGCCGGTCGAGTCCATGCTGATCGGAAACCTGCACGCGGAGCTGCCGACGATTCAGGAGAGCTTCGCGACTGCCATTGGCTCGGCGCCGTTACTGCTGGGCGATCTGCGCAAACTCACTGCTGCCGATCGCGCATGGTACGGAGAGAAGATTCGCTGGTTCAAGCAACTGCGCAGCCGCGTCAAGTTGAGCGAGAGCTTTTTCGCCTTGGGAAGTTGGCGAACTACTTCTCCTGCTGAGTGGGATGGCTTTGCCCGGCTGGCGCGCAGCGGCGAAGGTGTGGTGTCTGTCTTCCGCAACAAGTCGGACGCTACTAGCGCGATCGTCAAGCTTCCTCTTATTCCGGAAGGACGCTATCGCACAAGAGCCATCCTGTCCGGCAAAGAGCTCGGCGTCTTCGATCAAGCGGCGTGGATCCGAGGCGTGAGCGTGCCGCTGGCGTTGCCAGCCGAGGTGTTGGAACTGCAACGCGCCTGAACAGCAGACGACCCTTATCGCTGAGTTGAGCTTGAGATCACGAAGCTTGCTTCTTCAGGCCAGCCGCGCTTGCATCTTTCTCTGCGACCAGCCATGCCGCGTCGCTTTCCGCTGTCTCCGCGAAGCGCTTGTTTCCCGCCTTGAGAACCTCCGCATCGGCGACCTTTTTCAACGGGGTGTAGCGCGGATGATGCGATTCCTTGTACGGGTCATTGCGTGCAGAGTTGTAGCAGCAGATCATCGACCATCGCGGATTTTCCGATCGATTCTGATCGCTTCGATGCAGCAGGTTCGCATGAAAGAAGAGAGCATCTCCCGGCTCCATCTCGACGTAGACCAGCTCGAGCCGCTCGAGAGCGTTCTTGACTCGCTCCATGTCGGCACCCGCCTGATCGCCAGTCAGGACGTGATCAATTCTGCCTAGCTTGTGGGAGCCGCGAATGACCTGAAGACAGCCGTTTTCCTTTGTGGCTTTATCCACCGCGATGAAGGCGCTCGTCAGGTCCGGATACAAAACCCCATTCTGGTACCAGTAGCCGTAGTCCTGGTGCCATGTCCATGCACCTCCGACCTTGGCATCCTTCATGATCATCTTCGAGTGATAGTGATAGACCTCGCCACCGAGGATTTGCTCTGCGCAGCCAACGAGCGAGTTGCTCCGCGCAATCATTCCGTAGATCGTGTCGGTGGGATGATTCCAGAGCGAGAGGCGCACTGTTCCTCCCTCGCCATCCGCCCTGCCGAACGAGTGCTGGTCGAGCACGCGGTCTTCCCGCGCGCATCTGCCCAGCATCTCCACCTCGTCCCGGTTCAGCATCCCCCGCACGAGCAGATACCCATCTTCGGCATAAGCTCTTAACTGTTCATCCGTCAGGCGATTCGAATTCATACACACCTCCGCCAATCGCAGGCCCGCCGAGTTAGATGCCGAACGTTCGACGTCCGCGTTCCCGTAAGCTACCATGCCGAACATTGATCTATCCAGGGGACGGGAAGGCGGCTCCCACGCCTCCGATCAGGCGGAGGTATCTGAGCCGGCCTCGGCCGCAGCCGCCCAGGCGCCTTCCATTTCTTCAAGCGACTTGTTGCGTGTCTCCGGCACGCACAGCCAGGTGAAAATCCCCTGTGCCAAGGCCATCGCTGCGAGAAAACCGAACGTTCCCGCCTTGCCGATTACATGAAACGCGTACGGAAACAGCAGGACGACCAGAGCATTGGCAACCCACTGAGTCAATACTGGAAACGTCATCGCGAGACCGCGCATGTCGTTGGGAAAAATCTCAGGAACAAGCGTCCAGAACACTGGTCCGATACATGCAGCGAAGAACGCGATGTACGTAAGGATCAATGTCAGCACGACTGGACCGTAAAAACTATTGGCAAACACTGCTGCGATAAGGCCAATCAGCGCTACAGCCATACCGAACGAGCCGATGATATACAGCGGCTTGCGTCCGTATCGGTCGATCACCCAGAACGAGACGAGTGTAAACAGAAATTCTGTCACTCCGACGATGAAGGTTGATGCCAACGCGCTGTCGATCTTCCACCCAGCTGATTGAAAGATCGCAGGAGCATAGTCAATGATCGTGTTGATGCCCGAAACATGAATCAGGATCGCCAGAACCACGCTGACCGCCAGCGCGCGCTTCACCCCCGGCCGCAGGAGCCCGCGCCAGCTGCGGCTTTCTACCGCAAGGCTCCGCCGAATCGCATCGAGCTGAGCCTGCGCCTCGACCCTGCCTCCAATGCGTTCCAAGACTTCCAGCGCCTCTCGTTCTCTTCCCTTCATCGCCATAAAGCGAGGGGTCTCAGGAGCGATGCATACAAACAGGAAAAAGACCGCTGATGGCACGACGCCCGTGAGGAACATCCATCGCCAGTTATTGCCGCCCGTGTTTCGCAGCAGATAGTTCAGCGCATACGAAATCAGAATTCCGATGATGATGGACATCTGGTACGTCGTTCCCAATCGACCCCGCATGCTGGCGGGAGAAACCTCCGCTACGTACATCGGGGATAGCAGCGAAACTCCGCCTACCGCCATCCCTGCGAGGAAACGAGCCGTAACAAAGGCCGTGAAATTTGGGGCCAGAGCAGTCTCAATGGACGTACATGCAAAAAGGAGCGCGATCAGCAGGAGAAGTTTCTTGCGGCCCCACCGGTCTGAAAGTTTTCCAGCAATCACGCATCCCAGCGCGCAGCCAAACAAAAGAGAGCTGAATGCCCAACCCAGGCCCAGATCGCTAAGCGCGAACTCCTTTGCGAGATAGGGGCCCGCGCCGGTGATGATGGCGATGTCGAATCCGAAGAGCAAGCCACCCAGGGCGGCGGTGCAGCCCAGGAATATGACATAATTCGCTTTTCTCGATTCGCTCACTCAGGAACACTACTTGATTGTTCCCTCCCCTGCAAAGCTCGTAACCTTCAGCGCTGCCGAAATAGCAGAACCTTTTACGAGGAATGAATGAAATCTATAAGAATTGCCATGCTTGGGTCCGGTTTTGTCGCCGACTTCTACATGCAGGGACTGGGTGACGTTCCGGGTCAAGTCGTCGTCACGAACTACTCTCGTTCGAGCGAACGCGCTCAGACGTTTGCGCGTCGGTGGAATATTGAGCATTGGTCGACGAATCTGGACGAGTTGATTGCCCGCGATGACATCGATCTGTATGTAATCGCTCTGCCCAACGAGGAACACTTGCCGGTTGGGCTGAAGCTTGCAACAGCGCGCAAAAATCAGGTCTGCACCAAGCCGCTGGGACGAAATCGCGATGAGGCGAGGCAGTTGCGTGATGCTGCCGCGGCTTCGGGTGCGATTCACGGGTATGCGGAGACTGAAGTCTTCGCGCCCGCCGTCGTCAAGGCAAGACAGACCATCGAAAGCGGTGGGATAGGGAAAGTTCTCTGGGTAAGATCGCGCGAATCGCATAGCGGCCCGCACAGTCCTCACTTCTGGGACGCAGGCGTGGCTGGCGGTGGCGCCATGCTCGATCTCGGATGTCATTGCGTTGAGGCGGCGCGATACTTCTTCGGAAAGGAAGATCGAATCCTTGAGGTGCTTGCGTGGGGCGCCACCCTGGTCCACGGTGAACGCACTAAAGGCGAGGACAATGCGCTGCTGGTGATGCGATTCGCCAGCGGAGGAATCGCGCACTGCGAGATGTCGTGGACCACGAAGGGCGGCCTCGACCTTCGCAATGAGATTCACGGTTCAGAAGGAAGTGTCTTCACCGATGTAACGCGCATGACTCCCATCACGTCGTTCACCACAAAGGCAGCGGGCTATGTGATCGAGAAGGCGGACATCGATCTCGGCTGGACCAGGCCGCTTCCGGAAGAAGCCTTCACGTACGGATATCAGGCCGAGATGAAGCATTTCGTCGAATGCGTTCGCCATGGACGCCAGCCACGGGAAACGTACGAAGATGGCTACATCGTAAATTGCATTCTCGACGCCGGCTATCGTTCCATGCGGGAACGAGCTTGGATACCGCTGGAATGGTGAAGCGACCTATCCATTCATACGCGTGGTGCCTGCTGAATCGTCTCCCGGTAGGCATCCATCGTTGTGCTGGTTCTACTCGCTGCCCCCTGAACTGATCGTCACCGGCCCTATCAGCCCGGACGGTTGGAGCGGCGAATTCGCCTTGTAGGGTTTCACAGCAGTGAAGGTGTACTTCGTCTCTGCATCCGGTTGCTGGTCGCCAATGAGGCGATTCACCCAGGCGTTGGTGACTTTGACGGTGAGCTGATTGGGACCGGACTTCACCGCATTGGAGATATCGACCTTGTAGGGCGCGTGCCAGACAATCCCCAGCGGTTTTCCATTTACCTCGATCTGCGCCAGATTCCGGACGTCGCCAAGATCAAGCCAGAGATGCCTGCTTTTGCCGATCCACTCCTGCTTCACGTCGACAGTTTTGCGTATGTCGCTGTGCCTGAAAAATACTTCACGCCCTTGTCATCGCTATCCGGCCAGGAGATCAGTTTGTCGAGCGTGAGCGATGCAGGCGCTCCGCGATCGGGCTGAAAAGAGACATTCCACTGGCCCTCAAGCGATAGCAGTTGAGAGGACTGCTCAGTCTGTATCTTTCGCGAGGTCTGACTCG
>Ga0105245_10004124_pt1 | contig 12904 bp, 8 predicted proteins | sample KBSM54metaG_FD_81523 | JGI IMG/M metagenome (GOLD analysis project Ga0105245, IMG submission 81523) | Miscanthus rhizosphere microbial communities from Kellogg Biological Station, Michigan, USA - KBS M5-4 metaG | ecosystem: Host-associated > Plants > Roots > Rhizosphere > Soil | place: Michigan... | reverse complement strand
GACGAGGAGCGGGGCCGCCGGCGCACCGCCGCGCGCCTGCTGGACAAGATCGCCTCCGTCGACGGTCCCGCGGTGCTGTCCGACGGCACGCGCAAGCGCTTGCTCGACGTCGGCTGTGGCCCCGGCCTGTTGCTGGACGAGGCGCGCCGTCGCGCCTACGACGTGCGCGGCCTCGAGCTCTCCGCGGCCTCGCTGAGCCACGCGCGCGAAACCCTGCGTCTTCCGGTCGAGCAGACGCCGCTGTCCGAGTTCTCCGAGCCCGAGGGGTTCGACGTGATCGTGCTCGCCGACGTCATCGAGCACCTCGACGACGTGCCCGCCGGCCTTGACCGCTGCCGCGAGCTGCTCGCCCCCGGCGGCACGCTCTGCGTGGTCACGCCGGACCCGGCCTCGCGGACGGCGCGGCTCGTCGGCGAGCGCTGGTGGGGCTACGTCCCCGCGCACACCTTCCTGCTCCCGCGCGCCACGCTGCGGCGCCTGCTGACCGAGCGCGGGCTGTCGATCGCCGCCGACGTGTCGCTCGTGCGCACGTTCTCGCTGCGCTACTGGATGGCCGGCCTGGGCGAGCGCAGCGGACCGGTGGGCACGGTCTCCAGCGCCTTGCAGCAGCGGCTGCCGCAGTCGCTCTCGCTTTCGCTCTCGCTGGGCGACGAGCGGGTCGTGCTCGCGCGCAAGCCGGCACTGGTGACGAAGTCGCCGAACGGCGCCGTGCCCGAGTCCCAGGCGCGGGCGGCCACGAGCTGAGCACGGGCGTGGAGGGCCCCACCCTGGGTCGGAGGGTGGCGGTCAACACCGCGGCGCAGATCGCCGGCCGTGCGGTGATCCTCGGCCTCGCCGCAGTCTCGATCGCGATCATCACGCGGTACCTGGGACCGACGCAGTACGGGCGCTACGCGCTCGCGCTCTCCTACATCGGGCTCTTCGGCGTGCTGGCCGACGTGGGCATCTTCACGATCGTCGTCCGGGAGATCTCCAAGCGACCGCAGGACACGACCCGGCTCGTCGGCAACGCGCTGACGTTGCGGGCGCTGGTCTCGTTCGTCGTCGTGATCATCGCCCTGCTCGTCTCGTTGCTGCTGCCCTACACGCCGCAGGTGCGGGAGGCGATCCTGATCGCGGCGGTGCCGTTCGTGCTCGGGCTGCTCTCGACCTCGATCGTGGCCGTGTTCCAGGCCCAGCTGCGCATGGAGCGCTCGGTGATCGCCGACGTGGTCGGCCGCGCCGCGGCGCTGTTGGCGGTGGGCATCGTGATCCTGGCCGACTGGGGCTTCTACGCCGTCGTGGCCTCGGCGGCGGTGGGCGCCGCAGTCGTGCTCGTGCTCGACGTGATCCTCGTGCGGCCGCTGGCCACGATCCGCCTGGTCGCCGACCCGTCGGTGTGGAAGATGCTCGTCCTGGCCGCGCTGCCGCTGGGCCTGGCGCTGACCCTGAACGAGATCTACCTGCGCGCCGACACGCTCATCATCTCGCTCTACCGCACCGACCGCGAGGTGGGCCTGTACGGCCTGGCCTGGCGGATCTACGAGCTCGTGGCGCTGTTCCCGGTGGTGATCATGAGCTCGGTCTTCCCGCTGCTCTCGCGCTACGTGGAGTCCGACGAGAGCAAAGCGCGGCGGCTGCTGCAGGCGGCCAGCGACGTGTTCTGGGCGGTCGGGCTGCCGCTGGCCGCCGGCGGCGTCGTGCTGGCGCCGGGGATCATCGCGCTGGCCGGCGGGTCGGGGTTCGAGGGCTCGGTCGAGCCGCTGCGGCTGCTGCTGCCCGCCGGCGCGCTGGCCTACGTGAACATGCTCTTCGGCTACGCGCTGATCGCCAAGAACCGCCAGCGCGACGCACTGTGGCTGAACGTGGTCGGGCTGGTGCTGAACCTGGCCCTGAACTTCGCGCTGGTACCCAGCCACGGGATCGTGGCCGCGGCGGCGGTCACGCTGGGCTGCGAGGTCGTCATCCTCGGCGGCTCGTGGCTGCTCATGCGCCAGCACTACCGGTTCTTCCCGTCGCTGCTGGGCGCGGGCAAGGCGCTGGTGGCGGCGTTGATCATGGCCGGGGTTCTGTGGCCGCTGCGCCACGGCCCGGTGATCCCGCTCGTCGCCCTGGGCGCAGTCGTCTACGGCGCCGTGCTGTTCGCCGTCGGCGGCGTGGACCGTGACCTGATCGCGAGGCTGCGGGGATGAGCGCGTGAGCCGCGTCCTCGTGCTGGCGTCCGAGCCGGTGGGCGAGCGTATGGCGGGCCCGTCGATCCGGGCGCTCGAGATCGCGCGGGCGCTGGCGGGCGCAGGCCACGCGGCGACCCTGGCCGCCCCCGCGCCCAGCGTGCTGGCCGACGACCGGGTGGCGTTGCTGGAGGCGGGCTTCGCCGACTTCGACCGCGTGCTGGCGGCGGCGGCCGACCACGACGTGCTCGTGGCCCAGGAGCTGCCGGCGCAGATGCTGCGCCACGTGCGGCGGCTGCCGATCCGGCTCGTGGCCGACCTCTACAACCCGCGCCCGATGGAGGTGCTGGAGGCGGTGCGGGACCGCTCGCGCCCGGCGCAGCGACGCGCGCAGGCGCTGGCCACGCTGACGACGCTGGCGATGTGCGCGGCCGCCGACTTCATCGTCTGCGCGTCCGAGAAGCAGCGCGACCTGTGGCTGGGCGGGCTCGCGCTGCACGGGCTCATCGCCCTGGACCGCTACCGCGCCGATCCGAGCCTGCGCTCGCTCATCGACGTGGTGCCGTTCGGGCTGCCGGCCGAGCCGCCACGCCCGGCGGCGGCGCCGGTGCTGAAGGGCGCGTGGCCGGGGATCGGCCCCGACGACCGCGTGCTGCTGTGGGGCGGCGGGATCTGGAACTGGCTGGACGCCATCACCTGCATCGACGCCGTGGCCCGCCTCGACGACCTCGACCCCCCCGTGCACCTGGTCTTCCAGGGGCTCGAGCGGCCCGGGCTGGAGCCGGTGGACGCGATCTCGGGCACGCCGCGGGCGCTGGCCCACGCCGAGACGCTGGGCCTGCTGGGCAAGCGCGTGCACGTCAACCACGACTGGGTCCCCTACGCGGAGCGGGGGGCGTGGCTGCTGGAGGCCGACCTTGGCGTGTCCGCCCACCACGACCACCTCGAGGCCCGCTTCTCCTTCCGGACCCGGGTGCTCGACTACCTGTGGGCGGGCCTCCCGTACGTGGGCACGGCGGGCGACGCGCTGGCCGACCTGGTCGAGCGCCGCGGCCTCGGGCGCACCGTCGCGCCGGAGGACCCCGACGCGTTCGCGGCCGCGTGCCGGGCGCTGCTGACCGACCGGGTCGAGTGGGAAGCTGCCGCGGAGCGCATCGCCGAGCTGCGCCCGACGTTGACCTGGGCGGAGGCGGTGAAGCCGCTGGCGCGCTTCTTGGCGGACCCGCAGCGCCGCGAGCCGCGCCGGGCGCGCATCGCCGCCCTGACCGCCGCGCAGTACCCGCCGATGATCCCCGAGACGCTCGATCGCCACGGACCCGCCGAGTTGGCGCGCAAGGCCGGGCGGCTGGCGTCCCGAGCGGTGCGCGGCAAGCGGGGTCGGCCCTAGAGTCTGCACGCCATGAGCGCCGCGACCGTAGGAGCCGAGCGCCGGCGGGCGCTGCCCACGACGATCATCGGCCTCGACCGCTTCGAGTTCGCCTGCCTGCTCGTGCTCATCGCGCAGGCGTTCTTCGTCCTCGCCGCCCTACTGACCAAGGGCCGCCCGCTGTCGGGCGCCGACGGCCTCCTGGCCTCCGACCAGTTGCAGTACTTCGCCTGGATCCGCGAGGCGGCTCACCACGTCCTCATCGGCAACCCGTTCGACCTCGCGCCCGGCAACCGGGTCTTCCTCCACCCCGGGTTCCTGATCAGCGCGGCGGTGCACGACGTGACCGGGCTGTCGATCCCCGCCTCCTACGTCGCCCTGTGGAAGCCGGTGGCGATCGCGGTGACGTTCCTGGGCGCGCTCAAGTACGTGCGCCGGCTGCTGTCCGCGGGCGGCCAGCGCCACGCCGGGCTCGTGCTGGCGCTGTTCGCGGTCATGCCCGCATCGGCGCTGGTCGCGTGGACGGGCTGGGGCGGCAAGCCGCGCGAGTACAGCTTCGACTTCATCTCCGGCGAGATGTGGAGCGGCCAGTACCTGTGGGGCTACCTGATGACCGCGATCGCGGTGTTCACGCTGCCGCTCGTGCTGTTGGGGATCGAGCGCTGGCGCCGTGACCGGCGCCCGGCGCTGCTGGTCTGGTCCACGCTGGGCGCGCTCATCGTGTGCTGGCTGCAGCCGTGGCAGGGCGCCACGCTGGCGTTGATCGTGATCGCCGTCGAGGGCTACCGCTGGTTGCGCCGCAAGGAGCGCCCGGCGTGGCCGCTGCTGGCCGTGCTGGTGGCGATCGGGCTGCCCGCGGCGTACTACCTCGCGCTCGGCCACTTCGACCCCTCCTGGGAGCTGGCCGGGAAGTCGAACGCGGCCGGCGCCCAGTCGGAGTGGAAGTGGCCGTGGTGGGCGATGGTCCTGACCGTCGGCCCGCTGGCCGCGCCGGCGATCCTCGCCTACCGCAAGAAGGTGCTGGCCAGCCCCAACGCGCCCTCGTGGCAGGACGTCGCCGTGCGGGTGTGGCCGCTGGCCGCGCTCGTCGTGTACCTCGCCCCGGTGGGAACGTTCCCCTACCACGCGTTCCAGGGCCTCGCGCTGCCGCTGGGCATCCTCGCCGTCCAGGGCGTGGTGTCGGTCTGGCGCCACCCCAAGCCGCTCATCGTCGCCGCGGCGCTGGCGGTGATGACCGTGCCCGGATTCGTGCATAAGGTGCAGGTCTCGGCGAACTCGATCCACGTCGCCGGCGACCCGTTCTTCGTCTTCCCGGACGAGGTGCGCGCGCTCAAGGCGCTCGAGGCCGACCCGCGGGCGGGCGGCGTGCTCAGCTCCTCCTACGCGAGCTACATGGTCCCCTACCGCACCGGCCGCGAGGCCTTCACCGGGCCGTTCTCGTGGACGCCGAACTGGAAGCAGCGGGTCAAGCTCGAGGACGGCATGTTCGCGGGGACGCTGCGCGGGGCGGCGGCGCGCAGGTTCGTCGCGTCGACCAACGCGCGCTGGATCTTCGAGGACTGCCGGCCGGGCCTGGCCAACCTCGAGCCGGAGCTGCGCCCGCTGCTGGCACGCGTCCAGCGGTTCGGGTGCGCGGCGGTCTACGAGCTGCGCTTCCGCCCGGAGATGGCGCGGGTCGCGGGGCCGCCGGACGCCTGACCGCAGTGGACCGCGCCGCCCTCGTCCGCGCCGCGGCCCGCAACCACGTCGGCTGGATGGAGGGCCTCGCGCGGGCGGTCACCGGTGGCGCGGGCGGCCGCTACGACCGCGTGCGCTGGATGGAGGTGCGCAGCGGCGAGGTGTGGGTGCCGTTCCCGCAGCGGCCCTCGGGGCCGGCGTTGGACGCGCTGCTCGCGTGGTCGCGCGAGCACGACGTGGGGCGCATCGGCGTGTGGGCGACGGGGCTGGAGCCGCTCGCGGCGCTGGAGGCGGGGCTGGCCCCACGCGGGTTCGGCGAGGGCTGGCGGCCGCACTGGATGGCGATCGCGTCCGCCGACCTTGCGCTCTCGGAGCGCGACCCGCGGGTGGAGATCGTCGACGCGGTGCCGGAGTACGACGCCTACGGCCGCGCGCTGCTGGTGCTCTGCGGCGGGCGGTTCTGGCACGCGGTGGCGCGCGTCGACGGCGTCTACGCGGGCCACGCGTGGTCGCACCGGGTGGGCGACTGCGCCGGCGTCTACGACGTCGACGTCGGCCCGCGGTTCCGGCGCCAGGGCCTGGGAAGCGCCTTGACCGCCGCCGTCTGCCGCGCCGCAGGCGGGCGCTGGGCGGTGCTGAACGCGACCGGCGAGGGCGAGGCGCTGTACCACGCGCTCGGGTTCACGTCGCTCGGGTTCGGCCGCACGTGGTGGCGGCACGGCCGCCCCTAGTTCAGCGCCGCTCGTACCGGTAGAGCGCGATCTCGGCCAGCCCGTCGAACGTCTTCTGGCCCGCCAGCACGTAGCCGCCCCCGATCTTCGGCGGCGGCGGGGCGAAGATCAGCCCGCCGACCTGCTGGGCCGCCACCCACATCACCCGGTGCCCGGCGCCGGCCGCGGCCAGGCGGCGCGGGTCGGCCCCCGGGACCGCGGCGGTCGCGATCGGGCGCTTGAGCTGGACCTGCAGCGCCCGCAGGTTGACCGGCACGCGCCCCTGCGCCGCCGGGGTCGGGAAGAGCTCGAGCTCGGCCACGTGGTCGCCGTTGACCACGGAGCGGTCCAAGTAGGCGGCCACCCCCTTCCAGTCCGGCCGCTGGTAGCGCTGCTCGAACGACCTGACCAGGCCGATCCCGAGGCCGACCGTCGTCAGCGCCACCCCGGCGACGGCGACCGGCCGCGGCAGCGCCACCAGCAGCGCGCCCGCCAGCAGGTACACGTAGGGCAGCGACGAGATCAGGTTGCGGCCCACGTAGATGTTGGGCTGCAACAGCGAGTAGACGATCAGGCCGATGGGCGTGACGAAGGCCAGCAGCGCGACCAGCAGCAGCCGGCAGTCGGCCCGCCCCGAGCGCACCGCCGCCACCGCGCCGGCCACGCAGGCCAGCGCCGCCAGCGCCAGCACGACGTAGGCGATCGTCCCCGGCAGGTCCTCGACCCGTGCGTAGGGCTGGCCCGCCAGCGCCCGCAGCGCCTCGCGCCCGATCGAGCTCGGGGTGAGCTTGACCAGGAACGCGATGGCGCCGTTGTCGCCGGGGGCGAACGGGAGCCACACCGCCAGGGCCAGCAGCGAGACCACGAACGAGATGAGGATGGGGCGGATCCGCTCGCGCCGCATCCAGCACGCCCACACGGCCTGCGCCACCACCACGAACGCGCCGGTGTAGTGGGTGAGCAGCACCGCGGCGACCAGCACGGTCAGCAGCGCCCAGCGCCAGAACCCGCCGCGGTCGAGCGCCACGAGCAGGGACCAGGTCGAGCAGACCACGAGCAGGGCCAAGAGCGCGTAGCCGCGCGCCTCGTTCGAGTACCAGACCAGGAACGGGCTCAGGGTCGCGAAGCCGGCGCCGACAAGCGCCGCCGTCGACCCGACGAGCCGCCGCCCCACCGCGTAGACGACCGGGATCAGGGCCACGCCGCAGAGCAGCGAGGGCAGTCGCAGCCACAGCTGGGCGTCGCCGACGCGGCGCGCCAGCCAGACGACGAAGAAGTAGAGCGGCGGGGAGACCTCGGTCGTGCGCACGGCGTGGACGAGGTCGTGCAGCGAGCCGACGGCCGCCGTGTCGTAGGTGAAGAGCTCGTCCCCGAACAGGCTCTGGCTGAGCCCGGGGATGCGCACGGCGAGCGCCACCAGGGTCAGGACACCCGCACCGATCCATGCCACTTTCGCGCTCCGCGTCACAGCGCGGCAGACTACGCGCGGCTTGCCTCAGCCCGTCCGCATCCCTGCGCCCTCGCGTCCGGGCCCCGCCCCGGGGGCGCCCCGGCCCTCGGCGGCGGCCACCCGCCCCACCCGCTGGCCGATCTACCTGCTCCTGTTCGTGATCGCAGCGGCGGTCTCGGCCATCACGGTGTACAAGGGGCTGCAGCCCAACGACGAGGGCCTGATGCTCCAGGCCGCCCGCCGGATCGCCCAGGGCCAGGTCCCGTACTCCGATTTCTGGTGGTATTACCCGCCGGGCCAGCCGTACCTGCTCGGCGGCCTCTGGAGCGCACTCGGACCCTCGCTCCTGACCTGGCGCGTGGTGCGCGTGCTCGCGGACGCCGCCGTGGCCGTGCTCGCGTACGCGCTGGCGCGCCGCGAGGCGGGGCCGAAGATGTCGCTGGTGGCCTGGGGCGGCGCCACGCTGGCCATGGCCCAGCTCCCACAGCCCCACCCGTTCCCGATCGCCCTGGCCCTGGCGCTGGGGAGCCTGCTGCTGTTCCAGCGCCGCCCGGTGCTGGCCGGCGTGCTCTGCGGGGTGTGCGCGGCCTGGCGCCTCGAGTTCGCCGGCTACCTGGCCGTGGGGGTGATCCTCGCCCTGGCCATACGCCCGCTGCCCGGGCCCGAGCGCCTCCGCGCGGGCCTGAAGTACGCGCTCTCCGCGCTGCTGGTCGCCGCCGCCCTGTTCGCGCCCGTGGTCGCGGCGGCCGGCCTGAGCAAGACCTGGGACCTCGTCATCCGCTATCCCATCATCGACTTCGGCAAGTACCAGGGGCTGCCGTTCCCGCTGAGTTACGACGGGCCGCTGAACACCAGCTCGGTCGGCGGCTTCCTCTCGGACTCGTTCGAGAACATGCTCCAGTTCTACCTCCCGCTTGCCCTGCTGGCGGGGCTGGCGGCGTCGCTGATCGCGCTGCTCCTGCGCGCCCGGCGGGCGGACTGGGCCTGGCTGGCCGCCGCCGTCTTCGCCGTCGGCATGGCCCACTACCTGATCGTCCGCCCCGACGAGTTCCACACGGCGCCGCTGGCGGTGATGGTGTCCGTGCTCGCGGCGTGGGCGGTCGGTCAGACACGGCTGCGCGTGCCCGTCCCCCACCGGCGCAGGAAGGTGCACGCCACCATGCCCTTCCCGCGCGGGGCGGCGGGGCCGTACCCGGGCCAGGTCAAGCCGGCCGAGCCCTTGCTCGCGCGCCGCGAGGGCCAGCCGCCGCGCCTGACCCCGTTCGTCGGCGCCAGCGGCGCGCGGCCGCGACGGCTGCTGGCGCTGCTGCCCGCGCTGGTGGCCGCCCTGGCCCTGATCTATGTCCTCGCCGAGGGCCTGGACGCCAAGAAGCTCGCGCTCGAGGAGGACACGGCGCCGCTGCACCTCGCGGTCGCCGACGGCGTGCAGGCCAACCCGCGCTCGGTCGGCCCGCTGGAGCAGGCGGTGCACTACGTCGACGGCCGCGTGCCGCCGGGCCGCCCGATCTACGTGACCACGCGCCGGTCCGACCTCGTGACCTCCGGCAACCCCCTGTTCTACGTGCTCGCGCTGCGCAACAACCCGACGCCGTACGACATCGCCGCCCCGGGCGTGGTGACCTCGGCGCCGGTGCAGAACGAGATCGTGCGCGACCTCGAGCAGACCCAGACCCCGGTCGTCGTGCGCTACCTCTCGCCGGTCACCACTTCGCCGGAGCCCAACCGCGCGGGCCAGTCCACCGGGGTGACCATCCTCGACCGCTACCTCGCCCAGGCGTTCCGCCCGGGCCCGCGCTTCGGCTACTACCAGATCCTCCTACGCAAGAACCAGGCTCGGCGGCCGCACCGCCGGAGCAGGCGGCGCTAGCCCGAAGGCTCGACCAAGACGGGGCGAAGGCGGCCGCGGCCGCGCGGGCGCGAGAGCGGGCGCGGCGGGCGCTCGAGCTCGCTGGCCTCCTCGACGATCGCCCGCAGCCCGGCCTGGAAGCGCCGGACGTCGAAGCGCATCGCGTTGTCGAGGCAGGCCTGGGACGAGACGGTGTCGGCGTCGAACCGGCGCACGGACTCGGCCAGCGCCTCGGGGCGGCACGGGTGGAAGAGCGTGCCGGTCTCACCCTCGAGCACGGTCTCGAGCGCGCCGCCCTCGGCGTAGGCGATCACCGGGCGGCCCGCGGCCTGGGCCTCGACGGCGGCGATCCCGAACTCCTCGGTCGCGGTCACCACGAGCGCCCGGGCGCCCTCGAACAACTGGGCCGCGCGCTCGTCGCTGACCCGGCCCTCGAAGGCGATGTTGCCCGGGGCCATGCGGCGCAGGCGGCGGGCGTCGGGGCCGTCGCCCACGACCACCAGCGGCAGGCCCAAGCGGGCGAAGGCCTCCACGGCCACGGAAATGCGCTTGTGCGGCATGAGCTCGGAGACGACCAGGTAGTAGTCGGCCGACGACCCCGGGGTGAAGCGCTCGGTCTCCACCGGCGGGTAGAGCACGGCCGCGTCGCGGTTGAAGTAGCGGGCGATGCGGCGCGACGTGGTGTGCGAGTTGGCCACGTAGCGGTCCACGCGCTGGGCGGCGATCCAGTCCCACTGGCGCCAGCGGTTGAACACGACCGACAGCGTCGCACGCCCGAGCCCGTTGCGGCCGCGCAGCGTCTCGTCGCGCGCGTTCCACGCGTAGCGGAACGGGTTGTGGCAGTAGCAGACGTGCAGCGCGCCCTCATCGACGATCACGCCGTGCGCCCACGCGCTCGAGGACGAGACCACGATGTCGTACCCGCCCAGGTCGAAGGACTCGATCGCGTAGGGGTACAACGGCAGCAGCGGCCGGAACGTCTTCGCGGTCGGGCGCAACCGCTGCAGGAACGACGTGTTGATCGGTCGATGGGCGAATCGACCCTCCGTCCCCTCTTCGTCGTATACCGCTGTGTAGACGTCGGCATCGGGCCAGACGTCGCAGATGGCCATGAAGACGCGCTCGGCACCTCGGATGTCGAGCAGGAAGTCGTGAATCAGCGCGACGCGCGGAGAAGCGGGAGCAGCAGCCGCCATGTGGGCGGCGAGTCTATTCATTAGGGTGGCCGACTCGTGAAAAGGCCCTCAATCCTGATCTTCCTGCTCGTGGCCGCCCTGGCCCTCGTTCCGGGGTCCGCGAGCGCCGCGAAGGTGCCCGCGAACTTCTTCGGGGTAATGGCCGACGGGCCCCTGCTCTACAACGGATTCGACGACCAGGCCGAGTTCGACCTCATGGCCCGGAGCGGCGTCCAGACCGTGCGCATGGCCATGCCGTGGAGCGCGATGGAGCCGCAGCCCGGCCAGTACGACTTCTCCAGCACCGACCCGGTCGTCGCCCAGGCGGCCACGCACGGCTTCACCGCGCTGCCGACCGTGACCTTCGCCCCGGCGTGGGCCGCGCGCCACCCCGGCGCGTCGAACTCCCCGCCCGAGGGCACGCAGAACTACGCCAACTTCATGACCACGCTGGTGCAGCGCTACGGCCCCAACGGCGCGTTCTGGGCTCAGCACCCCGAGCTGCCGGTGCGCCCGATCCGCGAGTGGCAGATCTGGAACGAGCCCAACCAGCCCGTCTTCAACTGGTCCGACCAGCCCTTTGCCGCCGACTACGTGGCTCTGCTGCGGGCCGCGCGCTCGGCCGTCCTCGCCGCCGACCCGGGCGCGAAGATCGTGCTCTCCGGCCTCGTGGGCACGAGTTGGTCGGCGCTGGCCAAGGTCTACCAGGCGGGCGGCAAGGGCCTGTTCGACGACGTCGCCATCCACCCGTTCACGCTCGAGCCGAAGAACGTGCTGAAGATCCTCGACAAGGTCCGCGCGACGATGAAGCGCTACCACGACTCGAGCACGCCCATGTTCATCACCGAGCTGACCTGGCCGGCGGCCAAGGGCTTCGCGCTGACGCGCACCTACGGGTACGAGACCAATGCGACGCAGCAGGCCAAGAAGCTCGGCCAGATCATCCCGCTGCTGGTGGCCAACCGACGCGCGCTGCGGCTCGAGCGCGTCTACTGGTACACGTGGATCTCGGCGGCGCCCGACCCGCGCAACGACCCGTTCTCGTACTCCGGCCTGCGCCAACTGGACAACAACGGCACCACCGTCCAGTCGCGCCCGTCGCTGGCGATGTACGCGCGCATGGCGCATCGCTACGAGTAAGCCCGCCGTCCTCTTCGTCTCCTACTCCGGCGCCCTCGGCGGCGCCGAGCGGTTGCTGCTGGAGGCCGCCGGCGCGGTCGACGGCCGCGCCGTCGTGGCCTGCCCGGTCGGCCCGCTGGCCGACGCCGGGCGCTCGCGTGGCCTCGCGGTCCTCAGCCCGCCGCTGCGCAGCCTCGAGCTGCGCCGCTCGGTGCGCGACCGTGCCGGCCACGCCGCGCGGCTGGCGCTGCACGGCCGCGAAGCGGCGGCGCTGGCGCGCGACCTCGGCTCCGACGTCGTCGTGGCGTGGGGCATGCGCTCGCTGCTGGCGCTGTCGGCCGCCCTCCCCCGCCGGCGCCCCGCGCTGGTCTTCGCCCACAACGACCTGCTCCCGAGCGCCGCCATCGCGGCCGCGGTGCGGACGGCGGCGCGGCGCGCCGACACGGTGATCGCGCTGTCGCAGACGGTGGCCGACGATCTCGACCCCGCGCGCACGCAGGTCATCCACCCCGGCGTCGATCTGGACGCGTGGACGCCGGGCGCCCCGGCCGAGCCGCCGTATGCGCTCGTGCTCGGCGCGATCGAGCCGTGGAAGCGGCCCGAGCTCGCGCTGGAGGCGGTCGCGCGGGTCGACGGGCTGCGGGTGGTCTTCGCGGGCGAGCCGCTCGGCAGCGAGGGCGCGCGGCTGCTCGAGAGGCTGCGCGAGCGTGCCGCCCGGCCCGACCTCGACGGCCGGGTCGAACTGCGCGGCCGCGTCGAGGATCCGCGGCCCGTGCTCGAGGGCGCCTCGGTGCTGCTGCACTGCGCCGACCGCGAGCCCTTCGGCATCGCGATGATCGAGGCGCTGGCCGCCGGCGTGCCGGTGGTCGCCCCGGCGAGCGGAGGCCCGACCGAGATCGTGACCAAGGCCTGCGGCCGCCTCTACCCGACCGGCGCTGCGACAGCGGCCGCGCAGGGGCTGCGCGAGTGCCTGGGCCGGCCGGAGATGCGCGCGGCGGCGCGCGCGCGGGCCGCGGCGTTCGACGCCGGGGCGACGCGCGAGGCGTGGCGCGAAGCGGTCGGGGCGGTGCGGCGGCCGGCAACGCCGGGCAAGCGAAGCGTTGACGTCGCCTATGTGACGGTGACGCACAACTCGGCCCGCGACCTCGAGCGGCTGCTCCGCTCGCTCCCCGCCGACGCTCGCGTGGTGGTCGTCGACGCTGCCTCGACCGACGACTCGGTCGCCGTCGCGCGCGCGCACGGCGCGCGCGTCATCGAGGGCTACAACGCGGGCTACGGCGCCGCCGCCAACGCCGGCGTCGCTGCCTGCGGCGCCGCAGCGGCCGTCGTGCTCAACCCGGATGTCGAGCTCGTCGACGACTCGCTCGACGCGCTCGCCGCCGCGGTCAGGCCCGACCGCATCCTCGTCCCG
>Ga0105245_10004119_pt1 | contig 12911 bp, 7 predicted proteins | sample KBSM54metaG_FD_81523 | JGI IMG/M metagenome (GOLD analysis project Ga0105245, IMG submission 81523) | Miscanthus rhizosphere microbial communities from Kellogg Biological Station, Michigan, USA - KBS M5-4 metaG | ecosystem: Host-associated > Plants > Roots > Rhizosphere > Soil | place: Michigan... | reverse complement strand
TCCATGCGTCTCTCGTATTGCCTGAAGTCGCTCCGCCGTGTGGTCCAGCGCCTCCTCCCAGGTCACCCTCACCAGGCGATCGCCGCAGCGCATCAGCGGATAGCGGAGCCGGTCCGGGTGGTAGAGCAGTTCCGCGGAGTTCTGTCCTTTGACGCACATCTGGCCGCGATTCACAGGAAAGTCCAGATTGCCTTCGACACCAACCACGCGACGCGTCGCGGCGTCTACGTGCACCTTCATCCCGCACTGAAACGCGCAGTAGCAGCAATGCGTCGGTATTTTCCAGATCCCATCACTCACAGTAGCGCCTCACCGTTTCCAAAATCGAAAATCGAAAATCGAGAATCGAAAACTCTGTGCGTCGGTATTTTCCAAATCCTATCACTCAACGTAAACTCCAGCCCAATCGAGAATCGAAAATCGAAAATACAGTTACTCTTCGCTCCACTCCAGAAACCCAACGTCCACGACGACCGTTCCCAATACGCCCGGCCCGGTAGCGAGATGCAGTTCCAGGCGGGTGCCGGCTGGTATGGCGTCCTTTATTACCAGCTCAACATGGCTGCCCTCCTGTGGGCCGATAGGCAGATAACGCCGAGGCTTTCCGTCGCCGACTATGCTCAGATAGATCATCTGATCGGAGGCGTTGCCCGCGCGGATGTACATCAGGACTGCGCTGCAGCCGTTGGGAACGGTGTATACAAGATCCGGATTCAGCAGGAGCGGTGACATGAGGCCGCCGCCTAGGAACGGGAATACTCCCTGAAAAAAGACCGGCCTCGCGCGTCCGTCCGCAAGCATGGCGTCGTAATCAGAAGTTCTCTTGGAGCTCATGGCAGGCCCAACATAAGCTGGCCGTCTACTTCTCGGACGCGATAGGTGCGAATTCGGCATGGATCGGTCAGGCACTCTCCGGTAGTAACGTCCACTTTCCAGGCGTGAAATGGGCAGATCACGGTTCCATTTCCCAGAAGTCCTTCAGAAAGCGGTCCGCCACGATGAGGGCACTCGTTTTGGACGGCGAAGATCTTTCCATTTCGCTGACGGAATACCGCCACGGTCTCGCCGCCCACACTAAAGGCCTGCCCCTGCCCCGTCGGTATTTGATCGATCGCTCCGAGACAGATTTCTGTTGCTGAAACCGCATCGGACCGCTCGTTTACGTTGAATAAACTCGCTTCCAAGACAGCGGGTACGCTCATTACTAACTCCGTGTATCTCCTTCGATCGCCTTAACGTGCGGCGACCAAGGGGGCTCGACGATTGGGTTCGTTGGGTATTCCGGGAGCAGATGCGATTGGATCCAAGGGAATGATCGTCTGTCCCCTGAACTGCGCGGGGTGCACAGGCTCGTTTGCCTCTTCCCACGGATCGACATAAGAGTCAACGGCCGCCTGGATCGCTGCGTCTAGCCTGGCGGCGATTCCCTGTGTGTCGTCGACTACGACGTTGCGAATGTGATCGATTCCCAGGCGCTCGATCATTCCGGCGGCGCGTTCCAGGTACTTGCCATGCTCGCGGTAGTACTGCATAAACCTGCCAACGAGTAGGATCGCTTCATCGTGGGTTCCGACGCGGGCAAGCAGATCGGCCGCTCGAACGCGACTTCCTGCCGCGCCGCCGACATAGATCTCCCAACCACCCTCCACCGCGACGACGCCGATGTCCTTGACCGTCGCTTCCGCGCAGTTTCGGGGACACCCCGAAACCGCCGTCTTGACCTTATGCGGAAACTCAATCCCCTGGAACCGGCGCTCTATCCGAATACCCAGGGTGGTCGAGTCTCCGACGCCATATCTGCAGAACTCGGTGCCAACGCACGTCTTACAGGTACGGAACGCCTTTGCGTAAGCATGTCCGGAGGGCATTCCCAAATCGCGCCACATATCAGGCAGATCTTCCTTCTTGACTCCCAACAGGTCGAGCCGCTGCCCGCCGGTTACCTTGACCATCGGGACGTTGTACTTGTCCGCAACGTCGGCTATCCGGCGCAGCTCTGCGGGAGTGGTGATGCCGCCGTACATCCTGGGCACAACGGAGAAGGTCGCGTCTTTTTGAATATTCGCATGAACCCGATCGTTGATGAAGCGGGAATCCCGCTCGTCCTCATACTGATCGTGCCAGAGAGACTTGAGCAGTGAGGCGAGGCCAGGCTTGCTTCCCGGATCGTCCTTGCCGCCTGCAAACGCCGCGAATACAGAACTGACCGATTTGAGACCGCGCGCCAAAATCTGCTCGACAAGCTCCGGTTTGGCAAGCGGAACGCCGGGGACGTAGTAGTGAATCGAAGGGTCCTCGTCCATCTGTCCTTCGCAGGCCCATTCGACCAACTCTCGAACGAGCAGCTTGCACGAGCCGCAGCCGGTTCCGGCGCGTGTCTTCTCCATTACGGCCTTGAGGTTTCTCTTGCCGCTCGAAACGCATTTGCGAATCGTCTCCTTGCTGACCCCGTTGCAGTTGCAGATCTGAGTATCGTCCGGCATCTCCAGCATGGGCATTTGTGAGCTCGCCGTCCCCATATCGAACAGCAGCGAGGCACGCTCTTCCGGCAATGGCAGGGCTCTGTCAAAGGAGTGCATCAATGGCTGCGCTTTCGCGGTATCGCCAAGCAGAATGCCGCCGACAAGTACTCCTTCCCGGATGATCAGTCTCTTGTAGATGCCCCGCTTCGGCTCTGCAAAGCTTATCACTTCATCGTGCTCGTCCCGAGGCTGTGTGACGCCCATCGAAGCGAGTTCCACGCCCATCACCTTCAGCTTAGTCGCGCTTTTCGAGCCCGTGTATTCGGCGTTCAGATTGGTATGCGTGAGGAGGTCGGCAAGGACGCGCGCCTGTTCGTAGAGCGGGGCGACCAGCCCATAGACCACGCCTCGATGCTGCGCGCATTCTCCGACGGCGTAGATACTCGCGTCGCTGGTGCGCATCCGATCGTCTACGAGGATGCCGCGCTCGACGGCAAGCCCGCAGCTGTGGGCCAGTTCGGAATTTGCGCGGATACCGCAGGAGATCACGATAAGCTCACAATCAAGTGTCGAGCCATCTGCCAGTTGCACGCCCTCGACATGGCCATTACCGAGAACCTCAGTGGTCCGCGCGTCAGTCACGACTTGAACGCCCATTCCCTCCATGGTTTTAGCCAGCATGGCGCCCGCCTCCGCGTCTAGCTGCTGCGGCATCAGGTGGGGTGCGGCCTCAAGTACGGTCACCTCAGCGCCGTGAGTCATCAGCCCGCGAGCCGCTTCCAATCCCAGCAGCCCGCCGCCTAGCACCACCGCTCTGTGACATCCGCCCGCCCAATCGGCAATTCGGGAGCAGTCGTCCAGGGTGCGAAACACAAAGACGCCGCCCTTGTCTGTTCCCGGTATCGGCGGAACAAACGGCGCGCTGCCGGTCGCCAGAATCAGGAGATCATACGGCTCGACGATTCCGTTGGCTCCGGTGACGGTTCGTGCCTCACGGTCTATTGCGCAGACGCGGACGCCCGCGTGTAGAGTGATATCGTTCTCCGCATACCAGGAGAGAGGATTGAGAAAAACGGCTTTGGCGTCGTGCGAACCGTTCAGGACGTTCGATAGCAGGATGCGATTGTAGTTGCCATAGGGTTCATCGCCGAAGACGACGATCTCAAACCGGTCGCGATCGCGCTCCAGTATCTCTTCGATCGTCCGTGCTCCCGCCATGCCGTTGCCGATGACTACCAATTTTTGCCGTGGGCCTTGCATAGAAAAACCGCCTCCTGAACTCGTAACCTGAGTAACGAGCAGCGAGGCGGCACAGAACATAATGACCGGCGCAAATCAGCCAGCATTGTGCACGAGATACCTCGCTGCAAAATGCCAACCGCTGCGTCGGCCAGTATAGAATTGTCTAACTTAGAACTTCATTGGAGGGGCACAACGGAACATCCCATTGCGACCGTATGTATAGGATGACATACAATTATGACAATCGTGTGACAGCCCGAACAATTTTTGTCATGCTGGAATGAGCGAGGAGGAGAGATGCAAGTCGATCGAGAGAGAGTCGCGAGCCTCATTAATGATATCGAAGCAGAGATGCAGCGCAACGGAATGTGGCAAACAGATCCGCTTCGGCCCGAGCAGCTGCAGTTTACACAGGCATTTGGGATGGACACGATGGCCTACTCACAGAGGCTTCAATTCATCTTCCTGCCGAGGGTACGCGAAGCAATTACGACGAACAGCTTTCCCTCCAGCAGCTCCGTAGGCACTCAAGCAATTCGCGAATTCGACACAGTTGCGGATTCGGATCGCCTTGTCTCACTGCTGTGTGAATTTGACAGCCTTTTTCGGTGACGAGTGAAAGCACGTCCGAGAGGTCCACCGCCAAGAAGCAATGCCTACGGTCTAATAGGCGAGCCAGGAACGAGAGCGTCTGCCAGTCCCAAATACGGGTCGTCGATCGGAACATGAAGCACCTGTTTGAAGAGCACATCGCGCAATGACTGCGGCGTTTGCGGCATGTCGCAGGTCGCCAGCAGCAAGTCGGCGGCAGGATGGACGACCGCGACATTGTTAAGTGAGTCCATGGCGACGACCAACTTCCCCAACTCCTCCGGCGAAACTTTGGGCTTTGTTGGTCCAAAAACACCCTGCCGCTTGAGTCTCTGCACTGTGGAGGCCCCTTTGCTGATGTCTTCGATATTGACGCTCAACTGCTCAAACGCGCTCTTCAAGTCTTTCTCATAGTTCATTTTGGGCAGGGGCGGAAGCACCGCCACGGTGACTTCCTTCCCTTCGGGAAGGACGGAGCCGGCATTGACGGTCCCAAGTCTCCCTCCAGGAGTTCCTGGTGCGCCGCCGAATCCGGCAGGCTGACCTGGAGGAAGGTTTAGAGCCGCGTTTACAGCAGCAGGCGCGTGCAGTACGTCCGGAGCGCCCAGCGCACCCAACGCGTTCAGCAGCGGAGTTTCGACAGCCGCTTTTGAGAATGTCATACGCCGGCGTTCGCCTAGCACATTGGCGGCAAAACGAGTTCGATGCCATTCGGCCAGGAGTTTCGTTCGGGTTTCCGGCGTCGCCGCTGTCATCTGCGGCGAACGCATAAAAGAGAGGGCTGCTTCCGCTAGCGGCGTGAAGTCTACGGGACGATAGACCCCAGGAAGCGCGTCAACCACCTGTCCGTCGGGATAACAGATATACAGTACGGTGTTTCCCATCAGCGTTCGCTGCATCTTTTTGCCGTTGCCGAAATCTATGCTGACCTTCGGCACGGGCCGCACCGTTTCCCAGCAGGCCACGAACTCGGAATTGATCATCTGTATTATGTGTGAGTCGGAGAGCAGCACGGCTCTGAGCGTTCGCGCATTCGTTCAACACAGGGCGTCGTCGAGTTTGCCGAACAGTTGAAACAGCAGCACCGGCTTTTGCTCCCGAAGCGCCTTCTGTTTGGCCTTTTCAAACGAGGTCATCCAGCGGATTTCCGTCAATTTTGCGGTCGATTTTGTGATCGGACTCGTCTTCAACGGTGCGTACTGCTTGGTTGAGCTCTGCCCCTCACTGCGGGCCAAAAGGCACAATAATCCGGCGCAAACCAGGCCGAGCAATGCCCAACAGGAGCGATTCATAGCGAGTCTTCCCTTCAACGATTCTTACCCTCGCCTGTTGGACGAAACCCGACCTCACAGAGTTACGACCCACATTCGCTCTCGGTCGACGGTCTCCGTCCGAATGACGGTCCGGCCCAAGGCCCTCAGCACAGGAATTCATTCCGGTGACGCCGACTGCCGACTGCCGACTGCCGACTGCCGAACGCCGACTGCCGACTGCCGACTGCCGACTGCCGAATGCCGAATGCCAAATGCCGAACGCCGAACACAGATGTTCAATCCCAATTGCCAACCAGCACAAACGGCGCCCAATAGTACGGGTGAGAGTGGCTTCCATCGTGCAAGAGCTTGAGACTGGCCTTCCGGAGTGCCCCTGCCTTGCCCTCTCCTCGCTTCATTCCGCTGTAGAAAGCACCCATCAACTGCGGCGTGCTCGTATCGTCCACTTTCCACTGCGAGACCACGGCACTCGGAACCCCCGCGGCGAATAGCGCCCAGGTCAGTCCCACAATACCTTCGCTTGTGCGCACTTCGCCGCGGGCCGTCTCACAGGCGGAGAGCGTTACGAGTTCCGCCGACAGTTTCATCTCGAAGAGCTCTCCGGCGGTCAGGAACCCGTCTTCCGGGCTCTCTTTCTCTGGTTGTGCGAGGACGATGCTGGAGAGCATGGGTACTGCATTATTGAACAGGCCGTGCGTGGCAAAATGGAGATACCGATAATGGCTCATTTGCGACTTCACCGTCGCCTCCTGTGCTTCCTTCCCTTCGAGCACGGTCGCCTCGGGATAGAGCGTGTGTAGGCCTTGCGCCTCGTTGTGCGTGCCTGGCAGTGGCGTGATCCCACCTCTCTCTACACCGTACAGATCACGCGAGGGCATGTCAAGAGCGCGTGACGGCATGGTTAAGGGCCGATCGGTCCCTCTACCTGCCGTATTAAACCGGCTTGCGTCCCCGAAGTCGGGATTCGCGATTACAAGGAGAGACTGTGCCGGACGGATACGACCGGGCGAACGCTTTGCGGTTCTGGCCGCCAGAGCTCCCGTCGCGGAGTAGGCGAAGGCCAGCTCATATCGCTCCCACAGATGCTGACCGGTGCCACTGACTAGCGCCTGGAACGGCAGTGCCCATAGCGCTTCATCCGGGCAGAACAGCAGCCGCTTCTTTCCCGCGATTAGTTTTGCTGCCGGCGCAATCAGCAGGCGATACAACTCCTCTGCTTTGCCGCGATAAGAGCGTAGAGCTTTGTCGGCACAGGCTCCGCGAAAGTCCTCGCACTTCTCTGCAAGCAATTCCTTCGAGATCGCAATCCGAATAACGCTCAGCTTCGGCCGGCCGTTCTCCATGGTACCAACATAGAGCAGGGTCCGATCAACCTGTTTCTTGCCTGCATTCACGCGCAGCGTGACGTATTCGAGCAGAGCGGTATCCGCGGGAAGCAATCGAGGAAGGTCGCTCTGGCTGAGAGTGACGGCAGCCTCTCGATTGGCCAGACCAGGATATTTACGGTAGAGTGCGCTGCGGAAGCCTTCCATATCGTCCTGCGCCTTCGCCAGTTGAATTCCTAGTTTCTGGAACTGCTGTGTGGCTTTTTCCGGGCTGTGAAGGCCCTCTGCGATCTGCTCTTTGTTCAAGCGGGCGATATCTGCACGCAGATCTGCGAGATGCTCGTGGTCTACGGTGGAGAGATCGTGGTCGAGGTCGATTCTGGCCTGTTTGAGCAGATCAAGCACCACACGTGCCTTGACCTTTTGCGTCCAGGCGAATGATTCAGCCAACTGTCCCTGTTCCAGAAGCAGCGCAATGTAACGATGGTAGTCCCCCGTCAGAGATGCAAGAAAGTGCTCTTTGGCTTCGCTGTCGGTTCCAATCTCTCCACGGTATTTCTCTAGCTGATTCAAACCCCGAAGGTAGAACGCCATCGCCTTCTTCGGCTGCCCGGTATTCTGATAGGTAAGGCCAATGTTGATTAAGGTTGCGGCCTCCCTCGACGTATCCGCGGTGGCCTGGAAGATTTTCTGGGCTTGCGCATAATAATCCAGCGCTCTCTGTGGTTGGCCGGTGTCCGCGTAACTATTGCCTAGGTTGTTTAGCGCATGGGCCTCTCCGCTTTTGTCCCCGATAGTCCGATAGAGCGGCAGCGCTAGATCATAATACTTCAGCGCTTTCCCGGGCTGACCGGACTCACGACACACGGCTCCGATGTTGTTGAGCGTAACTGCCTCGCCGTGTTTGTCCCCGACCGCCCGGTAAATTGGAAGCGCTTGCTCAAAGCTTGCCATTGCTTTCTGCGGCTGCTGCGTCCGCCGGTAGATGTTTCCGATGTTGTCGGATGCGCTTGCTTCGCCGCCTTTGGACCCTACTGCGCGGTAGACTGGCAGGGCTTGTTCGTAAAACGCCAATGATTTTTGCAGTTGACCGGTAGCTTGGTAGACATTTCCAATGTTGTTGAGCGCATCTGCTTCGCCGTTTTTGTCACCGACATCTCGGAAGATCGGCAGGGCGTGCTCATAACTTGCCATCGCTTTCTGCGGCTGGCCGGTAGCATAGTATGAATTGCCGAGGTTGTTAACTACTTTCGCCTCGCCGCGCTTGTCGCCCACACCAAGAAATAGAGGCAGGGCTTGCTGAAAAAAGATGACCGCTTCTTGCGGCTGGCCGGTATTAAAGAAGCTGTTTCCGAGATTGTTCAGTACACTTGCCTCGCTGCGCTTGTCACCGGACGCCCGGAAGAACGGCAGGGCTTGCTGAAAATAGGTTCGCGCCTTCTGGGGCTGGCCGGTTGCTTGATTGACATTTCCCATGTTGTTAAGCGCATTTGCCTCGCCGCGTTTATCCCCGACAACGCGGTAGAGCGACAGTGCCTCCTCTGAATAGGACAGTGCCTTTTGTGGCTGGCCGGTGGCCAGGTACATAGTGCCGAGGTTGCTGAGAATCTCTGCCTCGTGGGGTTTGTCTCCGACAGCGCGGTACAGCGGCAGGGCCTGCTCAGAATACTCGAGCGCTTTCCCGGCCTGGCCAATAGAATAGAGAATGTTGCCGAGGTTGTTAAGCGCATTTGCCTCACCTTGTTTGTTCCCGGATGCACGGAACAGCGGCAGGGCTTGTTCGAAATGGGTGAGCGCTTTCTGAAGTTGAAAAGTGCGAAGATAGACAACGCCGATGCTGTTGAGCACCCCCGCCTCGCCGCCTCTGTCTTTAGCAGCCCGGTATAGCGGCAGGGCTCGCTCAAAGTAGCTGAGCGCTTTCTGAGTTTGTAAGCTGCGGAGGAGGGTGTTGCCAAGATTGAAGAGCGCTTTTGCTTCGCCAGGTTTGTCCCCTACAGCCTGGTAGAGCGGAACAGCTTGCTCATAGCTTGTCATCGCCTTCTGAAGCTGGCCGCTGACGTAATACACGTTGCCGACATTGAAGAGCGTTGTTGCCTCACCACATTTGTCCAGGAGACGTCGTGCCGCGATCAGCGCTTCATCGTAAGCCTTCTCCGCGTCCGGCCAGTTTTTCTGTGTTGCCAGTGCGTCTGCCTTGTCGAGGAGTGCTTGAACGTCGGCGTGCGGCTTCGGAGCAGGCTGTTGGCTTGAGGAGGAACCTGGCTTATCCTGTGCCGCAGCTGACTTCTCACCGGGGTTCGCGAACATTAGGGGCAGCGATAGAACGAACAGGATTACTAGCTTACGCACGGAGACACTCTCCAATCGAAGATCACTGCTTGCTTTTTAAAACTCAATTCCAATCCCCAACCAGCACAAACGGCGCCCAGTAGTAGGGGTGGGAGTGGGAGCCATCGTGCATTAGCTTGAGTGCGGCGTTCCGAAGTGCTGTCGCCTTGCCCTCTCCCCGCTTTAGACCGCCATAGAACGCCCCCATCAACTGCGGCGTGCTCGTATCGTCAACCTTCCACTGAGAAACCACTGCGCTCGGAACTCCTGCGGCAAACAGCGCCCAGGTTAGACCAACCACACCTTCGCCGTTCACCACCTCACCTCGGGCAGTTTCACATGCAGAGAGAGTGACCAGGTCCGCCGAAAGCTTCATCTCGAAGAGCTCTCCTGCCGTCAAGAAGCCATCTTCCTTGCTGTCCTTTTCAGGCTGTGCCAGCACGATACTGGATAACATAGGCGAGGCGTTGTTGAATAAACCATGAGTGGCGAAATGCAGGTATTTGAACTTGCTCATTTGTGTTTTGATGATCGCTTCCTGCGCATCCTTTCCTTCCACGATGGTGGAATCCGGATAGAGTAATTGGATTTGCCGGGCCTCGACATGCGTGCCGGGCAAGGGATTGATGCCTGCCCGTGTCGCGCCGTAAATGTCGCGAGAGGGCATGTCAAGAGCTCGCGATGGGCGGTCTAGCGGACGGTCGCCTGGATCGGAAGAATCTGCAAAGCGACTCGCGTCGCCGTAGTCGGGATTTGCGACGGCCAGAAGCGTCCCGGTCGGAGGCATTCGGCGTGGTGAGTGCTTCTGGTCTTTGGCTGCCAGGGCGCCGGTCGCCGAATAGGCGTACGCGATTTCGAACCGCTCTAGCAGGTGTTTACCGTTTCCGTCGATGAGCGCCTGGAAGGGAAGCGACCACAACGCTCCATCCGGACAGATGAGCAAGCGCTTCTTACCGGCTATCTTTTTCGCCGCAGGACCGATCAGAAGTTTGTAAAGGTCTTGAGCCTTGGCGCCATAAGAGTGGAGGGCATCGTCAGCGCACGCTTCGCGAAAGTCCTGGGATTTTTCCGCAATCGTTTCCGTTGAGATTGAGATTGGAATCACGGTAACATTCGGCAGTCCGTTCTCCAGTGTCGCGACAAACAGGACCGTCCGGTCGATATGCCTTTTACCTGTGTCCGTGCGAAGCGTTAGGTATTCGAGGAAAGCGGTCTCGCTCGTGAGCAGTCTGGCCAGGTCGCCTAATCCAACGGTGTTTGCTGCCGTGCGATTCGCTAGATCGGGGCGCTTGCGATAGAGTGTTGACCGATAGGCTTCCAGGGCATCTTGGGCGCCAGTTAGGCGTGTACTCAGCGTGTTGAATCGGTCGGTAGCCTTTGCCGGATTCTTCAGTCCTTCGGCGACGCGCTCTTTGTTCAGGCGCGCTATGTCCTTGCGAAGACTGGCCAGATGTTCGTGCTCTTCGGTAGTGAGGTCATGTTCGAGGTCCAGCCTGGCGCTCCTGAGCAGATCCATAAGCCCTCGCGCTTTGACCTTTTGCGTCCAGACGAACGCCTCTCCGAGCTTATGTTGATCGAGAAGCAGAGCAATGTAGCGGTAGTACTCGGCCGATGTGGCCGCTAGAAACTGCTGCTTGCTTTCAGTGTCGGAACCGATGTCTGCGCGAAATCTCTCACGAAGCTCCAAACCCCGTCTCCACACTGTTTGTGCCAAACCAAATCTACCGGCGTCGTAGTGAACCATGCCGATCTTATCCAATACAGACGCCTGACCATCTCGATCTCCAATCATCCTGTAGATGGGCAGCGCCCTCTCGTAATACTTCAGGGCCTTGTCCGGTTGCCCGGTCGTGCGGTATACGCTCCCCGAAAGGAGAAGTGTCACCGCTTCGCCATCCCTGTCTTTGATGCTCCGGAAAATAGTCATCGCCTGATCGTAGAAGTTCTGGGCCTTTCTCGTTTGACCGATCCTCAAGTAGGAGTTGCCGATGTTGTTGCACGATCTCGCCTCGTTGCCTTTAACTCCGGCTGCCCGTACGATGTTTCGAGCCTGTACCAGGTAGGATAGTGCGCTTTCCTGATCTCCTGAAGCCTGAAGTACAAGCCCAGTGTCATTGAGGGCGCCCGCCTCACCGACTCTGTCCCCGATCGCTCTGAATAGCGGCAGGATCTGCTCGTAGTATGCGAGGGCTTTGCGACGCTGGCCCGTGGTTAGATAGAAGGTGCCTATGTTCTGCAGGCAGCTTGCCTCGCCATGTTGATCGCCGGCTGCTCTATAGAGCGCCAGACCCTGTTCCAAACTTGCAAGCGCCTTTTGGGACTGCCCTGTGCTGCGATAGATGTTGCCCAGGCTTACGAGGGCGCCCGCTTCGCCGCGATGGTCGCCAATTGCGCGCAGAACCCTCAAAGCTTCCTCGTAGTATTCCTGCGCCTTTTTGGTAGCCCCTTCGGTACGGCACAAATTGCCAATACTCAGAATGGACCCGGCTTCGCCCGTTTTGTCTCCTACCTCCCGGTAGAGAGCCAGTGCAAGACGATAGTACTCCAGTGCTTTCGCCCCACGCCCGGCGTCCGACTCCACGTTACCGATGTTGACAAGTGCATTCGCCTCGTCAGACTTATCCCCAACAGCGCGAAACATCGGAAGCGCCAGCCTATACAGTTCCATCGCCTTCTGGGGCCGCCCGGTAGTATGGTAGGCGTTTCCCATATTCGTAAGCGTTTTTGCTTCTGAGGTCCTGTCGCCAATGGCCCGAGCAATTGCCAGCGATTGGTTGTAGTATTCCAGCGCTTTCTGCGGACGATTGCTGTCGAAATACGTGATCCCAATGTTGCTCAGTGCGCTCGCTTCACCACGTTTGTCTCCGATCGCATGGAATATAGTTACCGACTTTTCAAGGTTGTCCAGCGCTTGCTGCGGTCGGTTGTCCGTACTGTCAATTGCGCCTATACTCTCAAGTGCTTGCGCCTCTCCGCGCCTGTCATTTATTCTTCTGAAAATCGCCAAAGCTTGTTCGTAGTTTTCCAACGCTCGAGGCAGCAGGCGATTAAATCGACAGATGTCCCCGATATTGTTCAGAGTTGTCGCCTCTCCGGAAGGGTTGTTCATGGCCCGATATAACGGAAGTGACTGCTCGTAATAGTCTAGCGCTTTCGGTATCCGACCTGTGCTGAGGTAGACATTACCAATGTTGCCGGTTACGATCGCCTCATTGCGTTTATCCCCGATCGACCTGAACATCGGCAGTGACCGTTCAAATGCGGCAAGCGCTTTGTCCATCTGACCGGTATCGTAATCTACGGTCCCAATGTTCATGATCATTCTTGCTTCGCCGCCGGTGTCTCCAAGCGCGTGGAACATTGTGAGCGCCTGTTCATACGTTGCCAGCGCCTTCGTAAGATCGCGCGTAGCCTGATAGATAATAGCCTCGCTCGCCAGGGCGTTTGCCTCCCCACGGATGTTCCCAAGTGCATTGTACGCCGTGCGCGACTGTTCGTAGAAATCCAGCGCATTCTGCGAGTCGCTTGTACTGCGCGAGACGTTGCCAAGGCTAAGAAGCGCGTCGGCTTCGCCGGTTTTATCGCCTATCGCCTGGTAGAGTGCCCTCGCCTGTTCCCAATTCTCGCGCGCCTTTTGGACCTGACCGGTTACCTGGCAAAGTGTGCCTATCTTCCCGAGCGACTCCGCC
>Ga0105245_10004118_pt1 | contig 12911 bp, 12 predicted proteins | sample KBSM54metaG_FD_81523 | JGI IMG/M metagenome (GOLD analysis project Ga0105245, IMG submission 81523) | Miscanthus rhizosphere microbial communities from Kellogg Biological Station, Michigan, USA - KBS M5-4 metaG | ecosystem: Host-associated > Plants > Roots > Rhizosphere > Soil | place... | reverse complement strand
GCCGCTTTAGGATTGAGGTCAATCGCATTCGCATCGTGAAGGACATAGAGAAAGATACCGCCCAACTCGATCACTTCCGTTTCGGCGAATTTGCGCGCCCAGGCCTGCGTGTCCACATTGCCGCGGATTGCTGTTAAGGGCGCGATCTTCTCCAACTCGCCAACAATCTCTAGCGCGCCGATATCGCCCGCATGAATGATGTGTTCCGAACCGCGCAGGAACTCCACCGCCTCAGGACGAAGCAGCCCGTGCGTATCAGAGATTACGCCGATGATCATAGCTTTCTAAAATCCCGACCCTGAGCGAAGCGAATGAGGAGGGATCCCTACTCTCAAATGAGTGCGTATGAAAGCCCGACTATTAACTTATCTCCAAAAAGAGATGTGAATGTTTCCAATACTTTTCTACCTTAAAAGTAATTCTGGGTATAGGGATCTCTCGCTACGCTCGAGATTTCAGAAAAGCTAATTGCCAATTGCTATTTGCTAATTGCTCTTACAGCCCTGCTTCAATCCTCGACCGTGGATCCATATAATCCCGCAGCGCGTCGCCAATAAAATTGAACGACAGCACCGCCAGCATCACTGCCAGAGCAGGGAAGAGCACCAGGTGCGGCGCATCGAAAAGGTGCGCGCGGCCGTCGTTCAACATCGATCCCCAGCTTGCCGTTGGGGGTGGAACGCCCAAGCCAAGAAAACTCATGGTCGCTTCAGCCAACACAGCTCCAGCCATTCCGATTGCGGCCTGTACGATTACCGGTTGAATGATGTTGGGCAAAATATGTCGTGTGACAATGCGCCAGTCACTCGCGCCCAGGGCCCGCGCCGCTTCCACAAATTCTTTTTCCTTGACCGCCAGCACCTGCGCTCGCACCAGGCGGGCGTAGCCTACCCATCCACCGATGCACAGAGCCAAAATCAGGTTGAAAATTCCCGGCCCAAGAAAAGCCACAAACGCAATCGCCAGCAAGATTCCGGGAAAAGAGAGAAACGCGTTCATTACCACGACGTTGAAAAATCTGTCTGCCAGCCCGCCGTAATAGCCGGCAATAGAGCCCAGAATCAGCCCCAGCAGCAACGATCCTGCGACAACGCTGCTGCCCACCAGCATGGAGATGCGCGCACCGTAGATTACGCGTGAGAAAATGTCGCGGCCTAGTTCATCGGTACCGAACCAGTGTGCGCCGCTTGGAGGCTGCAGTCGCGAAGGCAGATCGATGTTGCTGGGAGTTTGCGGAGCGATCCATGGAGCGAAAAGCGCAAATACCACGAACACCGCCACCAGCACCATGCCGATTGACGCAAGCACGTTGCGTCGTCCCAATGTTGCTGCAGTGTTCCATGTGGAGGAAAGTGCCATCGCAATAAAAGCCCAAAAACTTAACCGCGAAGGACGCAAAGGAAATCGCTTCAGAAATTTCTTCCTTGCGATCTTAGCGCACTCTGCGGTGAATGGTTTTTACCAACTGCCAATTGCTATTTGCTAATTGCTGGTTCCACTCGCACCAGCTTCTTCAGCGCGCGAAAGAAAGTCTTATTCTGTTCCGGCGTGCCAATGCTTACGCGTATGGCGTTCGGCGCGCCCCACGGCACCAGTGAGCGGACAATCACACCTTCAGCCTGCATGCGTTTGGTAAAAGCGTTAGCGTCTTCGTCCACTGTAAAGTGGATAAAGTTCGCGCTGGTGGGTATGGCTTTGACTCCAAGTTCTTTAAATCGCTCCATCAGCCATGTCGCTCCCACGGCATTGTTTTCCACCGTTTTGCGGATGTGCTCAACGTCGCGGATTGCCGCCAGCCCCGCCGCTTCCGCTACCACCGAAACAGAAAACGAATTTCGTACCCGAGCGAAATACCGCAGCAGTTCCGGATCTCCGCATGCATATCCCAGCCGCACGCCGGCCAGCCCGTGCGCTTTAGAAAATGTGCGCAATACTAAAACATTCGATCTGCCAGCACGTACGTAGTCGAATGAACGCGAATAAGTGATCCCGCGCTGGCGCGCAAAATACTCGGCAAAATCAGAATAGGCTTCGTCCAGAATCACCAACACGTTCTCCGGGACTCGGGTTAGAAAAGCTTCGGTCGCATCCGCGTCAAACATCGTGCCTGTGGGGTTGTTCGGGTTCGCCAAGATCACAACACGCGTCTGTTCGTCGATGGCCGCCGCAATCGCGTCCAGATCATATGTGTCATTGCGCATGGGAGTTTCAATGAATCGCGCGCCTATACTGCGCGTGATCACCGGATAGCTGATAAACGACCGCTCACTGCTGATGCAGTTCGTCCCCGGCACCAACAGGGTTCGCGCGACAACGTCCAGAATTCCCAGCGAGCCATCGGCAATAAAAATCTGCTCCGCCGCCAGTTGATGGCGCTCCGCCAGCGCTTGTCGCAACTCACTGGCGTCATTATCCGGATACAGATTGATCTCGGCTGCCGCTTCTCGAATCGCCACCAGCGCCAGCGGTGACGGCCCAAATGGATTTTCATTGGACGCCAGCTTGATCATGGCCACGCCGGACTCACGCTCTGCCTGCCGCATAGGCTTGCCCGGCACGTAGCCCACCAGTGCGCGTATATGCTCCGGAATTCGATCGAGAACAGTCTTTTTCATCGGAGAAGAAGGGATAACAGAAGTTTGTATCACAAGCAGAGCTGCTTCGCTATCTCGCAGAGCATCGTTTTAGTTTCGTTTTGGTAGGAATGGAGATCACTACCGGTTAGGTCTTCGTTCCCGTTGATGTTCACTGCGCCGGACGCTGGCTCTGCTTCGCGATGGCGGCTTGCGTTCTGCTATCTGCTTTTTGTCACTTCGTCCCGCGCGCTTGAGGCCTGCGATTTCTCCAGGCTTTAATTCGCGGAATTGGCCTGGCTCAACGTCCAGCGTGAGCGGACCGTAACGCACGCGCTTGATCTTTTCCACGTGATGGCCAATCTCTTCAAACATGCGCCGTATCTGTCGGTTCTTGCCTTCGATTAACGTCACTTCATACCAGGGATTTTCAGCGTCCTTCACCAGGCGGATTTGCGCCGGCGCGGTGTGGATTGTCTCCATGTGCCGCGGCCCGGCTTTGGCGCCGATCTTGATTCCGCGCCGCAGTTTTTCGATTCCTTCTTCCTTGGCGCGTCCGGCAATCTTCACCAGGTAAGTCTTGGGCACGTGCGACGAAGCATGTGTGAGCTTGGCGGCAAGCTCTCCGTCATTGGTCAGCAGCAGCAATCCCTCGCTTGCCCAGTCCAGCCGCCCAACAGGGTAAATGCGCGCTCCCACGCCTTTGATCAAGTCCATTACAGTAGGTCGGCGCTCAGGATCAGTCACCGTGGTTACATAGCCTTTTGGCTTGTTGAGCAGCAGATAGACGTGGCGTTCTGCCCCCTGCAATAGCTTGCCGTCAACTTTGATATGGTCTTTTTGCAGATCGGCCTTGCTGCCCAGTTCGGTTACGGTCTGGCCATTCACGCTCACGCGCCCTTGCGTGATCAACTCTTCCGCTTTGCGGCGCGAGGTAACGCCCGCAGCGGCGATGATCTTCTGTAATCGTTGGGGGGGCATTTCAGCCGCCTGTGCTTTCAGAGGCAATCTGGTCGGCCACCTGTTCGTCGGCTTTGTTGTGCTCTGGATCAGATGAAACGGTCGGCTCGGTTACATTCTGCGGGACTTCAGCTTTGTCTTCTTCCAGTTGTTCCACTCCGCCGTCTTCACCGGGCGTGCCGGTCGCGTCTGCCACGGCAACAGGGCTGTCACCGGAATCAAAGAGTTCGTCTTGTAGCTCGCCCGCCGCCAGCTTTTCAAACTCTTCCAGGCTGGGCAGTTCGCTCAGATCGCGCAGGCCAAAGCGCATCAAAAAATCTTTGGTCGTCTTGTACAGCATTGGCCGCCCGACCACGGCTTTTCTTCCGGCTGTGGTAATGAGCTTGCGTTCCAGCAGCGTGCCGATCACTCCAGCTGCGTCCACACCGCGGATGTCGCTGATTTCCGGGACCGTCACGGGCTGTTTGTAGGCAATTACGGCAAGCGTTTCCAGCGCCTGCAAAGAGAGGCGGATGGGCGGCTTCAAACTCTTTGAGAATGCCCGCACTACATCATGATGTTCCGGCTTCGTGGACATGCGGTAGCCGCTCGCCACTTCGCGGATTTCAATTCCGTGCTCGGGATTCGCATAATCGGCGATCAGTTTGTCGATGTATGGGCGTAAGAGCCCGCGCAATTCGACCTTCTCAGATTTTTCTTTGACCTTCTTCGCCGGTGGCTGCGGGGCGGATTCTTCCACCGCGCCAAGGTGGTCTTCGGCATTTTCCGGCGGGGGCGGCACTTCATTTGCCGATTGCGGTTCAGCAGCCGGCAAAGCCGTCTTGAGCGCCAGCAGATCGTCTTTTAGCAGCGCCGCCACCTGGTCCAGCGTGATGGGATCCTCCGCCGCGTAAATAATTGCTTCGAGTTTGGCTTTGATGGACACGGTATTTAGTAGTTGGTATTTGGTGCTTGGCCAAAAGCTGCCTGCATCTTACGGCTAAGTACCAATTACCAAGTACTGCTTATCTCCAATCATCTCTTATTGCGGCGCCTTCGCCCATTACGGTGTCAAACATCGCGTGCTTTTTGATCAGGACCTCGCCAAAAACTCTTTCCTGCCGCAGCAGGATCGCCTGCAAGCGCACCAGTTCAAGCAGCGCCAAAAAAGATGAGATGAGCGCATGGCGTGAAGTGATGTGTTGCAAAAGCCGTTTCAGCGGAATCGGACGGTCTTCCATCAGCAACCGTCGACGGAAAAATTCAATCATCTGCCCCACGGTGACGGTTTCTTCGTCTACCTGCAGCATCGGACGTGATTTGGCGCGCTCCAGGATTTGCTGAAACGTGCGTACCAGGTCCACCACGTCGGCGGCCAGTTCTGGCTCGGTGCCTTCAGCGTCCTTGAACTCTTTCATCGAGGGGTTGCTGACTACCGCTTCTTCTATCTGCTGCTTCTGCATCAGCATCTGCGCGGCGTTCTTAAACTTTTCATGCTCCAGCAGCCGCTGGACTAGTTCTTCCCGCGGATCTTCCTGCGCGCCTTCAGCCGCCTCAGGATCGCGCGGCAGCAGCATCTTGCTCTTGATGTGGATCAGCAGGGAAGCCATGTAGATGAATTCCGCCGCAATGTCCACGTCCAGGTGCTTCAGGTTTTCGACGTATCCAAGATACTGCGCCGTGATTTTGGCGATGGGAATGTCATAAATATCAATGTCCTGCTTGCGGACGAGGTCAAGCAGCAGATCGAGCGGGCCGTCATAAACCTGGCCCACGCTCACCGAGAACGGAAATTCATTCGTCTGCGGCTTCGCGGATTGTGAAGTTTCTGCCATCAATAAACCAAAATCTTTGAAACACGGAGGAACGGAGGAAACGGAGGATTTCTTAATTCTGATTTCAAAAGCTCCGCTTACTCTTCTCCTCCGGGTTTCAAAGTTGTTCTTCAACACACACGCATGTGTGTGCATGCACAATTCTAAATGTTATTGGCCGCTCTTGCCGATGGCAGAGCTGTGGATTACATGTCTTTTATTGGCTTGCGGTTTATTGCAAGGCGCTGTAATCGCCCGCATATTGCTGGATGGGAAGTTCGGCTTCGCCGGTCGCCAGAGAAACGCCATTTGAACCTTTTGTCAGCACGACCTCGACACCGCCGTCATTACGAACAAATTTTTTCCAGTGGTCCTGAATCACTTTCGGCGGCAGGACGTAATCACGCAGATAGCGGTCTTTATCCTGAGCCAGCAACACCAGCACGTTTACGGGCCGATCTTCCAGCAGAAATCTCCATGCCCCATTCTCTTCCGCCGCGGCATATAAGCCCACTTTTCTTCCTCGCCGCGTTATGAAAGTCCGTGGTCGGTCTTTTTTCAGTGGATAAGTCTTGTTTACCCGTTCCAGCCATTCCGCCGTACGCAGCTCCCATCTCTCATCCTCATTCTTTGCGCTTGCAATGGTCTCAGGGACTCTTATTGCCGCTGTCGCTTCTTCTTTCGCCGCCAATCCCGCTACCGCGCCCAGCCGCAGAAGTCCTATTGCATCGCGCACCGCAGACATAGTTTCTTCGGCTGCGGCAATGGCTTTCTGTGCGCCATGCTGAATGGTCTGCCGTAACTTTGCCGGATCCTGCGCCAGCGCATGCCGCCGTTCTCGAATGGGAGCCAGGTGGGAGTTCACGCTTTCCACCGCCAGCGCTTTGCATTCCACGCAGGTGATTGTCGCTTGCGTGCAGCCTTGAGTAATGTAGGCAAGCCGTTCTTTGTCGCTGAAGATCTGGTGTAGATTGCCCACGGGACACCGGTCGGGACTGCCACGATCCGTCAGCTTGGGCCGGTCTGTAACGCTGTTCTTGATCTTCTGCTCGACGACCGTTGCCTCATCGCTCAGCAGAATCGAGTTGCCATAGGACTTTGACATCTTCCGCTTGTCAGTCCCCAGCAGCTTGGGTGAAGGCGTGAGCAATGTCTGCGGCTCAGGGAAGACCGGCTTTTCGTTCAGTTTGTAAAACTGATTAAAGCGGCGCGCCACTTCACGGGTCAGTTCGATATGCGCTGATTGGTCCTCGCCCACCGGCACAAAGTCTGGTCTGTATATAAGGATGTCGGCGGCCTGCAACAGCGGATAACCCAGAAATCCGTACATGTGGAGGTCTTTATTCGGCATCTGCTGCTGCTGTTCTTTGAAAGATGGAACGCGCTCCAGCCATCCCAGCGGCGTGATCATGGAAAAGAGCAGGTGCAGCTCGGCATGCTCGCGCACATGGGATTGCACAAAGATGGCGCACCTTTCCGGATCAAGCCCCGCAGCCAGAAAATCCAGCACCACCTCAAGCGTGTTGTCGGCCAGCCGCGACGTATTGTCGTAATCGGTGGTAAGCGCGTGCCAGTCCGCCACAAAGAAGAAACAGTCATGCGCATGTTGCAGCTTTACCCAGTTCTGCAACGCGCCAACGTAATTGCCCAGATGAAGCTTGCCGGTTGGACGCATGCCGCTCAGGACGCGGGGTCGGGGATTTCGTGGGGGTTGGCTTGTCATTGGGTTTATTGCATAGCCGCGCTTAGCGGGAGCCACTAGCAGTTTAGCAAATGCAGATATTCTGTCCTCAACGCTGGCTGGAGACGAGGGTTGCTCGTCGTCGCTACCGTCATCAACGTGTTCGGCAGCCGCATGGGCGAATAGGGCTAGGAGGCCGAGCGCAAAAGCGATCACAATGCCGACGAGCTCACCAGTGCCGCGATCGGTGTTCCCCATCACGGCTGATGATGCCTCCACCCAGGATGAAAGATATGCCCGCGAGGCCGGCCACAATTTTGGTTAGGCTGCGGAAAACTGAATGAAGTATAGATCGATTGGCCTTGGTCATCGCTTTGACCCAAGGTTTTTACACCTTGGCATTTTCAAAACCATAGGGATCCCTCGCTGACGCTTCAGGGTTGCAGACAAAGCTAATTACTAACTGCTAAATTGCTAGCTGCTGCTTACGTTCCTGTCTTGTCGCTGGCTGCCTTCTGCGCCTGTGGCGCTATTGTTTTCACCTTCACCGGTTTGGCTGGAATTCCCACGGCAATCGTATAAGGCTCGATGTCCTTTGTGGCCACGCCCATTGATCCCAGCAAACCGTGTTCATGCACCCTCACTCCGCTCATGACGGTTGAGTGGTACGTGATGCGGGCGCGCGGCCCAACCTCGGTCTTACGGTTCGTTACGATCATGCCGTCATTCAGGTCATGGTCATGGGAATAGATATTGGCGTAATCGGAAATCGAACTGCCTTCATGGATCACGATTTCGCCCCGATCGTCCAGCAATACATATTTGTGGATCACACAATTGTCTTCGATAGTGAGGTTGTAACCGTAAGAGACTTCCACGCCGTGAAAAATTTTTACGTTCTTTCCAATGTGTTTGAGCACATGCTTGGCCACCATGGCCCGGACGCGGTATCCCAGCCAGTGATTGATCCCCAGAGGCGAACGGTCAAACATCATCCAGAACCAGATCAGGGGTTTGCGCTCGGCATATTTCTGCCCGTCCACGTCGCCATAATATTCAGGTTCCAGGGAAGCGTTGCGCGGATCAAAGCTGTGCACCATGGCCTGCTCTGCCAGCGAAGCGTGGGACGCAGGATCGGCGTAGGGCCGACCCAGATAGAGTTCATGCAGCGTGTCGCGAACGACCGTACAGCGATGCTCGACATTACGGTTGGCAAACTGCTCGTCGAGCTTCTGTATCCAGTCCAGGAACGCTTTTTCAGCCGCCGGCAGCGGCTGAATGTTGCGGTATTCGTAACGCGGCATGCAAAGCCCCTCAATCTCAAGATTTAAGAGTTCAATAATATAACGGCGGCCGGATTTCGCCGATTCCAAGCTATGTTCGACAGGAATTCGATTTTCCAGTCGCCGCCGAAGGCGCAATTTTTTGCAGGCACTCGTTAGAGAAGCCGAGTTCCGGTGCTGCGCCATCATCCGGAAAATAAGGCGCCGGGAACCCGGGAATGCATGCCCACCTTGGGATTGCTTTATAAAGTGAGCCGTAACCCGAAATGGCATAGCGGTTACCTCAGTACCGTTGTCCCCTCTGCACTTTTAAGGATATAAACAGCCCATTCCGGGATTGTTTTTAGCTGCATTAAAGGAAAGCAGAACGTTATGTGCAGTTTTGTTCGATGGCCCAGGAAAGTCGCGCAAGCGGGTCTTCTCGGTCTCGTTATCTTAATTTCGCTCGCGGTACAGGCCCAGGACGATGATTTTAGGGTCGACAGCTTCAAGGCTGTCCCCATCCTGACCGGCTCAACCGCTTATTTCACCCGTGTCACCGCTGGCCAATACCAGGACGCACCGTCCGTTAGTCCGCTCCTGCTCCTGCCGATGGGAGACAAGTGGCTGCTGGAAGCCAAAGGTTCCTACTCTGACACCTTCAGCAAGAATGCGCAGGGTGATTACAACGGAACCATTTCTTACGGGATGCCTTACGGCCAGATCGACTACATTGCCAATCGCTACATGACGTTTGTGGCAGGCCGTTTTACCACGCCATTCAATATTTATGGTGAGCGGCTTGCGCCCAATTGGATACGCGCCCTGCAGACCAGCCCCCTGACTTCGCCTGTTACAAGCGGTTCCGCGCTGGGCGGCATGGTGCGCGGCGGTTTTCCGGGGACGGATAGCCTGAACGTAACTTACGCTGCATATTTTTCCGCGAACAATACGCACCACCTTCTGGCAACCGATCGTTCGACCGGCGGCCGGCTCGGATTTTTCCTGCCACGCCAAAGGCTGGAAGTAGGCGCTTCATTCCAACAGGTTTTGCAAGCCGATCGTCCGCATTCTTCCGGCGTGTTTCTGGAGTGGCAGCCGAACCGCGCGCCTCTGACAGTACGGTCGGAATATGTACGTTCTTCGGGAACAAAGGGCAGCGCGTACTGGATTGAATCAGTCTATCGGCTCAGTCAGATTCGTTCTCTGCGGAGACTGGAACTGGTTGGTCGCGGAGAGCAATTCTTTGCCGCGGCAAACCTTTCTGCCGCCACGGTAAAAAAACTGGGCGCGCTGGGCAAAGATACGAATGAAGGCGATTTCGGCATGAACTATTACCTGCGCAGCGACGTCCGGGCGTCCGCCAGTTACGGCCGCCAGTTTGTGCTTGGCCGCAATGCCAACCTTTGGACGATTGGCATGACCTATCGTTTCGTTATGCCGATGCTGCCGCAAGGAGGCGCGCGATGAAGATCAAATTCCCTTTGGCCGCGTTTTTGGTCGCAAGCGCCCTGTCATTGGGCCTGATGGCCAAGGTCGGCAGCGGCGGCAAGGATAGCGCGAAAGATTCTCCTGCTCCAACGGTCTCCGCGGAGCAGAGCGCGCAGAATGAAAATATGCACGTCGAGGGCGAGAAGCGTTTTCGGTCCAACTGCGGACGCTGCCATGCCGCGCCGCCTAAGTTTCCGCCGCGCATGATGGCCACCATTGTTCGCCACATGCGTGTTCGCGCCACTATTACTGACCAGGACATGCGTTTGATCCTGCGCTACATGACGGAGTAAGTAATGCAGTGCTTACGCAAACGCTCTACGCAGCTTTCAATTCTGGCGATCTTCGCAATATTTGTTTTGTCGTCGACGCCATCCATTGGGCAGGCCCGTGTGATTGAAGTTCTTGCTGATAAAGACAGCCATTTCAAGATGGCCGGCATGAGCCGCCCGGAGATCACCGTCAAGGCGGGTGAGCCGTTGCTGCTGCGCATTAACGCCCGCAAGGGCAAAACCATGAACCGCGATGGCACGGTGCACGGCTTTACTCTGCTGCGGGCCAAGGACCATAGCAAGGTGAGTGGCTGGAACCTGGAATTAAAACCGGGAACGCAAGAGTTTTCTCTCACGGCTCCGGCTGAGCCTGGTGAGTATGAGGTTTTATGTACGGTCATCTGCAGTGAAGAGCATGAAGGGATGCGGATGAAGTTTGTGGTTTTACCATAAATAGTTTGTTGCGACTGTAGACGAGACGCGCTGACCGCAGCAAGACTGAAAACCTTAGGAGATTTTTGAATGAACAAATCGATGAACAAAATGCGGCGCGTGGCGTTGATCTTTGCAACCATGACGCTCTTATCGTTCTATTGCTTTGCCAAAGACAAGCCCAAAGATGCCACCGTGAGCCTGCGTGGCGCAATTATGGACAGCCAGTGCGCCTACAACGTGCACTCTGACGCGCATTCGCACGACTGGATGACGAAGCGCGGAATTCAGGGCGCCTCCGACGAAGAGAGCTGCACTCACCATTGCGTGAAAGATATGGGAGGCAGTTATGTCCTAGTGGTGAAGAAGGAAGTCTATAAACTCGACGATCAGGTGAAGGCGGAACAATTTGCCGGCAAGAAAGTGAAGATCAACGGAAGCTTAGACGCGGATACGCACACCTTGCATGTCTTCGACATGGAAGAAGACAAGTAGTATTCGACCCCGCCATTCAGTTGAAAGTAGACGGCTGCGCAGGGGCGCAGCCGTTTTGTTTCGTCAGGCACTTTTCTCCATGGTTAAAGAACGGAACATGGCGGCAGCTTCCGCATTGCGGGCTACCGCCATGGTTGCTTGTTCAATTGAAGCCAGAGACTCCTTGAGCGGACACGCTGAATGATGCAGAAGCCGGAGCATCTGCGTGACCTGGCCCAAACGGAGGCTTTGCTGTGCGTGATCGACCCCATCCGCATTCACTCGTGCGGCGGCGGATTCGATATAGCACCACAAAAACTGGCTGAGGAGATCAACAGCCTTCTTTAAGTCATGGCCTAATCCGGCATTCAATAAATTGTTCAAGATACGATCTTGATCAGCGGAATCGGCGTGCTGGAAAGCGGACCAGCGCAGTTGGGCGTGGAGCGCCCTGAGTTCTTGAGTAAGATTTTCAATCTGCTCTGAGAGATCTTCCATTGTCTAATCCTTGCTCTGCAAGTATTTTGGGAACCCTAGACATCGGAAGAAGTGGCAACAGCTCTGCAGACGACCGGAAGGTTGTGGCTTGACGATTAGTAGCTTAAATCGTGAGATGCTGGATGTCCTCTCCGCGTTGAGTTACTGAGGTACATGTTTTCTTGTCCAGTGGGTCGTAATACCACCTGAGACACGCTAACTCACTGATATGGAACAAGAAAATTGATTGATGGCGGGAAAATCACCCATGATCTTTTCCGTTGGACCGTTCTGACCGCGGCAGCCATGGATAAGGAGCCCACCTGAAAGACTCCGAAACATCAGGCATCAAGAGAATTACCTGGGCTCGATTACCACCGTCACGTTGTGGCCGCAATGCAAACTGGGCTCCAATACACCCCAGGGAGTCCTATGCGATTGCCACGGTTGATGTTTGCCTTCATTCTGGCTGCGGCTGTAACAGCGGCATATCCCCAAACCGCCAAGACCACAGATAAGACCACGACCAGCAACGGCAAAGCCCAGAAATTTCCTGTCACCACGTCGTCAGCGTCCGCGGCGCGGTACTTTGAGACCGGCATGGTCCATTATGAAAACCATCGCTGGAATTTTGCCCTGCGTGACTGGCGTGAAGCAGTGGCGCTCGATCCGAAATTCGCGCTGGCTTACACATGGATTTGCTTTACGACCACTGACCCCGCCGAAGAGAGCCAGGACCGCGCCAAAGCCAAGGCCTTGTTAAAGTCCATTACACCGGCAGAGCAGTCGATGGTCCGGTGGATGGCCGGCGTGCATGAGAACAATTATGTGGAAGGCATCCAGGCCATGAATGACCTGGCGCTGGCGTATCCGCATGACAAGCGTTTGAATTTTCTGATCGGGTACTGGCTTTACAAGCTGGACGAATACGAGCGCTCAAAGACTTTCACCCTGCAGGCGTTGGAGGATGATCCGGCCTACGCGACTGCGTACAACCAGTTGGGATATTTGTATTCGCGCGGCCGCGAGTATGACAAGGCGATTGCGGCCATGGAAAAGTATGTAAAGCTTCTTCCCAATGAACCCAATCCACATGATTCTTATGGCGAAATGCTGCGCCTCTCCGGACGCTTTGATGATGCGCTGGAGCAATACCACATCGCCCTGAAGATCGATCCGACTTTTTATATTTCCCAGAAAGAGCTGGGAGAAACCTACGCGGTGATGGGCCAGGAAGAGCGGGCGCGTACGGAGTATGCCAAGGCAATACAGGAAGCTCCCGGCAACGGACTGAAAGCTGAATATCTGCAGAAATCCGCGATGACATACCTGCGCGATGGAAAGTATGACGACGCTGACAAAGCGTATCGCGAAGCCGCTGAGAACGCGCATGCCATGGGACAGTGGGTGTGGGAGGCGCGGGCGTATCGGATTATGGCGATGTACCAGACCGATCACGATACGGCTGCGAAGGAACTGGACCAGGCCGAGTCAGT
>Ga0105245_10004117_pt1 | contig 12914 bp, 8 predicted proteins | sample KBSM54metaG_FD_81523 | JGI IMG/M metagenome (GOLD analysis project Ga0105245, IMG submission 81523) | Miscanthus rhizosphere microbial communities from Kellogg Biological Station, Michigan, USA - KBS M5-4 metaG | ecosystem: Host-associated > Plants > Roots > Rhizosphere > Soil | place: Michigan... | reverse complement strand
GATTCCATCATTTCCCATGCTTCACTCCTTTCGGTGTCATGACTCCTGTAATGTACCAAATGGTACATATTCTGCGTCGGACGGTCAAGCGTGGCTCGAGGATGTGATCAGCGGACAATGTGGCCCCGACGCGGAAGTCACCGGCCATGTGATCCGCCTGCGCCCAACGCAAATGGATTGCTGACCTGGGGATGATTCCGGGGGCCTCACTGCGGGGCGCAGCGGTTGCCGCCCGGAGAACCTGCCTCCCCACTCCCAGCATCGCGGCGCCGAAGATCACGCCAGATGCCACGAACAGGGCTGGCTCGATTTGACCCCGCCGGATACAAGTCAAGGCCGGGAACCGCGCGGCTTGAGCTCCCAGGGCCTCGTGATTCTGCGCATGTGCGGCGAACACGCCCAGTAGGAGGAGTAGATCGACGATGAAGTAGAGCGACTGACGTTCGACCTCGCTGCCCCCCGAGACAAGAGAGCCCCCCGCTCGCAGCACGCCTGCCAGGATGGCGGCCCAACCGCCGAACGAACGAGGGTGTTCAGGCGCATGGCGTCATTCTCCTGCCAGAAGAGCTCTGCGCGCGACCAGCGCCACCCCCCCGGAATATATCCGCCGCCGCCTCGGTCTCCATAGACGAAGCAAGGCGAACCCCGACATGGGACTTCACACACCAGATGCTTATGACTTTGTTCAGCAAATTTCATCCGCTGCTCGTGCATTTTCCGATTGCCCTGGTGCTGGCGGCTGCCGTCGCCGAGCTCGTAGTCATCACGACGGCCCGCGACGCATGGCGCACCGTCGCCGTCGCGAATATCCGCGCCGGGGCGGCCATGGGCGTGGTCGCGGCGATCACGGGCTGGCTGTTCGCGGCGTCGCCGCTGGTCGACGCCTCGATGTCCCTTGAATGGCATCGATGGTTGGGTATGGGCGGCGCAGCGGGCGCGATCGGCGCGGCGTTCCTGTCGTCGCGTCCAGACGTGTCATCGCACCGCTCGGCGCTCGGCTACCGCTTGACGTTGTTCGTGACCGCACTCCTGGTGGCGATCACCGGTCATCTGGGTGGGACGCTCGTGTGGGGCGCCAGGTTCTTTCTGCCGTAATCGGCGTTATCGGATTGATAAGGAGCGTGTCGTGAAGACCAAGAACGACGAGACGGAATGGGATCGCCGCGGGTTTCTGGAGTGCATGGCGTGGGTCGGCACCGGCGCGATCTGGACCATGGCGAGCGGCGTCCTCAAAGGCATGCCGATCGAACAGGCGGCGCACGCTGGCGCCGGGACCGGTGCGCTGAGGTTCGTGCAGATCAGTGACAGCCACATCGGCTTCAACAAGGATGCGAATCCTGACGTCACCGCGACGCTGCGAGCGGCGATCGCGAAGATCCGCGCCCTGCCACAGGCGCCGGCATTCGTGCTGCACACCGGGGATCTGACGCACCTGTCGAAGCCCGAGGAGTTCGACACGCTGCAGCAGGAGCTCTCGGGGATTGGCGCGCCCGTGTTCTACGTGCCTGGCGAACACGACATGCTGAACGACAACGGCAAGAGTTATCTCGAGCGCTTCGGGAAGAACACGAAGGGCGCCGGTTGGTACAGCTTCGATCAGGCGGGCGTGCACTTCATCGGGCTGGTCAACGTGATCGATCTCAAGGCGGGCGGGATGGGCACCCTCGGCGCCCAGCAGCTCGAGTGGCTGGAGGCGGACGTGAAGCCGCTGAAGAGCAGCACGCCGATCGTGGTGTTTGCGCACATCCCGTTGTGGTCGGTCTATCCGGAGTGGGGGTGGGGCACCGACGACAGCGCCCGTGCGTTGTCCTATCTGAGACGATTCGGATCGGTCTCGGTGCTGAACGGCCACATTCATCAGGTGATGCAGAAGGTCGAGGGCAACGTGACGTTCCACACGGCGATGTCCACCGCGTTCCCGCAGCCGGCGCCCGGCGCGGCACCGTCGCCGGGACCGATGAAGGTCGAGGCGGATCGGTTGAAGAAGATGCTCGGCCTCGCGTCCATCGCCTACCACGACGTGCACCACCCGATTGCCATCACCGACCTGCCGCTCGAGGACGCCGTTGCATCGGCCGGCACCGATGGGCGCCAGGTCAGCGTGGAAAACTTCAGCTTCTCTCCGGTCGCGGCGACCGTACCCGCTGGTTCGTTGGTGACCTGGACGAATCGGGACGACGTCCCGCACAACATCGTCAGCACCGAGAAGCGGTTCGCATCGCCGGTGCTGGACACGGACCAGCAGTTCTCGTATCGCTTCGACGCGCCGGGGACGTTCCCTTACTACTGCTCGCTGCACCCGAAGATGACCGGGCGCATCGTGGTGGCCTGACCATGGGCTATCCAACGATGACGCGATTCAGCAGCGCCGTGGCAGCGGCGACCGTGTTCCTGGCACCCGCGACGCCGGTCCATCGTCCCGTGCACGAGGTGCAGGTGGTCGCCAGCAAGTTCAGGTTCGAACCCGCGGTCATCGAGGTGACGGCTGGCGAGCCAGTTCGCCTCGTGATCCGATCCAAAGACGTCGTGCACGGATTTGCTGTGCCGGCGCTGAAGATCGACGTGCAAGTCCCCAAAAGCGATGGCGATCCGGCCGTCGTGGAATTTGTGGCACCACCGCCGGGCCGATTTGAAGTGGCCTGTTCGGAATTCTGTGGCAGCGGCCACGGCCAGATGAAGGCCGCCGTTGTCAGCGTCGCCCCTTTGTAACCAACAACTGAAGAAACGGAGACAGCATCATGCGAGCATTCGCCATCGTCACGGTTCTCGTCCTCGGCCTCGGCACGTGGGCGTGCAGCGGAAGTGGCTATTCGAGCAGCACCAGCACGCCGGCCGCACCCACGCCGATCGCCTCGAACGGCGTCGTGACCATTAATGTCGTCGCGATCAACGGCGCACAGTCGTTCTCGCCCAACCCCGCGACGCTTCCGGCGGGCCAGATGGTCGTCTGGCACAACGTCAACAACACGACCCATCGTGTCGTCCTGAACGACGGGTCGGTCGACACCGGCAATCTCGCGCCAGGGGCGTCGAGTCAGCCGATAGCGATCGGCGCGACCGGCGGTCAGTATCACTGCTCGATTCATCCGGAAATGATCGGTAGCGTCAATCAAGACACCGGGACGCCTCCGTCCACACCGGCCTACTAGATCGCCAGATCCGGGGCAACGCGAACGAGTGCGGATGCTGGAACGTCTGCGCGATCGCCCGACCGGTGTCCCGGGATTTCACAGGCCCGGGAATATTCGAGGCGGCGCGCCGATTAGGTGACTGTGTGGAAGCGTCTGCGATTCTCGCAGCGCGGGTTTGACGTCCCAAGTGAAGGAGTAGGTCTAGAAATGATGAAGAAAGTCGGGTTGATCCTCATCGGAACACTGTTCGTTGTGGCTTGCGGTCAAACGCCTTATACGTCCAGTCCGTCTCCGGCAGCACTGGCTGAATCGCCTTCGTCAGGCAACGGAAGAAGCGACAAATCCACGCCGCTTGCGGCGTCGTCGCCGGCACAAGGGCAAGCGCGAGTAGGGTTTGGCTTCAACGGCACCGTCAGCGGCTTCCCGACGGGCGAGGTATTTCTCACCGGCGGAGGTGCTTACAACCGCACGGCACATTTCGTCGACGCAGCTGGAGGCTTCAAGTGTCTCGCGGATGTCCTCCAGGGACCGTTGAGCACAAGCATCAATCCAGACGACCCTGGCCCATGCCGCGCCGGTGAGGGCGTCCGCTGGGATACGGCAGCGCTGCTCCCCAGCACGACGTTCAAGTGCACCGGCGCTGCGAGCGAAACGCTGAAGACGGCGGTGACCAGCGATAAAACGGTCGTGCTCCAGGCCGACTTCTATCGGGCAAGCAACGGCAACGACGAGTCGTTTACCGGGAAGATCATCGTGTCGGATGGCGATATCGCCCCCGACTTTCCCGGTGTCAATCTCTGGGTTGAACGCGTGGGGTGCGGCGCGGGGCGGGCGATGAATTTCAGCAAGTAGGCCGATCGTCGCGAGCTGCCGTAAGGCGACCTCCGGCCTTCCTGGCCGGAGGTCGCGATTTGACTCAGGTGGACCTCAGATTGACTTCCGTCTTATATCGCCTAGCCGGGAATAAACCTGCCGGGGACGGAGTCTCAGAAGAAGGCGATGCCTCGATCCTTTGAGGATGTCGTCCTGCCGCATCTCGACGCTGCGTTCAACTACGCGCGCTGGCTGACGAAGAACGACGCCGACGCCGAGGATGTGGTGCAGGACGCTTACATCCGCGCCTTGCGGTTTTTTTCGTCCTTGAGGGACGAGAATGCCCGGGCGTGGCTGTTCACGATCGTCCGGAACACGTGGTACGGGCGGTTTCCGCGACGTACCGGCAGTGCCGTCGTGAACGTCCCTGACGAGGACTTCGAGCACCGGCCTGATGTCGGCCTCGACCCCGAAGCGCAGATGATCCAGCAACAGACCGTTGAGCAGGTGCGGCGCGCGCTCGAGACGCTGCCAGCGGATTATCGGGAAGTGCTCGTGCTGCGGGAGCTCGAGGGGCTGTCTTACAAAGAGATCGCCGCCATTGTCGAGATTCCGATCGGGACCGTCATGTCGCGGCTCGCGCGTGCACGCGAACGGCTGACAGGCGTATTGGTCCCCGCGAACTGAGTGGAGGTCATCGTGGAATGCCGTGAGGTCGAAGATCTTCTCGGCGCCTGCCTGGACGGTGAGCTGGAGCCCGCTCTCGCGACGTCCGTACGCGGTCACGCCGACACGTGCACGACCTGTCGCCAGCGACTGGCGAATCTGGAGTCCATCGGCCGGATGGTTCGACATGCGCCCTACTACCAGGCGCCTGCTGGCTTGCGGGCGCAGGTCATCCACGCTCGAGCGCGATCAGCGGCGACGCCGCACTGGCTCGCGTGGGCAGCGGCTGCGGTGGTCGTCGCGTCCTTGACAGGCTCGATTGTGTTTGTCACGTCGGCGACACGGGCGGCGCGGGCGCTTGATCCCGTCGACGCCGTGGCACAGGAGGTCGTCAGCAGTCACGTGAGGGCGTTGATGGCTGCGCATCTCTTTGATGTCCAGTCCACCGATCAGCACACGGTGAAACCCTGGTTCCTCGGGAAGCTGGACTTCTCACCGCCCGTTACCGATCTCGCCCAAGCCGGGTACCCACTCACCGGCGGCCGGCTGGACTATCTGGCCGGCCGTCCGGTCGCCGCGCTCGTCTACACGCGCGGCCAACACGCGATCAATCTGTTCGTGTGGCCGGAGGCGTCAAACGCGGTCCGCTCGTCGGACGCGCGGGCTCTTCGGGGATTCCACGTCCGACACTGGGTGCGCGGAGGCATGTCCTACTGGGCGGTGTCGGACGTGAGCGACGCGGACCTCGACGAGTTCGTCCGCGCCCTCCAGCAATAGCTGGCGCAGCTCGCGTTCCACTTGTTCCAGTGACGATCCGCCGCTCCTGTACGACACACTCGGCGGCTGTGTTACCTGCTCGGCAATATCCGTGTGATACCCTGCGCACCCTATGTCGCTTGCAGTAGGCGACCTGCCGCTGCTGCTCGCCGGGCCGGTGCTCCGCCGCGTCGAAGCCGATCTCGTCTGCGTGTGGATGGCCACCTCTCAGCCCTGCAACGCATCGCTGCTGCTGTTCGACGGCGGAGACGTTGCGGCTTCTGACACACCGCTCGGCGATCAGCGCGCCGAATGGGTGTCGGACGTGCAGGCGACGCTGCCCATCGGCCCCCACCTCCACGTTCTGGCGATCACGCTCGACCTGCGCACGCCCGGCGGCAACGCGGTGCGCACGAACGGCGCGCTGCTGCCGAACCGCACCTATTCATACGACCTCAACTTCTTCACGCGCGACGACCCGGCCACCCGCCACACGCTGCTGACGGAAGGGCTGCTGGACGACCCGCTGCCGCTCGGCTACGACCGCGGCGAGTTGCCCAGCTTCCTCACGCCACCGACCGAGCGCGAGCAACTGGTGATTCTCCACGGCTCGTGCCGCGAGCTGTTCGCGGTGCCGCCGGTCGAAGACGACCCGGCGCTCGACGAGGATCCCTTCGAGCCGCCAGGCGGCTGGCCGACCGCGGAGGTCACGCCCGACGACCCGGCGCCGGTCTTCGACCCCGAGACCGACGTGTTTCCGTCGGACGCTTATCCGACCTTCCCGAAGCGCGACGGCATGCTGTGGGTGGACGCGCTCATCGACCAGCGCGCCTCGCTCCCGCAGTTCCGCTTCGCGGGCCGGCCTCACCAGCTGTTCCTGACCGGCGACCAGATCTACGCCGACTCGATGTCGGCGGTCGTCCTGCCGGTCCTGAACCACGTGGGCCGCGTGCTCGTGGGCGACGAGGATCTGGGGTCCAACCCGGTCGACGCCACCACAGTTCCCGCCACGCTCGAAAACTTCCCGCCCGGCTTCCGCCGCGGCGCCGCCGTGCGCAGCGCGTACTTCACGATGAGCGGCGGGTCGTCGCACGTGTTCTCGTTCGGCGAGTTCATCGCGCACTACCTGCTGGCGTGGTCGCCGGCGTTGTGGGAGAAAACGGACCTCTCCAAAGACGGCTTCAACAAGGCCCTGTGGCCGGACCTCGCCGACTTCAACCCGGGCACGATTCCCATGCCGGAGGACTGGTTCCTGCAGTGGACCTTCTCCGACGAAGTGGAGCGGACGCACACCGACGATTACGAGACGCTCAAGGACCAACTGCCGGTGGCCGATTCGCCTGGGCCGGACGCGCCGGAACGCGAACAGGTCGAGTGGTTCTTCCGGCAGCGCCGCGACTGGATCGCCAGCAAGTACTGGTCGCCTGAACTCTTCGAGTGGTACACCCGCCGGTTCCGCGCCGGCCTGCCGCGCGTGCGCCGCGCGCTGGCGAACGTGGCCACCTACATGATCGGCGACGACCACGAGATCACCGACGACTGGTACTTCAGCCGCCAGTGGCGCGAGCGCGTGTTCACGCGCACGCTGGGCGTGGACATCATCCGCAACGGCCTCACCGCCTACACGGTGATGCAGGCGTGGGGGAACGACCCGCGCCGCTTTTCGCAGGGGCGGGAGGCGAACCTCCTGCAGTCGATCAGCGCGTTCATGGCACTGCCGGTCGCCGCACGGCGCGTCTCGTCGGACGCCGTCCACGATCTGCTCGGATTGCCTCGCCCGGAGCCGCCTCCAGGCAGTCCGCCGCGGCCCACGCCGACGTTCCGGCCGCTCGTCGAGTTCTCCTACCAGGTGGAAGGCCCCTGTCATCGCGTGCTGGTCGTGGACGGACGCACGAAGCGGCGCTTCCCGCACCGCCTGTCGCAGGCCGGCGGCATCGATTACGAGGGCGGCAACGCCCTGCTGCCCGACGACATCCAGCCCACGGGGCTACCCGGCGAACAGAGCTTCGGACTGTTCGGCGATTCGCCGATGGCCGCGGCGCTGCCGCCACGCCCGACCGCCGACACCAAGATCACGCTGGTCGTCCTGGCCGTGCCCGCGCTCGGCCCCGAAGGCATGGAGCTGGCGCTCGTCCCGCTCCAGCGCCTCGCGCGTCTATTGCAGGACGTCGACGCGGAGTCGTGGGCGTACGAGCCCGGCACCTACGAGGCCTTGCTCGCCTCGCTCGCGCGCTACGAGTCGGTGGTCCTGCTGTCGGGCGACATCCACGCCGGGTTCACGGCCTACGCCGACTACTGGTCCGCGCCGGCAGGGCAGCCGGTGCGCACGGCGCGCGTCGTCCAGCTGGTGTCGAGCGGCCTGACGAAGGACTGGGGCGAGTACGGCCCGGCCTTCATCGGCCATACGCTGTCGCACGAGATCTTCGAGTCCGCCACCACGCCCACGCAGCCGCTCGCCGAGCGAGTGGGGTGGGGCACGCCGCTCAAGCAGGTGCCGGTGGAGCCGCCGACGATCGGCGACATCGTGACGGTGCCGGCCGGCTCCGTTGCGCATCCGACGTACCGCGCGCGGTTGCGGATGCGCGCGCCGGTGGTGCCGACGCACGGCTGGCCGGCGGGAACGACCGAAGCGCGCGACCCGAACTGGGCCTGGCGCGCCTTCATGGTGCGCGACGAACGCGAGGAGTTTCCGACGACGCCGACGGCTGTGAGCCGCACCACGCCGGTGGCGCTGCCCGCCGATCCGCTGTCAGGACCGAACGTGGGCTGGCATGCAGCGGCGGCGCGGCGCATGGCCTACGGCCGCGTGTTCTGCTTCCTGCCGAACGTCGGTGTTGTCACCTTCGAGAAGGACCTCCAGGATCAGTGGGCGGTGCGGCACGTGCTGGCCGGCGAACTGCCGCCGATGCCGCCGATGCCCGAGGCCGGCTTCACGCCGGTGGGCCTGCAGCCGTTCATCGTCCACAAGGTGTCGCTGACGCCGCCCGCCGCCACGACCTGGCTGTCCGGCCGTCCGCGCATCGTCGGCGACGGTGGCTGGGGCGGCGACGACAGCGACCCCGCGTTCCAACTGCTTCTGCATGCCCTCCCGCGGTTGTGGGAGCGCGCCGCCGGCTTCATCGGCGCGGACGGAATCTTCGCCGGCAGCCCGGTGGTCGTGGACGACATCGTGCGCGAGGCGGTGCTGACCGATGCCGCCGATCGCATCGGCAAGACCTTTCGCCGCAAAATACTGCGCGAGCTGGGGCCGTTCGCGACCAGCACCGACGCCGTACTCGACGCCGTCCCGCAGGCCGACGTCGACGCGCGCATCCGCGAACTGGGGAAGCTCGATCTCGCGCGCGAAGCCCGGGCGATGGTGCGGCCGGACCTCGAGCGCCTGCTGCTCTATCACCAGTCGATGCCGGATCCCGCCGCATCACTCGACGACATCCTGCTCACGGCGTGCTCGGACTGGGTCCGCGAGTACAGCGGCCGCGTCAGCACCATCGCGGGCCTGCTGGCCACCTTCCGCGCGCCGGTCACGAAGCACGTGCCGGTGCTGTCGCGCCTGCTGGGCGGGTTGTGGTCGCTGTGGCGGGATGGCACCGACGCCGAGACCTGGAATCAGGTGACCACGCCGCCGTGGCTGGCGGGCCTTATCGGCGTGCCGCCGCGCGCGGCGCGCCTCGCGGTCGGGTTGCTGAGCGAGCTGGCGATCGGCGTCATCGAGGATCACGACCCGCGGCCGATCAATCACGCGCCGGTGATCTTCTCGCCGGAACTGGTGCTGGCCGGCATCGGCATCGCGCTGGGCGCCATCGCCAACAACCGGCGCCTATCGTTCGTGTCGGGGTGGGAGGCGACGGCACGCGTGGCGGAGCCGGGCACGCGCAACACCGTGACGAACGCCGAGGTGCTGGCGCGGCAGACGATGAGCCTGCTGATCCATCCGGGCAAACACCAGCGCCACGTGGGGCCGGCGCGGAAGCTGTCGTTCACCATGGTGCCGGCGGCGAACACGGTCGAGCCGGGCCGGCTCTTCGTCGCCTGGGACGGCGGCTTCCAGTTGGATGAGGCGATCGGCAAGGGCGTCCACGCCCGCATCGAAGCGACCGGTCGCGCCTTCCTCGAACAGCCGTGGGGACTGGCGAAGCCACGTGGGGCGCCGGGCGAGCGCCTGTCGCTCTCGTTCCGGTTCCCGACCTCGCTGACGCCACTGCCGGGTCTGACCGTGCGCCTGACGCCGTCGGTGGGCGTGTCGTTCGGATTCGTCGGCGTGCCCACGGCCGAGAACTCGTCGTTCGAGCTGCGCCTGGCGCTGAACGACAAGGAGGATCGGATCACGTTCGTGCCGGGCGACGGGCTGCTGCGCCAGCTGCTGCCCACCGACGGCATCAGCCTGCCGCTGGACGCCGCGGTCACCTGGTCGCCCTACGGCGGGTGGCGGTTCGTCGGCATCGGCGAGCTGGCGCGCGGAGTGGCCGTGCCGCCCCCGACGGGGCAGTCGCCTGCCACGCCGTCGCAGCGGGCCACCGAAGTGGTCACGCCGATCAACCAGAAGCTGGGCCCGATCACGCTGCACGAGCGGAAGCTCGAGGTCACCACCACGGCGATCCCGTTCTTCAGCGAGTCGAAGATCGGCGTGCGGGTGACGGTGGCGGTGAGCGGCACGCTGTCGCTCAGCATCAAGGCGGCGCGCCTGACGTTCACGGGCGTCGGCCTGGTGTGGCGGATCCCGATTGGCGAGGACGGGGAGGCGGTCGACGATCCGATCGACGTCAAGCTGCCCGACGGCGTAGCCGTGGCGCTGAACGCGCCCTCGATCTCCGGCGGCGGATTCCTGCAGCGGATCGAGGCGCCGGACGGGCGTGTCACCTGGCGCGGCGGGCTGGCGCTGCGCTTCGCCGACAGCTTCGAGCTGGCAGCGTTCGGCGTGATCGAGCTGGGTGGCAACCGGCCGTGGACGTTCCTGCTCTTCGTCACCGTCCGCTTCACGCCGCCGTATCCGCTGGCGTTCGGCCTGAAGCTGACGAAGGTCGGGGGCCTGCTGGCGCTGAACCGCACCATGGCCGTGGACGCGCTCCGCGACGCGGTGCTGGGACCGGCGTCGGGCACGCTCGACATGGCGCTCTTCGCCGAGCGCCCCGAGGAACAGCTGCCCGTCGTGCTGCCGATGATCGACCGGTTCTTCCCGGCGGCGCCGGGGCACCAGGTGGCGGGGCTGCTGGTCGAGATCGAATGGCGCGCCGAGACCGGCACGCTCTTCGGCCACTTCCGCGGTGTGCTGCTGGCCGAGCTCGAGAACATCCAGTTCGCGCTCTACGGCACCGCGCAGGTGGGCTTCCCCACGCTGACCCAGGACCACATCCTGCGCGTGCGCGCCGGGCTCGAAGCCGTCTACGACTATCGCGCGAAGTTCGTCCGGGTGTCGCTCGCCCTGACCGAAGCCTTGCTCTTCAAGCGCGTGCGGCTGACGGGCGGCGCGGCGCTGATGTTCCGGTGGGGCGAGCACGACGAGTTCGCGTTCACCCTCGGCGGCTTCCACCCGTCGTTCCGGCCGTACATCCCTCCCGGGTTGCGCGAGCCGGCGCGGCTCGGCGCCGCGTGGCATCCGAACGAGTTCGTCGATCTCAACCTGCAGAGCTACTTCGCGCTCACGTCCACCAGCCTGCAGTTCGGGTTCTCGGCGCACGTCGAGATCGGCGCGAGCTGGGGCGGCCTGCGCGCGGACGCGGACTTCGACTTCCTGGTGATGCGGAAGCCGCGGACGCTCTTCGAACTCGATCTCCAGTTCAGGGTCACCGCACACCTCTTCGGCTGCGATCTCTTCAGCGCCGGGTTGAAGGGGTCGATGACCGGCCCGGATCCGTGGGTCATCGAAGGGACGATCTACTGGGAAGTGTGCGGCGTCGACATGTCCAGGGATTTCGGCCCCCATCAATGGGGCGACGACCTCGGGCAGATCGGGCAGGCGCAGGAGCAGGCGCGCCGCGTGATCGGCGACGCGGTGGCGGACCCGGCCGCGTGGTCCATACGGCGGCAGACGGCCAGTTTCGTACGGTTGCGGGCCGGCGCCAACGACGCGCTGGATCCTCGCGATCAGATCGACGTGCGCCAGGCGCAGCTGCCGCTGGGCATCGCGCTCGAGGTCTACGACGCGAGCGGACTGTCCGACGCCGGCACATGGCACCTGGTGGGGACCGGCGGCGTCGCGAAGGTGAGCGACCTCACCGACGTGTTCCCGACGAGGCGCTACCTGCGCAAGCCGCCGAAGGAGCAACCGTTTCGCGGTGGCCTGTCGAGCGGGGCGCGCTTCGGCAGCACGGCGTGGGGCGTGCCGGCCGGCGCGGTCGCGAGCGACGAATCGCTGACCGAAGACCGCGTGCTCGACAGCCTGACGGTGCCGCCGCCGCAGCCGGCGACCGGACACCCGCTGAACGTCGGCATCCACTTCGCCGAGGCGATCCTGGTCGCCGCGCCGACGCGCGCGCCCGAGCTGAAGTGCACGCGGCACGTAGTGGCGCTGGAGGCCGCGTCGTGAACCTCTTCTTCCTGCCGTTCGTGCGCCAGGGCCTGACGCCCGCAGCCAACGCCGGTGCGCGGGCCACCGTCTCCGTGTCGTTCCGGCTGGAGTCGGCGGGGCAGCCATCGCGAGACGTCTCCGGCACCCTGGCGCTGGCCGGCCCGGGCGACGTGCTGGCCATCGAACCGCGGCAAGTGCTGCGCGTGTCGCCGGCCGCCGGGGCGCGCGACGCCGAGCCCGACTTCTTCCCGCTGATCGAGTTCGACGCGCCGGAACTCCCGTGGGCCTACAGTCCGACGGTGCCGGCGGGGTTGCGCCTGGCGCCGTGGCTCGTGCTCGTCGTGATCGAAGCGGATCCCGCCGTGCGGCTGGAGCGCGGCGTCCAGGGGCAGAGCCCGTGGATCCTCCGCCTGCCCGCCGACACCGCGCGCCGGGAACTGCCCGACCTCGCCGACGCGGGGACGTGGGCGCACGCGCAGATCGCGTGCGAGACGTCCGGCGAGATCGCCGCCACGCTGGCGGCGCATCCCGATCGCACCCTGTCGCGGCTGTTGGCGCCGCGGCATCTGCAGCCGAACCGCGGCTACGTGGCCGCGGTCGTGCCGACGTATCTGTCCGGCCGCATCGCCGGCCTCGGCGATGATCCGGCCGGCCATCCGGCGCTCGTCACCGGACTCGAGCCGGCGTGGACTGCGCTCGACCCGCCGACGCAGTTGCCGGCGTACTACGCCTGGACCTTCCGCACCGGCGAGGCCGGCGACTTCGAGTCGCTGGCGCAGCGGCTGCACGCTGTGCCGCTGGACCCGGACGGCGAGAGCACGGCGCTGCACGTGTCGCTGCCGAGCGGCACAGAGGGGTTGGCCGTGGACTGGGAAGCGCCGCTGCGCGTGCCCGATCAGGTGGCGCACCGGGCACGGCGTCCCACCGCTGCGGTCAACGAGATCCGCACGGCGCTACGCGGCGGCACGAACCCGCCGATCCTCGGCCCCTCGTACTTCGGCGAGCCGTGGACGGACGCACGCGCGGTGACGCCCATCGCGGCG
>Ga0105245_10004114_pt1 | contig 12915 bp, 5 predicted proteins | sample KBSM54metaG_FD_81523 | JGI IMG/M metagenome (GOLD analysis project Ga0105245, IMG submission 81523) | Miscanthus rhizosphere microbial communities from Kellogg Biological Station, Michigan, USA - KBS M5-4 metaG | ecosystem: Host-associated > Plants > Roots > Rhizosphere > Soil | place: Michigan... | reverse complement strand
GCTCGTCGCCGATGTCGCGGGCGGTCTCGTCGGACTCCGGTGCGGGCTGGGTGGTCGTGCGCTCGTCGCCGATCTCGATGATCGTCTCGTCCGACTCCGGCGCCGGCCGGGTCGTCGTCCGCGTGTCGCCGATGTCGCGAGCGGTCTCGTCGGACTCGGGCGCGGGCCGGGTCGTCGTCCGCGTGTCGCCGACGTCGCGGGCCGTCTCGTCGGACTCGGGCGCCGGGCGGGTGGTGGTGCGCTTGTCGCCGACGTCGCCGCCGCCGCCACTTCCACGGCCGCCGCTGGCCGCGGCCGGCCCCTGGCCCGCGTTCTGCGACGGCCCGGGCTCGAAGTGGAACTTGTCCTTGAACCACTGGTGGTACGCCTCGACGTTGGGGAACGAGCGGCTGGCGTGGCCCCCGCCCTCGGGGTAGTAGATCGTGAAGTAGCCCGTCTTCTTCTCGTAGAAGACCCACGTGCGCTCGGGCTTGCCGTCGACCACCACGTCGATGGCGCTCCAGTGCGGGCCTTCCATGGCCGGTCCCTTGCTGGCGTCGCCCTTGATGATCGGCAGGTCGCCGCCGCGGCCGCTGGGGACGAGGTTCGGATCGCTGGTGTCGCCGCCCTCGCCCGTCGGGTGGCTGTGGCGCCCGAGCGTCGTCTCCTTGGCCTCCCAACCCATCTTCCGCATGGCCGCGGTGGTGGGGACCATCTTCTCGTTCCCCTGCACGACCGCCCACTGCTTCAACCGGTGGTTGTAGAGGAGCGCCACCTCCCGGGAGGGATCGGCGTTGATCGCCTTCTTGTAGGCCCGCCACGCCTCGACCTCGTTGTCGCCGACGATCTGGAGGACGTGGCCCTCCGGGTTCTTGGGAACGGGCTTGCCCTCCTCGAGCGCCATCGGGGTCGGTTTCGTGACCTCGGCGTCGGTGTCGGCCGTGTCGTCGGCGTCGGCCGCCCGGGGCCCCTCCGGCTCGTCGCCCGCCCGGGTGGTCGTCGGCTCGTCCGCCGTCGCCCGCCCTCGGGCACCGGTGGTCCCCTCCTCGTCCGTCGTGCGCTTGGTCGGCTCGTCGGTGGGCTTGGCCGTCGGCTCGTCGGTGGGCTTGGCCGTCGGCTCGTCGGTGGTCGTGCCGGCGCCCGCCTTCTTCTTCCCGGCCCGGGCGCGGCCGAGGCCACCCTTGGCCAGCGCGACCCCGTAGGCGACGTCGAGGCCCTCGGTGGCGTCCTGGCCGAGGGCCTCGTTGGTGGCGACCGTCGTCGCCCCAACCTCGAAGGCCTGACCAGCCAGTTTCTGGGCGCCGGCCTTCACCTCGGCCGACACCGCGAAGCCGAGCTGCTCGCCCGCGCCGGCGAGCTTGCGGCCGACGATGCCGGCCGCCTCCTCGCCGAACACCCGTGAGGGAGCGCCGAGGCCGAACCCGATGGCGGAGCCGATGAGGTCGCCCTTCAGCATCGCCCAGTCGTACTGGTCCCCCATGATGGCGGCCTTGGTGCCGATGTTCACGGCCAGGGAGATGGCCGCTCCCGCCAGGTGGCCGACGCCGGGGAGCAGGACGGTCAGGGCGATGTCGACGGCGATGGCGATGGCGTTGGCGATGGCGGCCCGCAGCGCGTCGGTGGCCGCCACGTAGGCGTCCTTGTCGACCGACATGGCCGCCCGGGCGTCGCGCGCCTTGAGGATGGCGGCCATCTGGCCGGCACCGTCGCCCGCCTCCGCGGCCTTGCGGAACTCGATCATGGCGTCGGTGAGCGCCCGATGGGAGTCCTCGAGCGTCTCCCGGACCTCGCGCTTGCCGCCGACGGTGTCGGCCATCTTGCCCGTGAGCCCGCCCGCCTGGATCGCCCGCTCGAACGTGTCCCGGGTCCACTTGTACGTCCAGTTGAGCTCGGCCTGACCACCCGGGTCGGGCGCCTCGATCAACTCCTGGATGGCCGCTTCCTTGTCGGTGCGGGGCTTCTGGATCACGATGTTGGCGACGGCCGGCGACCCGCCGGGGAGGTACTGCGTCACGTTGATGAAGGTGCTCGACTGGGCCAGGGTCATCACCTTCCCCTTCACCGAGTCGGAGAGGGTGGGTCGGCCGGCCTTGCCCGCCCCGGCGTCGTACTCGGCCACGACCTTGCGCCGGCCCGCCGGGGCCAGGCCCTTCAGCACGTTGATGACGGCGTCGAGGTCGGGCTCCTTCTTCGTCATCGCGTACTCGAGCTCTTCGACCGGCTTGAGCGTGCCCCCCTCGCGGACGAGCTGGTCGACGACGTCGTGGTCGCGGTTGTCCCACGACTCCAGGACCTCCTCGAACTTGCGATGACCGGGCCCGGAGGCTGCGCCCAGGGTGTCGAACCGGGTGATGAACCGGGCGATGTAGACGTGGGCCCGGTTGTCGATGGCCCTGGCCGCGCCGGACGTGACCGATTCGAGCACCTGGGCCAGCGCGTGGGGGGGCGTCGTCTTGGCCAGCTCCGAGGCCCGCTCCCGCAGCTCGCCCCGGACGTCCTGGTCGGCCCGGGCCCGGAGCCCCCGCAGCGTCGACGTGACGTCGTCCGGCTTGAGGTCCTTGGCGTCCTCCAGCCGGTTGAGGCGGGCGGCGGCCTCCTCCACCGGATCGCCCTTGGCCATGGCGTCGATGACCGACATCTCGATGGGCGCCAGGAAATCCTTGCGGAGGAGCTCGTCGACCGACGGGCCGCCCTCGCCCGCCTCCGGCAGGTGGACGGCGAGCACGGCCTTGACCGAGTCGAGCCCGCCCGCGGCCGCCTCCCGGTTGATGCCGGCAAGGATGCCCTCGAGCTCGTCGAGGAGGGCCCGGACCTTGGCCTTGACCTTGTCCTCGTCGTCCTCCAGGACGAGGTCGGTCATGGCGTCCTCGACCTTCCCCCGCACGATCACGAGGGCGTAGGCGTCGGCGACCGTCCAGTCCCCGTGGATCAGGGCCAGTGCCCGCTGCTTCCAGAAGCCGGGGAGATCGCCGACGGCGTCGGTCAGATCCTCGTCGAACTGCGTCTTGTAGAGAGCGGCGACCCAGCTGTTGTCGGCCGCGCTCTTGCGCAGCATCCGCATGATCTGCTTGCGGCTCTCCTCGTCGTCCTTGCCGATGAGGATCTTGATCTCGGCCGCGTCGGCCGCCGCCCGGTTGCGGCGCACGACCTTGGCCACGTCGGAGAGCTCGGTGCTGGGCGAGCCGTCGGGGTTGACCGCCGGGAGTGACGGGAGCGCCTTGAGCGCCGCCCCCGAGCCGACCGGCCCGGTGTTGATCCAGGTGACCGGCACCGCGCCCGCGGCCACCGCGCTGGTGGCCGCGCCCGTCGGCTCGAGGGCGGTGCCTTCGAGCAGGGCGGCCACCCGGTAGCGCTGGGCCGGGTTGAGCTCGGATGGCACCGGTCGGTTCAGGTAGTCGGGGCTGAACCCGAGGAGGTCCTCCCGCAGCTCGTGCCCTGTCTCCCGCTTGTACTCGGCCGCGATCTCGCGGACCTGGCTGGGCGCGAGGTTGGTGAGCGAACGGTCGACGACGTCGAACTTGACCGGGTGCACCGGGTGCTTGCCCCAGAACCAGCTCCCCCGCATCTCGGTGTTGGTCTGGTCGACGGCTCGCCGCAGCTCGTGCACCGTGTTGACCACGTTCACGTGCTCGGCCGCGGGGGTGGCCAGGTCGGTGGTCTGGCGCTGGGCGGCGATGAGCTGGGTGACGGCCCGGTTCCCCGCCGCCCGTTGGAGGGGACCCACGTCGGCGGTGCGCAACCGGGCCTCGCCCGTCAGCTGGGCCCGGGTCGCCTGGTTCGGCGCCGGCGTCGAGACGGTGTCGTCGGTCGCGTCGTGCCGGGGCGGTTGCGGCGCCAGCCGGCGACTGGGCCGTACGGCTTCCGCCACCGGTGCCATTCGGGACAGCCTACGGCAGGGGGCCCTGCCCGATCGGGCCGAGCGCCTGCCCCATCGGGCAGCGGCGCTGCCCCATCGGCCCGGGCCGAAGCCGGGGAACCCGGCTCACCGGGCCCCGCTGACCAGGTGGGAGTACGGGCCGAACTCGGACTCCACGCAGAGCCGGCCCAGCTTGCGGTACTCCCGCTCGGTGGCCCGGATGAGGTCCGCCATCGACACCGCCCGGTCGGCGTCGGCGGCCAGGTAGGCGGCGCCGAGGGCGACGTTGCGGATGTTGCCGCCGGTGATCCGGAAGGCCTGGGCCAGGAAGTCGAGGTCGATGTCGTCGGCCCGGGGGACCGACGGGCCCAGGTGCAGCTCCCACAGGCGCCGGCGGTCGGCGTCCTCGGGCACGGGGAAGTCGACGATGACGTCGAGCCGGCGGGCGAAGGCGTCGTCGATGTTGCTGCGCAGGTTGGTCGTCAGCACCGCCAGTCCCTCGAACGCGTCCATGCGCTGGAGCAGGTAGGCGGTCTCCACGTTGGCGTAGCGGTCGTGGGCGTCCTGGACGTCGGACCGCTTGCCGAAGAGGGCGTCGGCCTCGTCGAACAGGAGGACGCCGTTCACCCGCTCGGCCTCGGCGAAGATCCGGTCGAGGTTCTTCTCCGTCTCGCCGATGTACTTGTCGACGACCGTCGACAGGTCGATGACGTAGAGGTCGAGGCCCAGCTCGCCCGCCAGCACCTCGGCCGACATCGTCTTGCCCGTCCCCGACTCTCCCGCGAACAGGGCCTTGATCCCCCGGCCCCGCGATCCCCCCTGGCCCAGGCCCCAGTCGTCGAGCACCTTCTCCCGGCGCCGGACCCTCGCCACCAGCTCCCGCATCTGGGTGAACACGGTGGGCGGGAGGACCAGGTCGGGCCAGGCCACCGCCGGCTCCACCCGCCGGGCCAGGCGCTCGAGGCCGGCGCCGTTCTGACCGCGGACCCCGGCCAGGAGGTCGTCCTCGGAGACGCCCCGCCCGTGGGCCCGGGCCCGGACGGACGCCGACCGGGCAGCCCGGTCGAGGTGCTCGGGCGAGAGGGGGAACTGGGCCGCCCGCTCGATGCCGTCGGCTTGGTCCTCGGTGCCGCCGAGCGCCCGGGTGAGGACCCCCCGGCGTTCGCCGGCGGTGGGCACGGGCGCGTCGACCACGAGCGGGACGTCCCGGCTCCACGCCGGGTCCCACGTGCGGCTGCCGATCAGGATCACGGCCCGCACCGGGGCGTCGGCCAGGTCCCGGACGAGGGCCGGGCTCCGCTCGGCGACCGCCTCCACCGGGCCGGCCACGACCACGCACCCCCGCAGGCGGGCCTCGCGCGCCAGCCGCCGGGGGAACGCCTGGTCGGCCTCGCCGCCGTCGAGTCGGGACAGGTCGACCAGCAGGACCCCGAGCCCCGACCGCCGGGCGGCGCCGGCGGCCAGGCTGAAGCCGGCGCCACCGTTGGGCTGGCGGACGTACAGCAGCCGGTGACCGTGGGCCATCGTCCGCTCGAGGATCGACGTGTCGCCGATGCCGGCGTCGACCTCGGCCATCGCCACCGCCAGGAGCAGGGGATCGGGCGCGTCGTCGCCCAGGAGGTGGGCGGCGACCCGGTCCGGCACCCGCAGGGACCGGGTCAGGAACGGGCGGTCGGGGTCCTCGACGACCACCAGCCCGCTGTCGACGAGGGGGGCGCCGGGGCCGAGCCGGGAGCGGCCGCCGCTGGCCGGCCCGAGGGCGCCGCAGAGCTCGAGGGCGAGGCCGATGCTCGCCCGCCGGCGGGACACGTCGTCGTTCAGGTAGCCGTAGAGCCGCTCGAAGCGAGGGTCGAGGTCGGGGGCGAGGGCGACGAGCAGCAGCTCGGTGTCGAGGTCGGTGAGGTCGAACGCCCCGGCCAGCCGGCGCAGGCGGAGGTCGGCCCCGTCCGCCTCGGCCCGGTCGGCGGCAGCCTCGACCGCGGCCAGCACCTCGTTCGACCCGTCGGTGACCTCCGGCGCCAGGAGCGGCAGGCGGGTCCCCGCCAGCATCCGGTCGACCTCGACGTCGGGGGTGTAGAGGCCCCGGAACCGGTCCTCGGGATCGGGGTCGTCGCTCCGGCGCCGGGCCACTCCGGTGCGGACCCGGGCCTCCACCACCGACAGCCGGCCCAGGAGGTGCCCCACGGACGCGTCCACGGCCGGCCGCGGGCGTGGCGAGGCTTCCACGAAGGGCAACCTACCGAGCCCGGCCGGCGCCGCGGCGGCCGTCGGGATGCGCCTGGGGGCAATCGTCGTTGCCCCTTCGGGCAACGGCCGCAAGGGTTACCATCCGCCGATGGGAGCGTCGGTCGTGCTGACCCCGGAGCGGGTCGGCGTCACGCCGGGGACGACGGCCACCGCCTCCGTGCGGGTCCGCAACGACGGCAGCGTGGTCGACGTCTTCGCCGTCGACGTGGTGGGGGAGACGAGCGGGTGGACCACCGTCGAGCCCCCCTCCCTGAACCTCTATCCCGGCGCCCAGGGCACGGTCGAGGTCCGCTTCCAACCCCCCCGCTCGACCGCCGTCACCGCCGGGGCCAAGCCCTTCGGCATCCGGGTCCGGTCGCAGGAGGACCCGGGGTTCTCGGTGGTCGAGGAGGGCGTGGTCGACGTCGCCCCCTTCTCCGAGCTGGGCGCCACCCTCGTCCCCCAGACGGTCGAGACGAGCGGCTCGGCCAAGGCCCGGGTCCGCCTGGTCAACGGTGGCAACGTCCCCGCCGGGCTCTCGATCCGGGTGGAGGACCCCGACGAGGCGCTGGCCGCGTCGGTCAACCCGGCGTCGATGCACCTGGCGCCGGGCCAGGAGGCGTCGGCCCAGGTCGCCCTCCGTCCCCGGAACCGGTTCCTCCGGGGGCCGACCCGCAGCCGCCCCTACACGGTGGTGGTCGACCACGGCGCGGCCGCCCCCATCAAGGCCGCGGGAACGCTGGTGCAGAAGCCGGTCATCGCCGCCGGATGGGTGAAGGCGGCCACCGCGCTGGCCGCGGTCGGCCTGGCCGCCGGGCTCTTCCTCCTCACCCGCAAGGACGACAAGCCCATCGCCGCCGCAACCGACACCACGTTTCCGGTCGTGGTGCCCACGTTCCCCGGAGGCGGCGGCGGCGGTTCCACCGTGCCCCCGGAGAGCTCGACGTCGATGGCCACCAGCACGACGATGGTGGCGGCGCCCCGGCCGATCGTCTACCAGTCGGTGCGCAACGGCCCCGACAGCGATCTGTGGTCGATCAACCGGGACGGGAGCGGCCTGAAGCCGCTCACGTCGGACGGGACGAACGAGACCGAGCCCGCCCTCTCCCCCGACGGCAAGCGGGTGGCCTTCGTCAGCGACTCCGACGGCGACAACGAGATCTACGTGATGAACGTCGACGGATCGGGTCGCAAGCAGCTCACCGACGACCAGGTGAACGACGTCTCCCCGGCCTGGTCGCCCGACGGCAAGCGCCTGGCCTGGGTGTCCAGCCTCACCACGCCCCAGATCTTCGTCATGGACGCCGACGGCAGCGACAAGCTCCAGATCACCGGCCAGGTGGGACAGACCGCCGACCCGTCGTGGTCGCCCGACGGCCAGCGCATCGCCTTCACCGCCTTCCGCACCCCCCTCAATCCCGAGATCGCGGTGGTTGACGCCGACGGGGCCAACTTCATCTTCCTGACCAACGACGGGGCCCAGGACCAGCGGCCGTCGTGGGGCAAGAACGACCGCATCGCCTTCGAGAGCAGCCGGGCGGCGAACAACTTCGACGTGTGGGAAATGCAGCCCAACGGCACCGGGCTGACCCGGCTGACCGACAGCGCCTCCTACGACGGGGCGCCGGCCTGGTCGGACGATGCCAAGGACATCGCCTTCGTCAGCAACCGGCTCGGGAACCAGTCCCGGATCTGGACCATGTCGGCCGACGGCACCAACGAGACGGCCGTGACCCAGGACGAGGGCGACCAGCCGTCAGGGTGAGGGCGAGCTGTCCACTGGTTTCGGGTCGGGGCTGTTGCGCATCCTGACCCGGCGCCCCAACAGCTCGCCCGAGCCGCCCGCGACCTCCTCGGTGACGATGCTCCGGGGGATGGGCGGCGGCGCGACGAGGGTCCGTCGTCGCCCGGCGCCCCGGATCGGGGCCGCCTCGCGGATGTCGCCGGAGGCGATGCGGACACGGGGCTCCTCCAGCACCGGGGGGGCGATCTCGGTGTCGGTCGCCGTCCCCGGCTCGAGGGCGGCCGTGACGGTGAGGTCGAGCGACGGCTTGAGCTCGCCGCCGAGGGCGCTCCACACGTCGGACACGGGCCGGTCGTCGGCGGGCGGGACGCCGATCCCCACGACCAGCGGCCGGAAGCCGTCGAGGCTCCGGGGCAGCACCTCCTGGGGGAGCACGGAGAATCGCAGGAAGCAGGTCAGCACCGCCGACAGCAGCCGGTGCTCGTCCTCCGGACGCTGGGTCCAGGCGGTGACGAGGTACGAGAACTTGAAGTAGCGGGGAGGCGAGTTGCGGGCGACCACGTAGCCGGTGGAGACGTCGCGCACGTCGGCGGAGCCGTTCGTCCGCCGGCGGAGGTCCTCCCGGATGTCGTAGAGGTAGACGTCGATGGTGGGGGCGTTGCGGCGGGCGGCCCAGTCCCGGGTGGGGGCGTCGAAGACGACCTCGACGTCGCCGTTGTTGAGGGCGTGGCGCCGGATGAGGGTGCGGACGGCCTCGTCGATGGCGTCGATCACGAGGGCACGGTGCCCATCAGATGAGGCCCTCGCGCATGGCGTAGGCCACGGCGTGCGAGCGGTTGCGGAGCTGCAGCCGGGAGGTGACGTCGTGGATGACGTTCTTCACCGTGCGGGGCGAGTAGCACAGGCGGGTGGCGATCTCGCTGGTGTCGAGCCCGTCGGCGATGAGGCGCAGGACCTCGATCTCCCGCTCGGCCAGGCCGGCCAGGGTGATGCCCCGAGGCCCCAGCACCTGGCGCTGGAGGCGCCCGACCTGGTCGAGCAGGCGGCCGAGGAGGTCGGGAGGCATGGTGCCGTCGCCCGCCACCGCGGCCCGGATGGCGGTCACCAGGCGGTCGGGACGGGCCTCGGCCCGGCGGAGGATCCCGCACGCGCCCACCTCGAGGGCGGCCAGCAGCCCGGCGTCGTCGACCCGGGTCACGACCACCAGCACCCGGGGGACGCCGTTGCGCTGGAGGGCGGTGATGGCCCGTTTCGACTCCGCGTCCACCTCGTCGGTGACGACGATCGCCACCTCGGCCGCGTCGACGTCGGTGTCACCCACCACCTGGATGCCGGGCTGGCCCCGCAGTTGGCCGGCGATGCCCGTCTCGGAGATGGGATCGCCGGCGTAGACGAACACGCGGATCCGGTCTTCCATCGGCGCGCCATCCTCTCGTGGGCGGGAGTTCGATTGTCCGGCCCCCGCTCATCGGACGCTCAACCAGCGCTCAACGACACGGCGGTGGTGGCCGAACATATGTTCGGTTACAGTCGACGGATGTGGGCTGGGAGAATCCTCCGCTGCCGTGGGCCGAGCTCGAGCGGCGGCTCTCGGGCCGCCCGCCCACCGCCGACGGGGGGGACAGCCCGGCCTGGTCCAACAAGCGGGCGCCCTACGACCCGCCGCCCGCAGCTGCGCCGGCCTCTGGCCGCCGGCGGGCCTCCACTCCCTATGCCGAGCTCCACTGCCACTCCAACTTCAGCTTCCTCGACGGGGCGTCCCATCCCGAGGAGCTGGCCGAGGAGGCGGCCCGGCTGGGCCTGGAGGCCCTGGCCCTCACCGACCACGACGGCTTCTACGGCGTGGTCCGCTTCGCCGAGGCGGCCGCCGCCCTCGGCGTGCCCACCGTCTTCGGCACCGAGCTCACCCTCGACCTCCCCCGCCGGTCGCAGCAGGGGATGGCCGACCCCGAGGGCCGCCACCTGGTCGTCCTCGCCCGCGACCCCGAGGGCTACGCCCGCCTGAGCCGGGCGGCCAGCGCGGCCCACATGGCGGCGGGGGAGAAGGGACTGCCCAAGGCGTCGTTGTCCGACCTGGCCGGCGCCCACGGCGGGCGGTGGCAGGTGCTCACCGGCTGCCGGAAGGGCACGGTGCCGGCCGCCCTGGTGGCCGACGGCCCCGCGGCCGCGGCCCGCGAGCTGTCGGCCCTGGTCGACGCCTTCGGGCGGGAGAACGTGGCCGTCGAGCTGTGGGACCACGGCGCCCCCCTCGACTCGGCCCGCAACGACGCCCTGGTGGCGCTGGCGGTGCGGGCCGGGGTCGACGTGGTGGCCACCAACAACGTCCACTACGCCACCGCCGCCCGTCGTCCTCTCGCCACCGCCCTGGCCGCGGTGCGGGCCCGCCGGTCCCTCGACGACCTCGACGGGTGGTTGCCGGCCGCCGCCACCGCCTGCCTGCGCTCGGGCGCGGAGCAGGCCCGCCGCTTCGCCCGCTACCCGGGCGTGGTCGAGCGGGCGGCCGAGATCGGCCGGGCGTGCGCCTTCGACCTGCGCCTGGTCGCCCCCAACCTCCCCGACTACCCGGTGCCGCCCGGCCACACCGAGATGACGTGGCTGCGGGAGCTCACCCTGCGGGGGGCGGCCGGGCGGTACGGCCTGCCCGGGCCGGGCTCGGAGCGGGTGCCCGGCGCCTACCGCCAGATCGAGCACGAGCTGGCCATGATCGACGCCCTCGGCTTTCCCGGCTACTTCCTCATCGTCTGGGACATCGTCCGGTTCTGCAAGGAGTCGAACATCTACTGCCAGGGACGGGGCTCGGCCGCCAACAGCGCCGTCTGCTACGCCCTCGGGATCACCAACGCCGACGCGGTCGACCTCGGCCTGCTCTTCGAGCGCTTCCTGTCCCCCGAGCGCGACGGCCCGCCCGACATCGACGTCGACATCGAGCACGAGCGCCGGGAGGAGGCCATCCAGTACGTCTACAACCGCTACGGGCGGGAGAACGTGGCCCAGGTGGCCAACGTCATCACCTACCGGCCCAAGTCGGCGGTCCGCGACATGGGCCGGGCCCTCGGCCACCCCCCGGGCGCCCTCGACGCCTGGTCGAAGCAGGTCGACGGCTACCAGCTCTCGGCCACCCCCGCCGACGTGGGCGTGCCCGAGCCGGTGATGGCCCTCGCTCGCCAGGTCCAGGGCTTCCCCCGCCACCTGGGCATCCACTCGGGGGGGATGGTGATCTGCGACCGGCCGGTGGTGGAGGTGTGCCCGGTGGAGTGGGCCCGGATGGAGAACCGCAGCGTCCTGCAGTGGGACAAGGACGACTGCGCCGCGGTGGGCCTGGTCAAGATCGACCTCCTCGGCCTGGGGATGCTCACCGCCTTGCATCTCGGCGTCGACCTCATCCGGGAGGCCCACGGCGTCGACGTCGACCTGGCCACCATCCCCCAGGAGGACGCCGTCTACGAGATGCTGTCCCGGGCCGACTCGGTGGGCGTGTTCCAGGTCGAGAGCCGAGCCCAGATGGCCACCCTGCCCCGCCTGCGGCCCCGCACCTTCTACGACCTGGTGGTGGAGGTGGCGTTGATCCGCCCGGGTCCGATCCAGGGAGGGTCGGTGCACCCCTACATCCGCCGCCGCAACGGGCGGGAGCCGGTGACGTACCTCCACCCGCTGCTGGAGCCGGCGCTGAAGAAGACCCTCGGCGTGCCCCTGTTCCAGGAGCAGATGATGCAGATCGCCATCGACGTGGCCGGCTTCACCCCGGGCGAGGCCGACCAGCTGCGCCAGGCCATGGGATCGAAGCGCAGCACCGAGCGGATGGAGGCGCTGCGGGGCCGGCTGTACGAGGGGATGGCCGGCAACGGGATCGTCGGCGCCACCGCCGACGCCATCTTCGAGAAGCTGTCGGCGTTCGCCAACTTCGGGTTTCCCGAGAGCCACTCGGTGTCGTTCGCCTACCTCGTCTATGCATCGGCGTGGATGAAGTTGCACTACCCGGCCGCCTTCTGCGCCTCGCTCCTCAACGCCCAGCCCATGGGCTTCTACTCGCCCAACTCCCTGGTGGCCGACGCCCGCCGCCACGGGGTGACGGTCTTCGGTCCCGACGTCAACGTGAGCGCGACCAAGGCCACCCTCGAGCGAACTGGTGACGGTGAACGCCGCATATCGGCGGAAAGTGTCACCAGTTCGAACGGCCCGGCGGCCCCCAGGCGAACCGGTGACGGTGAATGCCGCATACCGGCGGAAAGTGTCACCAGTTCGGAGGAACCGGCGCCCCCCCGGCGAACCGGTGACGCCCAACCGCACATATCGCCGGAAAGTGTCACCAGTTCGCATGCGGTGCGGTTGGGGATCGAGTCGGTGCGGAACGTGGGCGACGCCCTGGCCGCGCGAATCGCCGAGCGGCGGCCGTACGCGTCGATGGACGACCTCGTCCGGCGGACGGGAGCGTCCCTGCCGGCGGTGGAGGCCCTGGCCACAGCGGGTGCCTTCGGGTGCTTCGACTCGCCCAGGCGGGAGGCGTTGTGGGGGGCGGGGGCGGTGGTGCAGGGGGGCGCCGACCGCCTGCCGGGAGTGGTGGTGGGTACCGACTCTCCCCCGCTGCCGGCCCTCACCGAGCCCGAGGTGGCGGCCGCCGACCTGTGGTCGACCGGGATCTCGGCCGACCGCCACCCGGTGCAGTTCGCCCGCTCCCGCCTCGACGAGCTGGGCGCCGTCTCCGCCGCCGGCCTGGCCGGCGTCCGCTCCGGACGGCGGGTGGCGGTGGGCGGGCTGGTCACCCACCGCCAACGGCCCGCCACCGCGGCCGGCATCATCTTCGTCAACCTGGAGGACGAGACCGGCATGATCAACGTCATCTGCCACGCGGCGGTGTGGGCCGCCTACCGCCGGGTGGCCCAGACGTCGCCCGCACTCCTCGTCCGGGGTCGCCTGGAGCGGGCCGAGGGCGTCTCCAACGTCATCGCCCAGTCGATCGAGCCCCTGTCCCTGGCCGTCGGCTCGACCCGTTCCCGCGACTTCCGCTGACTGAGTTCCTAACTCACGTCAAGGGCTGATGGCGCGGGGAGGCTCATCTCTTGGCACGTCACCGGCCGCTTCCGCGGCGGCTCGTTCCTCCCGGAAGTATTTC
>Ga0105245_10004111_pt1 | contig 12920 bp, 13 predicted proteins | sample KBSM54metaG_FD_81523 | JGI IMG/M metagenome (GOLD analysis project Ga0105245, IMG submission 81523) | Miscanthus rhizosphere microbial communities from Kellogg Biological Station, Michigan, USA - KBS M5-4 metaG | ecosystem: Host-associated > Plants > Roots > Rhizosphere > Soil | place... | reverse complement strand
TGCGGGCCTTGCGAATCATCAAAAGAAAGGCAGCCTGCAAGCAGGCCGCCTTTCTACCCAGAGATTTCCCGTCAGAACCGGAAATGGGGCCCGAAGGTGACGCGCAGATTGTGCTGGGCACCATCATCGAAGTAAATCTCGTCGCCTACGTCCAGTCGCAGTCCGACCGGGCCTAGGAAGCCTTCGACACCAGCGCCTGGATAGAGTGCAAACTTGGTGTCGCCGCTGGTCACTCCACCCAAAGCGCCCTGAAAGCCGCTGCTGGCATTTTGATCAGAGACGCTGAAGTTAACAAAACCAACTTTGCCGGTCACGAACACCCGGAATGCTGAAGACCGTCCTGCCTGGAAACGCGGTCCAAAAAGGGCATGCAAAGGACGCAGGCCTACATTCACAAACTGGGTGGTCACGCCGTCGGAGAAGGTAGTGGTGAAATTGCGCTTAAAATCATAGGCCATCTCGGCTTCCAAGGCCACGTTGGGGTGGACATTGAAAGAAGCGCGGCCGCCAATGCCGACAAAGTTGATATCGGGTGTAGTGCGATCCAGCCGAAAATAATCCGCGAATACCCCGACCTCGCCGTGGTCATAAGTCTGTGCCATCACCATGGAAGGCATGGCGAAGCAGAAGCCGATTAGAGCCATTAAAAGACTGCGTCTCATACGATTGCTTTCTCCTTAAAATTTCCTGGTACCGGCGGTCCAGCCGCCGGCAGCAAGACCTGTGACTCATAAGTACCCCAAACGGGCGATTGGATGCCCTCCCCAGGGCTATGGTTGGTATGATTTGAGTGGATGCGATTGACCGCAAAGATTCTCTTTGATGTTTATGAATCTAAGCCCTTTATCGGAGCATCTACCAAGCCGTTAGGAGGCAGTTTTAGGAAGTGTCAGCGGCTGTTGCGCGGTTAACACAACTGCTGTCGCGAAGCCGGGTTATAAGGTAATTGGAAAGTGCTTGGATGCGGAATCAGATGGGAATTCTGGGCTCGGACGACATTTTAGAGTTACCATTGGGGCAGGCCGGGTTTGGCGGGTGGTGCCAATCTGGTCTGATAGCCTCGTCCAGCGAACTTTACAGACGCGAATCGCTGCAAATCTGTACAACGAAATAATGTTAGGCCCGCATCAGACTAGGTGCGGCCCGAAAAGGCCAGTTGACGACCGCTAGAAAACTAAAAAGTAAAGACCTCAACGAAGCCGAGGCCATTGAGCGGGCCAAGCAAGGGGACGCGGAAGCGTTTGAAACCTTGTACGACCTGCACCGGCGCCGGGTGTATTCGTTGTGCTTGCGAATGACGGCCAATACGGCGGAAGCCGAGGACCTGACGCAGGAAGCTTTCTTGCAGTTGTTCCGCAAGATCGGAACGTTTCGCGGGGAGTCGGCATTTTCAACTTGGCTGCATCGCATGGCAGTCAATGTAGTGCTCATGCGGTTGCGCAAGAAGGGCCTGCCGCTGGTTCCATTGGAAGACACGGTGGAAACCGAAGAAGAAGGGCCGAAGAAGGAACTGGGGGCGCCGGATGCGGTGTTGGCCGGTTCGGTGGATCGCATGGAGTTACAACGTGCGGTTGAAGCGTTGCCTCCAGGTTACCGTTCGATTTTTGTATTGCACGATGTAGAAGGGTACGAACATAACGAAATTGCCAGTCTGGTTGGTTGTTCGATTGGCAACAGCAAGTCGCAATTGCACAAAGCACGCATGAAATTGCGTGAGCTCCTGAAGACGAGCAGAGCCGAAAAGGCCATTAAGCCGTGGGGAGCAAAGTGACTGAGGGGGCGCTGGGGAGAGAGATAGTATGACCTGTGCTGATTTTGAGAAGATTTTGCCTGATGTTGTCGAAGGCGTACGCAGTATTGACCAGGAATCCCATCTTAAGTCCTGCCCAAGCTGCCTGGATCTGGTCGCAGATTTAGAGCTCATTTTTCGAGAAGCGCGCCAGCTAGAAGGTTTGTACGAGCCCAGCCCGCGCGTCTGGAACTCCATTGAAGCGACCCTGCGGCAAGAGGGCATCATTCGAGCGCCCAAGCCGGCGCTGGTGCCCCCGTTTCGGAGGCCTTGGGCGTCCGCGTGGATAATGGCCCCGGCCGTCGCGGTAATTCTGTTGGCAGTGGGCCTCTTCTATCAGCGGCAAAGCCACCTCCAGACCGCCACCAATAGCGGAGAAGTGATTTCAGCTACTTTGCGGGCCGACGATAACAGCCCGGCAAGGCCACGGGTGGAGGGCAAGGAAGATCATGGTCTTTTGGAAGCAGTGAGCTTTCCTACCCCTGCAGTTCGCGCCACCTATGAAGCTAATCTCAAGGACGTGAATGCTTATATCGAAGATGCGGAAGCTTCTGCCAGGCAGAATCCTACCGATGAGGAAGCGCAGCAGTCCCTGATGAACGCGTATGAGCAAAAATCGATGGTGTATGAAATGGCCTTAGACCGCTCTCAGCCGTAAGCGATGGTCATGAACGTCCAAGTGGCAGAAGTTGGGAGAAATCAAATGGAAAGCAGTCAGCGCGTTACGAAATTGGCTCTGGTAGTAATCATCGGAGCTGCGACTCTGGCCTCAAGCGAGACGCGCAAGGAATTTCGCTATACCGTAGGGCCGAGAGCAAGTGTATCGGTCATCAATCAGTATGGTCCGATCTCTGTAAAGCCTAGCGGTGGCAATCAGGTATTGGTTACAGCTGTTCTGCACTCCGACAAAGCAGAAATCGACCAACGCCAGAACGGAAGCCGCCTGGATATCACCTCCCACCTTCTCCCCGGAGCTGATGCCGACAGTGGACGGGTGGAATACGAAATTTCGGTACCTGCTGATGCCAGCCTGACGCTACACTCCAGCACCGGCCCCATCAAGGTGGAAAAGCTTCACGGTGACGTCACTCTGGAAGGCGCCAGCGCCGCCATCGAGGTGCACGACATTCATGACGCTCACGTCCACGTAAAAACGATGAACGGTCCGGTCACCCTGGGCAACATACGGGACGGACACGTGGAAATTGCCTCTGTCAGTGGCGACATTAATTTGAGTTCCGTAAGCGGCAGCCTGGTGGAAGTCAGTTCCACGAGTGGCAAGATCCGCTACGACGGTGACTTTGGCGCGGGCGGACGCTACTCGCTTTCCAGCCATTCCGGCGACATCGAAGCTATGGCACCCGCCTATGCTTCCATTGACGTGGTCGCTCGATCGGTGAACGGAAGTGTCGAAAACGATTTCCCTCTAGAACCCGAACACACCTCTTTCGTGGTCAAGGCAGGGAGTGCCTTTGCAGGTACCCTGGGCAAGGCCGCATCTTCGGTTAAGTTGTTTACTTTCAGTGGTAAAATCCACCTCAAGAAGCGCTAAAACTCTTTCGGGCGGCACAAGCCGCCCGGGTTACCCGGCAAGCATGAAATCCCACTCGGGGTCGCGCGCCGACCTTAAAACGCCTGCACGTCTATCAGCCTCTCCGGTGCGGGTTGTTTTCCTGGTGGGATTCATGGGGGCGGGAAAAACCAGCGTGGGGAAGGCGCTATCCCAAGACTTGGGCTGGCCGTTTGAAGACCTCGACGACCGGTTAGAGAGCCGCGAAGGACGCACGGTGGAACAGATTTTTCGCGAATCCGGGGAACAGGCCTTCCGGCGGGCAGAGACTGCGGCCTTGCGGGAACTCCTGGATGAGTTGGGACCCGCCCCAAAGATTGTGGCCCTGGGTGGAGGCGCATTCGTTCAGCGGGAAAACGCCGAATTTCTGGAGCGCGCAGACGTGACTTCTGTTTTTCTCGATGGTCGGCTGGACAAGATAAATAAAAGGTGCCATAAGCAGCCGGTTGAGCGGCCCCTGCGCGGGAATTTGGAACAATTCCAGCAACTCTACCAAGTGCGGCGGCCTCACTATTTGAAAGCGAAATTGCGGATCGATACGGCGTCGAAGGACGTGGAGGCCGTCGCTGGCGAACTTCGCCGATCCCTCCCAATTGCGCAGGAAGACAGGCCATGAGACTTAGCAAGCTGATTGCACTCGTCGCGTTCTCGCTGTTATGGACACTTGGCGCAGCCGCCAAAGAGAAGGACAAACAGCCTGCGGGGGACCTCGTCGACTCCGGTTCGTTCGGCATTTTCCTTAATGACAAGCGGGTTGCCACTGAAACTTTTTCTGTCCACCAATCGAAGGGTGGCGACAGTACCGCGGTCTCACAGTTCAAGGAAGAAGGTAGCAACAACCCTTCCCAGCGTTCTGAGATGCAGATGAATACATCGGGCGCCCTGATCCGCTATGAGTGGCATGAGCTGTCGCCCGGGAAGAGCGAGATCGTCCTCGTTCCGAATAACGAATTCCTGGTCGAACGCGTGGTGGAAAATCCGGGTGATAAAGCGAAAGAAAAGCCATTCTTAATGCCGAATACCTCGGTAATACTCGACAATAATTTCTTCATTCACCGGGAAATTCTGGAGTGGAAGTATATGGCATCGAGTTGTCCGCTGGAGAACGGGCGCATGAAGTGTGGACCGGCTCAATTCGGAGCCATCATTCCCCAGGAAAGAGACTCGGTCCGGATCAACATAACTCCGGTCTCGCAAGAAAAAGTCACCCTGAACGGTACCCAGCGCGAGTTAGTGCATCTGAGCTTGAAAGTCGAAGATGCCGATTGGGATCTTTGGCTTGACCCGCAGGATCACTTCAAGCTGATGCGAGTCAGCCGCGTGGGAGAAAACATTCAGATCGTGCGCGACTAAGCCCCAAAGACCCGCGAATGATATCTTTCATCGATCTCCGAAGCGTCCGGGTCATTGTCACCATCCTGCTGTTTGCCGTGGCGCTCAGCTTTCTGTATGCCGCACGACAGACGTTGATGGCGTTTCTGTTCGCTATCTTCTTTGCCTACCTGATGGACCCCGCGGTTTCCCGAGTCGAACGGCTGGTACGCAGCCGCGCTCGGGCCGTGGCTGTAATCTACCTGCTTCTGGTGGTCACGCTGGGTACATTTTTTTTCTTTATGGGACCGCAGATCGGCCGCCAGGCACAGCACTTGGGCGCGTCGATTCCTCCTTTGCTGAGAAATATTGGGTCAGGCAACATCGCTAATGACATTGGATTCGAGCGTGGCTGGAGCTATGAAACCCGTGATCAGGTCAGGGTGTTCCTGGCCAGCCACCGCGATACCATGGCGGCGCTTGCCCAGAGCGCCGGGGTCAAGGTTGCCGAAGTGGCCAAACAGGCATGGTTATTGATACTGGTCCCGATTTTAGCGGCTTTTTTTCTTAACGATGGCCGCCAGTTCGGCGAAGTTGTACTGACCTTCGCCGGACCGCGCCCGCAGCGAGAGTTCGTTGAGGGCGTCCTGCAGGACCTGAACCAGATGCTGGCCCAGTTCATCCGCGCTCAATTAACCCTCGCCGGACTTTCGATGGTCGCCTACAGCTCATTCATGGGGGCCATGCGCGTGCCCAATTCCCTGGTACTGGGGATCGCTGGTGGAATGATGGAATTCATTCCCGTGGTCGGTCCACTGGTTGCTGGAGTCATGATTGTGGGCGTATCCCTGATCGAGGGATACCGTCACTGGTTCATTCTCTTGATTTTCCTCGGGGTCTGGCGAATCGTGCAGGACTACGTCGTCTCCCCTAGGATTATGGGAAAGAGTATGGAATTGCATCCCTTGGCGGCTATTTTCGGAGTACTCGCCGGGGCCGAAATTGGCGGCGTGCTGGGCATCTACCTGTCGATCCCGGTCATGGCAAGCCTGCGAATCGTATGGCGCCGCTGGCGCCTTTATGCTGAGAAGCGGCGCTTCGGTCCCCTCAATGAGTACATCTTCGGCGAGCCGGCAGGCCGTAAACTGCCGGGGTAGCACTTCCCTCAAGCTTGTGCAGCGCTTTGGAAAACTGGGCGCTGTTCGAACCATTCCAAGTCGCCGAGGGACCCTCGAAGCCATTCCGGCAAATGACCCGGCGATGCCGCAAGCCCTCACGAAGTTAGGCCTGAGGCTCAGTGCTGCATAATCCGGCTAGGGGACTCTGGCTTTGTCTGATTTGACAAGTTTGCTTCAAACCCAGAAAGTCACTAGATGGCCGCACGCCACAAGTCGGACATTCTTTTTGCCGTTGCGATCCTGGTTGGCTTGGCGTTGATTTTTCGGCTGCGCGAAATTCTGCTGCTTATCTATGTGAGCGCGTTGTTTGCTGTGGTAACCACTCCCTTTGTGCAACGCGTGCAGAAGCATTTTGGAAAGCGTCACGTTGGCAAGGGCATCGCCCTGGTGCTGCTGCTGGCCATGGGAGCCACGGTGGCCGCCCTATTCGCATGGTTCGTGCTGCCGCCAATCTTCCGCGATATTCACCAGCTTGCCAGCGACCTTCCGGATAAAATCTCGCGCCTGCAAGACCGGATACAAAATATGCCCTGGCTAGACCGGATTAGCCACGAATCATGGCAAAAACACTCGGGTGACATAGCCGGAGCGCTGGCCAAGGCGGTCCCAAACCTGGCGGGACTGATTGTTGCTTTCTTCAGTGTTTTGATCATGATTGCTTACTTCATCCTGGACGGCGAACGCGCGGAGCGCTGGTTCATTTCCATGATGTCGCCAGCCACCGGGGACCGTTTGCACGAAACCATGCTCCGGGCCCGCGACCGATTGCAGCGCTGGTTGACCGGCCAGCTGTCGCTGATGTTCATCCTTGGCTTTTTAACCTTCGTGGTTTACGGCCTGCTTGGCATCCGATATTTCACAGTGCTCGCGGTGTTTACGGGATTGGCCAACATCATTCCGATTATCGGCCCAATTGTTTCCATTGCACTGGCGGTCACCATAGCGGCATTCGATTCCTGGACCAAAGTCCTCGGCGTACTCATTTTTTACATTACCTACCAGCAATTAGAGAATGCCGTCCTGACTCCGCGAATCATGAAAGCAACCGTAGGATTGCCCAGCTTAGCGGTAATCATTGCACTGGCAATTGGCGGCGATCTTGGAGGATTTCTCGGCGCGCTGGTAGCGGTTCCTTCGGCGGCTATCATCTGCGAACTGGCAGAGGAATACCTCATCAAGCCCTCACGTCGCACCCAAGACTAGACACTATACTTTGTACAGTCGATACGAGCACTAGGGTTTCTTCGCTCGCGCAGTGGGCTGTTGTAAAATTCAAATCCATACACTATGCAAAAGATCCCTGTTGGAATTCTTGGCGCTACCGGTGTCGTTGGACAGCGCTTCATACAGATGCTGGAGAACCATCCCTGGTTCGAAGTGGCTTGGCTGGCCGCTTCGGACCGCTCTGAAGGCAAGATTTACAGCGAGGCCGCGCGCTGGCGATTGAAGACAACCCTTCCCGCTCGCGTTGCCGGAATGCGAGTGTCGCCTGCGGTTCCCGAAGGTGCGCCTAAAGTGATTTTCGCCGCGCTCGATGCCTCCATCGCTGCCGAGCTTGAACCTCGTTTCGCGGAAGCGGGCTGCGCGGTGGTTTCGAATTCCAGTGCGTTGCGTATGCAGAAAGATGTGCCACTGGTGATTCCGGAGGTGAACCCTGATCACATCAAACTGCTCGAAACTCAGAGCTGGCGGAAGAAGTCCGGCGGGTTCGTGGTTACCAATCCTAACTGTTCAGCCATAGGACTCGTACTTGCGCTGGCGCCGCTCGATCAGGCTTTTGGACTTGAGACCGTTATGGCCACAACCATGCAGGCCATCAGTGGCGCGGGATACCCGGGGGTGGCTTCGCTCGACATTCTGGGTAACGTGATTCCCTACATCGCCAAAGAAGAAGAAAAGATGGAGGAAGAAACCCGCAAGCTGCTTGGCCATCTGAATGGCGCGGGCATTGTGCCCGGCAACTTCGCCATGAGCGCCCAGTGCAACCGGGTGGCAGTGGAGGATGGGCACACCGAGTCGGTCTCCATCAAACTAAGGAAGAAAGCGAAGGCGGAAGAAATAGTCGCAGCCTGGAATGATTTCCGCAGTCTTCCCCAGGAAATGAAGCTTCCGCTTGCCCCCGACCAGCCGGTGGTCTACGTGAGTGCTCCTGACCGTCCGCAGCCGCGTCTCGATATTGATTCGGGAAAGGGCATGACTACGACCGTGGGCCGCCTGCGTCCCTGCGGCGTGTTTGACTGGAAGTTTACAGTTCTCTCCCATAACACCATCCGCGGTGCGGCGGGGGCGGCCCTGCTGAACGCCGAGTTGCTTAAGATGCAAGGATTTCTTGGGTGAGTGCCAGCGCACAGGATGATCGCCCATGATCGTCATGAAATTCGGCGGCACTTCCGTGCAGGACGCGGAAGCCATCGACCGCGCCGCGCAAATCGTCAAAGAACGCCTGCCGCAACGGCCCGTGGTCGTAGTCAGCGCCATGGCGAAGGTCACGGACCAGTTGCTGAACATGGCGCGGGCTGCGGGTGCAGGCGATCGCGACACCGCTCTAAAACTCTGTCGCCAATTGCAGGAGCGCCATTACAACACCGCCGGAGAGTTACTGAGTACTGGCCTCTTCACCAATTTCCACAATGACCTCGCGGCGCACTTCGAATCGCTAGATGAGTTGTTGCGCGGAATTGTTGCGGTAGGAGAGTTGACGCCCCGCACTACCGACTTGATCGCTGCCTACGGTGAGATACTTTCTTCCAACGTGGTGACAGCGGCATTCGCTGCCCGAGGATTGGCCAGTGTGCTGGTCGATTCGCGGCACTGCATTGTTACCGACAGCACCCATACCCGGGCGGCGCCTCTCTTGGAGGAGACCAACCAGCGATTGCAGACGAAGGTCTCTCCACTAATCGCCGAAGGAATCGTTCCAGTGTTGGGAGGCTTCATCGGAGGTACCAAAGCTGGAACCACGACGACGATTGGTCGCGGCGGCTCCGATTTCTCGGCGGCGATTATCGGCGCAGCGTTGGGCGCGGAGCGCATCGAAATCTGGACTGATGTCGACGGCATGATGACCACCGACCCGAACATTTGCCCAGACGCGAAGCGGATCAAGATCATTAGCTTCGACGAGGCCGCCGAACTGGCGTATTTTGGCGCTAAAGTGCTTCATCCGGCGACCGTGCTGCCGGCAATCCAGAAAAATATTCCGGTCTACATTTTGAACTCGCGCAACCCGGGCTGCGAGGGTACGCGAATTTCGGCGCGCGCTCCGCACAGCAGAAATTTCTTCAAGGCCATTGCCGCAAAGAAACGTATTACCATTATTGATGTTGCCGCACCGCGCATGTTGCTGGCACACGGCTTCTTGAAGAGCATCTTCGACGCCTTCGAACGTCATCGCATTGCCGTCGATGTAGTTTCGACATCGGAAGTAAGCGTCTCCCTTACGGTCGATTCCAATGAGTCGATTCCCGCGTTGGCCGCTGACCTGGCCAAGCTCGCCGACGTAAAATATGAAGGACGCAAGGCAATTGTCTGCCTGGTGGGAGAAAACCTTCGGGAGACGCCCGGTATCACAGCACGGGTTTTCGCTGAATTGACCGACGTCAAGATTCGAATGATTTCCCAAGGCGCTTCCGAGATCAACCTGACGTTCGTTATTGAAGAGGACGCGGTACCCGGTGTCATCAAGCGTTTGCACAAGGCGTTCTTCTCGGAACTCGACCCCGAAGTGTTTGCCAGATGAACCTGTTAATCCTAGGCCGTGGTAGGACCGGAGCCCTCGTGGCAGAGATCGCGCGCGAGTGCAAGCACGATGTTCGCGTGATCGGTGCCGACGACAATGTGCACGCGGCTGGATTGACTCCTGAAAAGCTTGGAGGGGTTGACGTCGTCATCGACTTCACGACTCCTGCAGTTGTGGTGGAAAATATTGGTGCGTGTTTGATCGCCAGAAAAAACATGGTGGTCGGCACTACGGGCTGGTACGAGCTCATTCCCAAAATACGGGGGGAGGTGGAAGCCGCTAGCGTCGGCCTTCTTTATGGAGCGAATTTTTCTGTCGGCGTAAATCTCCTCTTCGATGTTGTTCGAAGCGGAGCAACGGCTTTACAACATCAGTATTTGGGGCACATCTTCGAGCGTCACCATACGCACAAGAAAGACGCGCCTTCCGGCACCGCCGCCATGTTGCAACGGATCATCAAGGACGCGTCGGGAAGCGAACTGGAGATAACCTCCTTCCGGGAAGGTGATGTGATGGGGATGCACGAAGTCATCTTCGATTCCCCCAACGACACCATCTACCTCTGCCACGACGCCAAGTCGCGGCGCGGGTTCGCTGCAGGAGCCGTCAAAGGTGCGGAGTGGATCGCCGGCAAGCAAGGCCTGTTCGATTTCCGCGACATCTGGCGTGACGTTTAGCCCCTCCTCGTACAACCCCTATTCGTTTAGGAGCCTTCCCGAGTAGAAGGTGATGCAAATGTCGCCTGATGGCGTTATCTTTATGGCATGCAACTCCGAGGTTGTGGTACCGCGCTCGTCACCCCTTTTCGTGCCGACGGTTCGATCGACGAACCCGCTCTGCGCAACCTCGTCGCCTGGCAGGTCGACTCTGGCATCGATTTTCTGGTTCCCTGCGGAACTACAGGGGAAACTCCGACTCTGAGCCACGAGGAGTGGTTGAACGTTATCGACATAACAATTGAAGTAGTTGCAGGACGTGTACCCATCGTCGCAGGGGCAACTTCGAATTCCACCCATGATGCGGTGGCAAAGGCGAAAGAAGTTGCCGCACACCAAGGCGTGGACGCTATTCTCACAGCGTCCCCTTACTACAACAAGCCGACGCAGGAAGGCCAGTACCGCCACTTCCGCGCTATTGCCGAGGCTGTCGATAAGCCAATCATTCTCTACAACGTACCCGGCCGCACTGGGACAAACCTGGAAGCCGCAACCGTGGGTAGGCTGCTAGAGGTCCCAAACATCGCTGGGGTCAAGGAAGCCAGCGGCAACATCGCACAGATCGCTGAAATTTGCAGCCTGGTGCCGGAATCGTTTTCGGTCCTCTCTGGCGATGACGCCGCTACTTTGCCGGTGATCGCCTTTGGCGGTGTCGGCGTCATCTCGGTAGCTTCGAATGAGATTCCCCGCGAGATGGCGGACATGACCCGGGCAGCCCTCAATAACGACTGGGCCACTGCACGTGGATTCAACCGAAAGTATCTTGCCCTGATGCAGGCGAATTTTATCGAGTCGAGTCCACTGCCGGTAAAAGCCGTCTTGGCAATGATGGGCCGAATCGAAGAAGTCTACCGTCTTCCTCTGCTACCTATGCGCCGCGATACGCGGTCTAAGCTGCAGAGAATCGCCACCGATGCAGGCCTGGTTGCCAAGGCGGCCACCGCCACGGCTGACGGCGTGGACTTCTTTGTCTACGAAAACTGGGTAGCGGGCCCGCGCAAGATTGTGCTGCACCGCTCCAGTTGTGGACAATGCAACCATGGCAAAGGGCGCCCCGCGGGGCACGATCCCAACCACGCCCGCTGGCACGGCCCTTACGCTACGCTTGCTGAAGCCCGCCAGATATCGCAGACCATTCCAGGCGTGCTGATTCGAAGCGAATGCAAGTGCATTTGACTGGGAGACGCCGAAGGACACGAGGGTTCACGAAGGAATTCTTTCTCGGATCGTAATTTCTTCGTATCGGAGGCAGGCAGGGCGCGAATCACCCAATGTGGGATTTTCTTCGTGAACCCTCGTGTCCTTCGGGTAAGTGGTTGACTCTTTTCTCTTTGGAACGAACCTTTATACTTTCCTCTCATGTCCTCAATGCAATCGACGATAGAGTCCCTGGCATCGATCAATCCGTTGCCACCACAAGCCCGCGACACCTTCCTGCAATTCCGTAAGGCTCTCACCCAAGGCGCGATTCGCGCCGCGGAAAAGATCGATGGCCAATGGACGGTAAATGCTTGGGTGAAACAGGGCATCCTGCTGGGCTTTCGTCTTGGGGAGTTGGCTGAGTCCGAATCCGGCGCACTCTCTTTCGTCGATAAAGACACCTTCCCTGCCCGCAAGTTTTCCGTAGCTGACCGCGTGAGAGTTGTTCCCGGTGGCTCATCCGTTCGCGAAGGTGCTTACGTTGCAGCCTCCGTCATCTGCATGCCGCCTATGTATATTAATGTCGGTGCCTACGTCGACGAGGGAACACTGGTCGACTCGCACGCTCTGGTCGGATCTTGTGCGCAGGTTGGTAAGCGAGTCCACGTGAGTGCGGCGGCCCAAATTGGCGGAGTGCTGGAACCGATAAATGCAGCGCCGGTGATTATCGAAGACGACGTGCTCGTCGGCGGGAACTGTGGAGTCTACGAGGGGACGCTGGTAAAAGCGCATGCGGTGCTCGGCGCAGGAACGATTCTCACGCGATCCACACCTCTTTACGACCTAGTGCGTAGCACGGTTTACCGAGCCACCGCTGACCGGCCACTTGAGGTGCCGGAGAACGCGGTTGTCGTCCCCGGCAGCCGTGCGATCACCAAAAAGGTGGGACAGGACTGGAATCTTTCGCTTTATACGCCGGTGATCGTGAAGTACCGCGACGAGAAAACCGATCGCAGCATCGAACTTGAAGAGTGGCTGCGCTAGACCTCAACCCGTAACCTGCCCTGAGCTTCAGTAACTCGAATTTCCTGTAGACCTTTCACCACCGCATCAGCCTCATGCAGCTCGTCCACGGTGTAGGTGGTCGCCACCGCAATTACATCCATTTTCCCTGCATGAGCCGCTCGAACTCCGGCCAGCGCATCCTCGATAACGATACATTCTGCCGCTGCAAACCCCAGCAATTCCGCGCCTTTCAAGTATGGTTCCGGATCAGGCTTTCCTTTGGTGACATCGTCAGCCCCAACCAAGACCATCGGCAACGGCAAGCCGGCGACTTTCATGCGAGCAAAGGCCAAGTTTCTGGTGCCGGAGGTCACCACACACCAAGACCTCTCGGGCAACGATTGCAGCAGCTTTACTGCTCCCGGAATTGCCGGATCGGCGTCATCGGTTACGCTCTGCTCAATACGTATGG
>Ga0105245_10004110_pt1 | contig 12921 bp, 9 predicted proteins | sample KBSM54metaG_FD_81523 | JGI IMG/M metagenome (GOLD analysis project Ga0105245, IMG submission 81523) | Miscanthus rhizosphere microbial communities from Kellogg Biological Station, Michigan, USA - KBS M5-4 metaG | ecosystem: Host-associated > Plants > Roots > Rhizosphere > Soil | place: Michigan... | reverse complement strand
GAAGAGTGCGATCGCCTGTTCACTCCTTATTACACTACCAAGCAGCATGGCACGGGCCTGGGATTGGCGATAGCGCAGTCGGTGATCAGCGATCATCACGGGCGAATTACGGTAAGCAGCAAAAAGGAACACGGGACGACGTTCCATGTGGAGCTGCCGGTGTGGGATGGTGTAAGCACTGTAGAATTTGGAAGAGGCAAAAGTTAGCAGCTAGCAATTAGCAACTGGCAATTAGCCAAAACCGGGGAGAACCGAGACGCCGCGGACGGATGAAAAAGGAAATGACTAAAGTTGCGCCGGCGAAATGAGGCGATATTGGTCATTAATAAACGCCTGTAGTCAAAAGACAGGAGCTAATTGCTAATTGCCATTTGCTAAATGCTGAACTATGAAAGCCAACCTCTTTATCGTCGATGATGACGCCAATACGCTGGCGTCGCTTTCACGCGCCTTCCGGCTGGCGGGGCATGAGGCCACGGTGTGTGACAATCCGATCAAAGCGCTGGAGATGATCAAGGCGGAAAAGTATGACGTGATTTTTTCTGACGTTGTAATGCCCGCGATGAACGGCCTTGAGTTGCTGGAGAAGATCAAAGATGCGGGCGTGGCGACGCCGGTGGTAATGATGTCCGGCCAGGCGCACATTGAGATGGCGGTAAAAGCCACGCGGCTGGGCGCGCTCGACTTCCTGGAAAAGCCGATTTCCACGGACAAGCTCTTACTTACGGTGCAGAATGCGCTGCAATTGGAACGCCTGAAGCAGGAAAATCAGCAACTGCGGCAGCAACTGGGCAGCGGCGGCATTGTTTATACCGGCGAAAAGATGCGCAAGCTGATGGCGCAGGTGGAGCGCGTAGCGGCGAGCGAGACGCGCGTCTGCATCATGGGCGAGACCGGCACAGGCAAAGAGCTGATCGCGCGGACGATCCATGACAAAAGCCCGCGACATGCCGGACCATACGTCACGCTGAATTGCGCGGCGGTGCCAGCGGAGCTGATTGAGTCTGAGTTGTTTGGACATGAGAAGGGATCGTTCACGGGCGCAGCATCACGGCACATCGGCAAGTTTGAGCAGGCCACCGACGGAACGCTGTTTCTGGATGAGATCGGCGACATGCCGCTGGCGATGCAGGCCAAACTGCTGCGCGTGCTGGAGCAGGGCGAAGTGGAACGAATTGGCGGTGACAAGCCGACCAAGGTGAACGTGCGCGTGGTGGTCGCAACGCATCGCCAACTGGAAGAGCAAGTCAAACAGGGAAATTTTCGCCAGGACCTATTTCATCGCATTTTTGTTTTTCCCATTGTGCTGCTGCCGCTGCGTGAGCGACCGGAAGATATTCCGGCGCTGGCCGCGCATTTTGCCGCGCAGATTGTTAAGCAAAATAACTGGAAAGAGATCACCTTCAGCCCGGAAGCATTGCAGGCCTTGCAGGCACATTCATGGCCGGGCAACATCCGCGAGCTGCGCAACGTGGTGGAGCGCCTGCTGCTGTTTGCCGAAGGCGATACTGTGACGCCCGCAACGGTGCAGGCGGCGCTGCCATCGCCGGGCGCAAGCGGTGGAGGCGTGGCTTTCTCCGGGACGGGCACACTGGCTGAGCGCGTGGAGCAAGTGGAACGGCAGATGATCCTGGAAGAGATCAAGCGCCACAACCAAAACATTACGAACACGGCGAAAGCGCTGGGGCTGGAGCGCAGCCATCTTTATAAGAAGTGCCAGCAACTGGGGATTGATTTGAAAGAGATACGCAAGGAATAGCTCAAACCAGGACTTAACCACAAAGGACACGAAGGAACACAAAGGTTGTTCGGGTTTATCCGGAATGCTGCTTCCTGATCGAGATTGGCAAGCTTGGCGAGCGTGTGCGAAACTTGAACGCGGGGGCCTGTAGCTCAACGGTTAGAGCAGCAGACTCATAATCTGTTGGTTGTAGGTTCGAATCCTACCGGGCCCACCAGTCTCTGATCGAAATTATCGCTATAGAGGTCCTTCGCGCTTCGCGCTCAGGATTTCGGCTGGTGGCTCAGACGCCACCATAACGCCTCAAGTTCGAATCCTACCGGGCCCACCAAATTCAGCAATTAGCACTTAGCAATTGGCAATCAGCCAACGCCGGCGCTTTCTGGGATATCCAAAAACTCAATCAAATGTCACCGAGGCGATCTGCGCACATTACTTGGCGCGCGCAACGACCTGATCCAGCCAGCCGATCAGATCTGCGGTCACCTCATGGCGGTTGGTTTCATTGAACAGCTCGTGGCGGGCGTCGGGATAGAACTTGTGCGTCAGATTCGCGAATCCTGCAGCGCGATATTGCTCCATCCATGGCTCCAACTGGCGCGTGTTGCCGCTCACCGGATCGCAGCCACCAGCAATTAAAAATATTGGCAGCGTCTTCGGCACGCGATTGCGATGCGCCGCGCGGGAAACCGCAGCCCATCCGGCCAGCAGGTCAAGCCAGAGCTGCACGGTCGCGGGGAATCCGCACAGCGGATCGGCTACATACTTATCCACCTCAGCCGGATCACGCGAGAGCCAATCGAACGCCGTCCTTGTGGGCGCAAACTTCTTATTGAAGGCGTCAAAGGTGAGCGACTGCACCAGCTTGCTCTTCCCTCGCGCTCCCAGCCGCGCGCGCTCAGCCCGAGTAATTGCGCTGCCGATTTTCGCCAGCGCCGTAGGCTTGCCATTGGCGCCGGAAAGCACCACGCCGGCCAGCGCGTCGCCGTGGTCTCCCATGAACTGCTCCGCCAGAGTTGCTCCCATGGAGTGTCCCAGCAGAACAATCGGCAAGCCAGGATGCGCGGCGGCGATGTGGCGATTGAGCTGCCAAAGATCGTCCACGCATTTTCGCCAACCATCACGCTCCGCAAAGAAGCCAAGATCGTCGGCTGACTTCACCGTGCGCCCGTGGCCGCGATGGTCATTGGCATACACCGCATAACCCGCGGCGTTGAGCGCCTCCGCCAGCCGCGCATAGCGCGCCGCATGCTCCGCCAGGCCGTGCGCAATCTGTATTACCGCCTTGGGCTGATCATTTTTTTGGTTCTCAGCCGGGAGCCAGGAGTAGACAAACAGATCAACGCCATCCGGCGTAGTCAGCGTGAAAGTAGTCTGGCTCATCGTAGGCTCGGTATCATAACGCGCATCATAAAGGATGTCGGCTGCCTCTTCGTTCGGCTTGCCTTTCCGCTCCTCCCATCACGCGCGATCACCGGATCCTCCGATCTTTTCTCGACCTCGGTCCTTCTCCGTCTCTCCGCGTCTCAGTGCTAGGTCCCTTGGTTTTCCGATGACGGCGACCTCGGCGATGACGGTGATCAGCGCGCTTCGCGCGTCAGCCCTCCCCTCTGGGCCTCAACTAGGATTCCAAAGCGTTTAATCGAGGTCATCCCAGTGCCATCCCAGATTGGCGTAGGTTTATGGGTCTCAGCTTCCCGTGTTCCCATCACCCGATCACCCGATCTCAAGGGGGTACCCCCCTTATACCCATCCCAGATTGGCGTAGACTTCAGCGGGCTCATCCCAGATCATCCCAGATTGGCGTAGACTTGAGAGATCAGGCCTCGTTTGGCGTAGGGTTCAGAGGGGTCGTGTGGCACCGCCGCCCTCGGCGGTGGGCCGTTGCGCTTCCCATTCCTGACTAGGCGCGCTTCGCGCGCCACCCTCCCCTTAGCCTCCAATTAGGATTCCAAAGGGCTTAGCCATAGTCATCCCAGCCCCAGCCCAGATTGGCGTAGGTTTCCCATCGTTCCCCTTTGCGTTCCTTCGTGTCCTTTGTGGTTGGAGGGCTTGGGTTTTCTGGCTAATTGCTAGTTGCCAATTGCTAGCTGCTTGTTTTCAAAGACCGTCCACCACACTACTTTCCCGCTCTGAAGCGAATTTCTAAATTTACCATTTGTTCGCCTTGGTGTCAAGCAAAAACGGTGGAAGAACGGCCCTTTAGGGCCGTGAAAAAGATGAGAGCACCTCCCTTCCTCGCGCCCGCGGCCGTCGAGCAGCGCAGGAATTTCGGTCCCTTGAACTTCGCCTTTTATTCACATATGATCTATTAACGGAGGCTAGTGAGACATGTCAGGCGTAGCTCAACGTCATGCACCCCCAACTGGTGACAGAGATTTCGAAAAACTATGCCTGCTTTTGCTCAGAAAGCATTGGGATAATCCGGAACTTCAACTCTATGGGCGTCCCGGACAGAAGCAAGACGGTGTAGACATCGTCGACACCCGTGGAAGCACTGAATTTCGGGGAGCTCAATGCAAGAATCACGATCCGTCAGTGCCAATTCTGCCTGCGGAGATCGAAGCTGAAGTCAGAAAAGCACTGCAATTCCGCCCGAGATTAAAGCGGTACTTAATTCTAACCACCGCAAAATCGTCGACTGAAGCTCAACAAAAAATCATTGAACTTAATCGAAAGCACGCAGCAAAAAGATTGTTTCGGATTGAGCTAAAGGGTTGGGAAGATATCTGTTTGTTGATTGACCAATATCCAGATGTGTTCGAGCAGTTCACTTCTGGAGGAATATTTGGCAAGATCGGCGCTGTTGATACCGCTGTAACTTCATTGTCCACTGATGTAAAAGGCATGAGGTCCACGCTGGAAGAGTTGGTCATTCTTGGGCGGGCAGACAGATTTGACGAAGAGATAGAACTGGCTAAGAAGAGTTTGGAGAAGCGCGATCATGTTGTGGCCAAACATAGACTCATGACCTTGCAACAAAAGCGTTGGGAGGAGATGACTGACAACCAAAAGTTTCGTACATTGTCTAATTTGGGTGTCGCTTTAATGCAGGAGGGAAGCTTTAAAGAAGCTGGCGAATCCTTCATTTCTGCAAAGCAGTTTGCGCCAGAGGATGAGAGAGCGATAGCGAATGAAGTGAGGGGATATTTCCTTGCTGGTCGGGGAGATCCATCGAAAAGGGCCGAAGAAGCGCTTTTAAGATTCCCCACCAACAGCCTGATATTGTCGACATGGCTCAATTGCGCTCCGCCCGACCTTGATTTTGAAGCCCTGGAATCACATGTTCCTGATTCTTCACTTAAGGATCCAGAGGTTTTATGTGGCCTAGCTCGCCGAGCTACTGCCTCAAACTTGCATGATCGTGCAATCGAGTTCGCAAGCCGCGCTGCTGAGGCGAACCCTGAATGGTCGGTTTCTTACCTTATCAGAGCTCAAGCACGCGCCCGGAAGCATGTAACTGAGTTCACCCGGAGCGATCCCGAGTTGTTGAACAACGCAACACGAGATGATTTAGTCGGAGCGGAATTGGACCTGACCTCGGGAATCGGTAAAGCTTTGGCTGAAAAGAACTACAGTCTTGCTGCAGAGGGTTTGGTGGAGCGCAGCGTCCTGCGGGGTTATTTCAAGAACACGAGAGCATCTGAAGAGGACGTCGAGGAGGCATACCGTCTGGATCGCGAGGATGCAACAGTACGCCGCCACTACGCAGACCTATTAAGATCACGCGGACAGCTCGATCGAGCAATTGAAATCCTAAAAAAACTTGAAGAAGAGACTAGCCGCGAGGACGTCCAGTTTATTTTGGGGGTGTTTCTTTACGAACGCCATTTGGCCGGCGATGCAAAGTTAGCTGCAGAACTCTTTAGGAAAGTAGCATTGAACGGCCAAATACTGACCGAGGGCATGAGATATGAAGCTGTGAGTCTTGCTGTCCGTTCGTATTGTGAGATTGCCGATTTTACTGCAGCAGACGAGTTTGTCCGGATCTCCGCAGGGCTTATAAGCCCGTCTCTTGTCGATGTACTGCGAGGTCGAATTTCTGTCTTTCGACAAAACATAACGGCAGCTGCTGAACTGGCTCAATCAGCTGCCGCTAAGGTTACAACCGATACGAATATGGATGTAGTCAAGGCTGTTGCTTCCTTATTGAGCGAAGTCGGGCTACATCGTGAGGCCCTCCCCGTTTGGCAGCGCGTCATAAGCACGAATCCAAACTCTACATCGTATCGAAGGCTGATCGACTGCGCTCTGCGACTCGGCGAGCACCGAATCGCAATTGACGCGTTGGCTCGGTTACGTGCGACTGGGTTGGGAGATTCCGAACTTCTTCAAGCTGAGATTGATCTGCTTGCGCAGTATGATCTCGAAGCTGCGATTCAACTTCTCTCCGACTATGTGCGCGACCATCCTAGTGAGAAGTTGATGCGGTTGCGCCTCTCTTATCTTGGAGTTGTGTATGACAGGCCAGAATTGGTTTCCGGATTACCCTCGGACATGCCGACCCCTGCCGAAATCAATCCTTACTATGGCAAGGCTGCAACCCTGGTGTTGAAAACCAGTGGCAATGGAGTCGATGCCGCCCGCTACGGTTATGAGTTACTCCATCGTTATTTTGACGATCCGGATGCACACCGCGCTTTTATGCTTGTTCTTCATCCAATAAGCGGCAAGGTAGAACTTCCCGTACCAACTCTTGTGGGGCCGGGATGTGCAGTCTGTTATGTTGAGAAAGACGAGTTTCAGGAGCATTGGGTCGTGATTGAAGACGATCTCAAGCCTGATCAGAAGCTTGATGAAATCGGTATAACCCATGAGCTTGCGATTGCGCTATTAGGAAAGCAGGTTGGGGAGGAATTTGAGTGGGCAAAGACATCAATTAAATCCCGGGTGGGAACCGTCAAACATATACTAAACAAATTTGTTTTCAGATATCACCAGTGTTTGCAAGAGTGGGAGTGGAGATTTCCTGAAGAACATGATTTGCAGATGGTAAAGGTGGGGACGGAGGATACTGGAAGGCTTGATCTCACTCAAATCATAAAATCTCTAGAGCAGCGCCAAGATAGCGTCAAAATGCTCGAAGACTTATACCGCAACAGTTTTGTACCATTGCACATGGTTGGAGATAGGCTAGGAGGGACAGCTTGGGATTCATTAGCATATTTTGCAACCACGGAAAGGCCGTTTGTCCGATGCTGTGATGGGACCGATGCCGACCGGAAGGCGGCATTCGAGGCTCTCAATTCCGCCAAAGTTGTTGTTCTTGATCTCTCCGCCATCGCAACATTGGCGATGACGTCAAGCATTAATACTCTGGCTCTGTTCGGAGTCAAATTTGCAATATCACAACATACACGAGCCGCGCTGACAGACCGTTTAAAAGATGCTCGAGGATTTTGGGGAACACCTGCTGGAACAATGGTGTTGCATGGAAGGCAAGTCGCCATGCTGGAGGATACTGATGAGGCACGGCAATTAAGAACCACTAAAATTCAAGAGCTCATCGCTGAGATTGATGCTAGTGTGAGCGCTGTGCCTTGTCCGCTGCTGGCTTCAATCAAACCAGATCTGCGTGAAACGATCATCAAGGGGTTTGGTCGCTATGGAGCCGAATCAATTTTGCTTGCACGCGAACCCGGTTATGTTCTGTGGACGGATGATTACGTTCAAGCCAAGATCGCCGCAAACGAATTTGGGGTAAAGAGTTGCTGGACCCAGATTGCATTAGAAACGCAGATTCTTTTGGGGACATTGAGTCCGGCAGCATTCGCAGTAGTGTCGGCGAAACTCGCCGGTTCAGGTTATTACTTCACAGGATTGAACCCTGAGATTATCTTGGCAGGCGCACGGTTGGCAGAATGGCAGGCAAATCGACCGCCGCTGACTAACATTCTGAATTCCTTTGGCACACCATCTGTGCCTTCGCAGTATGCATTTGCACTTGCAGCTCGTTTTATGGTCGAGGTTTTTCGCAACACTCGTATTCCTGAAAGCCAGACTGCACTGTTAGTCAAAATTTTGGAAGCGTTGGCTGAACGGTCTGATGGAAAACTGGGAATACTTGCCATACAAAAAGCGTTACCAAATCTCTTTGGATTAAATGTTGTCGATCTCGCCTCTGCCTCAGGAATATTTGAAGTCTGGCTTAAGCAAAGGCTAGAACGCGACAAGGCCGCACGAATAATTGCCCCACACAGCCTGTGGCCGTCGTTTCAGCGTTAGATTCTCTGGCGTCACCAATACGGAGGGAGGCCTGCGGCGCGAGGAAGATTTCTTACTCGGTTTCTTTGCGGTGCAATAGCGCCCATGATCCAAGCGCCGTAGGCGCGACCACAGGTTAGCCCAGCGCGGCCCGAGGCGCGCTTAGCGCGCTGAAAGGGCAAGCGCTGGGAAAGGATTGAAGAGAAAACAGAGCGCCGTAGGTGCGGCACAATCGCGTCTATATTAAGCGCGCTCCGCTGCGCTGCGCGCGGGCCTGCGGCGCAAGGATCGAAGCGACGGTCCATCTGTTCACGGCTTGGGGTTGATCACCCGGGACGCGGAAGGGCCAGATGAGACCCCTCCGGTCCGCAGGTAGACCTTGTTAGGCGGCGACGACGGAAGACGACGTGAGTTTGTGCGAAGTGGAATTAATCACGTTCCACACGCTCACTTTGGGAACACCATCCAGGAATTTATCCATGGTCTTCAACACCGCCGGATACGTGCTGGCAATGTATGCCTCGGCTTGTTGCTTGGAGTCCCACAGGCTGACCGCGGTCACATGCGTGTTGTCATCGCTGGCGAGACAGATTTCGTCACGGAAACCGGCCTGCTTGCGCAGCATGGGTATGATTTCCTTGTCGAGTGTCTGAGTGAAATCGTTCAGGGTATTCGGCTTCAATGAAATAGAAAGAGTACGAGCAAACATGGGCAACCTCCTTAAGGGTTGGGGTTGCTAAGATGAAAGGAATCCAGAAAGACTGACTTAGTCCAGAGGATCTGAATAGAGGGAGAGGTAAAACTCTCTCATCTCTTACCCTACGCTGCATGGCGCTTAGAGTCAACGTATATCGGTAGTCTCTGAATAGGCGCCGCGCAGGCCACACAGCAAACATTAGTGAGGGTGCCGCTTTTCAATCTCTCGACTTCTCATGAGTTCGCGCATCCCTGAACCAGTTTTTGAGCCGCTGCGGTGGGACGCCAAGCCAGTAAGCGAGACGCAGAGAATATATAAGAAGAGCCGTGCGGAACACGCCGTGCTCAATGTAGCGGCGACCGGAGACGGTGAGGGGCGTCCTTAAGACCGTGAACTTCCCTGCCCGCTTGATGCGGCGCACCAGTTCCACATCTTCAAACAGCGGCCATTCCGGCGCGCCGCCGATGGACTCAAACACTGATTTGCGGACGAAGATGCCCTGGTCACCGGTGGCGGAGTTGCGGAATCGGGCTCGCACGTTAATGCCCCAAGCCACCAGCCGCAAAGATCGCGGACGGGATTCAGCAAAGCGAATGTAGAAAGCGCCGCCGGCAAGCTGCGGGTCAGCGAGTGCGGCGTGAAGAGCGTCAAGCGCGGGCTGAGAAATGAGGCAGTCGGCATGAAGAATGAGCAGACAAATGTCAGATATATCAGCAGGTGCTGCAACATCAAAAGCCGCGGCCGCGCCGACATTGATTTGCGGGCCTTTGCCACGCATGGAGCGCACCAGCACGATGTCCGGCTGGGATTGCAGCCATGCAACGGTGCCATCGGTGCTACCGCCATCGGACACAATGATTTCTGCAATGCCCCGGCAGGCGCGCAGAGCGGCGATGGTCGCCGGCAGCGACGCGCGTTCATTAAGAACTGGGATGACCACGGAGAGTTTCATTTTTGAGTCGACATGCGGCTGAGTAGTACAGCGGTGCGCGGCGCGGCGGAAGGATTGTTGGCCAGCAGTCGGCGCAGGCGCTCAAGGTCTTCATGGCTATCAATATCGAACCACGGATTGATGAGCACGGTCTTCATGCCGAACTGTTCCAGCTTGTGCGTGGTGGCGGCGAGCGTGGTGGAATGGCTCCACTGAATGCCATCGAGCACGCCCACGGGACAATCCTTGAGGCCGATGAGATAGAAGCCTCCATCAGCGGAAGGGCCAAGAACGGCGTCAGCATTTTGCAAAGCGTCACGCGCAGTTTGAAGATAAGCCGCGGGAAGGCCAGGGCTGTCCGCGCCGATGGCCAGAACAATTGGCTTGCGCTTGAGCGCCAGTCGCAGAACTTTTTCAAGGCGCTCGCCCAGGTCGCCTTCCGACTGCAGCCAGACTTCTTCCGGCTTGAAGTAAGGGCGCTCAAAAGTTTTGGTGGCGGCAATAATGCATTCCGCCCAAGGGACCGTACGGACCATGGCAACCGTGTCCTCAAGAAACGCTTCCGCCAGTTCCGCCGCGCGTTCCGGGCCAAGCTCCGGGATAAGGCGGGTCTTTACCGATCCGGGGATGGGCGGTTTGGCGAAAATGCAGACAATGGCTTCCGGCATGCGATCTGTTTCCTGTCTAGCACGATTACGGCGTTACGGCTGGCTTTCGGGCAAAGGCTTAGGCTTGCAATTTTCCGCAGCAAAAGCAACTTATTGTTTCATGCCGCTGGCGGCGTCGGTGCCCATTTCTTCGCGCAACGCTTTTTTTGCGATGCGGCCGAGCCACCACACCAGGACCACGATTGCCGCCAGTCCGCCCCATAATAAGAGCCGCCCGGCGATGCCGGAGTTGGGCCGTCCGCGCAGGAGATCGGAAATATCGTTCATCACGGAGCCCAGATAGACATAGAGCACGGTGGCGGGAAACATGCCGATCCATGACGCCAACACGTAATCGCGCAGGCGGATGCTGGTAAGCCCCAGCGCATAGTTCAGGATGTTGAAGGGCAGCACCGGTTGCAGGCGAAGCAGTACCACGGCCTTGAATCCGTTCTTTTCGATGGCGCGATCAATGGCTGCGGCCTGCGGATATTTCTTGAGCCGGCGCGTTACCCAGTTTCGCGCAACATAACGCGCGATAAGAAATGCCAACGTCGCTCCGGCAACGCTGGCCGGAGAAACCACGAGCGTACCGATGATTGCGCCATACAGGAAACCTGCGCCCAGAGTGAGCGGCAGTCCGGGGAAAAAGAGCGCGGTGCCGGCGATATAAAAGAAGGCGTAGATCGCGCCTCCGGTTGCGCCCATACTCTTGGCCCAGTGGATGAAGTCGACCATCCATTGCAGGAATGGAAGCGCGTTGGCGAGCAAAATCATCTGGCTATCATCTCAGATGGTGAGGCGGAATGGACATTGGAAAGACTGGAGCAATTTGTGCGGCAAGAGTTTGCGTTATTCAATCCAGAGATCGCCCCACTCCGCTTTGCGGGCGCGTTTGTAAGCCTCTTTGTTGGACCGCGTGATCGTATGATTTTCGATTTTTCCTTCCTCGGTGCAGAGCACAAGCTTGACGTGTCCGCTGTGCTTGCCGGGATGGCGAACGATGCGCGCACCCGCGGATGGCGCGGCGCTTTTTGCGGCGATGAGATAAGAAAATTTCTCGTCTTCATACCCAAGCGCGCCGCCTTTCAGTTGCCGATGCTGCGAGGTACGCTCGACGCGTTGCGAAAAATGGCACCAGTCTCCTGCGGCGGCCATGGGACAGGTGAAATGATGCGGACACGGAGCAAGGATAGTAGCCGCATTCGCAATCATGGCAGATCGCGCCGCGTTGATGGCGGCAAAACCACGCCGCGTTCCTGGCTCAATGACTACAAGAAATTTGCCCGCGCACTTCCATGCCTTGTTGAGTACAGCTTCCGCCGCGCTTTGTGGCAGCTCGCCGAGCGTATAAGAGATCACAACCAGATCATGCTTTTCGCACGAAAGCCAGGAGCGCAAATCCTGCTTGAGCCATTGCGCCTGCCGGACAATCTTCGATTCACTTTGTTCCGCAAGATGCTTGCCCACAGCAATCCACGCGGCATCGGACTCAATCAACGTGGCTTGTTGGAGCTGCGGAAACTGCTCAGCGGCGGCAAACAGCGCTGTACCCGGCCCAGCGCCGAAATCGAGCAGGCTGGTAATTTCATTCTCCGGCGCGCGCAACTTCATTTCAGCAAGCACGCGGCGGATAGCCGCATAGGTCGCGGGCAATCGCACCGCAAGGTAAGCTGCGCGATGAGCTTCAGTGCCAACCGCAGGGCTCGAGAAATCGCCTGCTTTGTAGTGTTCGGTGAGTTGCGCCGTTGCCTGCGCCAGCTTGCGGCGATCTACTTTATCGGTCTCCCGCTGAATAGCATCCTGCAACTCGGCGGAAAGGCGCATCGCGTGAGTGAGGCCTCAGTCCTTGTACTTTACGGAGCAACCGTAAGGACGCGTTGCCGCTTCCGCCACTGGCTTCCCGCCCAAGGCTTGCTCAAGCGCCACGGATACATAGTTCTTCGAACTCGCAATGTCGCTTTGATCAGACGTGGGATGATCGTCAATCGCGCCGTTGTAAATCAGCGTTCCGTTCGGATCGATGATGAACATCTGCGGCGTGGTTTTGGCGGCATAAAGATGGCCAAGAGATCCGCCGGGATCCATCAGCACGGCGGTAGGCGCGGCGTTCATCGTCTTCAGATAATCGTTTTCCTGCGATGGCGTTACAAAGCCCTGCGTTCCGGGCGCGGAGGAAATCACCGTGAGCCAGACAACACCTTTGGCCGTCCACTCTTTTTGCAGGCGCTGCATGTTGCCGCTCTCATAATGCTTTTTGGTGTAAGGGCAGCCCTGGTTGTGCCATTCCAGCACCACGAATTTGCCTTTGTAATCAGAGAGGCGCTGCTGCTTGCCGTTGCTGTCCACGGCGGTGAAGCCGGGCGCGGGATCTCCGACTTTGACGGCAAAAGCCGACGCCATCAATGCCAGCAGAGTGCACATTCGCAATATAAAACGATAACGACGGTTCATCGCGCCTCCCTTACAGACGTACATTTGCAGCTATTGTATCGGCTGGCGTACTGGCGCTTCAATCCGGTAAGCCGGGCCTCCGGGGATGACCAGCACACCGCGCAGAACGCTGATGGGCTTAACCAGCAGATCAGATTTCTTCAGCGTGATCTTTACGCCGTTCGAAATCGGCTGAAGTTTTTGCGGCGCAGCATTCTCAATCTGTCCGGGATCAAGCGGAAAGAATTCAGCTTTAGTGATGGCCTTG
>Ga0105245_10004109_pt1 | contig 12922 bp, 6 predicted proteins | sample KBSM54metaG_FD_81523 | JGI IMG/M metagenome (GOLD analysis project Ga0105245, IMG submission 81523) | Miscanthus rhizosphere microbial communities from Kellogg Biological Station, Michigan, USA - KBS M5-4 metaG | ecosystem: Host-associated > Plants > Roots > Rhizosphere > Soil | place: Michigan... | reverse complement strand
TCGATAAAATCAGGGCCAAGGCGAGTGCACGCTGGGATTCACTCATGCAGTGATGCGAGTCACTCCTAACTAACTGACGCGTTAGGCTCTACTTCGTCGAGCGCCCGATCCAGGAGTTCCACGCGCCAGTTCAGGTCCTGAATGTGACTGAGCAAGTGCTCCCTATTTTGCGGCCTTCCAGACTTCAACTTTCTGCTTAGCCGTTGTTCCAGAGTTCGAATCCCGATCAGTTCGTCGGCGATCCACGAGGTTCTGCCCAACATTGTCGGATCATCCTGGCGCAGCTGATTCTTATGGGTATTCACGGGAGTGGTCATAGCAGCTTGAGCTCCAAACCATGAGGTTCGCACGAGACGGCAGATATTGCATCCTCAGGCTGTCAGAATTGCTGGAGTAGTACGCTCAGCTGGGTATTTCTCATGTGTTGTCTTAGGTTTCAGGCTGGCATTCCAGTTGCCTTGGTACTGGTATTCGCTGCGCCATTCGGCGGCTGGATTCATCCAGGGCGAACAAAGAGAGAATAAATTAAGGTCGGTGTACGATGCCGGCCAGGCGGAGTGTACACAATGCTTGGATGGTTGACGGTCTTTGGAATGTTGACGTTGGGCAGTTCCATGAGAATGATTTTGGGTGAGGCTCCGACGGTTCCGACCGTAACGGCTAGTTTGTTGTTTGCGCTTCTGTTTTTCCTTTGTCTTTTGACGCGGGCGGTGCGCGGCCGCGCTTGACGTTCCAGGGTCACATGACGACCCACCGTCGCATGACAGCGAAATCCTTGAGGGTGGTATTCGCCATCTATTCTTCCGGCGAAGAAGCCGAAAAAGCGTATCGAATCGTCTGCTCGGCGGGGCGTGGGCGCGTCTGTTTGCTGCTGACCCCGAACACGAAACCCAATCCGCGGTCGAAGTTGAGCCGTTATGGCGCGCTCCAGTTTGACGGTGAGAATGTGGTTCTCGTAGAATCCCCGCGCACCGAAGTTCAAGCCATTGTCAAAGAACTTCGCGAAGCGGGTGAGCCTTCCATCTTCATGCTGGCGGAGGAGGCTCCCGAATCCTCGCCTGCGGCGGCATCCCAGGCCCCCGCGTCCATCGAAGAAATGGCGCGAAATTGCTCCGAGCGCCATAATGCCTCGCCCCTGCTCAAGAAAGAAATTTTGTCTCGCTTGAGCCATTGTGAGTCAGAACTGGAAACAGTACGAGGCGGCTTATCCGAGGCGGCGCGTTTAGACCACACTTTGACCGCTTCGGCGGAATGGTTACTAGACAACGCCTATCTAACCCGCACCAGCATCGCGGAGATTCGCCGGTCCCTGCCGCGGAAACATATTCGATCTCATTCCGGGCAGTACGGTTATCTTTGCGTCTACGAGCTGGCGGCCGACCTGGCGCAATATTCCGACAATGTCGTGGACGAGGCGAACGTTTCGCAGGCGCTTAGCGAATATCAAAAGTGGACGACACTTTCTATCGCCGAACTGTGGTCCTTTCCGCTTCTGCTTCGGCTGTCACTGATTGAATCGCTGACAGTTCTCGCTCGGGGCGTCGACCATGCTCAGCAAATTCGTGAAGCCGGCTTTTTCTGGGCGAATCGACTAGCGGTCAGTTCGCGCCGCGATCCGGAATTGTTTGACCAAGTGCTGCACCTGATGGAGTCCGAACCCGTCGCGAGCGAGCCGTATTTTGCGACCTGTCTGGTGGAACAGCTGCAGGATGAGGATCGCGCGCTGGCGCCCGCGCAGCAATGGATCGAAGCGCGGCTCGGCATGCCGCTCGCGGAAGTGGTTCGGAACGAACACAATCGCGAGGCCGCCGAACGCTTGTCGATCGCCAATGCGTTTGGCAGCTTGCGAGCGCTCGCAAGACTGGACTTTAGAAAAATCTTCGAGGCGACCAGCTTGGTGGAAGCCGAGCTGCGGACCGATCCTACGCACGCACACAGCGATTTTGCAACGCGCGACCGGTCCAGGAAAGTTGTCGAGCAAATCTCGCAGCACAGCGGAACCGGGGAATTGGAAGTAGCGCGCCGCGCGAACATTCTCGCACAGCAAACCAATCGCCCGGAAGCGGCATCGGTTTCGTACTTCCTGTTGGCGGAAGGCGTCACCGAACTGGAGCGCGATCTCGGCGCCCGGATGCCTTTCCGGATTCGCGTAACCCGCGCCGTCCGCCGCAAAGCGACGCCAATTTACCTCGGAAGCCTAGTGGGCTTGACCGCGTGGTTTCTGGCGCTGGCGGTGGCGTTCGCGTGGGATTTAGGCGTTCACCAGCCACTCATGCTGGTCATCCTGGGGACGTTGGCGCTCTTTCCCCTAAGCGAATTGACAGTGCAGATTATCAATGCGCTGGTGATTTCGCTGCTGCCGCCCGATCCGCTGCCCAAGATGGAGTACAAGGCCGGTATCCCCTCCGATCACGCAACGCTGGTGGTCATACCCATGATGTTGTCGAGCACCGAAGTGGTGCGCCTCGAAGTGGAGAAGCTGGAAGTTCGTTTTCTTGCGAATCAGGAAGCCAACGTCTTTTTCAGCCTCTTCGCGGACTTCACGGATTCTCCGGAAGCCACGGCGTTTGGCGATGGCGAAGTTCTAGCGGCGGCCCGGCAGGGCATTGAACAACTGAATAGCCGTTATAGCGGCGGCCGCTTTCTTCTGTTTCATCGGCCGCGCGTGTGGTCGGAAAGCGAGAGAGGCTGGATCGGGCGCGAGCGCAAGCGCGGCAAGCTGGAAGACCTCAATTCATTCCTGTGCGGCGAGGGCGACGCCTCCATTAAGATCGTTGGCGACCTGCCACTGCCCATTCGCTACGTGATCACACTGGATGCCGATACTCAGCTGCCTCCCGAATGCGGGAGGCGTCTGATTGAGACGCTGGCGCACCCGTTAAACCAGGCAGTTCTCGACCCGGTGACGCACGTCCGCAAGCGCGGGTATGCAATCATTCAGCCGCGCGTCAGCATTTCCTTGCCGGGCGCGACGGCCACCCACTTCACGCGGGTGTTCGCCGACAGCTTGGGAACGGACCCCTATTGCCAGACCGTCTCGGACGCGCAGCAGGACCTGTTCGGAGAAGCCATCTTCCATGGCAAGGCCATTTACGACGTGCGATCTTTCCGCGAAGCCGTCGGCGATCGCTTCCCTCCCGAGACCCTGCTGAGTCACGACTTGATTGAAGGCGCCTACGCCGGGGTGGGCCTCGCCAGCGATATCGAGCTGTTCGAGCACATGCCGAATGACTATGCGACCTACAGCAAGCGCCAACATCGCTGGATACGCGGCGATTGGCAGATCGCACCGTGGGTGCTGGGACATGCGCCTTCCGCGAACGGGGGCCGGGAACGAAATCCCCTGAGCGTCATCAATCGATGGCGGATTTTCGACAATTTGAGGCGCAGCCTGGTCCCCAGCGCATCTATGCTGCTGCTGCTTTTTGGATGGCTGACTTCCAAGGCCCCCGGCGTCTGGAGCCTGCTGGTGGGCTTGGCGGTGGCGATTCCCGCGGTGGCGCCGTTATTCGAACGCTCCGCCAGATACTTGCATGGGTCGATACGCGGCTGGCGGGGAGCGTTCGACGAAGTCGTGCGGGCGGCCGTACTGCTGGCGTTCCTGCCGCATCAGGCGTGGCTTTCCGTGGATGCGATCGTGCGTGTGACCTATCGGCGATGGATCAGCCACCATCACTTGCTGGAATGGCAGACCACCGACAGCGCGACCCGAAACCAATCTCAGCTTAGCTCCACCATGCGCCACATGCTGGTGGTGTATGGGTTCGCGGTTGCCCTCATGATTGTAATGCACGTGGAGAACACATTCGCTCCTACCGCGTTCTTTCTGGGATTGTGGGCACTTTCCCCGTTGTTGATGCACTGGCTATCGCGTCCCGCCCGCGACTCGCGGCGGCATCGCTTCGAGATCGGAAACAACGCCTTCTTGAGGATCATGGCGCGCCGCACGTGGCGCTTTTTCGACGATCTGGTGGGCCCTGCAATGAACTGGTTACCGCCGGACAATTCGCAGTTGGCGCTGCATATCGAGGTGGCCCCGCGCACGTCGCCTACGAATATCGGCCTGTGGCTCACGTCTGCACTGGCCGCGCGCGACTTCGGTTATCTGACGCCGGATGATTTCTGGCGGCGCTGCTCGCAAACCATGGCCACGCTCGAACGCCTGGAGCGATATGAAGGGCACTTGCTCAACTGGTACGACACGCGAACGCTCGCACCCCTGGAGCCACGCTATATTTCCACCGCCGACAGCGGCAATCTGCTGGCTTGCCTGTGGGTGCTGGAACAGGGATGCCAGGACACGGTGCGCGCGCCGCTGCTGGGTCATCAAAGTCTGCGAGGACTCGCGGACACTCTTTCTGTTTTACGGGAGGCCTGCGAATCGGATCCCCTTACTGCCGTCCACATGACCGCGCTGCGCCGCCTGCTGCGAGGTAAGTCGGAGGGCTACGCTGTCATCGGCCGGCTGCGGCTGGCTCTGGCGCCCATCCAGCAATTGCGGGAAATGGAGCGCGGCGAAGAAGTTGGCTACTGGGCGTCACGTCTCGAAGCCGAGTTGCGATGCTGGACTGAAACCGTGGATCTCTACCTCAAATGGATGGAGACGCTGATGCGCGCACCGGAGGCAACCGTGCGTGTCCTAGGCGAGCAAGTCGGCAGATTGCGGCGCCGCGCGGTTCGCGCGGTTCCTTCGCTGAATGCGTTGGCCTCCGGCCACTCCGGCCCGGTAGATGAAATCTTGACCCGCCGCCTGGATCCGGGGCTACCGTCGGAAGTAGCAGGATGGCTCAATCAGCTTAACGCGGAATATCAGGAAGCCCGCGCCAATGCGGCACGAACCGTAGCTAATCTGGAGCAGCTTGCCGCCTCGGCCGAGAGTCTGGCAAACGGCATGAACATGCGTTTTCTATATGACCAAGAGCGGCGCATGTTCGGCATCGGGTACGCGGTGGGCGCTCCCGTGGTGTTCACCAGCCACTATGATTTACTGGCGAGCGAATCGCGCATCGCGAGTCTGGTTGCCATGGCGAAAGGCGATGTTCCGGTAGAGCACTGGTATTCGCTGGCCCGCCCGTGCGTGCCCTCGCGCGGCGGGCAGACCCTGCTCTCATGGAGCGGCACAGCTTTCGAATATTTGATGCCGGCCCTATTCACGCGCCTCTTCGCGAACTCATTGCTCGAAGACGCCTGCCGGGACTGCGTCGGGCGGCAAATCGACTATGGAAACCGGATGAATGTTCCGTGGGGCATTTCGGAGTCGGCCTACAGCGCCTTGGACGCGAATCAGACCTACCAATATCAAGCGTTCGGGGTGCCGCAACTGGCGCTAAAGCCCGGCCTGGATTCTGAAGGACTAGTGACCTCGCCCTATTCGACAATGCTGGCGCTTCCCGTGCAGCCCCGGGCCGCAGTGGCGAACCTGAAACATCTGGAAGACCTCGGGCTGGTGGGGCCGATGGGGTTCTATGAAGCTATCGATTTCACTCGCGCAGCCAAGCGGCAGGGTGAACGGGGCGTGATCATTTACGCGTATATGGCACACCACCAGGGCATGAGCCTGCTGGCGCTCGATAACACCGTACACCGTTGCGTGATGCAACGCCGCTTCCACGCCGATCTGCGCATCCGCGCGATCGAATCGGTGCTGTTCGAGCGGATTCCGCTGACCAACTCTTCTTTGGAGAAAAACACCAGCACTACGCTGGCGGTGCGCCCGTCGACCGCGGAGGAGCCGGCGGAGCGTATTTGGAAGGGAACGAGTGCCGTCCCGCATGTCCACTTTTACGGAAACGGCCGCTATTCCCTAATGGTGACGGATTCAGGGGGCAGCTATAGCCGGTGGAACGATCTGGATCTCTCGCGCTGGCGTTCCGACACCACACTCGATGCCTGGGGAAGCTTCCTCTACATTCGCGACACGCGCTCGGACGCGCTGTGGGCAGCAGCCGCCAAGCCGGCAGGGAGCCAGTTGGGTTCCGCGGAGGCACATTTCTCGGCCGACCGCGCCGAATATCATCGCCAGGTCTTCGGCATTGAGACCATCATGGAAGTTACCGTGGCGCCCGAGGATGACGTGGAGTTGCGGCGGGTGAGAGTGATCAACCGCTCGATCCGAACCCGGCCGTTAGAGTTTACCAGCTATTGTGAGCTGGCGCTAACCCAGCACGCGGCCGACAGAGCCCACCCCGCCTTCGCCAAGATGTTCGTGGAAACCGAGCGAACTCCCGACGACATTCTGCTGGCTCAGCGGCGTCAGCGCTCACCCGAAGACCCGCGAGTGTGGGCGGCGCATTTCCTGGTGGGGGCTCCCGGCAAGCTGCAATCCGAAACCGACCGCGCAATATTTCTGGGACGCGGCAACACTGTCGAATTTGCGGATGCCTTGCGCCGTCCGCTGACCGGTTCGGCAGGGATTGTTCTCGATCCAGTGTTCAGCCTGCGCTGCCGCGCCAATCTGGAACCGCTTGCCCAAATCGAATTTGTGCTGGTGACGCTGATCGCAAGCTCTCGTGAAGAGGTCCTAAACCTCGCAGCAAAGTATCGTCGTCCCGAATCCATCACGCGATCCTTCGAGATGGCATGGACCCGCAGCCAGCTGGAGTTCCGCTACCTCGGGATCGGTCCTATAAAGAGCCACCGGTTCCAGGAACTTGCCGGCAATCTGCTCTACTCTAACCCCAACCTGCGAGTCCCGGGAGCGCGGCTGCAACGGAACCGTCTGGGACAAGCCGGTCTGTGGGGCTTTGGGATTTCCGGCGATCTCCCGATCGTCACCGTGATCATCGCCGACGCTCGCTCTCTGCCTCTGGTGCGTGAGCTTCTGCTGGCGCACACCTACTGGCAAATGCGCGGGTTCCGTGCGGACCTCATCGTTCTCAATCAGGAGGCCTCCAGTTACGATCACCCGCTGCATCACCAACTGCAGCGTCAAATGGACGCCTATTTGGGAGGTGCCGGGGACAATCAGCATGGCCGGGTGTTCCTGCTCGATTGGAGCGATCTGCCGGAGCCGCAGCTCGACTTGCTTCTGTCCGTTTCCCGGGTGGTCCTGAGCGGCAGCCGTGGATCCCTACAGCAGCAGCTCGCGATCGCCGGAAAGAATCCGGAACAACCGGCGTTTGTTCGCTCCGGAAGCGGCGCCGAGGAACCTTCCGTTGAGTTGCCGTTTCTCGAGCTCCCGTACTTCAACGGTCTGGGCGGCTTTACCAAGGACGGCCGCGAATATGCGATTTATCTAGCTCCTGGAAGCAAGACACCCGGGCCGTGGGCCAACATCATGGCCAATGCGAACTTCGGGACGCTGGTGACCGAAAGCGGATTGGGATTCACATGGCACGGCAACAGCCAGACCAACCGGCTGACTCCGTGGCACAACGATCCCGTGACCGACCCGCAATCCGAAGTGATCTATTTGCGCGACAACGAGAGCGGCGCGTGTTGGACCCCCACCTCGCGGCCTATCCGCGAGAATGACGCCTATCGGGCCCGTCACGGCCAAGGCTATACGGTGTTCGAGCACAATAGCCACGCCATCGGGCAAGAGCTGACGGTGTTCGTTCCGCTGAACGACGATGGCACCGGCGATCCCGTGAAAGTGTGCCGCCTGCGGCTCCGCAACGATTCTTCGCGCCGCCGCCGGATCACAGCGCTGTATTTCGCCGAGTGGGTGCTGGGAACGAATCGCGAGGATCAGCAGCCCCATATACAAACCATTTACGATCGGGAATCGGGCGCGTTGTTTGCCAGACAATCGTGGAACGGCAGTCATCCCAATCAAATCGCATTCGCTGCCGCGAGTCCGCGGGCGGCCTCTTATTCCGGCGACCGCACGGCGGTGCTGGGACGCAACCGCTCGGCGTCCAAGCCCGCTGCGCTGGAACGCATGCAACTCGAAAATCGCGCGGGGGCGGGGCTCGATCCAGCGGCGGCGCTGCAGGTTGAAGTCTCACTCGAACGCGGCGCGCAGATGGACGTCATTTTCCTGCTGGGAGAAGCCGGAAGCGCCGAAGAGGCGCGGGCCATCATCAACCGCTTTCAAACGGCGGAGCAAGTGGAGCAGGCCTACGCCGCGACACGCAACTCCTGGGAGTCGACGTTGGGTGTCTTACAGGTGCGGACGCCGGTCCTGTCGACAAACTTCCTATTGAATCGGTGGTTGCCTTACCAGGCACTAAGCTGCCGCTTTTGGGCGCGCTCCGCGTTCTATCAATCCAGCGGAGCTTTCGGCTTCCGCGACCAGCTTCAGGATTCATTGGCATTCGTGTATGCGCGCCCTGGGATCACACGGGCGCATATCCTGCTCTCGGCTAGCCGGCAATTCGTCGAAGGCGATGTGCAGCACTGGTGGCACGCCGACACTGGAATGGGAGTGCGCTCGCTCTGCTCCGACGATCTGCTGTGGCTGCCATATGTGGTGTCGCATTACGTTGCCGTCACCGGAGACACCGGAATTCTGGACCAACAGGTCGCATTCCTGGAGGGCGAGCCGCTGAAGCCGGGTGAACACGAGCGCCTGTTTGTGGCGGAGGCTTCGACGCACACCGCCCCGTTGTGGGAGCACTGTCGGCGCGCAATTGAGCGCGGCTGGAAGCTTGGTTCTCACGGCCTGCCTTTGTTCGGGAACGGCGATTGGAATGACGGGATGAATCGCGTCGGCATCGAAGGCAAGGGCGAAAGCGTTTGGCTGGCGTGGTTCCTTTGCGTGGTGGTCGATTCGTTCGCTCCGTGGATTGAGAAGCGGGAACCGAAGGTTGTCGCGGAGTGGCGTGGACGAGCGGCGATGCTACGAGATGCGATTGAGTTTTTCGCCTGGGATGGAGATTGGTACCTCCGCGGGTTCTTCGACAGCGGCGCTCCTTTGGGCTCGCATGCAAATGCGGAGGCCCGCATCGATTCCATCGCGCAGTCGTGGGCGGCGATGGCCAAAGCCCCACCCGCGCGCGTCCGCCGCGCCATGGAATCTGCCGACCGGATTTTAGCGGACAGCGCGAATCACCTGGTGCGCCTTTTTACGCCGCCCTTCGATCATTCGATGCCCCATCCGGGCTACATCATGGGTTACCCGCCGGGCTTGCGTGAGAATGGCGGACAGTATACGCATGGTTCACTGTGGATGGCCATGGCATGGGCGCGGCTGGGAGAGGGCGGCTTCGCGGTCCGGCTGCTCACTATGATGAATCCAGCGGAGCACAGCCGGAACCTCGAGGATGCCGGTCGTTATCGCGCGGAACCGTACATTGCGGCGGCGGATGTGTCGACCGCCATTGGAAGAGAGGGGCAGGCGGGCTGGACCTGGTACACGGGCTCGGCCGGTGTGATGTATCGCGCCTGGATCGAAGATGTGTTGGGATTCAAGCTGCGCGGCGATCTCCTGACCCTTAGCCCAGCGTTGCCGGAAGAATGGCCCGGGTTCGATATTACCTATCGCTATCGCGCCAGCGTGTACCAAATCACAGTGCAAAAAGATGCGTCAATCGGCGCGACGACAGTGTCAGTGGATGGCGGCGCGACGGCAATTCGGGATTCGCTGCAACTGAACGGCGACGGCGGTACTCACCGGGTCGATGTCCGGATTCCTGGTAAAGCGAGGCCACTCGGGCCCGCAGACGCGCCGGCGAGGATCGGGCCCGGCGATCGTGCGGCCCAGACCCTGGTTCTCGGGCAGCGTTAGAGCTCCGGCGCGCACTGACTGCGCCCGCAGGATATATTGTATGGAGGAGATCCCCCATGCGCGCCTGGAAATACGTACTTTTGATCCCCCTAGCGGTTGGCTTGCTCACGGCTGCCTATGAGCGCACGCACACCGACCATCTGATGGTCGACGCTGCCAAAAACTACCTGGTGTCGCTCAATCCGGATCAGCGCAAACTCACCTCTTTCGCGCTCGACAACATGGACGAACGAACGCACTGGCTTTATACGCCATTTCTGCGCCATGGCCTGACGCTGCGCGAAATGACCCAGACACAGCGGAACCTTGCCGAGGCTCTGGTCGCCGCCGGCCTCTCGTCACAGGGGTTGGTGAAGGCCCACACCATCATGAGCCTCGAAGAGATTCTCTTTATTGCTGAGAAGAACGGCGACATGGAGCGCGATCCCGGCAAATACTTCGTCTCCATTTTCGGCGAACCGTCCGAGCATGGCGTTTGGGGATACCGCTTCGAAGGCCATCACGTAAGCCTCAACTTCACTATTGTTGACGGCAAGATCGCATCGTCGCCGAGTTTCTTTGGCTCGAACCCGGCGCAGATTATGGACGGGCGGCGCAAGGGTTTGCGCGCTCTTGCTCGTGAGGACGACCTGGGCTACAGGCTGGTGGACTCACTGACAGCTGAACAGCGCGCCGTCGCCGTCGTGGATAAGGAAGCGCCCGGGGACATCCTCACGACCAACACACGCAAGGCCGCGTTGACCGGCCAGCCCAATGGCCTGGCTTACGCCAAGATGACAGCGCCGCAAAAGGAAGCCATGGACTCGCTGATCGGCGAATACGCTAACGATTTTCCGCCGGAGATCGCGTCGCAACGCATCGAGCAATTCCGCCGCTTGCAAGGCAACGCATTCTTTGCGTGGTCCGGCCCTGTCGAACCCGGCCAGAAGCATTACTACCGCGTGCAGACGCCCGAGTTCCTGATCGAGTTTGACGAAACGCAGGACAACGGCAACCATATTCACAGCGTGTGGCGCGACTACAAGAATGATTGGGGCGAAGATCTTCTCGCTGCCCACTACAAAACCAGCCACTAAGCTAGCGCCGCGTATAGATTTCGATTCGTGGCGTCGCCGGGTTAAAATCGGCGCGCTCTTCGTAGCCGGAGTTCGTCAGCTGACGCTGCCGGCCGGCGACAGAATCCTTTGGCTCAGCCGGGCTAATTGCCAGCGCCACCCGCGGCTGTTGTCCCGGTGCACATTCGCGATTCGCGAGATCCGGCACAAAAAAAGTGTAAAGGTTTCGTGAATCCGGCGGCGAATAGATGACGCACGGCTCGTTGGTCAGGATGACTGCCGCAGTGCGCCAGTCCTCACGCGGGCGGCGGAAGAAGCTGATATTGCCGATAACCAGTGTGATCAGAAGCGTGGCCGTGAGAAGCGCCGCTGGGCGTCGCGGGAGCGCTTCTGCTCCTGCGGTAAAGAGCAGCGCCAGGGGCGCCAGCACAAAGATCATCTGCCGGATCGCGAGAAAGTAACCGAACCACGCGTCGGCTGCCACGGCGCAACCGATCGGCACGATCAGATACAGCATCCACAGCGGCCAGTCCCGCCGCCTCGTCAAACCGTAGGCGAAGCTAACCAGCACCAGCAGGGAACCGATGTAACCGGCGGCTACCAATTCCCGCAGGATCATCGGGATGGCGCGAAGAGTGATGGTCCCCCTGAGCTGGCCGGTCGCCACCGTCGTGCGCCACAGTGTGGCGGAATGCAGATACCAGGGAGCGAATAGCAATCCAGCGATGCCCACCGCGAGTGCTGTCGCCAGGAGTGGCTGCCGGGCCTGCGCTTTATATGAAACTATGCCCGCCCATCCCAGATGGGCCAACGGCACGAACAGCATATATGGAAAAGTAAACAGGCCTGCGATTATACACAGCGCGTACAACGCCGTGCGTGACACAGATGCCGGTTGTTCCAACACGCGCAGGAATGCGACTGTCGCCCAGATGCTGAGGCATAGCGCCAACTCGTAAGGCCGGGCTTCCAGCGCATAGCGGAGTTGCAACGGAAACAATGCGAAAATTCCAGTAGCCAGGAGCGGCCAGCGCAGGCCCATTTTTTTTGCGAGAACAAACACTCCGGCGCACGCAATTACACTGGAAATCGCTGATGGCAGACGGCCTGTGAAGGCAGAGAATCCCAGCAGGTGGACGCTCGCGAACTGGATGACGTAGTTGAGAGGGACATTGCCGGAGACGTGAGGCACGTAGTCCAACACATCCGAAATGCGGTCCATGCGCGCGACGATCAGATCATAAATCTCATCCAACCATAGCGACAGAACCGGCAGCAGCGGCGCAAGCGCGCACGCGTAGACCGCCAGAAATAGAAAAAGCCCGGCTCGCGAGTTCCCTGTGAGCCGGGCTTTCATACGTGGAGAACGCTATTCGGAGGGTGCTTCGCCTTCGTCCTTGCCCGTGCGCAGCGCATTCATGCGCTCCTCGCGTCTCTTCGCCCGTTCGGTAGCGCGTTTGACCAGTTCCGAACCCACCAATTCCAGCATCGCCTGTTCGGCGCCGTCGCCTTTGCGAAAGCCCAGGCGAACCACGCGCGTGTAGCCGCCGGCGCGTTGGCCGAAGCGGGTCCCCAGCTTGTCGAACAACTTCTGGACCGCCGCGGGCGTCTCCAGAAACGATGCCGCCTGCCGCCGCGAGTGCAGCGTGTCGCGTTTTGCCAGCGTGATCATTTTGTCCACCAGCGGCTGCACTGCCTTGGCCTTGGGGATCGTCGTTATGACGCGCTCATGCTCGATGACGCTAGTCACCAGGCCCTTGAGCAGCGCCTTGCGCGAGCCTGCGTCGCGCTTGAGTTTGTAACCGGATACTCCGTGTTTCATATAGTTTCCACCCTGTAATCCGGTTTATTCAACCGCGGGACTGGCCTCTTCTTCATCCTCTTCTTCGTCGTCCACGTCGGTGTCGAGGCTATATTCGCTAGGCGAAAGCGGCGTCCCGATCTGCGCCGGCGCTCCGCTGGGAGAAATCAGGCGGCCCTGCGCGTCGAACTTCATGCCGAAGGTCAAGCCCAGACCGGAGAGAATCTCCTTGATCTCGTTCAGAGACTTGCGGCCGAAGTTCTTGGTGCGGAGCATCTCGGCTTCCGATTTCTGCACCAGGTCGCCAATGGTTTGAATATTGGCGTTCTTCAGGCAGTTGTAGGAACGGACGCTCAACTCCAGCTCTTCGACGGAGCGGTTCAGAACCTCGTTCAT
>Ga0105245_10004098_pt1 | contig 12938 bp, 9 predicted proteins | sample KBSM54metaG_FD_81523 | JGI IMG/M metagenome (GOLD analysis project Ga0105245, IMG submission 81523) | Miscanthus rhizosphere microbial communities from Kellogg Biological Station, Michigan, USA - KBS M5-4 metaG | ecosystem: Host-associated > Plants > Roots > Rhizosphere > Soil | place: Michigan... | reverse complement strand
TGCCGAATGTTGTCTATAGCTGCGGCGCCTTGGTGCGGAATCGGACGCTGCTGCTTCCGTACGGAGTCGCCGACACCTTCGCGACCTTCGCCACGGTCCAGCTCGACGATCTCGTCAAGGCGATGAACTAACCTGACTCCCGCGGGTTTCTGATGATCTTCCGATCTATTAGCCGCGCGCGCGCCACCGACGACGCCGCTTTGCAGACAGAACGAACAGCGTTGAAGCCAGCAGCCAAGGAGTCGCGGGCGTGCCACGGGTGGGCGCCGTCCTGCACCCGCAGCCGCCCTTTGAGCTAGGCGCCACTGGCGCCGTCTGACCGATGGCCACGCCGCCCGAGCCGCCGGAGTTAGTCGCGCCTGCCGAGCCCGCGGAGCCCGCAAAGCCGTTCGGCGAGCCGCTGTCGGCGGGGCTACCCGAGTCCTCGCTGCCACCCGCGGCATCGACGCCGGCATCGGGGACATCGGTGCATTTCGGGGGAGGGTCGACGAAGGCCCAGGTCGCGGCTGGAGCGGCATTGGAGTCCATTTGCACCACCGCAGCACCGGGCGCCGATGATTGGGCAGTAACGGCGATCGCGAGGCCACTCCCTTCGGAAACGAGGGTCACGAGCTTGCCGTTCGACGCCGTGCCAGCGTCTTTGACGATGAAGAGCTGGTTCGGACTCCCATTCGCGGGTTGCTGATCGAGTTGCACGCCGGGCGCCGACGGCCCCCAGACATGCTCCGATTTGCTCCCAGGAGCGGGCCAGAGCGGCCCGATGCTGGGCACGTCGAGCGCCAGCCCACTCTTCGAATTGATGACCAAGTTTCCTTGTACGTACCACTGTTGCTCGGCGCCACATCCGCAGACCGCTTGCTCGATGCGGCCACCAGGATCGGTTGAGCCGCCGGCCACGCTGAGACAGAGGCCATCGGATGGATTGGCAATTTGATAGAGTGGCGCTGGCGTATTCGGTTTGATCGAGAGGTTATCGAATTGTGACGTCTGATAACCACCCAGTGCGATTCCGACTTGTCCGGAGGCATGGCTCGAATCATCGGCGGAGCCCACCTCCTTGCCGTCCACGGATGCGGCGATGTGGCTGCCTTGAAAAGAGAGCTGGAGCGTGTGCCAAGTTTTGGTACCGAACGCCGCTATCTTCCCTGATTTGAGCAGGGTGGCGCCCGCCGGAGTAGCGCTCGACTCTCCGGAAGAGGTCGTCGAAATATACCAATCTCCCGTGTCACTGACTTGAAAGAGATAAGCATCCACAGCAAAGGCATTGAACGGAAATGTCACTCCGACCCGCCCAAAAACCTGGATCGAACCCGCCTCAGGAAGATAGGCGTCGACGCTCACGGCATAGTTTTGCCAGCCGAGATCGCCGAAGAGCGCATAGGGATTCGTGTCTGGATTCCACTCGATGGGCCGAGTGTCCTCCATCTGCATGATGCATTTCCCGGCTCGGCCACCGCTGCAGTTCTGAACCTGAAAGTCTCCTTGCATGTTCGAGAGGTACTTCGCCATCCCTCCGACGTCGTATGAATCGAAGCTATCCTCGTAGGGGAGCGCGAGAGGAGCACGTGGTAGCCCCTTGGCGTTGCTCTTGCTCTGTCCGCCAGTGGTGCTGAAAGAGTAGACGTAGCCCGGCTGCGCATTGAAGGAATACGCGCCGACACTGGGCGTGATGTCCGGCTCGCGCTTGAACCAAGTCGAAGAGTCGAGCGAGCCCACTTTCGTTCCCCACACGTGAACCGTGCCCGAGTAGAGGCCACCGGTAACATTGAAAAATACCGGCTGAGCCGCAGACGCCGTCGTCGTCTCGAGGACGACGCTGTAGTCCGTCGAGACCGGATCGCGCAACGCGATGTAGGTCCCTCCCGCTGCCACCGAGCCGCCGGGGCCGATAAACTTCCAGCCCGGCTCGGTAAACTGCGTGTACTGAGCGGCCACCCACGTCTCCGAGCCGACGCGGTAGGCGCCAGACCAAGGCGAGGGTGCGGAGAGCAGTCCCACGGTGGAGAACGGCAGGTTCTCGTAGATCGAGGCGACGACTGGCCAATTGAGAAAGCCCGTCAGTTGTCCTTCAAAATAGCCGCGGTTGATGGCGCACGCCATCGCTGCCGAGCCAGCATTGTAATCCTGCGAGCCGCCCTCACTCGCCCAGAGCTGCTTGCCCGTAGCGATCGCGTTGGCCGAGGTCCCCGAGCAGTCCCACGCATTGCTCTGATCCCCACCGCATGGATAGTGGATGCCGAGAACGTCGACCGCTTTCGCGAGGTCAGGGTCTGCCGCCATGTCGTCGGCAATCGACCAATCGAAGCTATCGGCACCAACGATCTGCACTGCGCTGAACGCGCTTTGATCGAGCGCCGCGCGAAGCCCCTTGTACCACGTGATGTCGTAGCCGCGCTCGTTCCATCCGCCCAAATAGTCAATCGTGAGACCGTGACTCGCGGCGCACTGGAGCCAATCGAGCAAGTAACCGGTGGTGGCGGACGACCAGAAGCTCCCGCCAACCCAACCCGGGACACCCCAGGCGAGGCCATAAAGTTTGATCTTAGGATTGCGCGCTTTGGCCTCCGCCATCAGCCACCACTCGTAACCGGTGCTGCAATCGATGGCGCCGCTCTTTGCTTCGTGGCTCGACTCAGCGCCGTCGGTCGACTGGGTATTTCCGCCGATCTCGACTTTGAGGATTTGAAGGCTAGCCCCCACCTTTGGTTTGAAGACGTAGTCGAGGATCTGAGACCGCTGCCCCTCCGGATAATCGTAGAGCAGGCGCGAATTACCTCCGGCGCTCAGCGCCCCGACTCCTCCGAACGTCGGCCCCTTCGCTTTTCCATCGATCACGATCGTGCTTTGTGCGCTGGCCGGAGCAGGGAATAGGAGTGCACCGATGCCGACGATTGCGGCGAAGCGACACGGAAATTCGCCCACGAGCGACCCGGCGCGAGCCACCCGCGCGATGAGTGATTTTACAGACTCTGCTCGCCCGCGCTCCGTCATGTCTCTTGAAAGCCGGATTCGACGAGAACGGCTCACTCTCTCCGGCTCGTCTGGCTCGAAGCCTGGTTCTGATGGGGCTGCTGCAGCTGTTGCAACCAACGGTTGTCGGATGGCGGCAGTACAGCGCAGAGAGGTAAGAAAAAAAACGAAGTGACTGTCAACCAAAGCGCATGCGCCCTGCGTAGTCTCCTTCGTGCCAGCAAGCCGCACCTGGGAGTCTCGATGAATCGCAGCGAACGACTGAAAACCATGATTGCATTCGGGTGCGGGCTGTTGCTCGCGGCCTGTGGTGACACGCAGGACAAGCAGGCCAGTGTGCTCAGTCAAGGCGCGCGGGCGCCGGGTGCGGGACGGGTCGCACGACCGCGCTCTGCGCCGCCGATCTTTAGTCCTTCCGGCAAGATCGATGGTCGTTTGGCCGGTAGCAGCGGGTTAGTCGAGGTGTGGGTTTCGTTAGACCAACCGTCGCTGGCAACGGTCCAGAGCAAGCGCGCGACCGAGCTCGGTATCGAGCCGGTGGACGTGCTTCGGCAGCTCCGTGCGGGGCGCGCGAACGCGGGAAAATCGCAGCCCGCGCCGGCGTCAGGCGCGTTGACGACGATCCGAGCGGAGGTCGACGCACAGCGCCCGCGCCTCGAGCAACAGCAGCAGAATGCGCTCGACGCCATGAAGGGGCTCGGCGCTAGCGAGCTCGGTCGCGTCAGCCGAGCGCGCAACTCGGTGGCCGTGCGCCTCGACGCAAGCAAGCTCGAGACCTTGTCGGGGATTGCAGGCGTACTCAAGGTCAGTCCGGTCTTGAATTACCAGCTCAACGTCGGCACGACGGTGCCCTATGTCGGAGGCACCGCGGTCCAAAACTCGGGATTCGACGGCACCGGCGTCACGATTGCCGTGATCGACAGCGGCATCGACTACACGCATCGCAACTTGGGAGGGCCTGGGACCACCGCAGCCTACGCGGAGGCAAGTGCCGACATTTCCGGAAGCACCCAGTCCAATGCCTGGTTCCCCAACAGCAAAGTGGTCGGTGGTTACGACTTCGTCGGTGACTCGTGGACCGGAGCCCCTGATGGTCCCGCGCCCACCGAGAGTCCCAATCCAATCGATCGTTTTTTCCACGGTACCCAGGTCGCAGACATCGCCGCAGGAGCGAGCTTGGACGGGCTTCACCAGGGCATGGCGTCTGGAGCCAAGCTGCTTGCCTTGAAGGCTTGCTCCGCTGCCGCATCGGGCGGCTGTCCTGGTGTGAGCATGCTGAAGGCGCTCGATTACGCGCTGGATCCGAACGGTGATGGGAACTTCGACGACGCCGCAGATGTGATCAATCTGTCGTCAGGTAGTCCCTATGGGCAACCGGGGGACGAGTTGTCCCTGGCTCTCGGGCAAGCCGTCGAGCTCGGCGTGGTGGTGGTGAGCTCGGCCGGAAACAGCGGAAATTTGCCGACTGCCGTCACTGGGCCGTCGAGTGAGCCGGGCGTGATTAGCGTCGCCGAGACCCAGATGCCGGACGCTAAGACGACGTTCATCGACATCGATGCGCCGCAAAGTTTGGCGCAACGCATTTTGCCCCCGGACGTTTGGCCCGCGCTCTTTACGCACCTCACCGAGCGTTTGACCGGCGACGTCGTCTACGTCGGTCGCGGTTGCAGCGCGGACCCCGTTTCCGGAACGGCTGAGGATCCCTACCTCGTCGACCCGCGCGGGAAAATAGCGCTCGTCGACTTTACTCCCGCAATGGGCTGTCCGGTGCTCACCCGCCTCGACCATGCGGGCGCCAAGGCGGTGATCTTTGGCCACATCGACCCCGGCCCGACCGGCACCATCGATCGCGCGCCCGGCAGCCCCCAGGTCGTTCCCACCTTTCTCCTCAGTCAAGTGAAGTCCGACGCGATCAAATCGGCGCTCGCGGCCGGGCAGGCGGTTTCGCTGAGCTTCGACGTCATGTCGCTGGCGAAGAGCATGTCGCCGACTTCGTCACGCGGACCCAGCAGTGCGCTGGACCGTATCAAGCCCGAGATCGGCGCTCCTGGCGCATCCGTTTCCGCGCGTGTGGGGAGCGGCACCGGCGAGCAGCCCTTTGGTGGCACGTCCGGCGCGGCACCCATGGTGGCGGGCGCGGCCGCCCAACTGCTGCAGGCGTTTCCCGATCGCACACCGCTTCAAATCAAAGCGATGCTCATGAACACCGCGGCCACCGATGTCGCGCTCGATCCGCTCGCGAAGCCGGGCGTTTTGGCGCCGATCACGCTCATTGGCGCGGGCGAGTTGCGCGTCGACCGGGCGCTCAGCACGACGCTCATCGCGTTCAACGCTGAGCAGCGGTCTGCGGCGTTGTCGTTTGGTTTCCAGGCGGTTGCCCACCCCAGCGTCTTTCGACAGGTGTTGGTCGTTCAAAACTTGGGGGATACTCGAAGGATCGTAAAGGTGACCGGCGACTTCCGTTATCAGGACGACGAAGCGAGCGCTGCCGTGAAATTCGCTATGCCCAGCGAAGTCCTCGTCCGCGCCCACGACAGCGTGAAGTTGCCGATCGTTCTCACCGTGGATCCGGACAAGCTGCCTGCTTGGCAGCAAGACGGGACCGACCTCACCAGTGCGGGTGCCACGTTCTCGAACGCCGAATACGATGGCTACATCACGTTGAGCGACGACGACGGCAAGATCACCGTGCCTTGGCACATCATCCCACGCAAAGCCTCCGACCTTCGAGTTCGAAGCGCAACTTCCACTCTGCAACCCATCGTGCTCACCAACGTCGGCTCCGAGTGGGCTTCGACCGAAGTATACGCCCTCACCGGCACCAGCCCGGAGCTCCCGCCGAACCGGAGCAGCGATCATCCGATCATCGATCTCCGCGCCGTAGGCGTCCACCTGTTCGGTGCTGGGACGGACTTCGTCGAGTTCGGCATCTCGACTTACGGTCGACGTTCGAATCCGATCACTCCCGCCGAGTTCGACGTCAAGATCGACGTCAATCGCGATGGCCAACCGGATTTTATCGTGTACAACGGCCACAACTACGGCCCAGTCTTCGCGAGCGCCGTTTTGAACCTCGCCGAGAAGACTGAGCAACCAGGGTTGTTCGGTCGCGCGGATCTGTATTCTGGAAATGTCGTGCTTACCGTGCCGCTGTCGATGCTCGGCTTGACCGAGACATCGACGTTCGACTTCAGTGTCGACGCGGTGGAGAGCCGCCAGTCCGGAGCCGTGACCGATCGCATCGGCACCATGACCTTTACGCCAGGCACGCCTCGGTTCGCCCTCGATGACCCAGACCAACAATGGTCGTCGGTCGCGCCCGGTGCCTTCACGCTCCTCCGTGTCCGAGCAAGCGCCGCCGGAAGCAAGGCATCACCGTCTCAGACCGGGCTTTTGTTCCTGCATTTCGGTAACGCTGGCCCGGAGTCTGCGATTGCAACGCTCGAGAGGTGAGCACCTCGAACTACGTCTACGTCCGACGTCGATGAGTGCTCCGAGCCCGTCCGCTGCTATTGCTTCGTCCCTCGCGCGAGGATCTGCTGCATTCGCTCGGACAGCGGCGCTTGCGCCTGCGCCGCTTCTGCGAAACGCCGAAAGAGGCCAATGTCCTTCGCAGGGATGGCTGACGTCGTGACTTGCCCGCTCAAGAGCGCACCCGCGTATCGCTGATTACCGGGCGTCGCCACCAGCGTGGTCGTGAGCATTTCGAGCGTAGGTTTGGGGTCGATCCCGCTTTCGCGCAGGACGTCGAAAGCCTCTTGGAGGGCCACGAACCCCGAGATGATGAGAAAGTTTCCGACGAGCTTGGTGGCCGTGCCCGCGCCGATCTCCTCGCCGAAATCGACGATGCGCTCCGCTCCCATCGCCTCGAGGAGTGGACGGACCCGCTCCTTTGCGCTCGAGGGCCCCGCAGTGCAAAAAGTGAGTTTGCGCGCGATGGCTTGCGCGGGGATTCCAAAAATCGGTGCCTCGACATAAACGCTGCCGTGTTCGGCGTGGAGCGAGGCCACGTTTCGCGCGGCGCTTGGAGTCACGGTGGTCATCGAGACGTGCACGCCGCCGGGACCGAGCGCCTCGAGGAAGCCCGGGCTTCGCACCATCTCTTCTAGCGACGCGTCGTCCCAGAGAATCGTGACCACCACACCGCCGCGAGTGATGGCTTCGCTCGGCGCGCGGGCGAGCTTCGCCCCCGCGCGCACGAGCGGCTCCGCCTTGCTCGGCGTGCGGTTCCACACCGTGAGCTGCACGCCCGCGGTCATGAGGTTGTGGGCGATCGGCGTGCCCAGCTTGCCAAGACCGAGGAAGGCGACCGGGTCTTTCGAGATCGTCTGGCTCATGAGCTCCTCCCCTAGAAGAGGATTACTGGTCGACCGCGAAGGCCGCCAGCCGCTAGGGCCGACTGTGCGTCGGCGGTTTGTTCGGGCGAGTACTCTCCAGCAACGCGCAGTTTGATGGCTCCGGCTGCAACCAGGTCGCGAAGCTGTTCGAGCCATTCAGTGCGTTCGAGCACCTCGTGCACGAGCACCGGCTTGATCTTGATTCCACGCTCCGAAGGCTGGTCTCCCCAGCCGCGAACCGGAATGTAGATGCCTCCGTCGCGGATCGCGCGAAAGGATTTCTCCCCAAGGACTGCCGTATCGAGCAGCGCGTCGACACCCTCCGGGAATGCTTTGCGGGTCGCTTCGGTGAAGCATGGTCCGCGCTCGACCACGACCTCCGCGCCGTAGCTTTTGACCAGCGCCGCCTCTCCCGGTTTGGCGTCGGCGACGACCTTGATTCCCCGGTGCTTCGCTGCCGCGATCGCGTAGTGCGCGAGAAGCCCGGCGCCACCGCTCACGGCCAAGACCTGCCCCGTCTTCAGCGCCGCAAGTTCCAGCGCGAGGAGCGCAGTGAGTCCGTTCATTGGGAGCGTCGAAGCTTCGGCCAACGAAGCACCCGCCGGTATCGGAACGACCGAAGCAGCTGGCGCCACGATGTGTTCCGCGTATGCGCCGCCATCAGGGCGCCGTGGCAGGACGACAGCCATCACTTCCTCGCCGGGACGCAGCCGCGATACCCCCGGCCCGACAGACTCGATGATGCCTGCGGCGTCCATGCCCGGCACAATGAGCGAAGGCCGCTCGGTCGCCGGGACCAAGTGTGAGCGAAAGTGCGAATCGCGGAGAAGGAGGTCGGTCGGGTTCACCGCTGCCGCCTTCACCGCAATGCGGACTTCGTTGGCCGCGGGCGCGCGAACGTCGCGTTGCACGATTTGGATCACCACGGGCCCGCCTTGGCTGGTGTAGGCGACGGCCTTGCTCGCGAGTGGCGCATTCGTTCCGCGGATCGACATGGAGAGCAACCTAGATATCGTGCCGCGCCGTCGCAAGTACGCACACAAATCATCTATACTGACAAGATGGGAACTAATGGACAAACCAAGCGGGATCGCGCCGTAAGTACGCGGACGACGCGCAAGACGCGCGGCGAATCCCACCATACGCACTGCACCATCGAGGCGACCGTCGGACTCATCGGCGGCCGCTGGAAGGCGGTCGTGATCTTTCATTTGCTCTCTGGAACGCTTCGCTTCGGGGAGCTCCGGCGCCTGCTACCGAACGCGACCGCTCGGATGTTGACCCTTCAACTACGGGAGCTCGAGGCCGACGGCTTGCTGCGCCGCAAGGTCTTTGCGGAGGTGCCTCCGCGCGTCGAGTACACCCTGACGCAGGAAGGGGTAAGCCTTGGCCCGATCGTGACTGCCATGGGCGCGTGGGGAAAGGCCTACGAACGCCGGGCGCGGCGGTAACGGGCGGCAATCACTCGGAAACTGCTTCAGACCGGCGCCGCCGTAGGTACCTCAGCTAGCCGACGCGGGGGACTCGGTGGTGCCGCGCGAACGCGCTGAGCGACGTCAGCCCCCTGCAGCGGACACGGTAATATCCCCTTCGCGCTGATAGGAATCCGCCGAACCGGACATGGCTTCGTCGGAGACCAACTGATGCAAGACTTTCCCTCGAACGCCTGGACACGACTCGTCGCCATTGGGAGCGTTGCCGTTGCCTGCTCGGGGCAGACGCAAAAACTAGGGGAGCTTCCTCCGGGGTCATCCAGCAAGGGCGGGGACAGTGGGATGAGCGTCGCGGCCGGGGGGAGCGGTCTGATGCTCAATCTCGGCGGTGCGACCTCCTCGGGGGGCGCGGGTCCGGTGAGCGACTGTCCTCCAGGAGTCCGCAACTTCATTTACGTCATGGACTCATGGGGAACACTGAGCAGATTTTCGCCTACCGATAAGGCGCTTACCCGCGTTGGCGTGGTGCGCTGCTCGACAGAGCTGGCAGGGCCCACCCTGGCAGTCGATCGGCAAGGCAACGCATACGTCGACTATGAGATCGGGCAGCTCGACGCGGGAACCAGCCGACCGCTCTACGAGATCAATACCGAGGCTGCCACCTGCGCTGGGGAAATACCTGGTTTCTCGTGGCTCGGCGCGATGGCCTTTGCGTCCAACGGCGCAACCGAAACACTCTACGTAGTCACAGGCCAGGACGACGCGCTCGGTGCCGCAAATTTGAGCACGGGCACGGTAGAACCGATTGGGCCCATCAAAGCCGCGTCGTCGAGCGGGTACCATTCACTGACCGGAACCGGCGACGGGCGTCTATTCGATTTCGTCGTGCCCGTCGGCACGGCGCAACAAGGGGAGCAGCAGATCGTGCAGCTCGATCCGACCAACGCCAGCGTGCTATCGCGGTTCACCTTGCCTTCCGAGCTCGGAACCATCCAAAACCCGACCGCGTTCTGGGGCGGAAAAATTTACATTTTCTACCAGGTTTTTGCCACCCAACTGAGCGTCGACTCAACGACCTCGATCGCCCAATACGATCCGGCGACGAATGCCTTCGAAGCGGAATTCATGTCGGGCATCACTCAGGACATCACTGCGGCAGCGGTGTCGAGTTGCGCGCCACTCGTCGACCAACCCAAATAACGGTGGCTTCGGGGCAAGCGAGGCATCGGTCCGTTTGCACCGCAGCACCGGCATCCCCGCGCCGCGAAGAACGAATCTGGCCGCTTCTAGCTCTTGCTCGGCTCTTGGGTTCGGAGCCAACGCACTGCCGCCGACTCGTTGTCGAAGATTTGTGTCACGGTAGGGGACCCAGCACACAGGCCGCGAAACTGCAGGACCTGGGTGGCAGCGTCACTCGTGATGATCGCAATCTGCACTTTACTGCGGACGGCACGCGCAAACAGCGTCGCCATCGTGGAACGCGTTTTGGGGCCAAAGGTCCGAGGACCGCGGCGCATATCGAAGATGATACCGCGGCACGGCGCACCAAGTACGCTGGTGGACAAAAAGGAAACCATCTCCTCAGCGTTCTTGGCACCTTCATCCTGGCTCTGGTCGGGGCGTGTCCAGAGCTGACAGATCACCAGGCCATCCCGCTCCGAGATAAGGTAGTTTCCGCCCTCGGTTAGCCGCATTCACTCGAATAGAACACACCTTTAGTCTCGGCACAAAACACAGTGACGCTCGAGTCGCAATGCGTCCGCCGGCGCCGCGATGGCCGAGGCGCAGCTTGAAATGCGGGGCGGAGGCTGGCAGTTGCCTTAGAACTTACCGTTCTGGTTCTTCCACTCGTCTTGCGGAGGGATTGTCTCAATCGTGTCCCAGTGTTCGGCAACCTTGCCCGCGTGCATACGAAACAGGTCGTAAAAGGCAGAATGGGCGCCGTTGAAGGTACCTTCACTGCATGCAAGCACGAAGCTGCCTTCGCCGAGCACGCGGTGGACGGTGTCGAACTTGATCGCGACCGCCCCGGACGCGAGCGCCTCTGTCAGCCCCGAAATGCCGTCGGCCTCCAGCGGATTGTGTTGCAGAAAGTCCGGCTCCGCATAGTCGCCGAGCTTTTCCCCGTGCCCCTGCACCAAGACGTCGTTCAAGAACGCTTCGACCACCTGCTTGTTCGCTTCGGTTTGGTCGAGATCGGTGGCGTCCGTGGGCCCGTCGATCATCGTGCGGCCACTTGCATTCGGAGCGCTGGCAGTCACTTGGAGATTGTCCCAGTGCTCGACGATCTTTCCGTCTTCGAAACGGAAGATGTCGAAACCGATCTTGGGTCCGAAGAAGTCGTAGTCGGTGTGAGTGAAAACGAAATCACCGTCTGCGAATACCCGAACGTTGTGGACGCGTGCGGAGCCTTTGGGCAACTGAGCCAGAACTGCACCGAAACCTGCTAAGCCGTCGGCCTCGGTCAGGTTGTGCTGAATGAACTTGTTGGGGTTCACGACGGCGACCGGCCCTGGGTCGCCGCTTTGGATCGAATTGAGCAACGCGACTACCTGCTGCTTGCGAGTGCTGGCGTCGGCCTGTTGGGGGGTACCCATGGTCGACTTGTCTTGATCGCTGCTGCATGCCGCCAGAAGGCTAATGACTGCGATTAGCGCGCCCGATTGGAGAAAGTTGATGTTCGTCATGACCAGAACATGGTCGAGACTCGAGTTCACGACAATGAGCCAACGGTTTACATACTGTTCACTCATTGTGTACAATCGGCGCATGGTTCGAAGTCAGGTGGAGCTCAACCGCCTAGCGATTTTCATCTCGGTCGCCGAAGCGGGCGGCTTCACCGCTGCCGCGTCTCGCCTCGGTGTGACCAAAGCGATGGTGAGTCAACAAGTCGGGCGGCTCGAAGCAGAGCTAGCCGCCACGCTATTCACGCGCACCACCCGCAAGGTGGTGCTCACGTCCGCAGGGGCTAGGCTGCTGGCAGAGTGCACGCCCCTGATGGCTCGCCTGCAAGAAGCGGTAGATCGCGTGGGGACTCGAGCGGCGGGCCTGTCAGGCACACTGCGTATCACCGTCGGAGTGGATCACTTGCATGCAGGTTTTGCGGAGCCAATCGCGGAGTTCGCGCGCTTGCACACGGATCTGCACCTCGATGTCCTTGCCACCGACGCGATCGTCGATCTCGTCGCCGATGGTGTGGATGTCGCCATCCGACGCGGTTGGCTCAAGGACTCATCGCTCACGGCCACTTCGCTGGGTGAGTTCGAACAATGGCTTCTCGCTTCGCCCGAGTACCTGGCGCGCCGCGGCAAACCCGTCCGACCGCAGCAACTCAGCGCCCACAGCTGCATTACGTTCAGCGCCATCCAGTCGGCTTCGCCCACCTGGCGTTTCACGACCGCATCGGGGGCAAAGGTGGGGGTGAGAATCGGCCACGGCCTGAGCTGCTCGTCCCCGCTCGGCGTGGTTGCGCTTGCTCGCGCCGGCGCGGGCATCGCGAGCGCGGCAGCCCCCTCCGTCGCGGAGGACGTCGCACGCGGCTCCTTGGTGCGGCTTCTCCCAGAATGGCGACAAGCGAAAGCGGGCGTCTACGCCGTCTACCCCGCAACGAGATACGTCGCCCCCAAAACCCGAGCTTTTATCGACTTCCTCCGCCAGCGCTATACCGGCTGGTAAGGGCTGCCAGCGGTCCCGTCGGGGTATGCCGAGTGCAGGGCGGTGCAAGAGTCCGAGTGTCGAACCCCTCCGCGCTCTCGGCTTCAGTCGGGCCACTTCTTGACCCGAAAGGCATTCGTCAAAAAGTCCACCAAGGCTCGGACCTTTGGGGAAACGAATCGGCGTGAGGCGTACACCGCATAGACGCCGAGCTCGATCGATTTGTAGTTCGGGAGCACCTCGACCAGCGCGCCGGTCTTTAGGTCGTCCCCGACTAGGAACGAAGGCTGCAGTATCAGGCCGCGATGTTGCAGCGCAGCCGTGCGGCAGGTGTCCCCGCTGTTCGTCCGCAAGCGCGGCGTCACTTTGACAGATACGGGACCGCCGGGGCCGGTGAACTCCCAGTCGTCTCCGCTGGACAACAAGCTGTAGGCAAGGACGTCATGTTTCGCGACTTCCGAAGGTTCGCGAGGCGCTCCGCGCTGCCGAAGATATTCCGGTGATGCACACAAGATGACGCGCGTGGAGGTCAGCTTTCGACTGA